>Ga0255028_100216_pt1 | contig 12535 bp, 9 predicted proteins | sample DRGLUT_MetaT_FD_178168 | JGI IMG/M metagenome (GOLD analysis project Ga0255028, IMG submission 178168) | Metatranscriptome of freshwater microbial communities from Pennsylvania, United States - DR:GLUT (Metagenome Metatranscriptome) | ecosystem: Environmental > Aquatic > Freshwater > Creek...
CCTGACGACCAGCGGGACTCTCTCCGGCGGACTGGCGAATTCCGGCTCCGCGGCCAATGCCGGCACGATCGCCGGCGGGGTGACCAATACCGGCACCCTGGCGACAAGCGGCAGCGTCTCGGGCGGCCTCGCGAACTTTGGGTACACGGCCAACACCGGGACGATCGGCGGCGGCGTGGCCAATGCCGGAATCCTGGTCACCAGCGGTACGCTCTCGGGCGGCTTGGCCAATGCCGGTTCTACGGCCAATCGCGGGACCATCGCCGGAGGCGTGGCCAATGCCGGCACCCTGACCACCAGCGGCACGCTCTCCGGCGGCGTGACCAACACCGGGACCCTGGTCGCCAGCGCCGGCCGGGTCGATGGCGCGATCCGGAACGCGGCCGGCACCTTCACGGTCACCGGGACGGTGGCCGGCGACAACGCCTTCACCAACGCCGCCGGCGCCACCCTGGCGGTGGCGGGCGGTGGCGCCTACGGCCTGGCCGGCGCGCTCAGCAATGCCGGCACGGTCGCGGTGTCGGCGAGCGCGAGCCTCTCGGCCGCCGAGATCGGCAACGCCGGCCTGCTGGTCAGCGATGGCACCCTGAACGGGCCCGTGTCGAACACCGGCACCGCCCGCCTGTCCGGTCAGCTCAACGGCGCTCTGAGCAACACCGGCTCGCTGCGCTTCACCGGCCCGATCGCCGGGATCACCGCGCTCGCCACCACCGGCCCGCTCGACCTCGGCGGCGGCGCGTTCAGCATCGCGAACCTGTCCGGCTCGGCCGGGGCCGTGCTCGGCAACGGCCGGCTCACGGTCGGCAGCGTCGGCTCGTCGACCTATGCCGGCACCATCGTGGACGGCGGCAGCGTCACGACGCTGACCAAGATCGGCACCGGCACGTTGAACCTCACCGGCTCCGGCCGCTTCTCCGGCCTGACCACGATCCAGGCGGGTACGCTGTCGCTCAACGGTTTCTGGACCTCCCCGGTCACGGTGGCGCAAGCCGGGACCCTGCGCGGCACCGGCACGGTCGCCGCCCCGGTCGTCGTGGCCGGCGCCTTACGGCCCGGCAACTCGCCCGGTACCCTGACGGTGGCGGGTCCGGTCAGCTTCGCCCCCGGCAGCGTCTTCGGGCTCGACATCGACGGAACCGGCACCGGCGCCGGAGCGGGCAACTATGCCCGCCTGCTGGCGATCGGCCCGAGCGGCGCGGTGGTGGCCAACGGCACCCTGGTGCCGAGCTTGCGCGGCATCACCGGCAACGCCGGCAACGGCTTCACCCCCGGGCTCGGCCAGCGCTTCTCGGTGCTGGTGGCGCAGGCGGGTCTCGGCGGCTCGTTCAGCGGGCTGACCCAGCCGGCAGCCGGCTTGGCCGCAGCCACGCGCTTCGACGCGCTCTACGGTGCCACCGGCCTCGACCTGGTGGTGACGCCCTCCGCCTACGGCAACCTCGCCCCCCTGGGCCTGGCCCAGACCGGTAATGCCCGGGCGGTGGGCGCGGCCCTCGACCTGGCCCGGCCGTATGCCGGGACGCGGCCCGATGCGGTGCGGGCGCGGGTGTTCGATCCGCTCTACGCGGCAGCCCCCGCCACCCTGGCGGGCGGCCTCGCGAGCCTGTCGGGCCAGAGCTACGGCGACGCCTTGGTCGCCGACTTGACGGCGCGCCGGCTGGTCACCGCCACGATCGACCGGCACCTGACCCTGGGCGGCGGCAGTGCGAGCTTCAGCGCCGGCGGCGCCGGCCTCGGGCCGAACCGCACCGCGCTCGACCTGCGCGGCGGGGCCGGAGCCCCCGACCAGCCCCTGGCGATTGGCGAGGGCCGGATCTGGGCGGACGCGCTCTACGGTTTCGGCAGCCGCGGCGGCGATCGCACCGCCGGCGGGTCCGATCTCGATGCCGGCGGCCTGCTGCTTGGGGTCGACCGCCAGGTCGGGCGCGACACGCTGGTGGGCGGCGCGTTCAGCTACCTGCGCGAGACCGGCACCTCCCGGAACGGCGGGACGGGCATCGGGCTCGGGACGTTCAGCGCCGACAGCTATGGCGGCACGCTCTATGGCAGCACCCGGCTGGGCGCCGTGGTGCTGCGCGGCACCGCCGGCGGTGCTTACGCTGACGGGCGGGTCAACCGGACGGTGACCCTGGGCTCGGCTCTGGTGCGGGCCGGGGGCTCGCCCGGCGGGGCCGATTTCAGCCTGTCCGGATTTGCCGGCTATGCGATTGGCACCGGCCTGCCGGTGGAACTCGTGCCGGAACTGGGCTTCAGCTACGACCGGCTGAGCCGGGGCCGCGTGGCCGAGCGCGGCGGCGTGGCCGCGCAGGCCTTCACCACGGCGGCGCTCGAGGGCGCGCGAATTCTGGCGGGCGGCCGGCTCGCCAGCCTGGCGCTGGATGAGACCGCCGGGCTGCGCCTCGACGCGCGAGCGTACTGGGCGCACGAACTGGCGGGCGCCGCCGCGTTGGTGCACTCCAGCCTGTTCGGGTCGCCGTTTACGACCCGCACGAGCGCCCTGGCGCGGGACGGGGCGGTGCTGGGCGTGAGCCTGTCCGGTCCGGTGGCGGAGGGTGTTTCCGTCTCGGCGAGCTATTCCGGCGAGGTCCGCCCCGGCGCCAACGCCCAGGTGTTCTCCGCCGGATTGCAGGCGGCGTGGTGAAGCCATCCCCTGGCTGCGGTTCCCTTACGGGTGGCCGCAGCCGGAACGTTTGGATCTGATCCGCGGGGATTGGCCGGCGCGCGTGCCGAGAGGCGGCGTCTTCGGTCGGCCCGCGGTCGGGGTGGTCTGACAGGCTTAGCCCGCCTTCAGCGTCGTTGCCTTGAACCGCTTCGCGCCATGGCGCGGCAGGCGGTCGGTCAAGCCGTGCCGCCCCATTTCGACCCACAGCGCCCGATGGCACCGGCTATGCGATGTTGCCGTCATGGGGACGGATGCCCGGGCCGAGCATGATGACTTTCCGCTCTGCGTGTCGGATTTAACCACGACGCAGGGCGCCGGCGTGTATTACCTATCAATATGCAACTTTCGGTTGCATTCCGTCATCCGATCGAGAACCATCGGCGGCATGCGATCGAAAGGGGCCACCATGCAGGAGATCGAGAGACGTCAATTCGGACGGTCGGGATGCGCTATGCGCCGCGAGACGATAACCGCGGCGGCGGCCATCGGATTCCTCGCCGGCGGGGGTGCCCGGATGGTGACCGGCCTCGGTGATGTGCCGCACGTTCTTCTCGGAGCGGTTTCCTTATCGTTCGGGGCGATCGCGGCGGCGGTGCTAGCGGGTCTCGTTGTGAACCTGATCGCCCTGCCGGCGCTGAGCTGGATGCTGCCCGGGCGCAGGCTACAGGCACGCGCCTATCAGATGGCGGGAGCGCTGTCCGGGCTCGCGGCCTTCGCGGGCGCCTTCGTCCAGTTCACGCCCGCAGCGACTTAACGGCCCGGGCAAGCGAACGAGCCGGTCGGTCAAGGAAACCGCGGATAACGAATCGGCACGGGCGGCCGATGTTTCCCGTGAAACATCGGCCCGCGCCCCGTCATCCCGGATCTGCCGGCCCCGCTCGGCGCGCCAGCCAGCCCATACCCCCGTCGGGGTTGCGCGCACGCCGCATGCCTGATCGAAGGTTCCACGAACCTTCGGGGACCGTCCGTGATCGCGACATCGACGCCAAGCCCTCTGCGCCTCGCGATCGTCGGCGGCGGTTTCACCGGCGCGGTGCTCGCCATCCACGCGGTGCGGGCATCGACGGGGCCCCTCGACATCGTCGTGCTGGAGCCCCGCGCCGAGCTCGGGCGTGGGGTCGCCTACAGCACTCGCGACCGCAGCCACCGGATCAACGTCCCGAGCGACCGCCTCGACATCGCCGCCGGCGAGGCGGGGGCCGCCACCGCCTGGCTTCACGCACACGGCATCCTGCCCGATCCCGAGAGCCAGGACGAAACCGGCGCCTATGTGCCGCGCGCCGATTACGGCGCCTATATCGGCGACGTCCTGGCCCGGACCCTCGCGGTGGCGGCAGACCGGGTGCGCCTGCGCCATCTGCGCACATCCGCCATCGCTGTGCGGGAAGCGGACGGGGCGTGGGCCGTCGTCACCCGTTCGGGGGAGCGCGTCGTGGCCGACCGCGTCGCGCTGTGCTTCGGCCATGCGGTGCCCGCCCTGCCCTGCCGGCTCGGTCCGGGCTTCGCGGACGCTCCGCGGTTCGTGGCCGATCCCTGGGCGCCCGACGCGCTTGCGGGGATCGACCCGGAGGCCTCCGTGCTGGTGGTCGGCACCGGGCTGACCATGGCGGATGTGGTGACGAGCCTCGGCGCCCAGGGCCATCGCGGGCTGGTCACCGCCATATCGAGACGGGGCCTCCTCCCGAAGGCCCATGGAATCTTCAGGATGGATCTCGACGTGGTCGGCGCGCATCCGCCTGCCACGGCCCTGGACCTGCTCCGGCTGGTCCGGCGGCAGATCGCGGCGGTCGATCCGGCCCTGGGCTGGCACCCAGTTGTCGATTCCCTGCGTACCGCCCTGCCCGATCTCTGGGGGAACCTGCCGATTGCTGAGAAACGGCGCGTCGTCCGCCGCCTGCTGCCGTTCTGGGAGGTCCATCGCTTCCGCATCGCGCCGCAGATCGAGGCGGCGCTGAACCGCGCCCGGGCGGAGGGGCGCCTCGCGGTGGAGCGGGCTTCCATCACCGGCCTGGATCTCGGTGCTGACGGGCGGCTGGAGGCGGAGTTGCGCCGCGGCCGCGGCGAGACCGAGCGGCGCCGGTTCGACGCGGTGGTGCTGTGCACCGGGCCGGAGCGCGATGTCGCGCGCAACCCGCTGGTCGCCGCCCTGCTGGCCGCCGGGACGGCCAGCCTCGACGCGGTCGGGCTCGGGCTTGCCGTGGATCGCCGCAGCCGCGTGCGCGATGCCTCGGGCCACCCCCGGCCCGGCCTCTACGCCTTCGGGCCGATGACGCGCGGCAGCTTCGGCGAGATGACCGGCGCCCCCGACATCGCACAGCACCTCGAGAGGACAGTGGGCGGCCTGCTCGCCGGTGAGACGTGAGGGTCGATCACCGGGCCGCCGGCGGGAATCCGGTCAGGCTTCGGTGCGGGCGTTCCGGAGCGCGGCGGCGGCCTTCACGATCGACAGGACGCCGCTGCGCGTCGTCTGGTCCGAGATGGACCGGAACGCCGCGATGAGATCCATGATCTCGGGATCGTCGAAATAGGTCTGGACGGGCGCGGCGCCGGCATCAACCGATGTCTTGTCGGCGAAAAACGTCTCGACCGGAACCTTCAGCTGGTCCGCGATCATCTGCAGGCGGCTGGCGCCGACGCGGTTGCGGCCCTTCTCGTATTTCTGAACCTGCTGGAAACTCACGCCGATCGCGTGACCGAGCGTCGTCTGGCTCAAGCCCTGCGCAGCCCGGAGCGCCGCGATGCGGCTCCCAATCGCGCGGTCGGCGTCTGTCGCCAGCTTCGGTTTGGTCACGGTCGTCATATCGGAACGGTCTTTCACGGCGTGCAGGCGAGGTCGGCTACAATCTACAGGCGGCTTAACTGCATCGTGCACGATTGAGTTTCACACCGCGATGCAACCCCCGCTTGTGCAACGCGCATATCTTGGCCGTATCGATGCGCCGATGTCACCGCGTCACGGCGTCGTCGGGCGGGACGGGCGCACGGAGCTGATCCGCAAATACCGTCCCGGGTTACCCGTAGCACAGCAGGGCGGCTCCGGGCGCGGCGTTCCCGGCACCGGGGATGGGTTTTAAACCCGAGGATCGGCTGACCTTGGCCAGCATGATTTGGAATCGATCCAAGTTATATTAGAATTCTTCTATAACATAGCGGTTGCTTCGATCAGTACTCTGGTGCCAACACGATCACGGCAGCGTGAGTCCGAAGTTTTCGTAGAGAGCTCAGGCGTTTTCGTGCTCGTGCTAGAGGCATCCTGATGAACCGTCCCCGGGCTGAAGCGACCTGGAACGCAGTCGAACGGTCGCTGGCCGGATCTCTGTATCTTGCGTTGCTCTCGACGACTTGCGTGGTCGTGGCGCCCGACCCCGTTCGGGCGCAGACCGCGACCGACATCGAGCTGTCCGAACTGAGCGTGACCGGCGAAGGACGCGGCCGGACCCTCAACGGCGACCTGTACGGCGCCGGCGGGCCGGCCGGCCCGGTTCCGGGCTACGTCGCCAGCCGCAGCACGGTCGGCACGAAGACCGACACGCCGATCCTGGAGACGGCGCAATCCGTGTCGGTGATCGGGCGCCAGCAGATGGAGGACCAGAACGCGCTGACGATCACCCAGGCCCTGCGCTACACCCCGAGCGTCACCACCGAGCAGCGCGGCGGCGCCGGCGCGACGCGGCTGGAGCAATTCTACATCCGCGGTTTCGTCGCGCCGCTGTTCCTCGATGGGCTGGCCCTGCCCACCAACCGCGACGCCTTCCCGTCGGTCGATGCCTATCGGCTGGAGCGGATCGACATCATCAAGGGGCCGGCCTCGGTCCTGTACGGGCAATCCGGGCCCGGCGGTATCGTCAACCTGGTCTCGAAGGTCCCGCAATTCGTCCGCCACGGCGAGGTCTTCATCCAGGGCGGCGGCTTCAACGAGGTGCGCAGCGGCTTCGACGTCGGCGGGCCGATCGCCTCCGACATCCCGGGCCTGGCCGACCAGTTCGCCTACCGGGTGGTAGGGCTGGGCTGGAACGGCGACGCGCAGGCGGTGACCACCCGGGTGGAGCGGGCCTTCATCAACCCGAGCCTCACCTGGCGGCCCTCCACCGACACGTCGCTGACGATCATCGGCAACTACCAGCGCGATCCGTTCTCGGGCTTCTACGGCGGCTTTCCGGCGGTCGGCACGGTCTTCGCCCGGAACTTCGGCGGCGGGCGGATCGGCCGCCTGCCGGTGGATTTCTACGACGGCGACCGCAATTTCGAGCGCTCGGACCGGACACAGGGCTCGGTCGCGTACCTGTTCGATCATCGCGTCACCGACTGGTTGCGGTTCCACGCGGCCGGCCGCTACCTGCGCACGGAAGGCGATTACCGCAGCGTCTACAGCGCCTTCGCGGATGCCAACGGCCCGTTCGCCAGCGGGCCGCTGCTCGGCCGCGCCCGGATCGCAACCCGGGTCGATATCGACGCCTACACGATCGACAACAATGCCGTGGCCGATTTCGACACCGGCCCCGTGGCGCACACCGCCCTGCTCGGGGTCGACCACCGGACCTTCCGGACCTGGAGCCTCGCCACGCCGTTCCCGAGCGCGCCCGACCTCAACGTGCTGGCGCCGAACTATGCCATGAATATCCCGACCCCGGACTTCACGTCGGCCGCCAAGATCACCTCGGCGCAGACGGGGGTGTATTTTCAGGATCAGATGAAGCTCGGCGGCCTCGTCCTCACCCTGGGCGGACGCTACGACGTGGCGCGGCAATCCGGGCCGACCCGGACGCTGGCCACCGGCGCGGTCGCCTACCAGGACGTGCCCTCCGACGCTTTCACGGGCCGGGCCAGCCTGCTCTACCTGTTCGAGAACGGCGTCGCCCCGTACGTCTCCTACAGCCAAGCGTTCGAGCCGATCACCAGCGGGCGCCTCTTCGACCCGGCCTTGGGTTCCATCGGGCGCATCCCGGACCCGATCTCGAGCGACCAGTACGAGGCCGGGATCAAGGTCCAGCCGCCGGGCACGGATATCCTGCTCACGGCCGCGGCCTTCGACATCCGCCGGTCGAATTCGCTGACGCCGGACCCGGCCAATACCGGCTTCAACCTGCAGAGCGGCGAGGTCGGGGTCCGGGGCGTCGAGTTCGAGGCCCGGGCGACCGTGGCCGAGGGGCTCAGCCTGATCGGCGGCTTCTCGCTGCTCGACGCGCGCAACACGCGGGACACGAGCACGACCCAGAACGACCTGACCCGGCAACAGGTCCCGCTCCTGGGCCGCCGCCCGGTCCAGATCCCCGACACGACCGCCTCGCTGTTCATCGATTACCGCTTCACCGGCGGCCCGCTCCTGGGGCTCGGAATCGGCGGCGGCGTGCGTTATCTCGGCGCGTCCTGGGGCGACCCGGCCAACACGTTCCAAGTGCCGTCGAGCCTGCTCGTCGACGCCGTGGCCTCGTACGACATGAGGCATCTCGACCCGCGCCTGAGCGGTCTCAGCGCGCAGCTCAACATCCAGAATTTGCTCGACGAGCGCACCGTCACCGGCTGCTTCAGCTATTCGAGCTGCTTCTACGGCCTGCCGCGCACGGTCTACGCCACCCTGCGCTACCGCTGGTGAGATCCCCCTCATGCGCAACAGCTTCCGGCAGTCGATGGCATGGCTGCACGCCTGGTCCGGCCTGATCGTCGGCTGGGTGCTGTTCTCGGTCTTCGTCACCGGGACCGCGAGCTATTACCGGCCCGAGATCTCGCGCTGGATGCGGCCCGAGATCCACGCGGGTGTCGCGCTCGGCCCCGACGCGATGGCAGCCTCGGTGGAGCGCGGCGTCGCCTACCTTCAGGCGCAGGCGAGTGGCGCGCGGGCGTGGTTCATCACGCCGCCGCGCCCGGACATGCCCCTGCTCGAACTGTTCTGGCGGACCGGGCCGGGCCAGCCGCCGAACCGCGCGTTCCTGGACCCGGCGACCGGTGCGCCGGCTACGTTGCGCGACACCCGCGGCGGCGATTTTCTCTACCGCTTCCACTTCGAGCTGAACATGGCGCCCCTCTGGGGCCGCTGGGTCGTCGGCATCTGCGCGATGATCATGCTGATGGCGCTGATCTCCGGCATCATCACCCATCGGCGGATCTTTGCCGACTTCTTCACCTTCCGGCGGGACAAGTCGGCCCAGCGCGGCTGGCTCGACGCCCACAACGTCACGGGCGTCCTCGCCCTGCCGTTCCACCTGATGATCACCTATACCGGGCTGGTCACCCTCTCGTTCCTGTACATGCCCTGGGGCATGTACACGGCCTATCGGGGCGACACGCAGCGTTTCTTCGCCGAGGCCGGCCAGATCACCGTGCCGCGCCCGCCCGCGGGCCGGCCCGGCACGCTGGCACCGATCGGCCCGATGGTGCTGCGCGCCCTGGAGACGATCCACGAGCCCCTGGAGCGAATCTCGATCGTCAACCCGAAGGACGCCAACGCCACCGTGGTGGTGGTGTTCGAGGAGCCGCATGGGCTCTCGCACGAGCATCCTCAGGTCGCCTTCGACGGCACCACCGGCGCCGTTGTGGAGGTCCGGGCGGGCGGGTTGAAGCCGGCGGCCAAGACCTTCACCACGATGATCGGCCTGCACGAGGCGCATTTCGCCGGGCCGGCGCTCCGGATCCTGTTCTTCCTGTGCGGGCTCGCCGGCAGCGCCATGGTGGCCACGGGCCTGCTGCTGTGGTCGGTGGCGCGCCTGCCCAAGAAGGCCAGGACCGAGGCCGGACCCGAGGTCGGGGCCGGCTTGCATCCGGGCCTGCGCCTCGTCCAGGGCCTGAACATCGCGACCATCGCCGGGCTGCCGGCGGCGATCGCGGGCTATTTCCTGGCCAACCGGATCCTGCCGGTGGCGATGCCCGACCGGGCGCTCTGGGAGATCCGCGGCTTCTTCGCCGTCTGGGAGCTGATCGCGGCGGTCGGCCTGCTGCGCTCGCGGCGCCGGGCCTGGCCCGAGGTGCTGAGTGCGGCCGCCGCCCTGTACGCGGCCGCCGCCGCGGCCGATGGCTGGCGGATGCAGCGGGCCTACGGTGCCGGCGACCCGGTCGATCCGCTGTTCCTCGGGGTCGACCTCGTCCTGCTCGGCCTGGCGGCCCTTCTGCTGTTCGCCGCCGGCAAGGCCGCCCGCTCCAACGGCACCCGACCCGCGCGCTCGCGCGGCGCCCCCCGGGAGGCCCTGAGCGGTACCGCCGCGGAGTGATGTTGGCCGATCGGTTGCGCGCGGGGCCTTGAACGGCTCGGACGGTGTGAAGCACCATCCCGGTTGCCAATCCCACCCTCACCCGTGCAGGCGACGATGGTCATACGTCGCCTCCTGCGAAGCGCAACGCGCGCTCCTCCCCACAAGGAGGCGGGAAAAGCGCAGCGTTTTGAGCAACGTGATCCCTGATCCGACGGTGATTCAGCCCCGCTCAGCCCCCGCGGGAAACCGCTTTGCGAACCAGTCGCGCAGAAGCCGCGCTCGTACTCCAGACCGCCGGTGGAGAAGCGCGTGTTGCGATGACATCGGTCACGATGCGGATTCCCGTCGGCGAGGCGAAGCCCGATCCGTCGAACCCGGCGCGAGCGATGTCGAGGACGGTGATGTCGAGGCGCTCGTCCGGGCGCAGCCGGGCCTTGCCGAGATCGACCAGGAACCGGGTCGGCTCGGCCAGCTTCACCCGGAGCGGCTGGCCCGAGGCGAAGCGGTTCTCCGCATCCGTGAAGCGCCCCGGCGCGGCGTTGCAGGTCTGGACCTCCGCGGCGGCCAGCCCGGCCGGGACGAGGCCGATCCTGCCTGCACCGCGCTGGTTCATGTCGGCCCCGTCGTCTCACCCGTCGTGATCCGCAGTTGCGGCCCTGTGTCGCCGGGCCGGCCCCCGGATCGCCGGGACCGGGGCGGATGAACCCTGCGCAATCGGGAAAACCCCTTGCGCGCCATCCGTTTCCGCGTTCCGGGCGACGGATGGCCGGCCGCGCATGCCTGCAATCGAAAGCTGCGGCGTCCATAGTCTCGCCGCGTTCCGGGCGCCCCCTGTCGTCATCAGCCCGCGAGGGCGGCCCTCTCATGGGAGCGCGCACCGCTTGATCAACTCTATCCTGGCGATCCTCACCGTTGTCGCAGTCCTGGCCGTCACGGCCCTGTTCAAGCTGCCGCTCCTGCCGTTCCGGCTGGCCGGTCGTCTGCTGCGAGCGCGTCCGGCGGTCGCCTGACCGGCCCCACCCGGATCAGTCCGCCGCGTCGATGACGAATTCCATGCCGCGGCCCGGCCCCTGGTCGGCATAGTCGACCAGGGCCAAGCCGCGCGCGGCGAGCGTTTCTTCGACGGTCGCGCGCTCCTTGCGCACCATCTGGCCGATCGCCAGCGGGGTCAGGCGCGGACTCACCCGCCGCAATTGATCCACCCCGATGCTCGCCGGCGTGCCGTCGCCCTCGGCGATCCGGGCGAGCGCGAGGCCCAGATCCTTCGCCTTGGTCTCCGCGGCGGATTTCGGCTTGAACGCCATCTGTCTGTCTCCCTTCCGGTATCCGGCACGATGCGCGAGCCGCCGCGTCTCACGCGGCCTGCACATCCACGTTCACGTCGACGAACGCCCGGATCCAGACGCGCCGCCCCTTGGCATCGTAGGCCTCGACCTGCCAGCCCGACCAGTCGAACCGTTCGACCCGCTCCATAAGCCCGAGGGCGACCCGCTCGGCCTGGACGCGCATCTGCGCCAGGGTCGGCACGCGCCGGCCCTTGAGGTCGATCACCAGCTCGTGCCCGTCCGTGCAGTGGAAGCGATAGAGCTTCGTCGGCATCGGCCGTTCCTCGATCAATCGACAGCCCTCCATTCCAGTTCGAGGCCGCGGCATCGGGACAGCCGACCGGGCCGGCCGCGCATCGTGTTCCCTATATGTTCTAGACTAGACGGGAACACGGTGCACGCACAACCGCACGAACCGGCTGTGGAGATCCGTCTCACCCAGCCGTTGCGCTCGGTGCGAGGGCGGGCGCCCTGCTGTCGTCGGCGGTCGGAAGGCCGGGGATCGGCCGGGGCGGCCTGTCCGGTGAGCCCGGCTCACGGCCGCGCCGGGGCGGCTCTCAGGCTGGAGCGGACCGACCTGACGATCGGGCCCGAGGGCGAAGAAGGCAGGTTCGACATCTCCGCGGACCCGCCGGAATGTCCGAACGCGCGCGTCTTCAGCAGCAAACCATCGCCTGACCGTCGAGACGGGCAGGTTCCAGGGGATCGATCGTCGACGGATGCGATGACGGCCGGCGCACGGCCTGCCCCATCGGGAACGGCTCGCTCAGGCGGCGTCGCCCTTGCGTTTGGCCATGGCGCCGGGCTGGCCCAGGCCGATCGCCTTGGCGAGGGCGGAGCGCTGCTCGGCGTAGCTCGGGGCGACCATCGGATAATCGGCCGGCAAGCCGTAGCGCTCGCGGTAGCTCTGCGGGCTAAGGCCGTTGGCGGCCAGGTGCCGTTTCAAGGTCTTGTAGGTCTTGCCGTCGAGGAAGCTGACGATCCCATCCTGCTGGACCGACTTGCGGATCTGGGCCGGGCTCGGCTTGTCGACGGAGACCGACGCGGCCGTACCGATCTCGCCCGGCGCCGTGCCGGCAGCCAGGCTGGCGATCGCGCCGTATATCCGGGCGATCAGCGCCGGTAGCTCTGTAGCCGGGACAGGATTGTTCGCGACATAGGCGACGACAAGATCAACCGTCAACTCGGTGAAGTTGGAAGATTTCCCATAGGATGTCTCGTTCATATTGATCCCTTTTGGCCCTACAACACCACCCTTGTTGTTTCGGACCGACCTGGGATTCAACACACCAAATGCGACTTTCAACGTTATTTTGTTCCCACGGTCCGCTCCGCTGCAGGCCGCGCGCCGGAAATGGTGGCACATC
>Ga0255028_100217_pt1 | contig 12511 bp, 14 predicted proteins | sample DRGLUT_MetaT_FD_178168 | JGI IMG/M metagenome (GOLD analysis project Ga0255028, IMG submission 178168) | Metatranscriptome of freshwater microbial communities from Pennsylvania, United States - DR:GLUT (Metagenome Metatranscriptome) | ecosystem: Environmental > Aquatic > Freshwater > Creek...
AATCCGCCGCCGCCACCGCGCCGAAGGTGCCGCCGCCCATATAGGCCCGGTCGAGGTAGAGCTTCAGGATCTCGTTCTTGGTCAGGTGGCTCTCCAGCCACAGGGCCAGGAACGCCTCGTTGACCTTGCGCTCGAGGGAGCGCTCATTCGTCAGAAAAAGGTTCTTGGCGAGCTGCTGGGTGATCGAGGAGCCGCCCTGCGTGCCGCCGCCGCCCTTCGAGTTGTTCACGAGGGCCCGGAGGGTGCCGATCGGGTCGATGCCCCAATGCTCGTAGAAGCGCCGGTCCTCCGTGGAGACCAGCGCCTTGATCATGATGTCGGGAAACTCGTCGAGCTTGAGCGAGTCGTCGTGCTTGATGCCGCGGCGCCCGACCTCGGTGCCGTAGCGATCGAGGAAGGTGACGGCGAGGTCCTGCTGCTTCAGCCAGTTCTCGCTGGTGAGCTGGAACGCGGGCTGCGCCAGCGCCAGCATCAGCACGGCGCCGCCGGTGCCGAGGGTGACGGCCTCGCTGGTGAGGTCGAGGGCGACGCGCTTCCAGCCACGCACGGCGAAGCGGCTCATGACGCGCTGGAAGCGCTCGTAGGCCTCGCCGGTGGACTGGCCGCCGTCGTAAAGGCTGGCATTGACCCAGGCATCGAACGCGAGGGCGGCGCGTTCGAAGCGAACCTTGATCTCGGTGAGCGTCGGCAGGCGCACGATGTCGAACCCGGCTTGTCGAGCGCCTCTGCGGCGGATGGTGGCGCGGCCGCGCCGCCGGCGCGAAGCCTGCGCCCGGGCCACCGCGCGGCACGCCCGTCCATAGCAGGATCCGGAACCGTCGGCGAGGCTCTGCGCAGTCTCGCGTATCGAAGCGGACGAGCTTGGGCATAACGCGCCAGGAGGCGATCGGGTCGCATGAAGGCGCCGATCGGGCTCGCAGACCGCCTGGTGAGCCGATAATCGCGGCGTTTGGGCAGGGCGCAGCCGCCCCCCCGTCGTTCCGGGGCGCCGAAGGCGAGCGCGGAACCCAAAACCGCCGACGCCCGCCTCCTATGGCTCCGGCGGAGGCTCTGGGCTCCGGCCCTGCTCCGCAGCGTTGGAATGACGGGGTTCGTTGTCCATGGCACCGGCCTGCTCTTGGGACCCGACTCTCGGGGCAGGCGTGGCCGGCGGCTACGCTTGCAGCGATCCCGCGGCTCGGGCAGAGAGACGCACCTCCCGATCGAGAGACCTGAAAGATGCCCAAGCCCGAGGCGCCGCGCCGCGGGGACGTCGAGCCGTTCTGGCGGACCAAGACCCTGGAAGCGATGAGCCCGTCCGAATGGGAGAGCCTGTGCGACGGGTGCGGCCGGTGCTGCCTGATGAAGCTCGAGGACGAGGATACCGGCGAGGTCCACCACACGGATGTCGGCTGCACGCTCCTCGACGGGCTCACCTGCCGCTGCCGCGACTATCCGCGCCGTCAGAAGCGGGTGCCCGACTGCGTCCGTTTGACACCCGAGGCGGTGCGCACGATCCCGTGGCTGCCGCCGACCTGCGCCTACCGTCTCGTCCGGGATGGCGAGCCGCTCTACCCGTGGCATCCCCTGATCTCGGGACGGGCAGCGAGCGTGCATGAGGCCGGGATCTCGGTCCGCGGCCGGCTCTCCGGCAATGAGGAGGAATTCTCCGAGGACGAGTTGCCGGACCGGATCGTGGATTGGCCGGCCCGCGACCCCTATGGGGATTGAGGCCGGGGCAGGCGCTCAGCCGGTTCCGGCGTCGCGGCCGATCAGCCGGCCCCCGGCCAGCCCGTTGATGCCTATGACGATGGCGACCGCGGCCGCGTGGATCAGGAGATCGGTCGCCGTCGCGTCATGCGGATGAACCGGCATCAGAAGGGCCGCCGCTGCGGCGGCCACCGCGAGGCCGCCCAGGGCCGCCGTGAGGTTCGGTCGAAGGGGGCAGGCGCGCCGCAGCATCACGACGATCAGCGCCGAGAGCGGCACCGACACGCAGATCAGAAAGCTGAAGCAGCCCGTCACCGTGTGGGCGCCCGGAATGTCGGCTCCCGGCGCGACCCACTCGCGCAGGCAGCCGAGACCGCTCGCCCCGATCCACAGGGCCAGCGGCGGCACGGGCAGGAACGCCCAGCCGGCCGAGCGACCCGGCACGCTGGTGGAGAAAGCCGCGAACGCGGCGGCCGCGGCGGTCAGCACGGCGCCCAGAGCCGCCAGGGCGAGATCGGGGACGCGCATCCGCAGCATGAAGCCGCCGGTGCCGCTCCAGGCCGCCAGGACCAGCCCGATCAGCAGGGCCGAGCCGAGCCACAGGGCGGCGCGCGCACCGGGAGCCGGGAGCGGCCGCACGGGCTCGAGGCTGCCCGCGAGGTCCTCGACGAGCCGCTCGTGGCGGGACAGGCTGCAGCCGGTGCGTTCGGCCATCACTCCCTCTCCTGCGTCAGGCTGGCCCGGAGCGCCTTCAGCGCGCGGTGAAGGTTGACCTTGAGTGCCCCCTTGCTCCGGCCGGTCAGCGCCGCGGTCTCGTCGAGCGAGAGCTCGCGCAGGCCGAGATGCTCCACTGCCTGCCGCTGCCCCTCCGGGAGCGACGCCACCGCGCGCGCCAGGGCGGCGGCGCGGTCCCGCGCCTCTAGGCCGTGCCCGGGGGCCGGGCCGGGGTCGGCCTCGGCCTCGTAGGCCAGGGGATCGTTGACCTCCCGCGGTCGGCGACCCGAACGGCGCAGCCGATCGATCACCCGCCGCTGGGTGATCGCGCGCAGCCAGGGCAGGAACGGGCGCGCCGGATCGTAGCTCGCCCGCGCCCGGTGGACCGTCATCAGCGTATCCTGCACGACATCGTCTACCGCCTCGCCGCGCACGCCCTGGGCCCTGGCGATCGCCGACACGACCGGCAGGCAAGCCTTCAGCAGGGCGCGATAGGCGGCCGCGTCGCCGCCCTGCGCCGCGGCCATCAGAGCCGCAAGATCCTCTTCGAGCGCCATCCGGGCTCCGCCGTTCCGTCCTCCGGCACGGGCCGTCTTTTGCCCGCGTTCCGGTCCGGGCGCCAGCACCCAGCCGCCCCCACCGGCGCTGCCTTGGAGGGTCAGCATCATCGCAGCGCCTCCCGGGCCGCCCCGATGCCAGGCCGATCCAGTCGGGCGGCCCCGAGGATGCCCCCGTCCTCCGCCTGCAGGAGCAGGGCCGCGGTCTCGCCCTCGGGCCGGGCGGCCGTGAAGGTCGCGGCGGCGCCGGACCAGGGACCGAGCTCGTGGATCGAGCGGACGATATTGGCCTGCTCGATGATGCGCCCGGCATTCTCGCCGCGCAGCACCCGGGTGGTGTGGCTCGGATCGAAGCCGATCAGCAGGACCCGCCCGACGCCATGGCCCGACCCGACTCGCGCGGCGACGCGGTCGCCCTCGCGGGACAGCGTCGCCGGGATTGCCGGCGCAGCCTCCCGGGCCTGCGCGATTGCGCCGCGCAGGCCGGCCTCGTCGGAGCCGACGAGGCCGGTCCGGCCATCGATCACCGCCTCCGGTGTGTAGGCGCCACCACCGAGCCGGGCCGCGTAAGCCTCCTGACGCGCGGTGGCGGCGGGCAGGGCGTAGGGATCGCGCCAGTTCAGGTGGTTCCAGTAGGTGACGTGGAACGCGAGCGGCAGGACATCGGCATGCTCCCGCGCGAGTCGGCCGAGCAGCGCCTCGGCGGGCGGGCAGGAGGAGCAGCTCTGCGAGGTGAACAGCTCGACGACGACGGGACGCTCCGCCGCGGCGGTCGGGCCGGCGGCCGCGCAGATCAGGGCGGCGGCGATCAGCACGATGGGACGCTGGATAGGACGCATGGCCGGGGCTCCCGCGCCGGCCTTCACGCCCGGCGTACCGGCTCTTTCGGCCGCACGGCGGCGGCGGTTACGCCGGTGCCGGCCCGTCGAGCTCGAACGCGTCGACGTCGCGCAGGAGCGCCACGAAGGCCTGCGCCCCGTATTCGAGCGCCGCGTGGCCGGCTTCGGCCGTGCCGAGCCGCGCGTCGCCGATGGCGCCGGAGGGATGGAGATCCTCGGCTTTCCAGGCGAAGGCGGCAGGACGGCCGGCGCGCAGGTGGGTGAACTCGCGGATCATCGCGCGGGTCCGCGGCGGGAAGTCGGCGATCCGGTCGGTCCGCACGAGATCGGGGCGCAGGGCCAGCATCAGCGCGGTCTCGATGCCGCCGGCGTGGATGCCGTGGGCGATCTCCTCGGACGGGAACAGGCCCTCCGGATAGCCGAACCGCGCCCAGGAGGTCGTCACCACGACCATGCCGAAGCGCGACCGAAGCTCACCCGCCACGAGGTCGATGAGCGGGCTGTTGCCGCCATGGCTCGTGACGATCACCAGCTTGCGGCACCCGGCGCGGCTGACCGCGGCGCCGAGCCCCGTCCAGGCCGCGAGCGCCGTCCCGATCTCCAGGGACAGCGTCCCCGGGAAGGCGTCGTGCTCGTCGGACTTGCCCACGGCCTGCACGGGCAGCAGCAGCACGTCGAGATGTGCCGGCACCAGCGGGCGCACGCGGGCGATGTAGCCCTCGGCAATGTCGCAATCGGTCGAGAGCGGCAAGTGGGGACCGTGCTGCTCGATGGCGGCCACCGGCAGCACCGCGATGGCGCGCCGCATGTCACGATGGGCGAAGTCTTGCGTGGTGAGGTCGGACCAGAGCCGCGCCGCCATTCCCTGCACAGGCCTCCTGCCGGCGCCGTGCGGCAACCGGGTACGGGCAGCGATCTAACCGGAGCGCGGCCGCCGAGTCGACGCCCGGACCGGCGATCCGGCGCGGCGCATCAGGCGAAGAGCGCGTCGATGTCGTCCTGAGAGGGTGTCGCCTCGACCGCCTGGGGGCCGTTGAGCAGCAGATCTTCCGCCCGGGCGCGGCGGGCGCGCTCGGCCGGGTCCAGGGAACCGGTGTCGCGGGCCTTCACGGCCCCGACGAACCGGGCGAGGCGCTGCTCGAACAGCCTGAGTGATTCCACCACCTTGGCGATCCGCTGCCCGGTAATGTCCTGGAACGCGCAGGCCTCGAAGATCGTGTTGATGCGCTCTTCGACCGCGTCGCGGTAGCCCGGGCCGTCCGGGAGCCCGAGCATCGCTTCTGCGGCTTCCATGATGGTGTTGGTGGCGCCCGCGGTCGCCGCGACGACGCTGCCGAGCTCCTCGTGCGCCATGGGGATCCGGTCGCGACTCATCTCGTTCGCCCGCAGCGCGCCGATCTCCTCGCGCAGGTGGGCGATATAGTCCGCGATCTCGATCAATTCGGCGATGACGGCCTGCGGCTCCCGCATCCGCAAATCGACCTGCCGCGCGACGGCTAACGACATGCTGTCCTCCTGGGATCGATGACCGTCCTGGCCGGCTGTTCCGGTCCCGCGTGCCTTGCGGCGCGTCGGCGATCCGGCTGGACGGCGCGGGGAGCGCTGCATGGGGCCGATCAGCTCCCGCAGACCGCCTCGATCTTCGACTTCAGCGTGGCGGCGTTGAAGGGCTTGACGATATAATTGTTCACGCCAGCCTTCTTGGCCGCGATGACGTTCTCGGTCTTCGATTCGGCCGTCACCATGATGAACGGCGTCGTCCGAAGATTCTCATCCGCACGCACGTGCCGGAGCAGCTCGTACCCCGTCATCGGCTCCATGTTCCAGTCGGAGATCACGAGGCCGTACTTGCGGCCCTTGAGGCGCGCAAGAGCTTCGGTACCGTCCGAAGCATCATCGACCTCCTCGAACCCGAGCTGTTTCAGAAGATTACGAATAATGCGGACCATTGTCTGGTAATCGTCGACAACGAGGATCGGCATGCTCAAATCGAGAGCCATCGAACAACTGCTCCGTATTGCCCGGCGGGAAGCCGCGGCGGCTCCCGGATAGATTAACGCTTCGCTAACGCGGCAATTTAGCTGCGCGGCACGACATTTTAAATAGCGCACGCGCATTGCGAAGCGGTTAATCGGCGCGGCCCGCGCATGACCCGGACTCACGGCCAAGTTTCATGGCTCGGTTCCAGGGCCCCATCCCGAGGGCTCGCTTCGTGCGGCGCGCTGACAGGTGCCCTCTCGCTTGACCCTCCGGACGCCTTTGGGCAGGGTCCGGCCGCGTCGGGCCCCTTGCGGACATGTCAGGCGATCCCATCCGACCCTTCCCAGCACCCGACTCCACATCGATGGCCTCAGGCGACGCAACGGCCGCGCGGCCCTTCACGATCTGCCGCGCCGATGCGCCGGTGCCGCCGGCCCTGGCGGGGGCCGTGGCGGCGATCGGCAACTTCGACGGCGTCCATCTCGGTCACCGGGTGCTCGTCGAGAGCGTGCGCCAGGCGGCGGCCGAGGCCGGTCGCCCGGCGGCGGTGCTCACCTTCGAGCCGCATCCGCGAGCCTATTTTACGCCCGACGCGCCGATGTTCCGCCTTACCGGCCCCGCCGCCAAGGAGATCGTGTTCGCCCATCTCGGCCTCGACGGATTGATCATCCGCCGCTTCGACGGCGCCCTCGCGGCCACGGGGGCGCGCGCTTTCGTGCTCGATTTCCTCAAAGCATCGCTCGGCCTGTCCGGCGTGGTCGTCGGTCACGATTTCCATTTCGGCCGTGGCCGCGAGGGCACACCCGCGATCCTGGCCGAACTCTGCCGCGAGGCCGGGATGAGTTGCCGGATCGTCGAACCCGTCGCCCTCGGTGGCGAGACCGAGCCGGTGTCGTCGAGCGCGATCCGCGTGGCGCTTGCCGCCGGCGACGTGACCCGCGCCAACGCGTTGCTCGGCTATCGCTGGTTCGTGCTCGGCCCGGTCCAGCACGGCGACAAGCGTGGCCGTCAGCTCGGCTTTCCAACCGCCAATGTCAGGCTGCCGGATTGCGGACTGGCCCACGGGATCTACGCGGTCCGGGTCCGCCTCGGGTCCGGTCGGTTCTACGACGGCGTGGCGAGCTACGGGCGCCGCCCGACCTTCGACGACGGCGCGCCGCTCCTGGAGATCTACCTGTTCGATTTCTCCGGCGATCTCTACGGGCAGGAGATCGCCGTCGAATTCGTCGGTTACATCCGCGGCGAGGAACGGTTCGACAGCGCCGACGCCCTGGTTGCGCGGATGCACATCGATGCGTCCGCCGCCCGCGCCGTGCTGGGGCGCGATCAAACCCGGTCGATGCTGACCTGACTCTTCAGAAGCAGCGCGGCCGGCGCGGATCGTGTAGAAAGCGAAGGTCGATCAGGAGGCGGATGTGCTGGGTCGTTACGAACGCGCGAACAATGGCGAGGCGGTCGTCGAGTACGGCGACGGCACCATGCGGGTGGTCAAGCCGGGCAGCTTCGTGCGGTGCGCGGTGACGGGGGAGCCGATCCCGCTCGACGCCCTGCGCTACTGGAGCGCGGTCCGGCAGGAGGCCTACGTCTCCCCCGATGCGATCCTGAAGCGGCTCAAGGAAACCGGCCGTCCCTGACCGTCACGGCGCGCCCGCGAGAGCGCCCAAAACCTGCCGACGCACGGCCTCTCCGTCGTCGAAGGCGAGGCGCACGCGCAGCACGCGCACCCCGGCCGCGAAGTCGGGCGGCAGCCGTGCGGCGTCCTTCTCGGTCGTGATGAGATCGGCTCCGAGCCGCTGCGCCTCGGCCGCCAGGGTGGCCAGGTCTCCGCGCCGGTAGGGATGGTGATCGGGAAACGGGCGCGTCGCCGCGATCACAGCCCCCGCGTCGGCGAGCGTCGCGAAGAACTTGTCCGGTCGGCCGATCCCCGCGAAGGCGAGGCAGCGCCGGCCCGCCAGATCGTCCGTTTCCCGGACAAGGCGCGCCCGGTGGACCGGCAGACCCCGGCCCTCGGCCGCGCGAGCGACTGCCTCGCCCGGCGCCCCGTCGCCGATCAGGATCAGCCCGGCGACGTGTCGCCATTGGCGGTCGAGCGGCGCCCGCAGCGGGCCGGCGGGAACCGGCAGACCGTTGCCGAGGCCGGCGGGACCGTCGATCACGGCAAACCCGAGATCCTTCGCGAGGGCCGGGTTCTGCAGCCCGTCATCCATCACGATGGTGTCGGCACCGAGCGACCGGCACAGGGCGGCTCCGGCCGGCCGATCCCGGGAGACCACCGTCACGGCCCGGCGGGCCAGGAGCAGCGGCTCGTCGCCGACCGCGACCGCATCGTGCCGGTCGAGATCGACCTGCACCGGGCCTGCCGTTCGGCCGCCATAGCCGCGGGATAGAAAGGCGGGCCTGCGGCCGAGCGCGGCGAGGAGGGCGGCCAGGGCCAGGGCAGCCGGCGTCTTGCCGGCGCCGCCAAGGGTGAAGTTCCCCAGGCACAGGACCGGGCAGCCGGCCCGTGCGCCGGGCCGATCCATGCGCCGGGCTACGAGCGCCCCGTAGGCAGCTCCCAGCGGCGCGAGGCAGCGGGCGGCCGGATGGTCCGGCCCTGCCGCCCAGAAGGCCGGAGGCCGCATCAGACCCGCGCGAGCGGGCGCACGGGACCGCCTCGGTCGAGACGCTGAAGCTTCATCTGCGCGACGAACGGATCGAGCACCGCGAGCGTGCGCGCGACCGCGCCCTCGAAGGGCTGCAGGGCGCTCTGCCCGGCCTGCATCATGCCGGCGAAGCGTCCCGGATCGCTCAGGAGTTCGCCGGCGACCGTTGCCAGCTCGACGCCGTCGCGCACCGGCAGGGCGCCGCCCGCGCGGTCGAGGGCGCTGTAGATCACCGAGAAGTTCTCGGTATGCGGGCCGTGCAGGACGACGGTGTCCAGACGCACCGGCTCGATAGGGTTCTGGCCGCCCCGCGACACCAGGGAGCCGCCGAGGAACACCAGAGCGGTGAGACGGTAGAACAGGCCGAGTTCGCCGATCGTGTCGGCGACATAGACCTCCACGGACGGGTGCGGCCGTCCCCCGGCGGAGCGCCGGGCGCTGCGCAGGCCGAGGGCGTCCGCGCACGCGACCACCTCGCCGCCCCGGGCCGGATGCCGCGGGGCGATGATGGTCAGGAGTTGCGGGAACCGGGCCTTCAGCACCGCGTGCGCATAGGCGACCATCGCCTCCTCGCCGGGATGCGTACTCGCCGCCACCCAGACCGGCCGGCCGGCGAGCATGGCGCCGAGATAGGCGAGCTGTTGCGGGTCGGCCGGCGGCACCGGCGCGTCGAACTTCAGGTTCCCCGCGATGCTCACCCGCGGCGCACCGAGCTTGGCGAAGCGCTCGCCATCCTCCTGCGTCTGGGCCAGGCAGATCGCGATCCGCGACAGAAGCGCCTTTGCGGTGCGGGGGCAGCGTTCCCAGCCATGGAAGGAGCGCTCCGACATGCGCCCATTGACCAGGATCAGCGGGATCTCGCGCTCATCCAGGGCGAGAATCGTGTTGGGCCAGATCTCCGACTCGGCGATCACCGCCAGGTCCGGCTGCCAATGGTCGAGGAAGCGCGCCATCCAGCGCGGGGCGTCGAGGGGCATGTATTGGTGCACCGCGCCGGACGGAAGACGGGAGCCGATCAAGTCGGCGGCCGCACGCGTGCCCGTGGTCACCAGCACGGAGAAGCCGCGGGCAATCATGCCCTCGACGAGGCCGATCAGCGACAGCGCCTCGCCGACACTGGCCCCGTGCATCCAGGCCAGCGGCCCGACCGGGCGCGCCCGGCCCGGCAGACCGCGCCGCTCGGGCAGGCGCAGCGGGTCCTCCTTGCCGCGCTGCGCCCGCCACGCAAGAAGCCCGGTCAGCGCCGGCTCGCCGATCCGCAGGCCCGCCCGGTAGGCCTGGAGCGGCAGGGTCACCGAGGGGCGCCTCACGCGACGTCTCCCACCGGAGCCGGCTCGGCGGTCGGGGCCGGATCCCGGTAGAGCGCCGCGCGGTCGGCGCGCCCGACCAGCGCGTAGGCGCGCGCATGCACGCGGTTCATCTCGGCCTCGACGAAGCGCCGCAGCGTCTCGAAGGCGTCGCCCTCGCTGTCGCGCGGCACGTAGATGGGATCGCCGAGCACGATCGCGCCGCGCCCGAACGGCAGGCCGAGACAGGCACGGTCCCAGGATCCGAATCGCAGGTGCCGGCTCGTGACCACGGCGGCCGGGACAATGGGACGCCCGGAAAGGCGTGCCAGCGTCAGGATCCCGGCGTCGCAGCGACGCGAGATCTTCGGCACGTCCGCGCTGAAGGCGACCGACTCCCCCGCCTTCAGGGCCCGGAGCATGCCCCGCAATCCTTCGGCCCCACCTTTGGCGCGCAGGTCCGTCGCCCGGCTCCGGCCCCGGGCGCCGGAGGCCCGCATCACCCGCACGCCGAGGTGCTCTAACGCGATGGTGTTGATGTTGCCGTCCGGATTCTTCGAGATGATCGTGGCCACCCGGTCTTTCGGCCGGCTCATGAACGGCATCATGATGTGCTGCCCGTGCCACATCCCGGCGATGAGTGGGATGTGTGCGTCCATCCACGCATCCACGCCTCCCGGAGGCGCATGTCCGGCATGGATCTCGAAGCGGTTCGTCCGCCGCACCAGCTTGAGATAGGAGGCCGCGAGGCGCCCGAGAACGCGCTGCACGAAGGGATGTCGGATGAAACGCTTGCCGAGGCTCATGTCACGCCTGGGACGACCGGAAAGCCGCCGCCCGATCGGGTCCGGATCGAAATTGTCCGCGCATGGTCTAGCCTCCGCGCCGAAGCCGAGACAACCGGCCTTCTCCACAACCAGAGGTATGTGATCGGCCTGCTCCGTCGGACGTTCCGGGACCGCGCATGCTCCCGTCGCACGGCAAAAACACGGCGCAGCGACTTGTTTAGAGATGTTCCAAACTATAGATTGGAATTCATCTAAACAGGGATTCGACGCATGGCAGCCGTTCTCGAGAGCACCAGTCGCACCGCCGCCGAGGCCCATCGCAGCTTCGTCCTGCGCTATGTCCAGCCTGGCCTGGCCGGCTTGATCGACGGCTCCGTGTCGACCCTGGCGCCGATCTTCGCGGCGGCCTTCGCCACGGGTCACAATGGCGCGACCTTCCTAGTCGGCCTGGCAGCCTCGGTGGGCGCTGGAATCAGCATGGGGTTCACGGAAGCCCTGTCGGACGACGGCAGCGTCACCGGGCGGGGCGACCCGCTGATGCGCGGTCTCGTCTGCGGGGTCATGACGACACTCGGCGGCCTCGGCCACACCTTGCCCTACGCGATCCCCGACACGCTTCCCGCGGGCTGGCCGAACCCGTTTCTCCTCGCCACGACGCTCGCCGTGCTGGTGGTGGCCGTCGAGTTGATCGTCATCGCGGCGATCCGCACGCGCTTCATGGCGACGCCGTTCTGGCGGGCCGCGATGCAGGTGATGCTTGGCGGCGCGCTGGTGCTGGCCGCCGGGATCCTCATCGGGAGCGCTTGACGACGGGCCCCGCGCCCGCGATGCGGAGCGCGTCCCGTAGCCGTCTCGAGGGTGACCTCCGGCGTTGACCTTCCGCCTTGCCCATCTCAGCGACCCGCATGTCGGCCCCCTCGGTCGCGTGCGCCTGCATCAGCTCATCGGCAAGCGCGCCACTGGCTACGCCAACTGGCGGCGCGGTCGCTCGCGCAGCCACGACATGACCATCCTGGAGGCCTTGGTTGCCGACCTGAAAGGCCAAGGGGCGGGGCACGTCGCCTGCACGGGCGACCTGTGCAACATCGGCCTGCCGAGCGAGTGGGAGACGGCGCGGACCTTCCTCGAAGCCCTGGGCCCTCCCGAAACGGTGAGCTTCGTCCCGGGCAACCACGACGCCTATGTCCGCGGCTCCCTGGAGGGGCTGCTCGCCGCCTGTGGCCGCTACACCGGCGACGACACCGGGTCTTCGGGACGGTTCCCCTATCTTCGGCGACGCGGACCGCTCGCCCTCGTCGGGCTCTCCAGCGCGATCCCGACCAAGCCCTTCGTGGCCACCGGACGGCTCGGCGCACCGCAACTCGCCGCGGCCGAGGTGCTGCTGCGGGCGCTGGCCACGGAGCCGGGCCACCCGTTCCGCGTCGTGATGATCCATCACCCGCCGCAACCGGGGGGGGCCTCGCCGGGGCGTGAGCTGAAGGACGCGGCCGCCTTCACGGCGATGATCGGGCGAGCGGGCGCGGACCTGATCCTGCACGGCCATAACCACGTCACCAGCAGCGCGATCATCCCGGGTCCGGACGGACGTGGCGTGCCGGTCGTCGGTGCGCCTTCGGCCTCGGCCCGCCCGGACGGGCACGGGGCGATCGCCTCGCGACGGGCCTCCTACCTGCTGTACGAGATCGCTCCCATCGGAAACGGCTACGCGGTCAGCGCCCGGCGACGGGGCCTCGATGCGGCGGGGGCGATGGGCGACCTCGGGCCTATCGACCTCGCTTGAGCCGATCGGCCGGCACGGCCCCCTTCTTCGGTCGCGCCGGCCTGACAATCGTCGATGGTCATCCTTGCGCGATCAGACGCCGACCGCCGCGAGATCGGCGCGCTGTTGCCGGCCGAGACTCGCTTCGTAGCGCTCGGCCTGAAGACGTGTCAGACCGCAGATCAGAGCGAGTGTGCCGCGATACACGGTGTAAGTGCCGTCATGTGTCGGCTTAACACGAATCACCTCTGCCATGG
>Ga0255028_100218_pt1 | contig 12435 bp, 13 predicted proteins | sample DRGLUT_MetaT_FD_178168 | JGI IMG/M metagenome (GOLD analysis project Ga0255028, IMG submission 178168) | Metatranscriptome of freshwater microbial communities from Pennsylvania, United States - DR:GLUT (Metagenome Metatranscriptome) | ecosystem: Environmental > Aquatic > Freshwater > Creek...
GTGCTGAAGCTGATGGGCGAGCTCGATGCCGGGCAGGTCCGGGCGATCCGCCACCTCGCGGCCTCCGCGGTCGAAGGCCTGAAGCCCGAGCGGGTCTCGATCGTCGACGAGCGCGGAAGGCTGCTGGCCGACGGCGCCAAGGACGCCGATTCCAACGCCGCCAGCGCCTTGGAGGACCGGCAGCTCGGTATGGAGCGGCGGCTGCGCGGCCAGATCGAGGATGTGGTGGCCAGCATCGTCGGGCCGGGCCGGGCGCGCGTCCAGGTCAATGCCGAGCTGGACCTCAACCGGATCGAGAGCCGCTCCGAGACCTTCGACCCGGAGAGCCGCGTCGTGCGCTCGGCCCAGACCCGGACCGAATCGGCCGTCACCGGCAATGCCGACGGCCAGGTCACGGTCGGCAACGAGCTGCCCGGCGCCAATGGCGGCGACAAGCCGCCGGCCCCGAAGGACGCGACCAACAAGAACGAAGAGACCACCAACTACGAAATCTCGAAAGTCACCAAGACCGAGATCGCCGAGGGCGGCCGGGTCAAGCGCCTGTCGGTCGCCGTGGTGGTGGACGGGATCTACGCCACGGCTCCGGACGGTAAGCAGACCTACACTCCGCGGCCCCCGGCCGAGATCGAGCGGATCACCGCGCTGGTCCGCAGCGCGGTCGGGTTCGACAAGGCCCGCGGCGACCAGATCGAGGTGGTGAACCTGCGCTTCGCGGAGGCGCCGAGCGTGCCGCAATTCAGCGAGCCGACCCTCCTGCAATCGCTGCTCGCGCCGACCAAGGAAGACGTGCTGCGCATGGCCGAGCTGTCCGTGCTGGCGCTGCTGACCCTGATCGTCCTCCTCACCGTGGTGCGCCCGCTGGTGCGGCAGGTGCTGGCGCCGGTACCGGCTCCGCCGGCCCTCGCCGGCCCCGCGACCCTCGCCGAGGCCGCCGCGGCGGCGGCCTCGGGTGCCGCGATCACGATGATCGAGCGCGACAATCCGACCGCCCGGCTGATGGAGTTCGCCAAGATCAACGGCCAGATCCAGGCCGACACCGTGCAGCGCGTCGTCGACATGGTCCGGGCCAGCCCGGCCGAGACCGTCGAGGTGCTGCGCACCTGGATCCAGGAAGAGTAGCGCGTCGAGGATCGGGGACGAACGATGGCGGCAGGTCTGGCGAATTCCCTGACGACCGAGGGCGGCGACGCCTTCGCGACGATGCCCGGCCCGCAGCGCGCGGCCGCGCTGCTGCTGATGCTCGGCGAGGCCGAAGGCGCCCCGATCTGGCAGATGCTGGAGGAGGAGGAGGTCAAGAAGGTGAGCCACGCGATGGTCCAGCTCGGCACGCTGGAGGTCGCCACGGTCGAGCGGCTGATCATCGATTTCGTCACGAAGCTCAGCAACAGCGGCGGCATCTCGTCGAACTTCGAGCGCACCGAGGCGCTGCTCCTGAAGATCTTCCCGTCCGATCAGGTCTCGCTGATCATGGCCGAGATCAAGGGCGCCTCGGGCAAGCGCGTCTGGGCCTCGATCGCCCAGGTCGACCCGGAGATCCTCGCCTCGTTCCTGCGCAACGAGTACCCGCAGACCGTGGCGGTGGTGCTGTCGCGGGTGCGCGCCGACTACGCCGCCAAGGTGCTCACCATCCTGCCCGAGGAATTCGCCATCGACGTCCTCAACCGGATGCTCCGCATGGAGACGGTGCAGAAGGAGGCCCTGCGCCACATCGAGGAGACCCTGCGGGTCGAGTTCGTCTCGACCATCGCCCAGACCCAGCGCCGCGACGCCCACGAGATGATGGCGGACGTGTTCAACGCCTTCGACCGCCAGACCGAGGGCCGGTTCCTGGCCGCCCTCGACCAGGCCAACCGCGGCTCGGCCAAGCGCATCCGCGAGCTGATGTTCACCTTCGAGGACCTGCTCAAGCTCGATCCGGGCAGCGTCCAGACCCTGATGCAGAAGATCGACGGCGCGACCCTGTGCCGGGCGCTCAAGGGCGCCAACGAGCCGACCCGGGCCTTCTTCATGAAGCAGATGTCGACCCGCGCCGCCAAGAATCTCACGGACGAGATGGCGTCGCTCGGCCCGGTCCGCCTCAAGGAGGTCGATGAGGCGCAGGCGAAGATGACCGAGATCGCCAAGGACCTCGCCGAGAAGGGCGAGATCATGATCGCCAAGAACAGCGCCGAGGAGGAGCTGGTCTATTGAACGCCTCCTCGCCTCAGATCGCCAAGCCGTTCCTGTTCGAGACCGACTTCCGCAGCCCACGCCCGAGCCCGGCCGCCCAGCGCGCCGCCGAGGCGGCCGCCCGCGCGGAGGTGGAGGCGCATGCCCGGGGCGTGCAGGACGGCCTGATCCAGGCCGAGGCTCAGATCCAGGGCCGGCTCGCCGAAGCGCTGAGCCATCTGGCCCAGGCCGCCGCCGCCCTCCTCGCCCGGGCCGACGCACACGATGCCGAGCGCGAGGCGCAGGCGGTCGAGGTGGCGGTGCTGATCGCCCGCAAGGTCGCCGGTGATGCCCTCGACGCCGCACCGCTGGCCAGCATCGGCGAGGCGGCCGGCACGGCGCTCCAGCACCTGCGCGGCGTGCCCCATCTCGTGGTGCGCGTGCATGACGGCCTGGTCGAGGACGCCGAGGCGCTGGTGAAGACGCTCGCCCGCGAGCGCGGCTACGAGGGCCGCCTGGTTGTGCTGGGCGACCCCGACATGCAGCCGGGCGATGCCCGCATCGAGTGGGCCGACGGCGGCATCGTGCGCGAGCGCGCCCGCATCGAGGCCGCCGTCGCCGACGCCCTCGGCCTGCCCCCGATCCCGTAAGGAGCCCGGATGTCCGACGATTTCAGCCTGCCCCAGCTCGGCGACACCGATCCCGACTACGCCGCGGGCTCGATCCGCGACACGCCCACGACTCCGAAGACGGCCGCCGACCTGGAGCAGCTGTTCGACGTGCCCGTGATGGTCTCGGCGGTACTGGGCTCCTCCCGGATGCCGATCGGCGACCTGCTCCGGCTCGCCCCCGGCGCCGTGCTGGAACTCGACCGCAAGGTCGGCGAGGCGATCGACGTGTTCGTCAACAACCGGCTGGTCGCCCGCGGCGAGGTCGTCCTCGTCGAGGACCGGCTCGGGGTGACGATGACCGAGATCGTCAAGGGCGAGTGATTTTCCTTGGACTTTGCGCCGGAGACCGCCGCGCTGCGGCACGCGCTCCGCGCCACGACATTTGAGAGGGACGAACCATGCGGCTCCTGATGATCGGGCGGCTCAACGGCGAGCTGATCACCGCCTCCAAGATCGCGATGCGGCGTGGCGCCTCGGTGACGCAGGCGGATGCGATCCCGCAGGGCCTCAACGTCCTGCGCGCCAAGGGCGCCGACCTGATCATGATCGACGTGTCTCTGGCGGTGCGCGACCTCGTCGACGCCCTGGAGGCCGAGCGCATCCGCACCCCCGTGGTGGCCTGCGGCGTCTCGGCCGACGCCGAGACCGCCGTCGCGGCGATCCGGGCCGGCGCCAAGGAGTACATCCCGCTCCCGCCCGATCCCGAGCTGATCGCCGCGGTGCTGGAGGCGGTCGCCTCGGATCGCGCCGCCTTCGTCTGGCGCGATCCGTCGATGGAGCGGGTGGTCAAGCTCGCCGAGCAGGTCGCCCCCTCCGAGGCCTCGGTGCTGATCACCGGCGAGAGCGGCACCGGCAAGGAGGTGCTGGCGCGCCACGTCCACCTGAAATCCCACCGGGCCGGCAAGCCGTTCGTCTCGGTCAATTGCGCGGCGATCCCCGAGGCCCTGCTCGAATCCGAGCTGTTCGGCCACGAGAAAGGCGCGTTCACCGGCGCGGTCGCCCGCCGGATCGGCCGGTTCGAGGAGGCCCATGGCGGCACACTGCTGCTCGACGAGATCTCCGAGATGGATGTCCGCCTGCAGTCGAAGCTGCTGCGCGCCCTGCAGGAACGGGTGATCGACCGGGTCGGCGGCACCGCCCCGGTGCGGGTCGACATCCGCGTGCTGGCGACCTCGAACCGCAACCTGATGGACGAGGTCCGCAAGGGCACGTTCCGGGAAGACCTGTTCTACCGGCTCAACGTCGTCTCCCTGAAGCTGCCGGCCCTGCGCGACCGGCCGGCCGACATCCTGGAGCTCGCCGACCATTTCGCCCGGAAATACGCCGCGGTGAACGGCGTGCCGGCCCGGCCGCTCAGCGCCGAGGCGCGGGCGCTGGTGCTGAAGAACCCGTGGCGCGGCAACGTCCGCGAGCTGGAGAACACCCTGCACCGGGCGGTGCTGCTGGCCTCCGGGCCCGAGATCGGCCCCGACGCGATCCTGTCCCCGGACGGCGAGGCGATCGCCACGGAGGGCCCGGCCGGCCGCGCCGTCCAGGCCGCCGAAGCCGCCACCCGCGGCCTGGTCGGCCTGACCGTCGCGCAGGTCGAGTGCGACCTGATCCTCGACACCCTCGACCATTGCCTCGGCAACCGCACCCACGCGGCCAAGATCCTCGGCATCTCGATCCGGACCCTGCGCAACAAGCTCAACGAGTACGTCTCGGCCGGCCTCGACGTGGCCGAGCCCGGCGCCGTCCGGGCGAGCGCGGCCTACGGCTGAGCCTTTTCGGACCCGAGGCCGTATCACGCCCGTGTGCACGGTCCGATCGCGCCCCGGCGCTTCTGGCACGCGCGGCAGCCCGCGAGATACGCGCCGCTCGCCGCGAGCTGGATGACGGCGGCGGCCAGAAAGATCGCGTGGTCCGATCCGATCTGCCGCAGCAGGCCGAACAGGGCCGGCGCGAAGGCGTAGGCGGCCTGCGAGATCGCCACGATCAGCGAGACCACCCGCAGCGCGTCGGCCCGGGCGAACTCGACCTGCGCGATGAGCGGCGGCAGCGAGGTCGCGTTGCCGATGCCGGACCCGACCAGGACGATCCCGACGAGCAGCAGGGGGATGCCGGTGCGGCCGGACAGGATCAGCACGCCGCAGCCCAGCGCCTGGACCAGCAGGCTGAGCGCGGCGACGGCGCGGCGGTCCGCGCCGGCCGGCATGTACCAGCCGACGAGCATCCGCCCGGCGACGGCCGCCGCGGTCGAGAGGCCGGCTGCGAGGCCCGCCCCCTGCGTGCCCAGGGCTGGCACGAGCACGGAGACCAACTGGGCGATCAGGCCGATCTGCGCGAACAGCGCCAGGGCCATGCCGAGGCTCAGCGTCAGGAACGCCCGGTCGCGCGCCAGACGCGCTGTGGGGTGCATGGAGGCGCTCTCCATCTTCGGATTCGCGGCTGCACCGGCATCGCCATCGGGAACCTGGCCCAGGGCAGCGGGGGTCCGCGGCAGCACGATCAGCGTGAGCAGTCCGAGCGTACCGACCATGACGGCGCCGACGATCAAGGCTGCCGCTGGAAAGCCGACCCGGCCGATCAGCGCGACCCAGAGCGGGGAGAACACGACCCCGCCGATGCTCGCCCCGTTATAGGCCATGCTCAAAGCGGCAGGGCGCTTCGCGACGAACCACGGGGCGATCATGGCGTTCACGGCTGCCGCACCCAGCGCCGGCCAGCCCGCGCCGGTCAGGAGCGCCGCGGCGTAGAGCTGCCAGAGGCTTTGGGCGCAGGACCAGCCCAGGACACCCAGCGCCAGCACCACGGCCCCGGCGAAGGTCACGGCGGGCAAGCCGAAGCGGCGATGAAGCGCGGGCAGGTTGGCGACGATCCCGACGCCCGCCAGGAAATGCAGTGTCACGGCCCCGGACACCAGGGTGATCGGCCAGCCATGGGCCTGCCGGACTACCTCCAGATAGACCGGCGGCCCGTAGAAGCCGACGCCCCAGCCGAACACCGCGACGATGAAGGCGGCGGCCACGACGCGCCAGCCATAGAAATTCGATGGGCCGTGCATGCCCGAAACTCCAGGCGGTCGGAGGGACTGGACGACCGGACGCGCAACCCGATCCCGCGCACACCTCGGAGGTCGTCGGGATCGTCGGCTCAGGCCGAACCTATGCCGGAGGAACCCGGCCGAATGCTTCGGTGGAGGCCGAAACATCGCCGTCTGAAACGCGCTACGATCTAGCGCATCATCGTTTCCCGAAAGCCGGCATCCCCCTGTCGGGGTGATGCTCGCGAGGGCACGAGGTGGAGCGTTGGTGACGACGGTCTCAGTCGCGCAGGTCGGTGCGCTGGTGGGCGACCCGGCGCGTGTGGCCATGCTGCAGGCTCTGATGGACGGGCGCGCCCTGACGGCCTCCGAACTGGCGCAGGCCGCCGGGATCACACCGCAGACGGCGAGCGGCCACCTCGCGCAGCTCGCGGCGGCGTCCCTCGTGACCGTGTCGAAGCAGGGCCGGCACCGCTACCATTGCTTGGCCGGCCCGGAGGTCGCCCGGCTGCTGGAAAGCCTGATGCGTCTTGCCTCCAATGCGGCGGTGCGCCAGCCCCGCACCGGACCGCGGGACCCGCGCCTGCGCCTGGCGCGAACCTGCTACGATCACATGGCCGGCTGGCTCGGCGTCCGCCTCGCCGACACGCTGGTGGCCCGGAGCTGGGTTGAGCTCGCCGAGGACGGAGCGCTGGTCACGCAGGAGGGTCTACATCATCTGGCGGATCTCGGTCTCGACGCCGCGGGCGGCGGCCAGGCGAAGCTCCTGTGCCGCCCGTGCCTGGATTGGAGCGAGCGCCGCCCGCATCTCGCCGGCCGGCTCGGCGCGGCCCTCTGCGCGCACTGCCTGCAACGGGGCTGGGTCCGCCGGCAGGCGGGCTCGCGCGCGCTCGACGTAACCCCCGCCGGTTGGCATGCCTTCCACGCGCTGTTCGATATCAGGCCGCCCGACGCGTCTTGAGCCCGACGCGTCACCGCCCGTTGCGGGACGCCCTGTTGGCCTCGTTCTGGGCCGCGAACGCGGCGTCGAGCTTGCGCAGGGATTCGTAGCGGGCGACGTCGCCCTCCACGTCGCGGATCGTCTCCTCGACGAGGTGACGCTGGAGCGCGACGCGCGGGTCGTCGGGGGGGAGCGCCTCGCGCTCCTGCAGGCGAAGCACGGCCTGCCGCACGACCGTGTAGACCGCCTCGCGCTCGGCCCGATTCATCGAGGGCTGGATCGCCTTCGCGACGAGATCGGAGAAATCCGACATGGACCGTTAGACTTCGCTCTTCGATCGGGGGAAGCCCGGGGCGCCGGGCCGTCTCCCTCTACAGACCGCGCGCCGCGGGATCCAGACCCCGCGGCGCGGGCTCACATCCGCTGGTCGCGGATGCCGGCGATCAGGAGCGAGGACGAGCTCCAGAGCACGAAGAAGCAGAAGAACGCCACGATCAGGGTATGGCCCCGCTCGGGGTAGAGGCTGTCGGTCGGCAGGACCGGCGGCACGAAGGTCGCCAGGAAGATGTGCTGCTTGCTGGCCGAGACCCGGGCGCGGTCGAGCAGCATGTTCGCCGATTCCTCGAGCTTCTCGGCGATGGTCCGCTCGACCAGCAGGCCCTCGTACTGGAGCAGCGCCTCGGTCAGGTTCGTGCCGCCGCCCGCGGCCGCGCCGGCGTTGGTCAATTCGTCCTGCAGCGTCTTCATCTGCTGCTCGATGGCCGCCACGTTGGCGGCCAGCGTCTGGATCGAGCGCGAGCGCTCGTCGAGGTTCGAGCCGCGCAGGACCTGCAGGTCGGTCTCGAGCTTCAGCTTCTCCTTGCGCAGGATCGTCAGGGTGGTGAGTGTCCCCTCGGCCGTCTTGATCGGGTCGATCACGCCCCATTGGTTGCGGAAGCTCTGCAGCCCGAGATGCGCCTTGCGCAGGCGCTCCTCCGCCACCGTCGCATCCGCCTGCGCCTGCTTGACCATATCGGCCTGGGCGCGCTTCGAGATGTCGTTGATCAGCGCCTCGGAGCGGGTCACCACCTCGCGGGCGATGGTCAGGGCGTCCTGCGGCGTGAAGGCGCGCACCGACAGGCGAAGCACGCCCGAGATCGAGTCGATATGCGCGTCGACGTGCTTGCGCCAGTACTTGGTCAGGTCCTCGATCGGGTCGCTCGGATCGAACCGGGCCCAGAAGTCGGCCTCGGGCCTGGAGAACATCTTCGAGATGCCGATGCTCTTCTCCAGGGCCTCGACCAGCGTCTGGCTCTCGATGAAGTCGCGGACGATGAAGCTGTCCTGGCTGTTGTGCTTCTGAATCAGGTTCGTGTACTGGCCGAGCGAGATGTTCTCCATCGGCTCGACGTTGCCGCGCACCGTGAACTGCGCCTCGGCAATGTACTGGTTGGAGGCGAAGCCGAACAGGTACAGGCCGACCACCAGGGTCGGCAGCAGCACGAACAGGCTGACGCGGCGGATGACCCGCGAGCCGTAGCTCGACGTGTCCTCCCGACGCTGGCCGAGGCCGGGCAGCCGGGTCCAGTCGAGACGTGCGCGCGCCGCAGCCACCAGCGCCTGGGCGCCGCGCTTCTCCGGCACCGGACGAATCGTCTCCGCGCCGTGGCGCAGCTCGGTCATCGTCGATGGTGCGAACGTCACGAGTTCGCCGTCGCGCGTGTCGTCCTTGACGTCGTCGAAGCTCATCCGCTCACTGTTCCTGGGTCTGCGCCGGATCCGCCACCGCGAAACCGGCCGGAGGACGGCCCGTGCGCAGTGCCGGAATCCCGTTCTTTTAGGCCCTTTTTAAGGCACCGCCCCCCGGCCCTGCCGCACCGCGGCGACGGGCAACGTAGCCGTCCCCGGTATCGCGCCGTACAGTCTCGCGATGATGACACGCCCAGACGTCTCCCCTGGCCCCGGAAGCCGGCCCGACGGCCGCCCGGCCAAGACCCCGTCAGCGAAAACCAAGCTCGCCGAGGTGGTGGTGGTGTGCGCCAAATGCGCCAAGCGCCAGGGCCTGCGCCCGCGGGCGGTGCGGGCGATGCTGAAGGGCGCGGCCAAGCAGGCCGCCAGGGACGGGCTGCTCGCCGGTCGGACCAAGCTGTGCATCGTCGAATCGGGCTGCCTCGGACCCTGCCCGAAACGCGCCGTGGCCGTGGCCACGGGCGCGAGCCTGGCGGAGGGCCGCGTCGTCCTGCTCGATCCCGAGGCCGCCCCCCAGGAGGCCCTCGCCGCCGTGCTCCGCCCCGTGCTACCGCGGCGGCGCGCCCCCGAATTCGGCCCCAATACCCCCCTAGCGGCGGTGCCACCTGCCGAATCGCCGCCGGATGCTTGACTGGCGCAACCTGGAGCGCTCGCCCTTGCCCGCCACTCGGCGCACATCCCCCACGGTCCGGCCGTGAGCGGCGACCGCGCCTCCCCGATGCGCCGCCTCGGCCTCGCCGCGGTGCGCCGGCTGCCCCTGATCGGCACGCTGATCGGCCTTGGCCTCGCGATCTGGCTCGTGGCGACCAACGATCTCTCCGCCGTGGCCGCGGCGTTCGGGCGGATCGGGCTCGTAGGATTCGCCGGCGTAACGTTGGTCCGGGCGCTGGTGGTGCTGGTCTGCGGCCTCGCCTGGGCGCGCATCCTGGACGGGCTGTCGCCCGCCCCGGCCTCGTCCTGCCTGATCCTGCGCTTCGTGCGCGAGGGCATCAACGTCCTGCTGCCCGTGGCCTCGGTCGGCGGCGACGTGCTCGGGGCGCGGCTCCTGACCTTCTGGGGCGTGACCGGAACCCTGGCGGCGGCCTCGGTGCTCGCCGACCTGCTGTTCCAGGTCGGCACGCTGGCACTGTTCGCCGGCCTCGGCGCCGGCTTGCTGAGCCGGGTCGAGGGCCCGGCGGCCGCCGAGCTGGCGCAGTGGACCCTGCGGACCCTGGCGGTGGCAGGCCTCGCGGTGGCGGCCTTCTTCGCGCTCCAGCGCACCGGGATCGTGCGTGTCCTAGAGGATCGCGTCGCTGCTCTGGGCCGGCGCTTCGTGCGCGAGACCGAGACCCGTCCGGAGCCAGCGCCGCGGATCCAGGGGGCGCTCGACACGGTCTGGGCGGCGGGACGCCGGGGCCGCCTGGCCCAGTCCTTCGCCCTGCACGCCCTGGCCTGGCTGCTCGGCGCCGCCGAGGTCGCGGTCGTCCTCACCTGCATCGGCGTCGGCCCGATCAGCCTGTCCGAGATCCTGGTGATCGAGGCGCTCAGCCAGGCGATCAAGGCCGCCGCCTTCCTGGTGCCGAGCGGGCTCGGCGTGCAGGAAGGCGGCCTCGTGCTGGTCTGCGGCCTGTTCGGGATCGATGCCGGCACGGCGATCGCCCTCTCCCTCGCCCGCCGGATCCCCGATGTCGTGCTCGGCCTGCCGGCGCTGCTGGTCTGGCAGAATCTCGAGGCGCGGCGCACGGGCGTGCGGCCGGCAACCCCCACCTGAGACAATCCGTGACCCCGATGACCGACGCGCCGAAGCGCGACACGCCGGGCCGCACGGCCCGCAACCGCCGCGTGCTAGGCGCCGTCGTCCTGGCTGGCATTCTGCTGGCCGCCGGACCGGCGCTCGCCCAGAGCCTCAGCGTCGATCTCGGCGCGGGCGGCACCACCGAGCGGGCGCTGCAGCTCGTCGCGCTGATCACCGTCCTGGCGGTGGCGCCCTCGGTGCTGGTGATGGCCACCGCCTTCACCCGGATCGTCGTCGTGCTGTCGATCCTGCGCTCGGCGCTCGGCACCCAGACGGCGCCGCCGACCGCGGTGATCGTCAGCCTCGCGCTGTTCCTGACCGCCTTCGTGATGGCCCCCACCGGGCGCGCCGCCTACAGCGCCGGAATCGAGCCCCTGGTCGCCGGGCGGATAACTCAGGCCCAGGCCTTCGAGCGGGCCTCGGCGCCGTTCAAGACGTTCATGCTGAAGAACGTCCGCGAGAAGGACCTGAAGCTGTTCCTCGACCTCGCCAAGGTGCCGGTGCCGAAGGGCCCGGAGGATGTCGGACTGGAGATCGTGACCCCGGCCTTCATGATCTCGGAGTTGCGCCGCGCCTTCGAGATCGGGTTCCTGCTGTTCATCCCGTTCCTGATCATCGACCTCGTAGTCGCCTCGGTGCTGATGGCGGTGGGCATGATGATGGTGCCGCCGGCGACCGTCGCGCTACCGTTCAAGCTGATCTTCTTCGTGCTGGTCGATGGCTGGACCCTGGTCGCCGGATCGCTGGTGCAGAGCTACGGCGGATAGATTCGTTAAGACGAGCGTATAGAGTCCTGAAGGCTGTTTTAACTCGGGTTTAGCAATCTCTTGCTAACAGAGCGCATGTTTCTCGTGCGCCATTATGTTCTCGATCGAAGAGGGGCGGCAGCGGTCGAATTCGCCCTGGTGGCGATGCTGTTTATCCTGGTCGTCCTCTTCATCATGACCGTGGCTACGATCCTGTTTATCAATCAAGCCCTCGATTACGCCACGAGCCGGGCCGCCCGGCAGATCCTCACCGGCGCAGCCCAGGCAAGCGCCCTCGACCAGGCCGGTTTCAGAACGTCGCTGTGCCAAAACCTGCCGGCATCGCTGAAATGCAGCAACCTCGTCATCAACCTGTACGTGGTGCCGACCGGAACGTCACCGAGCGGTTACTACAACTACGTGAAGTCCGACCTCAGCGGCCTGGTGATCCCGCCGCTCACCCCGAGCTCCGGTCAGTACACCCTCGGCACACGGGGGCAGTTCCAGTATCTGCAGGTGATCTATCCGATCACCTTCCTGCCTTCCGTCTTCGCGTCGATGCTCGGCAGCGGCGCGACCTTCAACGGCGCGCCGGCCTACCTGACGATCTCGACGGCGGCGTTCCGCAACGAGCTGTTCTGATGGCGGGCCGTTTGCCCTCGGCGACGCGCTTCCTCGGCGACACGCGGGCGGTCTCGGCGCTCGAGTTCGCCCTGATCCTGCCGGTGCTGCTGATCCTGATGCTCGGCGGGATCCAGCTGACCACCTACGTCAACGCCAGTCGCAAGGTGGAGTTGATCGCCCAGTCGATCAGCCAGATGGTCTCCCAGGCGATGCCGCCCGCGGGCTCCAATGTGGCGACCGTCAACGCCACCGATCTGCACTTCAGCTACGATTCCACCCTGGTCCTGTTCCCGTACCTAATGAAGGACGCGCCGCGGCAGGGCCTGCAATGGTGGCAGGACATCGCCATCACCTACGCCGCCATAGCCTTCACACAGACGGCGTCGAACTGCACGGGCACCGACCTGAGCGCCTGCTACACGGCCGCCGTGGCCTGGACGAGCTCGGGCACCACCGGCGGCAATTACCGGCCCTGCGTGGTCCCGCAGCTTCCCGCCGCCGACACCGCCCCGCCCAATCGGACGACGCTGCCCCGCTCGGTGTTCGGGCCCGGCTCGATCGTCGCGGTGGACGTGGTCTTCACCTTCCGGCCGTCCTTCGGCGCGCGGTTCATCCCCGCCGTGCGGATCGCCCGCTCGATGTACGTGCAGCCGCGCTACGCCGCGCTGGTCAATTTCGACCCGACGGGCAACGATGGGATCGCCGTGAAATGCCCGGGCTTCTGAACCGCGCATCGCGCCTCTGCGCCTGGACGACAGGCTTGGCACGCGGGCGCTCCGGAA
>Ga0255028_100219_pt1 | contig 12352 bp, 8 predicted proteins | sample DRGLUT_MetaT_FD_178168 | JGI IMG/M metagenome (GOLD analysis project Ga0255028, IMG submission 178168) | Metatranscriptome of freshwater microbial communities from Pennsylvania, United States - DR:GLUT (Metagenome Metatranscriptome) | ecosystem: Environmental > Aquatic > Freshwater > Creek...
CGGGAGGCGGGCGGTATCGCGCTCAGTCACTATTTCGAGACCGGCCGGAAGCAGGGCTACCTGCGCAATCCGGAGGAGTTCGCCGGGCTGTCGCGGCATGTCGACCTGATCCGCCGATCCGGGATCTTCGACGCCGAGTTCTATCGCGGGCGCTGCCCCGAGGCCGAGACCAGCGGGCTCGAGCCGCTGGAGCATTACGTGATGGCCGGCGGCTATCGCCGCTACGCCCCGCATCCCCTGTTCGACCCCGACTGGTACGCCGCGCAATCGGCCGACGTGCGCGCCGACAGCCTCAACCCGCTGGTGCATTTCCTGGAGCACGGCGCCCGGGAGGGCCTCGATCCCGGCCCGTGGTTCGATACGCGCTGGTACATGAAGACCTACCTGGCCGACGACGAGACGGACGCGAACCCGCTCGTGCATTTCCTGGCCGATAACGGACGACGCACGAGCCCGTCCCCGCGCTTCGACGCGCCCTGGTACCTCGCCCGCTACCCGAAGGTCGCCGCTCTGGGGCTCAATCCCCTGGTCGACTACGTCACGACCGGGCTGGAGGCGGGCCGCCTGACCCGCCGGGTCGCCGGCGCCGCGGTGCCGGAGGCGGCCGACGCCCGCCTGTCCTGCCTGAAGCGGGAGCCGCGCAAACACGGCCGCACCGCCCTGTTCATCACCCACGCGCCGGAGGGGCGGATCCGCGGCCATGTCGAGCCCTACCTGCGGGCGTTCGCCAAGAACGGTATCGACATCGTGCTGATCATCGCGGCCGACCAGCACAAGACCGCGGTGCCGGAGGCGATCCTGACGCTCTGCGCCTCGGCCTACCTGCGCGAGAACACGGGATTCGATTTCGCCGCCTGGGCACATGTCCTCCTTGAGGACGACGACCTGCTCGATGCCGAGACCCTGTACCTAGCCAACGACAGCCTGGTCGGGCCCCTCGACAGCGGCGACTTCGCCGGGCTGCTGGCGAAGATCGATGCCTACCCGGAGGCGGTGATCGGGCTCGCCGACAACTTCTACTACAGTCACCACCTGCAGAGTTTCTTCCTGGCCCTGAAGAGGCGCTGCCTGTCCTCCTACGCGTTCAACCACTTCATCCAGGCGGTGGCGAACTGGCCGGACAAGAACATCGTCATCACCGAGTACGAGCTGACTTTCTCCGGGCGGATGCGGGCCGCCGGGCTCGGGATGCGCAGCCTGTTCTCGGCCCAGAACAAGCACATGACGCTGGTCAACGACCCACGCAACAACCGCACCCTGTTCGACTGGGAGAACATGCTCGGCCAGGGCTTCCCGTTCGTGAAGCGCTCGCTCTTGGGCGAGCACGCCGCGATCGGCGGCGAGGCGGTCCGCGAGGCGATCGGCGAGCGCGGCTTCGACCTCGACCGGCTCGACCAGACCTTCACGTATCCCGGCCCCAAGATCTGGGCCGACCTGCGCCGGCCCCGGGCGCCGGATCGGCCCCTGCGGGTCTCGTACGTCTCGCCGATGAACTACGCCAACGGGCTCGGCGTCGCCGCGCGCAGCTACGTGCGGGCGCTGCACCGGGCGCCCTTCGCGCTGAACGTCCATCCGATGGAGCGGTCGTTCCACGTCCATGCCCGGGTCGGGCCGGGCTGGCAGGCCCGGACTTTTTCGGGGGCGCCGGACGTCGCCCTGGTGCATTTCAACGGCGACAGCTGGCACGCGCTGATGAGCGCGCGTCAGCTCGATATCGCTGCGAGCGCCCGGCTCAAGATCGGGCTGTTCGTCTGGGAGACCTCGCACGTGCCCGGAGGCTGGCTGCCCACCGTGGACGGCCTCGACGCGATCTGGGCGCCCACCGAGTTCTGCGCCGCGATCTTCCGCCAGATCACCGACATCCCGGTCGATGTCGTGCCCTACGTGGTCGAGAACGAGCCCGGCGAGCCCGCGAGCGCCGCCGCCAAGGCCAACCTGCGCAAGGCGTTCTCCATCGACCCGAGCAGGAAGGTGATCCTCTACGCCTTCGACGGGTCGAGCTACCTCGCCCGGAAGAACCCGCACGCGCTGATCCGGGCGTTCCGGGCCGCGGGGCTGGCGCAGTCCGGCTGGCAGCTCGTGCTCAAGACCAAGCACGTGTTCGACCTGCCGGACGAGGGCAAGAAGCTCCTCGACCTCGTCGGCAAGACCGGCGACGTGGTGGTGATCGACCAGCCGCTCTCCCAGAACGAGCTCGGCGCCCTGTTCGAGCTCTGCGCGGTCTACGCCTCGTCGCATTCCTCCGAAGGGTTCGGGCTGACGATCGCCGAGGCGATGGAGATGGGTAAGGTCGTGGTCGCCACCGATTACGGCGGCAGCCGCGACTTCCTCGACGCCACCTGCGGCTTCCCGGTGAAGGCCGAGATCGCCGCCCTGGACCAGACCTACGGGCCGTATCTGCGCGGCGCCGAGTGGGGCCAGGTGGACGAGGCCGACCTCGCCCGGGCGCTCACGGACGCCGCCCGGGCGGTGACCAGCGGCGACGCCGAACGGATCGGCGCCACCGCCCGCGCCCGGATCCGCGAGCGCCTGTCGATCGGGGCGGTGGCCGCCGCCATGGAGGCGAGCCTGTCCCGCCTTCTCAAGGCCGAACGTACCTGACGCCCGGGAGACGCGAGCCGTGTTGAACAAGAAGCCGGTCCCGGCCCCGTCGGCCTCCTGGAGCGCGCGCGCCTGGCCGGACGCGATCCTGCCGCTGCCCCTCGACGAGCGCTTCCACCCGATCGACGACCGCAAGCTCGCCCAGGTCGCCGCCGGTGCGCTTCCCGCCTGCCGGGCCGTGTTCGTGGCCCCGGCCGCGTCCGAGCTGCATCCGGACCTGTTCGAATCGATCCTGGCCGCGATGGCCGAGCGGCCGGATATTGGCATCTTCCACGGCGACGACGCCGTGGTGGATGCAGCCGGCCAGGTTCGCAGCGTCCATTGCAAGCCGGCCTTCAATCCGGCCCTGCTTATGGCCGACGACTATATCGGCTTCCCGCTGGTGATCCGCGTCTCGGCCCTGGCGAGCCTCACGCCGGATTTCGGCCGGCGCACCGGCAACGCCGCCTGGTTCCGGCTGCTGCTCGACGCGCTCTCGGCGGGCATCGGCATCGACCGGATCCCGCAGACGCTGATCGCCTCGCCGCTCACGCGCCCGAAGGCGAAGCGCGCCGCCCGGGCCGACGTGCTCGACCGCTGGTTCCAGGGCTCGGGCGCGCCCCTGCGCACCGCCCCCGGCCTGACCGCGGACACCCTGGAGATCCGCCGCAGCCTCGATGCCAGCCCGCCCGTGACCCTGGTGGTCCCGACCGCGCAGAGCCGGCCCCGGGACGCGGACGGCCGGGTGATCGAGGGCACCAAGCCCCACGTGATCAACCTCCTCGACAGCCTCGCCCGCAGCACCTACCCGGCCGACCGGATCCGGGTGCTGATCGGCGACGACAGGGCCGACGACGCGATCTATCGCGGCCGCTCCGACCGGTTCGCGGTGACCCGCCTGCTCACCACCCGGCCCGAGAGCGCGCCGTTCAACTACGCGGCCAAGATGAACACCCTCTGGCGCGCCGCCGAGACCGACCTCGTCATCCTGATGAATGATGACCTCGTGGTGCGCCGCCCCGGCTGGATCGAAGCGCTCCTGACCTTCGCGCTGGATCGCGGCGTCGGCGGCGTCGGCGGGCGGCTGCTGTTCCCGAACGGCAAGATTCAGCATGCCGGCATGTTCGGCGGCATCTTCGATGTCTGCGCCCATCCCTGGTACAACCGCGACGCGGCCGAGCCGACCTACGGCGACTGGGCGCTGGCGCAGCGGGACTGCTCGTCGGTCACGGGCGCGCTGTTCGCCACCCGCAAGGCGGTGCTGGAAGCGGTCGACGGCTTCGACGAGAGCTTCGCCCTCGACTTCAACGACGTCGACCTGTGCTTCAAGCTGCGGATGCTCGGCTACCGCATCGTCTACACGCCGTTCGCCGAGATGGCCCACCACGAGAGCGCCTCCCGGCAGACCAGCTTCGCCCCGGGCGCGCAGATCTCGCGCTTCCTGCGCCGTTGGCACGACGTGCTCACCGACGATCCCGCCTACAGCCCGCAGCTGCGCACCGACACCGACGTGGTCGCCCCCCGGGCCGATGCGGCGCGGTGGGTGACGGAGGCGCGGTCCGCCTGATTCACAAAGCCTCTCCGCGCATCAGCCGGGGCCGGGTGCCCCGGGAGGCCGCGGCCTCGCCGATGAAGAACCGCTTGAGGCCGGGCAGCCGGTCGACGATCCCGAGACCGAGATCGCGGGCGAGCCGCAGCGGCAAGGCGTCGTTGGAGAACAGCCGGTTCAGCCCGTCGGTGGCCGCCGCCATGGCGAAGCTGTCGAACCGGCGGGCGCGCTCGTAGGCCCGCAGCACGTCCGGGCTGCCCGGGTCGAGGCCGAGGCGGAGCGCCCCGGTCACGGCTTCCGCCAGCGCCGCGGCATCGGCCAGCCCGAGATTGAGGCCCTGGCCGGCGATCGGGTGGATGACGTGGGCGGAATCGCCGAGCAGGGCCAGCCGCTCCGCCCGGAACGCCCGGGCGATGCCGAAGGCGAGCGGGTGCCGGCTCGGGCCGTGCTCCAGGGCTAGCTGGCCCAGATCCAGGGTGAACCGGCGCTCGATCTCGGCCAGCACCTCGTCGGGCTCTCCCGAGAGTAGCGCGTCGGCTGCGTCGGCCCGCTCGGTCCAGACGATCGAGGAGCGGTGGCCCAGCGACCCGCCGTCGCGCAGGGGCAGGATCGCGAACGGGCCGGCGGGCAGGAAATGCTCGAAGGCGCGGCCCTGATGGGGCCGCGCATGCCCGATCGTGGCGACGATGCCGACCTGCGGATAGGACCAGCCGACCCAGCCGATCCGTGCCGCCTCGCGCAGACGCGAGCGCGCCCCGTCGGCGGCCACCAGCAGGTCGGCCTTGAGGGTCGCGCCCTTGGCCAACTCCGCCCGGATCGCCGCGCCCTCCGGCACCGCCCGCACCACGCTCCCGGTGACGATCTCGACGCCCGTCGCCCGGCAGGCCTCGGCCAGGGCCGTGGCCAGGGGCTCGGCTTCGACCATGTGGGCGAAGGGCTCGCCGACCGCGCGATCCGCCTGATCCTCCTCCTCCCGCCCGAAGGTCAGGAAGACCGGCCGCACCGGGTCGGCGATCCGGCTGTCGGAGATTACCATCTCGGCGATCGGCTCGGCGACGGCCGAGATTTTGTCCCAGAGCCCGAGCTGCGCCAGCATCCGCCGGCCGCCGGCAGCCAGCGCGTAGGCGCGGCCGCGGTGCCGGGCGGGATCGGCGCCGTGGGGGTCGATCACCGTCACGGCTAGAGCCGGCCCGTGGGCCTGCTTGAGTGCGAAGGCCAAAGCGAGGCTGGCGAGGCCGCCGCCGGCGATCAGGAGGCTGCGGCTGCCGGGGCGGGGCGTCTGGGCCGTCATCGTCACGGATCTCCGATCTGGGGGCCGAGCGCGTGGATCGCTCCGCCCGAAAGGCCTATGTCGCGTTTGGACGACGAACGGAAACCCCGCGACTCATGACCGACGCCACCACCGACGCGATGACCGACGCGGTCGCCGAGCTCATCGCCATCCTCGACTTGGAGCGACTCGAGGTCGACCTGTTCCGGGGCCAGAACCCCAAGACCGGCTGGCGCCGGGTGTTCGGAGGCCAGGTGGTGGCCCAGGCCCTGGTGGCCGCCACTCGCACGGTGCCGGACGACCGGCCGGCCCATTCGCTCCACGCCTATTTCATGCTCCCGGGCGATCCCCGCGCGCCGATCGTCTACGAGGTCGAGCGCATCCGCGACGGGCGCAGCTTCACCACAAGGCGGGTCAAGGCGATCCAGCACGGGCGGGCGATCTTCGCCACCACGATCTCCTATCAGGTGTCCGAGGGTGGGTTCGAGCACCAGCCGGCCATGCCCGATGTCGCGGGGCCGGACGGCCTCCTCGACGGCAAGGCTCTGGCGGCCTCCGGCGCCGCCGGGATGCCCGAGGCGGTCGCCGCCTATTTCGGCCGGGAGCGCCCGATCGAGCTGCGCCCGGTCGACCTCGACCGCTACACCGCCCGCCGCAAGGGCGGTGCGCCGCCTGAGCCGGTGTTCAATGTCTGGCTGCGCGCGGCCTCATCCCTGCCCGACGATCCGGCCCTGCACCGGGCAGTGCTGGCCTACGCCTCCGACATGACCCTGCTGGACGTGTCGCTGATTCCGCATGCCAGCTCGGTGTTCGATCCCACCATCCAGGCGGCGAGCCTCGACCACGCCCTCTGGTTCCATCAGCCGGTCCGGATCGACGAGTGGCTGCTCTACGCCCAGGACAGTCCGGCCGCAGGCGGCGCCCGAGGCTTCGCCCGCGGCCAGATCTTCGACCGCGCCGGCAACCTCGTCGCCTCGGTGGCGCAGGAGGGTTTGATTCGGCCACACGAGGATTAAAACGTCTTCGCCAGCGTGCGTTGCAGAAATGCAACGGCGAAAAATGCATACTTTTGCAGCGATTGCCCGCTTCTTGAGCGTACAGGGTAAGGCCTCTGCCTCGGGCTTCGCCTGATCCGGCTATTTGCTGGGCATAACCGTCTTTGGCCGAAAAGTTCCCCGCCCAGCTTGGGTGGCATAGTCCTTGAATAGTCCCGCTCAACCGCGGGCCAGCCCGGCTCAGCGGGCGACCCGGGCCGGGTCGCCGCGCAACTCGTGCGACGGCATCGGTTTCCAAGGACTCTGTAAGGGGGCGCCGCCCATGAAGATCGTGATGGCCATCATCAAGCCGTTCAAGCTGGAGGAGGTGCGCGACGCGCTCACCGGAATCGGCGTCCACGGGCTGACGGTGACGGAAGTGAAGGGCTACGGCCGCCAGAAGGGCCACACCGAGATCTACCGGGGCGCGGAATACGCGGTGAGCTTCCTGCCGAAGCTCAAGATCGAGGTCGCGGTCGCCTCCGACCTGACCTCCAGCGTCATCGACGCCATCGCGGGCGCGGCGCGCACCGGCCAGATCGGCGACGGCAAGATCTTCGTGCTGCCCCTCGAGAAGGCGGTGCGCATCCGGACCGGCGAGACCGACGCCGACGCCCTCTGAGCCGCGGCCCGGCAGGTCCGGGCCCGCCGATAGCCTCCACCCTTACGCAACGCTCAACGAATCGCGACCGGGAGCCACCTGTCCATGAAAGTTCGTAATGCCCTCATGCTCGGCTTGGGAGGAGCGGCGCTCGCCGCCCTCCTGATCGAGCCGTCTCTCGCGCAGACCCCGGTACCGGAAGCCGCCACCGCGGCCCCGGCCGCCGCTGCCGCGCCGCTGCCCAACAAGGGCGACACGGCCTGGATGATGATCTCCTCGGCGCTGGTGCTCATGATGAGCGTGCCGGGCCTGGCCCTGTTCTACGGCGGCCTCGTGCGCACCAAGAACATGCTCTCGGTGCTGACCCAGGTGTTCGCGATCGTGTCGATCGTCGGCCTGCTGTGGGTGTTCTACGGCTACAGCCTCGCCTTCACCAACGGCGGCGGCATCAACGACTTCGTCGGCGGCCTGTCGAAGGCGTTCCTGAAGGGCATCGACGCGAACTCGACGGTGGCGACCTTCTCCAACGGCGTCGTGATCCCCGAATACGCCTACCTCTGCTTCCAGATGACGTTCGCGATGATCACGCCCGCCCTGATCGTCGGCGCCTTCGCCGAGCGGATGAAGTTCTCGGCGCTCGTGGTCTTCACGATCCTCTGGGTCACGGTCATCTACTTCCCGATGGCCCACATGGTCTGGTACTGGGCCGGGCCGGATGCCGTCGGCAACGCTGCCAAGGCGCTCGCTGCCGCCACCGACGACGCCTCGAAGGCGACCGCCCAGGCGGCGCTGGACGCGGTCAACAAGGATGCGGGCTTCCTCTTCCAGAAGGGCGCCCTCGACTTCGCGGGCGGCACCGTGGTGCACATCAACGCGGGCATCGCCGGCTTCGTCGGCTGCCTGATCATGGGCAAGCGCATCGGCTACGGCCGCGACCTGCTCGCCCCGCACTCGCTGACCATGACCATGATCGGCGCCTCGCTGCTGTGGGTCGGCTGGTTCGGCTTCAACGCCGGCTCGAACCTGGAGTCCAACGGCACCGCCGCGCTGGCGATGCTCAACACCTTCGTGGCGACCTGCGGCGCCGCGGTGGCGTGGCTGTTCGCCGAGTGGGCGCTCAAGGGCAAGCCGTCGCTGCTCGGCATGCTCTCGGGCGCGGTCGCCGGCCTCGTGGCCGTCACCCCGGCCTCGGGCTTTGCCGGCCCGATGGGCTCGATCGTGCTCGGCCTCGTGGCCGGCGTGGTCTGCTTCGTGATGTGCTCCACCGTGAAGAACGCGCTCGGCTACGACGACTCCCTCGACGTGTTCGGCGTCCACTGCATCGGCGGCATCCTGGGCGCCCTGGCGACCGGCATCCTGGTCGATCCCAACCTCGGCGGCGTCGGCATCCCCGACTACACCTCGAAGCCGGGCGAGCTGGCGGTCGGTGCCTACGACATGATGAGCCAGCTCATCATCCAGGCTGAAGCGGTCGGTCTGACGCTCCTGTGGTCGGGCATCGGCTCGGCGATCCTGTACAAGCTCGTCGACCTGACGATCGGCCTGCGGGTGACCCAGGAAGAAGAGCGCGAGGGCCTCGACATCGCCGACCACGGCGAGCGCGCCTACAACTACTGAGAGCGACCGGCGCCGCCCTGCGGGGCCCGTCTTGACCAAAGGAAAACCCCGGCTCCGTGTGGGCCGGGGTTTTTCATGTCGGATGCCCGAGGCGGCGTTCCCGGTGGTCGCGCCGCAGAGACCTCACGCCACGGCGCGTTTCTCGACCACACGCGTCTCGACCACGTCGGCGGGCTCGTAGAACCACCGCCCCATCGCTCCGGCGGTCATGGCCCCGAGGATCGGCGCCAGCCAGAACAGCCAGAGCTGCGTGACGTAGGCGCCGCCGGCGATCAGGGCCGGCCCCGTGCTGCGCGCCGGATTGACCGAGGTGTTGGTCACCGGGATCGAGATCAGGTGGATCAGCACCAGCGCGAAACCGATGGGGATGCCGGCAAAGCCGGCGGCCGCACCCTTCGAGGTCGTGCCGACGATGATGAAGACGAAGAAGAACGTCGTCAGGAATTCGGTGATCAGGCACGCCGTGAGGCTGTACTTGCCGGGGCTGAGATCGCCGTACCCGTTCGCGGCGAAGCCGTTCGGGATCCATCCCGGCTTTCCCGACGCGATCGCGTAGAGCACGCCCGCCGCCAGGATCGCGCCGATCACCTGGGCGGCGATGTAGGGCAGCACGTGCCGGTTCGCGCACCGCCGCGCCGACCACAGGCCGAGCGTCACGGCCGGGTTGAAATGTCCGCCCGAGATATGCCCGACCGCGTAGGCCATCGTCAGCACCGTGAGGCCGAACGCGAAGGCGACGCCGAGGAAGCCGATGCCGAGTTCCGGAAAGGCCGCCGACAGGACCGCCGCACCGCATCCCCCGAAGGTCAGCCAGAAGGTGCCGAACAGCTCGGCGGTCGCCCTGCGCATCGTGTCGTGATCCATGTCCGAACCTTTCGAGGGCTGAGTTTTCGGGCCGATCGCAAAGTATAAGATCGAGGGTCTTCGCCTGAAGCGACGCGGTATTTTTATCTTGGCCGCAATATTCGACCCAGATACAATTAAATACTGCATGAATTGAATATCGATTCAAGCCGCACGGGCTCGCCCGCGCGATCGATCGGGGCTCGGCATCCTCAGAGGGGTCGAGTCCTTGCTGAGGTTGCCGCACGGCCCTTCAGCAGCAGGTCGTGCCGCAATCGGAGGCTGGCTCCGCCCGGCGGCCCGGACTACGCGGGGCCGCATCGCAGGCGCGGGAAACCCCGGCTCCGTCTGGGCCGGGGCTGGTCTGGACTTGGGCTCGGGGGACGCCCCTCAGGGCTCGTCCGACACGGCTTCGGGCCGGATCACTCCGCGCGCGAGGCTGGGACGGGCTACGGCACCTCCCCGGCGCACGTCCCGATCCCGCGACCGCAGCCGCTCGCGGATGGCTCTTTCGAGGTCCGCTTACGCAGGCCCCTCACGATGAGGCGGATTCGTCGGAGGGACCCGGCCGAGTCGCGCTACGCCGCCCGGCTCAGGGCCGCCTTCTCCTCCGCGAACGCCCAGTCCAGCCAGGGTGTCAGCGCCTCGAGATCGGCGGTCTCCACGGTGGCGCCGCACCAGATCCGCAGGCCGGCCGGGGCGTCGCGGTAGGCGCCGATGTCGAGGGCGACGCCCTCGCGGTCGAGGCGCTCGACGATGCCCGAGGCCAGGGCCGCCACCGCGGCGTCGCCGCGGGCGAGCACGTCCGGGTCGGCGATCACCAGGCACACGCCGGTGTTCGAGTAGGTCGCGGGATCGACCGCCAGCGGCGCGATCCAGGGCGTCCGGGCGACCCAGTCGTAGATCGCCTTGGCGTTGGCGTCGGCCCGGGCGTGGAGCGCCGGCAGGCCGCCGATCCGCACCGCCCAGTCCAGGGTGTCGAGATAATCCTCCACGGCCAGCATCGAGGGCGTGTTGATCGTGTCGCCCTTGAAGATGCCCTCGATCAGCTTGCCGTCCTTGGCGAGCCGGAACACCTTCGGCAGCGGCCAAGCCGGGACATGGCTTTCCAGCCGCTCGACCGCCCGGGGCGAGAGCACCAGCATGCCGTGCGCGGCCTCGCCGCCCATCACCTTCTGCCAGGAGAAGGTGACGACATCGAGCTTGTCCCATGCCAGCGGCTGCGCGAAGGCCGCCGAGGTGGCGTCGCAGATCGTCAGGCCGGCGCGGTCGGCGGCGATCCAGTCGCCGTTCGGGACCTTCACGCCGGCGGCGGTGCCGTTCCAGGTGAAGACCACGTCGTTATTCTCGGTGTCGATCGCCGACAGATCCGGCAGCACGCCGTAGGGCGTCTGATGAATCCTGGGCGCGATCTTGAGCTGCTTCAGGGCGTCGGTGACCCACTCCTTGCCGAACGCTTCCCAAGCCGCGGCCTCCACGGGACGCGGCCCGAGCAGGGTCCACATCGCCATCTCGACGGCGCCGGTGTCGGAGGCCGGCACGATGCCGATCCGGTAATCGGCGGGCACCTGCAGCACCGAGCGGGTCAGGTCGATCGCCCGGCCGAGCTTGGCCTTGCCGAGAGCCGAGCGATGCGACCGGCCGAGCGCGGCGTCGGCCAGGGCGGCCGGAGTCCAGCCCGGGCGCTTGGCACAGGGGCCGGACGAGAAATGGGGAACGCGCGGGCGCCTGTCGGGTCGGCTCATCGTCGGATCCATCCTTGCAGATGGGCGCTCCTCGGCGGGGAGGAGTGTCCCGGGCCGGGGATGCGCCCAATCCCGGCGTCTGGCAAGCGCTTGCCCGGGCTGCAGTCTTCGGCGCGTGCCCCTCGCCGGGACAGGCTGTTCGGGTCCACGGAACCGTCGATTAAGCTTGGCGCGTTAGCCTTAATGCCGTGCCGTGTCGCGTTCGAGGTACGCTGATGTCTTTCCACAGCGCTGTACTACTGTCGATCTGGTCAGTTTTACTTATGGTTATCGGCGCGCTAACGGCCCGCTTCGCCGTTGCGGGCCGGCTCGGGCGTCCCGCCGCCCAGCCGCTGCAACTCGATCCTCTGGATTACGAGTGCGACGGGCCGGTGATCGACTTGGAGCCCGCCTGATTGGAGCCCACCTGAAGGTCCGGGCGCCGCTCGGCGGTGATCCGCTCGGCTTCCGCGCGGCGCCACCGGGCGATGGCCCCGTGATTCCCGCCCGACAGCACCTCCGGGATCGGCCGGCCCTCCCAGTCGCGGGGCCGGGTGTAGTGGGGATATTCGAGAAGCCCGCCCTCGAAGCTTTCCTCGTCGCCCGATTGCGCCTTGCCCATCACCCCGGGCAGGAGCCGGACGCAGGCGTCGAGCACCACCAGGGCGGCGATCTCGCCCCCGGAGAGCACGTAATCGCCGATCGAGACCTCCTCCAGGGCGCGGCCAGCGATGACGCGCTCGTCGACGCCCTCGAACCGGCCGCAGACGATCAGCGCCCCCGGTCCGGCGGCGAGCTCCCGCACTCGGGCCTGGCTCAGCGGCCGGCCGCGGGGGGACATCAGCAGCCGGGGCCGCGGATCATCCGCTTCGGTCGCGGCGTCGATGGCGGCGGCGAGCACGTCGCAGCGCAGCACCATCCCGGCGCCGCCGCCGGCCGGGGTGTCGTCCACCGAGCGGTGGCGGCCGAGCCCGTGCTCGCGGATGTTGCGCGCCTCCAGGCTCCAGTCGCCCCGGGTGAGCGCGTCGCCGGACAGCGATACGCCCAGCGGCCCCGGGAACATCTCCGGGTAGAGGGTGAGGATCGTGGCCCGCCAGGGCGTTTCCGCGCGCGTCATGGCGCTTGATCGCGCGC
>Ga0255028_100220_pt1 | contig 12336 bp, 11 predicted proteins | sample DRGLUT_MetaT_FD_178168 | JGI IMG/M metagenome (GOLD analysis project Ga0255028, IMG submission 178168) | Metatranscriptome of freshwater microbial communities from Pennsylvania, United States - DR:GLUT (Metagenome Metatranscriptome) | ecosystem: Environmental > Aquatic > Freshwater > Creek...
ATGAGCGCCGCAGCCGGCGCGAGCGCAACGTCCTGCACGAGTGCAAGCCGCACGGGGACGCCTACGTGGCGGCGTTGATGGCAGCCCACCCATACGCCGACCTGCCTCTGCACGGCTGGGCGCGGACCCGGGCGGCGTGCGTGGCTTACGTGGTCGATCCGGTGAAGATTTGGATCGAGGCGCTGCGGCGCTTAGGTGCCGGAGGTCATGGCTGCCTCGGGCAGTAACTTCAGCGCGCTTTCCGGCTGCTATTATCTATTTACCCTTCAGCGTGTCTTTGACGCTGCCGACGATGTTTTGCGCCTTACCCTCGACCTGATCGGCCTTGCCCTCGTGCTTCAGCTTCTCGTCACCCAAGATTTTCCCGGCACCCTCTTTGAGTTTGCCGCCCATCCGCTTCGCGGAACCTTCGGTGCGATCAGGATCAACCTTATCTTTGCCGCTCATCGCTTCCTCCCAAAGAGGACCGAAGTAGGCCTCTCTGTTCGAAACGACTGTTTGCCTATGGCCGTTTCTCGCGCCCTCGCGCGGTGACCGCCGGAGGCCTGCCGAAAGTAGTCCAGCATCGTCGATGCGCTGCGCTGTAAACCGCTCAATCCGGCTTGCTGCCAGACGATACCGCGCTGTACGGGTGCTGGCCACCAGAGATCTGCCGTGCGCCACCAAGCCCTCCTCGCTATCGCCCTCGTCGCTTGGGCGAGCATCTCATCTGCCCGCGCGGAAAACCGGGAGGAGGAAGCCTTGACCCTGATCCAGGCATCCAGCGCGCAGTCAGCCATCATCACGTTCTGCGGCAAGCACTTCGCGATCGATGGCACGACCGCGTTGCGGATCTCCCGGACCGCGCGTGACGTGGCCACCAAGGTGCTCGGTCGGGAACGCGCGGACACCGCCTTCAAGGACGAAATGGCGCGGCGCTACGCCGAGGTGAAGGAAGTCGGGGAGCGGCAGTGGTGCACCGACCAGCGCGAGGAGCTGTCGGAAGGCGAGCTCCGGATCTTCAAGAACTGAGGGCCGCTCGCGGATCCGTCCGCCCTGCCAGGGCGGCGCGGAACGGGCCAAGTGCGGAGAGCCAGGGGAAGGCGCCGTGCGCACCCTGGCTGCGCACGGCTGAGCAGTTCATGTGTGGGCGGGCTCAGTAGCCGTAGTAGCCGCGGCCGTAGCCGTAGGGACCACCGTAGTAGCCCACCGGTGCGTAGCCGCCGTAGTAGTAGGGGGCGCCATAGCCATAACCGTAGCCGTAGGGATACCCGTAGCCGCCGGCGAGGCCGTAACCGAGAGCGGCTCCTGTGGCCAAGCCGACGCCCAGCCCAAGGCCGCCGTAGCCGTACCCGCGGCCATATCCGTAGCCATAGCGGCTATAACCGCCTCGGAAGCCTCCATAGCCCCCTCGGAAGCCGGCGCCCCTGAACCCACCCCCGAAGCCGCCGCCACGGAAGCCACCGCCGTGAAAACCGCCGCCGCCGAACCCGCGCGCGTCGGCGCCGGTCGGAACGAAGGCGAAGGCGGCCAGCAATGCCGTTGAGGCGAGAGCCAAGCGTTTCATCGGGATCATCTCCTATCCGAGTGGATTGTAGGAACTCGGATTGCAGCTCGACAGATCCAAGCGCCGAACATCCAGGGCGTCGCAGTTCCTTCTCGGCACGTCGCGCCGCGGAGGAAAACCCAGCCAAGGGGAGATGATCCTTGGCCGGGTGCGTCCGTTGCCGAGCATCATGGGGCGGTGCTGCTCGACACGGTTGCCGAGCCAACCGGCGGCATCAGCCGGGGTTCCAGAGAGCGACGGTGAGCATCCCGTACGGCTCGCCAATCCCTCGATCCGCCGTCAGCGTCATCGTCGGTATCCGGTTGCGGGGTTCGACGCGCCTCGCCAGCCAGGCTCGCATCCGCTGGGCCTATGGCCCTGATGGTGCCTGGCCGGGCAACTCGGCGCCATGGAGCTCGGCGGCGCAGCAGGCACGACGTAGCGAAGTGGATGGTTCTGGCGGAGGCGGTGCCGTCGGGCCAACACCGACCACGCTGCGGCAGATGTGGTAGCCCGGGCCGCAGGTGAATTCGGCTTCTCGATGAGCGATGATCCCGTTTGGACTCAGCCATCGCGGGATGGGTCGGCGCCGAAGTTGCCCCCAGAGCAATCACGGCGGCATGGATCGCGAGCATCGATGCCTTCAAGAACCTCGCTCTCGCGAGCGAATTGGTCGGCGGCCTCATCTAATGCCCGATCGAATATTGCCTTATCGGAATTCCGCACAAGGACTCAAGGAGCGTTACTTGAATCAGTTGTCGACAATCTGTTTGGACGCGATCTTGAACCCGTTTGATTTCGGACGTGCGGCCTGGTTCGTCGTCGAAATAGGCCGGCGACTTTCCAATACGTGAAGCGGGGCGGTTGCCAAGCCGGGTATTTGCCTGCTTCATTGCTCGCGACCCGGGAGATCGAGCATCATGCCCCGCGCATTCGTCCTCGTCGCACCTTCCACTGGCCTCGTGACGTCGGTGACGGAGTCGACCCAGTCCCTGCCAGCGCTGTCCCGTCCGAATGCGGCGCCTCCCGTCGAGCGTGTCGCCGGTGGATGCGGGCGGGGTCGGTGACGCGGTCCGTGGGGTCATTGCCGCATCACAAACCAGGCCGGTCCGCTGCCCGGTGGCTGGCATCTGGCGCACCGGCAACGGGTATCCTCCGGGCTACCGGTGCGGTCCCTGGGGGCAATGCCGGCAACACGCCCTTATCACGAGCGCTTTCCGAATGGCGGATGAAGGTGGCCCGTCCGCATCCATGGTGAGCCAAGATGGGGAGGCCTTGCAGGCGTGACCAGGTCCGGAGGATGAGATGAGTCGGGCGTTCAGGCAGGTGCCCGCCATTTGGCAGAACAAGCATCGTGCAGGACCAGGCTTCGGCGTCCGTCAGCTGCTCGGCGCACTGCTGCTCGCGGCAAACCTGCATGCGGCAGCACCTCCAGCCGAGGCGCGATCGGCTCCCCGTCCGGCGGGCTCCCAGGCTGCTCCCGGAGCGCTGCTCGATTATCAACTTCTTCCGAACGCGCCGGACGGCGCCGCGGCCTATCGGGTGCTCTACCGCTCGGCCGGCATGCGCGGCGAAACGATCGCCGTCTCAGGCGCCATCATCGTTCCCGCAGGACCGATCCCGCCCGGCGGCCGCCCCATCGTGGCCTGGGCGCACCCGACCACCGGCGTCGTCGACAAGTGCGCGCCCTCGCTCGCCCGCGTACTCTACCGCTCGATCCAGGGCCTGCAGGACATGCTGGCACGCGGCTACATCGTGGCGGCCACCGACTACCCCGGCCTCGGCACGCCGGGTGTTCATCCCTACCTCGTCGGGGGCAGCGAGGGACGCGCAGTCCTCGATTCGGTGCGGGCGGCTCAGCACCTCGCCGGGCCGGGGGGCGCATCGAACGCTTTCGCGGTCTGGGGGCACTCGCAAGGCGGACAGGCCGCCTTGTTCACCGGCCTGCTCGCGCGGAGCTACGCACCCGAGCTGAACCTCGTCGGCGTCGCGGCCGCAGCGCCGGCCACCGAACTCGCCACCCTGATGATGGCCGACCTCGACACCTCGGGGGGCGAGAACCTCACCGCCATGACGCTGTGGTCGTGGTCGCGCGTGTACGGCGCGCCGATCACCAAGGTGGTCACGCCGGCCGCCCTGCCGGTCATCGACGAACTCGCCAACGCGTGCATCGAGACGATCTTCGACGTCCTGGAGCGGCGCGGCCCCTCGCGCGCGCTCGACCGCAGCTTCCTGACCGTCGACAACCTCGCTGACCGGGAGCCGTGGCGTTCGCTGCTGGCCCGCAACGCGCCCGGCCCCTTGCCGCCGCGCATCCCAGTTTTTCTGGCGCAGGGCAGCACCGACAACCTCGTGCTCCCGCGCGTGACACTCGACTACCGGGCGAGGCTCTGCCGCACGGGAAGCCGGGTCGAGTTCGACCTTGTGTCCGGCGTCGGGCACCTGTCCATTGCCAAGGATGCGGCGCCGGCGGCTATCGACTGGATCGGCGACCGCTTCGCCGGCGAGCCGGCGCCGAGCAACTGCGGGCAGGAGTGACGGTACCAACCGGTGCCAGCCTGCCGTCAGCGGGAGGCTCAGCCTCTCGTCATGTGGAGGGAGGAAGCGATGCTCAAGATGACTTTACCGGCAGTGCTCTTCGCGGCCTGCCTGTCCGGTCCGGCCTTCGCGCTGCCGTATCCGGGGCTGCCCGGCCCGGCGGCGGGTGAGGGCAACATCATCCAGGTCTTCGGCGGCTGCGGGCCCTACGGCCATCGCGGACCCTACGGCGGCTGCCGACCGGGCGGACAGGCAGGCGGCTACGTTCCCGGACGATCCTGCCCGCCCGGCTTCCATCTCGGGGGCGGCCGACGTCGGTGCTGGCCCAACCGCTACTGAGTCGTCCATCCAAGGAGGGCACCGTCCATGTCGAAGGGCCGCCTCGTCGTCACGGTTCTGAGCTCGGCAACGCTCGCAGGATGCCTCACGCTGCCGGGTCTCGCCGAGTCGCCCGAGCAGACACTCTCGCGGGCGGCCGAGTCGGAGAGCGCGAAGACGAACCGGGTGATCTTTGCGTGCCCGAGTGGCGCGCTGCTGACGGTCGAGTTCGTGACCTCCGACCCGACCAGGCCGGCGATCGTCCGGGCACCGGATGGCGGGCAGCTCAGCCTGGCTGCCCAGGCAAGCGGCTCGGGCTATCGGTACGCGGACGAGACGCACGAGCTGCGTGGCAAGGGCCGGGAAGTGACGTGGACCGACGCCTCGAAGCCGCCGGTGGCCTGCACGGAGCAGACGCCACCGGCGGGCAGCACCGAGCCGAAGTGAGCAGTCGACCGGCAGGAGATGGCGGCGACCGGGAGCCGGCGAAGCGGCGGCCATCCCGTACGCAGGCTGCCCCGTTCGCAGGATGGCTGGAGCACGTCGATCCCGGCACGCACCGGCGCATCAAGGGCCTGCGTCTGGTCACCGCCTACGCCATCGCCGCGATGCTCGGCGCAGTGCTGGAGCCGCGTCAGGTGGGCAGCGGTGGTACGCTGAGTTCCCTCGCTGGTGGCTTTGCACTCTGGGCCAGCGTCTCGGAAGGTCAGGCGACCCGGGCCGCATCCAGCCGTGACCTCCTGATCCTGTGTACCGCGGCCGTGGCGGGTGCACTCAGCATGATCGGCGTCGGCGCGATGCTCGGTTCGGGAGCCTGGGCCGGCCCGGAAGCGGTCCTGATCACGGGCGCGTTCCTGGTCGGGTACCTGAAACGGTTCGGGACGCTCGGGGCCGGTGTCGGGTCGCAGGTCTACATCGGGCAATTGCTGGCCTACGGCGCGTCCCTGCATCGCGCCGATACCGGGACGGCGGTGCTCGCCGGCGTGGTCGCGGCGGCCGCCGCCATCGTGCCGCGGGTGCTCAGCGGACCTGCCGAGCGGCCGGTTTCGCCGCCTGTCGGTGGTCCGCTCGAACCCGCAAGCCCTGCTCGGCGGTCCCGTGAACTACGCATGGGGCTGCAGGCCGCACTCGCGGCCTCAGCCATCGTCCTGCTGAGCGACGCATTCCACCTCGAAGAGTCGGCCTGGGCCATCACGGCCTGCACGTACGTCATCGGCGCCTCGACCGCGGACACGCTCGACCGGGTTCGACGCCGGGTGCTGGGTACGCTCGTTGGTGTTCCGCTCGGGCTGATGCTCCTGCCGGTCGCGGCACATGCGCCAGTCGTCCTCTGGCTGGCGGCGGCGCTCGCGATGGTCGTGTACGCCATGGCGCTTCCCGAACGCTACGACGTTGCCTGCGGAGCCTACGCGTTCACGCTAATGGTCACGCTGTCTGCCACCGGAGAGCGTTCGACGCTGCTTCTCGCCGCGCGTGCCTGGGAGACACTCCTCGGCGGCGCGATCGGGCTGACGGTTGCGCTGTTCGTCCTGCCGCTGCGTCCGCAACGGAACACCAGCACCTAGGATCAGTCACGTGCTCGGCGTGATGCGCAGCGCCGATCCCGCTCCGGCCTGAGGAGGAAGCAATGGCGGATGTTCTGGTGGTCGGAGCCGGACCGGTCGGGCTGACGCTCGCCTGCGAGTTGGCCCGGCACGGCGTGCGCCCCCGGATCATCGACCGCGCGCCTCAGCCTTCGACCTACTGTCGCGCCATCGGCGTCACGCCGCGGACGCTGGAAGTCTGGGACGACATGGGTGTCGCACGCGAGATGGTCGATGCCGGCCTCTGGCTGACGGGCCTGCGCTCGATCATCGACGGCCGCCCGATGCCCGACGCCATCCATCCCGACATGGGGCTGCCCTACGCCTCGCTCGGCCTGCCGCAATACGAGACCGAGCGCATCCTCACCCGGCACCTCGACCGCTTCGGCATCGGGATCGAGCGGGCCTCCACCTTGGCCGCTTTGGGCCAGGACGCCGAGGGTGTCACTGCGAGCATCGCGCGCGTGGGTGGACCCACTGAGGAGCTCCGCCTGCGCTACGTGATCGGCTGCGACGGGGCGCACAGCGCGGTCCGGCGGCTGCTCGGGATCGACTTCGCGGGTGCGGCCTATCCCTGGCCGTTCATGCTCGGGGATGTCCGGATCGCCTGGGACGTACCCTATGGCATGTCGCTACGCGCCCTGCGGATGGTGGAAGGCGGCCCGCCCGACATGTTCATCGCCATCCCTCTGCCGGAGCCGGGCCGCTACCGCGTCTCGATGCTCGCCGCTCCGCACCTCGTTCCGGCGGGCGGAACCGATCACGGCATCCAGGCCGAGCTTCCGGGTCCTTCGCTCGCGGACCTGCAGGCTGCGGCGGACAGTCTGCTTCCGGAAAAGGCACCCCTGTCGGATCTGCGCTGGTCGTCGGTGTACCGGATCAGCATGCGACTGGCCGCCGCCTACCGCCAAGGCCGCTGCTTCATCGCGGGCGATGCCGCCCACATCCACCCGCCGACCGGCGGGCAGGGCATGAACACCGGCATCCAGGACGCCTACAACCTGGCCTGGAAGCTGGCCCTGGTGCTCAGGGACGCCAGCCCCGAAAGCCTCCTCGACAGCTACGAGGCGGAGCGCCGCCCTGTCGGGGCGGACGTGATCGCGCGTACCCGCAAGGCGAGCGAAGGCTACGGCCGCGAGCGCGGCGGTGCGCCCGACCGTGCTGCCGACGCACAGGTCTCGGTCACCTACCGAGGGACGGGCTGGGTCGAGGATGCGGCTGGTGAGCCGGACGGTGCCGGACCAGCGGCCGGCGACCGCGCGCCGGATGCGAACGGACTCGTGCGCCAGGGACTCGGTTTTCCGCTGCGCCTCTTCGACGTCCTTCGCGGCCCAGAGCACGTCCTGTTGATCCACCTGGACCGAGCTTGCGAGCTCGGGATCGTTCAGGACCTCTCGGGGTGGATGCAGCGCCGGTCCGACCTGCTGAGCGGCTACCTGCGCGTCGTGATGGTCGCGAGCGACGCATCCGGCCATACGCCCCCCGGAGTGGAACTCATTGAAGACCGCCTGGGAGCGTTCGCCGCCACTTATGGGAGGCAAACGATGAGCTACCTCGTACGGCCCGACGGCCATATCGGCTGGCGTGGCCGCTCATGGCAGGATGCCGGCCTCTTGGACCACCTCAAGAGGCTGTTCCCGGCCGCATGAGCCGGCTTCCCGCGGGAGGCCGGAGGGTCGGCCTGAACGAGGCCCGGGCGTGCGAAGCCCACGAGCGTCGACATGCAACGACAACGCAGCGTGCGAGGAGGCCACATGACGGACGTTCTCATCGTCGGCGCAGGTCCCGTGGGCCTGACCATGGCAGCCGAGTTGGCGCGCTATGGCGTCGGTGTGCGCCTGATCGACCGCGCCCTGCACGCCACCGAGACCTCGAAAGCCCTCGTGGTCTGGTCGCGCACGCTCGAACTCATGGATCGCATGGGCTGTACCCGGGCCTTCCTGGATGCGGGTCTGCGTGCTCCGGGCGCCTCGATCCGCAGCGGCGGGCGGGTGCTCGGCAGCCCCCGTTTCGACGATATCGCGAGCGCCTACAACTTCGCCCTGATGATCCCCCAGCGGGATACCGAGCGACTCCTCACCGCACACCTGGGCTCCTTCGGCGTCGCGGTCGAGCGGCAGGTGGAGCTCGTCGGCTTCACGGAGGCGGCGGATGGCGTCGAGGCGCGCCTGCGGCATGCCGACGGGCGCGAGGAGACGGTGCGAACGCCGTGGCTGATCGGCTGCGACGGCGCCCACAGCATGGTGCGGCATGGGCTCGGCGTCGCGTTCGAGGGCTCGGCCCAGGGCGACGATTGGCTGCTCGCCGACGTGCGCCTCGACGGTCCCGCAGCCCCACCGTCTGACGAGATCGCGACCTACCTGCACCGCGATGGCCCCTTCGTGATCTTCCCGATCCCGGGCGGACGCGCCCGCGTCATCGCCACGGTGGGCAGGACGGATGCGGCGCATCAGCGGCCCGATCCGACCCTCGACGACGTGCAGGCCCTCGTCGATCGGCGCGCGGGCGGCGGCTTCCGCGCGTCGGATCCGGTCTGGCTGGCGAACTTCCGCATCAACGAGCGCAAGGTGACGGATTACCGGCGCGGGCGCGTCTTCCTCGCGGGCGACGCGGCGCATGTCCACAGCCCCGCCGGCGGCCAGGGCATGAACACCGGCATGCAGGACGCGGTGAACCTCGCCTGGAAGCTGGCGATGGTGGAGCGTGGCCAAGCCGCCGAGGCCCTGCTCGACAGCTACAGCCCCGAGCGGAGCGCGGTCGGCGACCTGGTGCTGCGCAACGCCGGCCGGCTGACCGACATGGCGACGCTGGCCAACCCGGCGGCGCAGGCCGCGCGTAACCTAGCGCTGCGCTTCCTGCTCGGCTTCCACGCCATCCGCGACAGGATGGCGACACAGATGAGCGAGATCGAGATCGCGTATGCGGGCAGTCCCCTGTCGGCCGGGCCCGGGTCCGGCGCGCGCTGGGAACCGGGGACCTACGAGGGACCGCCCCCTGGCGCGGGCGGCGAGCCGCGCTTCCTCCTCTACGCCGCCGACGCGGCGCGCGGGACCGCTATGACCGGGCGCTACTCCCGCCTCCTGGAACCGGCGCCGCGGTCGCCGCCGGACGCATCCGACCTGTTCGTCGTCCGGCCCGACGGCTACGTCGGCCTTTCTGCGCCGGGGGCCGCATGGGACGTCGCGGAGCGATATCTCCACGGGCTCGAAGGCTGACCGACGCGCGCAGAGGTATGCGCGGTGAGGCCGCCGAAGCCGATCGAGACGAGTCTCGCGTTGCCTGACGCAAAGCCTCGCCATGAAGGGACGCGCGGGACATCGACGGTTGCCGAGGCGGGAACGCGACCTTGGATGCCGCGCATGCTCCCACCGGCGACGAAAGGGATACGGTCACGCTGGTTGACACAGTCGTTGAGACTACCTTCGAAGGCAGTCTCGAAGCACATCGGTGAAGGGCAGCATGGTACGGCGGCGTGAACTGCTCCTCGGTATCGCGGCGTTTTCCTCGATCGCACCCCTACGGGCCCAGCCAGCCGAGCCGACGCTGCATCTGGTGCTCGGGACAGCCACGCCGGGTGGTTCGTTCCCCGCCTTCGGCCGAGCGCTCATCGCCGCCCTCAATGAGGTCGACCCAAGCTTGACGGTCGAGCCGAGGATCACCAAGGGCTCGACGGAGAACCTGACCTTGCTTAGGGCGGGTAAGCTCGACTTGGCGCTCGTGCAGGGTGAGTACGCCTACGAGGCGCTGTCCGGTCAGAGTACTGGGGGCGGCGGCTTGTCCGTCGTGGCGCCCATCGACGCCTCGCCCGGCCTGTTCGTGGTCCCGGCCGCGAGCCCGATCCGGGGCGTCCAAGACCTGCGCGGCCATGCCGTCGCCCTCGGCACGCGCGGATCGGGCTTCACGATCATGGGGCGGACCGTGCTGCAAGGCTCCGGCATCGATCCGGAACACGACATCACGCCGATCCTTCTCGACGATGCCGGCGACGGCGCCACGCAGGTTCTTGACGGTCGCGCCGCTGCCCTCTGGGGCGCGAGCCTGGGCTGGCCTGGCTTCAAGACCCTCGCGGACGCGCCCGGGGGCGCCCGTTTCTTCGGTCCCGCGCTCGAGGCGATTCCGAAGATCCTGGCGCTTCGCGCCTCGATGCGCCGACTGACCGTTCCGGCCGGTTCGTTTCGGGGGCAGCACGCGGCGATCGACACCGTTGGGTCTTGGAGCTTCATCCTGGCGCGACCCGGCCTCGACGCCGTCGGCGTCACCCGCCTCGTGGGCGCCATCGACCGCGGCCGAGACACCCTGGCCCGGCTCTATCCTCAGGGCCGCGAGAGTGACCCACGCAACCTAGCCTCGAACGTACCCGCTGCCTGGCTGCATCCGGCGACGGCGGCGTACCTTGCCGGTGTCGGCGCTCGTCCGGAGTAATCACCGAGGAATGTCTACCGGGTCGCATGGTTTCGGGCTAAGTCGGTGTGGCCAAGATCGGCGTTTGAACCGACCGGCCCGTGAGGAAGCCCGAGATGATCCGCTCGCTGTGCGTTGCCGTAGCGACGCTAACCCTAAAGCTGTCCACCGTGCAGGCCGAAGAGCTCAAGCCGGGTGGAGCGCCTTCCTCGGCGGCACCCTCTTCGGCAGACTCGACGCCGATTCCCGAGATCGCCTTCGACTCGGTCCCGGACTTCCTGAAGCTTCCGCCCGACATCTTCTTCGGTGAGGTCGCGGGCATCGCCCTGAACTCGAAAGGGCACATCTTCATCCTGTCGCGCGGGGCGACGCAGGGACCGGCCTACGGCGCCGCGGCGACCCAGCTCTTGGAGTTCAATCCGGACGGCACCTTCGTCCGGGAGATCGGCCACGGGCTGTACGCCTGGTCCTTCGCCCACGTCGTGCGGGTCGACCACGAGGACAACATCTGGGTCATCGACAAAGGCTCGGACATGGTGGTGAAGTTCACCCCCGAAGGCCGCGTCGCGATGGTCTGGGGCCGCAAGACCGAGGCCGCCGACGAGTCCGCGGAACCCTGGAAGCACCCCATGCCGCCGCTGCCGCCCGTGCAGGGCCAGTTCCGGCAGGTCACCGACGTGGCCTGGGACAAGGCCGGCAACGCCTACATCAGCGACGGCTACATCAACTCGCGCGTAGCCAAAGTCGACAAGGACGGCAACTGGGTCGATTCCTATGGCAGCTACGGCACCGAGCCGGGCCAGTTCCGTACCCTGCACTCGATCGCTTCGGACGCCGACGACAATATCTACATCGCCGACCGAGGCAACGCGCGCATCCAGGTTATGGACACCACTGGCCACATCCTGCGGATGATCAAGATCGACGTGCCGTTCGACTACGACAGGGCCCGCGCCATCATCCGCGGCAAGCCGGCCAGGGACCGCACCACGGTCGACCTGTTCACGCCCGGCGCGCCCTGGGCCTTGTGCATCACGCCCGGACCGAAGCAGGTGCTCTACGTCGCCGACGCCTTCCCGGGACGGATCTACAAGCTGTCGCTCGACGGCAAGGTGCTGGGCGTGCTCGGCGAGACGGGCAAGCAGCTTAAGCAGTTCGGCTGGATCCACGAGATCGCCTGCCCGTCCGAAAACGAGATCTACGTCGGCGAGTTGCTGAACTGGCGCCCACAGAAGCTTGTTCTTCATCCATGAGCGTAGACTTCTGACGATCCCGGCCGGTCATCAGCCAGCCGGGATCAGCATGACACCTCGGCCTCTCAGTGTTTCGCCTATTCCCATCCGACGAGGATCCTCGTCACCGTCGACGATCGCCACCTCGGGCGTGTCCTCGTCGAGCCAGGCTTCGGCGTCCCCGGCGTCGGAAAATCCCAATACGTCGTAGCGGTTGTCGCTCAACGAGCGGCAACCCCGGTCTCGCCGATCGGCGTGACACGACAGGACCAGGGCGAGTGGCCGGTATCAGTGCTCCGCCATCAGGCGGCCTTCCGGGTCTTCCGTGCCGCAGGCTTGCTCGCGGTCCGCTTCGACGCCGTGGTCGCTCGTGTCGCGCCTGAGGGCTTGCGGGCGGTGGGCTTTGCCGGGGGGGCCGCCTTCTCGGAGGCGATGCTGCGCTTCAGGGCTTCCATCAGGTTGACGACATTGCTCGCGTTCTGAGCGTCAGACGTCGCTCGCTTTTTGCCCTTCGACGGCTTCCTGGCCTTGCCCTTCACCAGCGTGATCAGCGCCTCCTCGTATCGATCCTCGAACTTGGATGGGTCAAACTTTCTGGTCGATCGGGCGATCAGCTCCTCGGCCAACGAGCGCATCTCTTCCGTCGGGCTGCCGTCGGGCATGTCCTCGAAGTACGCCGTAGGCGACCGGATCTCGTCATGGTAGCGCAGCAGCGTCGCCAGCAAGCCCTTGCCGTAGG
>Ga0255028_100221_pt1 | contig 12318 bp, 10 predicted proteins | sample DRGLUT_MetaT_FD_178168 | JGI IMG/M metagenome (GOLD analysis project Ga0255028, IMG submission 178168) | Metatranscriptome of freshwater microbial communities from Pennsylvania, United States - DR:GLUT (Metagenome Metatranscriptome) | ecosystem: Environmental > Aquatic > Freshwater > Creek...
CCATCTGGAGGCCTCCTTGGAGGCCTCCGCGGCGCTCCGGCACCTCCTGATGAGGGGATGGGCGGGAAAGCCCTTCCCGGGCAAAGCTCGTCATTGTGTCGTGCACCGTGGGACGCATGGATCAGCGTCCGGCAGCGACAGGACAGGCACGCCATGGACGACGCGACCCCTTCCCCGAACCCGCCCGCGACAGACGGGATGGGGCACAGGACCGACAAGCTTCCCGTGGGCCAAGCCGACGTCGCCGCCGGGCTCGCCGAGGTGCGGGCCGCGATCGCCCGGGCCGCCGAGGATTCGGAGCGCGATCCGGCCGAGGTCCAGCTGGTGGCGGTGTCCAAGACCGTGCCGGCCGACGGCATCCTGCCGGCGCTCAAGGCCGGGCAGCGGATCTTCGGCGAGAACTACGTCCAGGAATCCACGGCGAAATGGCCGGACCTGCGGGCGCGCTATCCGGATGTGGAGCTGCACCTCGTCGGGCCGCTGCAATCCAACAAGGCCCGGGAGGCGGTGGCGTTGTTCGACGTGATCCATTCCGTCGACCGGCTGTCGCTGGCGGCGGCGCTCGCCAAGGAGATCGACCGCTCCGGCCGGACCCCGAAGCTGCTGATCCAGGTCAATACCGGCGCCGAGCCCCAGAAGGGCGGCGTCCTGCCGGACCAGCTCGACACCCTGCTCGCCGAATGCCGCGAGACCCACGGGCTCGCGATCCAGGGGCTGATGTGCATCCCCCCCGCGGAGGATCCGCCCTCGGCCCATTTCGCCCTGCTGGCCCGGCTGGCGAAGGCGCACAACCTGCCGATCCTCTCCATGGGCATGAGCGCCGACTTCCCGGCGGCGATCCAGCTCGGGGCCACCCATGTCCGGGTCGGGACCGCGATCTTCGGGGCGCGGCAGCCGAAAGCGTAGCGGGCGCTGGGCAGGCTCCAGGGCGCCATCGGGATCCGTCGCGGCGTGATATCCGCTTTCAAGCATATCACGACGCGACCCGAGCGTTGCCCCGGGTGAACGAGCGACACCCGCGTCATCGCGGAGGTAGGCCGACCCCACCTCCTGAATCTCGGGCCGCGTGGCCGCATCTTTCCGCGACGAGACCGTCGTGGCCGAGGGCGAAGCGTGGCCGATCAAGCTTCGTGCCGCCCTTGACCAGCTCGATCCCGCGGACGCGTGCAAGCCGCCCTCACCCGATCCGCAGATGCGTCCGCGGCCCGAGGCGCCGGAGCAGCCGCAGCAGGTCGGCCCGGGCCAGGGCGACGCAGCCCTCCGTGGGGCGGTAGCCGTCCCGGGCGATGTGCAGGAAGATCGCCGAGCCCCGCCCCTTCCGGATCGGGGCGCGGTTGTAGTCGAGGTCGATCACCACGTCGTAGAGCCCGTCGTCCCGCCACATCGATTCGGCGCTGACGCCCGGGGCCGGAAGGCGGATCGGCCGGTTGTAGCGGCGGTCCCGGCTTTCGTCGCACCAGCCGTCATCGGGCCGGGTCGCCCGGAGCGGCAGCGCCGTACGCGGGCGGATCCCGAGATGATCGGGCCGGTAGGCGCCGCCCCGCAGGCGGAACCGGCCCCGCGGCGAGCTGCCGTCGCCCTCGCGCTTGGCGATGACGATCCCCCCGGCCCCGAGGGCGCAGGGGATCACCGTCGGGCCGACCAGAAGCTGCCCCCGCCGCCGGTCCCCGACCGTCGCCCGCACGCGGATCTCGCCCAGGGTCAGGCGGACCGAGCCGGGCTCCTCATTTCGTCCTCGACGCACGGCTGCCCTTTCCTCGGCCGGACCGCCGAAGCGGAACGGCGGCTCTTAGGTCCCGGATTCGCAGTTGGAAACCGGTGAACAATTGCGCACAAGGCAGTTTCCAGCCACAACCGATGCCCTATCCTTGGCCGAAACCCGGCTGTCGATCCGGGATTTGGGAGCGAACCCGCCACGCCTCGCGCGGCCGACGCCCTCGAATCACGGTGCGCCATCGACCCGGCACGGACAATGATGCGGAAACATCAACCTCCGCAGGGTCGCAACACGCGATTTTGCTGAGACCTTCAGTCATCGCACGCTGCGCCCGGAAGGCGCTCCTGCCCTTCCGCAGCCTGCTCTGGGACCCGGACGATGCCGAATGCCTACCGCCTGCTGATCTGCGACGACGACGCGATCCTGCGCGACACCCTCACCGAGCAGCTCGACCTCTGCGAGGATTTCTCGGTGATCACCGAGGCGAACGCCGCGGACGCGATCCGGCGGGTGGCCGCGGAGCGGATCGACCTCGCGGTGATGGATGTCGGCCTGCCCGATCTCGACGGGCGCGAGGCCGTGCGCCGGATGCGGGCGGCCGGGTACCGCGGCCCGGTGATCATGCTCACCGCCCAGGATTCCGAGGCGGATCACGTCGAGGGGCTGGAGGCCGGCGCTAACGATTACGTGACCAAGCCGTTCAAGTTCGGCATTTTGCTGGCCCGGATCCGCGCGCACCTGCGCAGCCACGAGGCGTCCGAGGACGCGGTGTTCCAGATCGGCCCCTACACGTTCCGGCCGGGGGCCAAGCTGCTGGTCGGCGAGCGCGGCTCGAAGCTCAAGCTCACCGAGAAGGAGACCGCGATCCTGCGCTTCCTCTACCGGGCGGGCCGGGCGGTGGTGAACCGCGACACGCTGCTGGCCGAGGTCTGGGGCTACAACGCCCACGTCACCACCCACACGCTGGAGACGCACATCTACCGGCTGCGCCAGAAGATCGAGCCCAACCCCGCCACCGCCGCGATCCTCGTGACGGAGGGCGGTGGATACAAGTTGCTGCCCTGACGAAAAGACGTTTTACGTATAGGCGATCAATCGCGTCGCGTATGCGCATGGTGGTGAGGCGTCTTGGGGCTCGACGACGATATCGCGATCCTCGCCGCCGCGCCGCTGTTCGGCTTCCTCGACCGGGATGCCCTGCGCCTGCTGACCTTCGCGGCCGAGCGGCGCGAGCTCGCGGATGGCGACCTACTGTTCTCCCGCGGCGACCCGGCCGATGGCGGCTTCGTGGTGATGTCGGGCACGATCCGGCTCGCGCCGCGGGGGGCCGGGGCCGAGCCGGTGCGGGCCGGACGCGCGGCGCTGATCGGGCAGCTCGCCCTGTTCGTCCGCGGGACGCGCCCGACCGAGGCCCGGGCCGAGGGCGCCGCCGAACTCATGCGGATCACCCCGACGCTGATGCGCCGCGTGCTGGAGGAATTCCCCGGCGCCGCCCAGGCCGTCCACGACACGCTGGCGGACGACCTCGCCGGTCTGGTCGCCGATCTCGATCAGGTGCGCGGGCTGCTCGCGGCGATCGACGGCATCTCCTCAGGTGACAGCCCCGAAGACCGCTTGTAAGCACGGGCTCCCGCCGCAAGAGTTCTGACCCGTCCATGTCCCAGGCCGGCAAGCCCCATTCCGATCCCGCCCATTCCGATCTCGCCCAGACCATCGAAGCCGCCTGGGAAGACCGCGCCAACATCTCGACCGCCACGAAGGGCGCGGTGCGCGAGGCGGTCGAGGCGGCTCTGGACCTGCTCGATTCCGGCCAGGCCCGCGTCGCCGAGAAGAGCGGCAACCAGGACTGGGTCGTCAACCAGTGGCTGAAGAAGGCGGTGCTACTCTCCTTCCGCCTGAACGACATGGCGGCGATCGAGGGCGGCCCCGGCGGCGCGCCCTGGTGGGACAAGGTCGCCTCCAAGTTCGCCGGCTGGGGCGAGGCCGAGTTCCGCGCCGCCGGCCTGCGCGCCGTGCCGGGCTGCTTCGTCCGCCGCGGCTCCTACATCGCGCCGGGCGCCGTGCTGATGCCGAGCTTCGTCAATCTCGGCGCCCATGTCGGCGAGGGCACGATGGTCGACACCTGGGTGACGATCGGCTCCTGCGCGCAGGTGGGGAAGAACTGCCACATCTCCGGCGGCGCCGGCATCGCGGGCGTGCTGGAGCCGCTCCAGGCCAACCCGGTGATCATCGAGGACGATTGCTTCATCGGCGCCCGCGCCGAAGTGGCGGAGGGCGTGATCGTCGGCCAGGGCAGCGTCCTGTCGATGGGCGTCTATATCGGCGCCTCGACCAAGATCGTCGACCGCACCACCGGCGAGGTCATGTATGGCCGGGTGCCGCCCTACTCGGTCGTCGTCTCGGGCACGATGCCCGGCAAGGCGCTGCCGGACGGATCCCCGGGCCCGGGCCTGTACTGCGCGGTGATCGTCAAGCGCGTCGATGCCGGCACCCGGTCGAAGACCGCGATCAACGAGCTGCTCCGCACCTGATTCTTTTGGGACTTGGTGGCGGCCCGATGGAGACGCGGGAGTTCAATCTCACGGTGGCGGGCCGGCCGGTGCCGACGCCCTGCGACGGGATCGGCCAGGGGCAGGACGCGCTCCTGCTCCCGGCCCTCTCGACCATCTCGGCGCGGGCCGAGATGCGCGACCTCGCCCGCGAGCTGGGGCGTGCGTATCGCTGCCGCATCCCCGACTGGCCGGGCTTCGGCGCCCGTCCCCGGGCCCGGCTGCCCCTGGCCCCGGAGACGTTCCACGCCTTCCTGGACGCGCTGCTCGAAGCCGCGCCCGGCCCCTACGCCCTCGGCGTCGCGGCCGGCCATGCCGCCGGCTACCTCGTGGCGGCGGCGCGGCGCCATCCCGGCACCTTCGCCCGGCTGGTCCTGGTGGCGCCGACCTGGCGGGGGCCGCTGCCCACCGCGATGCCGGGCCGCGCGCACTGGTTCCCGCGCATCCGCCGGGCCATGGAGGCCCCGATCCTCGGCGAGGCGCTCTATCGGATCAACATCAGCCCGCCGATCATCGGCCGGATGATGCGCGCCCATGTCTACGCCGACGCGGCGCGCGTCACACCGGCCGTGGTCCGCGACAAGCACGCGATCACCCGCCAGCGCAACGGCCGGTTCGGCACCGCGGCCTTCGTCACCGGCGGCCTCGACCCGGTGGGCAGCCGCGCCGCCTTCCTCGACCTGTTCGACGCGGCCCTGCCGCCGATCCTGGTGCTGCGGCCCGAGGGCGCCCCGCGCCGCTCGGGAGCCGAGATGGACGCCCTCATCGCCGGCGGCCGTGTGACGGGCGCGGTGATCCCCGGCGCGCTGAGCCCGCACGAGGAGCATCCGGGGGCCGTGGCCGCCGCGATCCGGGCGGGCTGACGTCCCTCAGCGCAGGGCGCGACGGGCCCCATCTGGACAGGACTGCCCACCTGTGCACGGACTGAGCAAGCCGGCCGAGCCGTTCGTCCGGTAGCGGGACTGGCCCGCAGGTTTCCATCCGAGAGAGACCCGGATCCGATGCTGCGCACCCCGCCCCGTCTCGCTCCGTGCGTCCTCGCCGCTCTCCTCGCCGCTCTCCTGGCCGCGGCGGGCCCGGCACCGGCCGAGGACATGCCCCGCCCTGCCCCGCCGGGCGTGGCGCCGTCGCTCGGCTCCGACACGCTCAAGCCCGGCAAGCCGGCGGCGAAACCCTATCTCGCCGACACGGCGCTGCCCGACGCCCTCAAGATCCTGCCGGCGCCGCCGGCCCACGACGCGCCCCTCGACAAGGCCGACCGGGCGGCCTTCAGCAGCACCCGCGCCCTCAAGGGCAGCCCGCGCTGGGAGATCGCCAGCAACGACGTCGCCGAGGGCGCCGCCGCGGTGCTGGAGAATTTCGCCTGCGTGCTCGGCACCCGGATCGACCAGACCCAGGTGCCGGCGGTGATCAACCTGCTGGAGCGGGCCCGCCTCGACCTCGCCCGGGCGACCCGCGGTCCCAAGGTGCATTACCGCCGGCTGCGGCCCTTCGTGGGCAACGAGGCCCCGATCTGCGTCCAGCGCAGCCAGGCGCTGGCCGACAGCTTCAGCTATCCCTCCGGCCACGCGACGCAGGGCTGGGCCTACGCGCTGATCCTGGCGGCGCTGGTGCCCGAGAAGGCGACCCCGATCCTGGTCCGCGGCCGGGCCTATGGCGAGAGCCGGATCGTCTGCGGCGTCCACTGGCTCAGCGACGTGGCCGCGGGGCGCCTCACCGGCACCGCGGTCTTCGCCGCCCTGATGGGCGACCCGGCCTTCCGGGCCGACCTCGACAAGGCCCGGACCGAGCTGCGCGCCGCCCTCGCCGGGGCCGGGACCGCGCCCGATCAGGCGACCTGCACCCGGGAGGCCGATGCCCTGCGGGAGCCGCCGCTGGAATTCTGAGGTCGGCCGGCGCAGATGAAACGGAGCGTACCCGTAGATCCCGTCGGGGTGCCGACAGCTCTGCTGCCCGGGTTGGGTTCCAGGGCCGCCTCGAAGGCAGGCCCGGCTTTGAACAGCCTGTCAGGCTGGAAACGTTATAGATTTTAAGTCCTCTAACTGTGTGATTTGCAACACAAATCTGCCTTGCCCGATCCTCCTGGCGCAGCCCACCGTGAGCGCGCGATCACCGGTCACCGGTGCCGGTTCGGGTTTCGAAGGTCATGCGTTCGGTCCGCCTCACGGTTCTTCTCGCCTCGACGGCGCTCGCCGGCTCCGCTTTCGCCCAGGAGGCGAAGGTGCAGCTCAACGAGATCTCCGTGGAGGCCGCGGGCCCCAGCCCGGCCGCCGCGGCCGTCTCCGGCGCGGGCGGCAATGTCAGCGGCGGCGACGGCAACAGCTCGGCCACCAGCGGCGGCGGCGGCGGGCCCTCGGGGATCACCGGCTATGTCGCCCGGGTCAGCCCCGCCGCCACCAAGACCAACACCGCGCTGATCGAGACCCCGCAATCGGTGTCGGTCGTCACCCGCGAGCAGCTCAACGACCGCAACGTCCAGAGCGTCAACGAGGCTCTGGCCTACACGCCGGGCGTGTCGAGCAACGTGTTCGGCTTCGATCCGCGCTTCGACGCCTTCTACATCCGCGGCTTCGCAGCGACGAACAACGGCGTGTTCCGCGATGGCCTGCGCCAGCCCGGCGTCGGGCAGGCGGTGGCCCGGATCGAGCCCTACGGAACCGAGGCGCTGACCATCCTGCGCGGACCGTCCTCCGGACTCTACGGGCTCGGCTCGCCGGGTGGCATCGTCGACATCACCTCGAAGCGGCCGGTCTTCGTGCCCTTCGGCGAGGTCTGGTTCCAGGGCGGCAATTTCGACCGCACCCAGGGCAATTTCGACATCGGCAGCCCGATCGAGGGCTCGGACGGCACCCTCGCCTTCCGGCTGACCGGCGCGTTCCGCGAGGCGAACACATTCCTGCCGAGCGGCAGCGACAACCGCTTCACCATCGCGCCGGCGCTGACCTGGAAGCCCTCGGCCGACACCACCGTCACGCTGCTCACCGAGTTCCAGCACTCCAAGGCGCCCGGCACCTCGGCCTTCTACACCGCGCCGGGCTTCGTCATCACCCGCCTCTACCAGGGCGACGCGGCCTTCAACGCCCTGAACCAGGATTCCTACCGGATCGGCTACGCCTTCGAGCACCGGTTCTCGGACGACCTGATCTTCCGCCAGAATGTCCGCTACCAGAACATCGACAGCCATCTCGCCTACACGCAGATCGACAGCGTCACCGGCCTCTCGGCCCAGCGCGAGAATGGGCTGATCCACGACCGGCTCGGCTACGTGGCAGTCGACAACCAGCTCGAGGCGCATCTCGTCACCGGCCCGGTGAGCCACACCCTGCTCGCCGGCGTCGATTACCTCCACTACGATTACCGGCGCGATGCCGGTTTCGGCCTGATCCCGGACCTCAACCTCGCGGGCGTCGGCGACTTCTCGACCTTCCGCTCCCGCACCTTCGTGCCCCGCCCGGCCCTCGCCTCAGCCTCCGCTCAGGCGCAGGACCAGATCGGCCTCTACATCCAGGAGCAGGCGAAGTTCGACCGCTTCGTCCTGACGCTGACCGGCCGCCAGGATTTCGTCAGCCAGTCCACCCGCGCCGGCACGCCCGGCAGCCTCGGCGCGGCGCGGAGCCAGGACGATTCCGCCTTCACGGGCCGCGCCGGCCTCAACTACCTGCTGGCGCCGGGGCTGGTGCCCTACGCGAGCTACGCCACGACCTTCACGCCGCAACTCGGCGTCGACATCAACGGCCGCCCGTTCAAGGCCGCCACCGGCGACCAGATCGAGGCCGGCGTGAAATACGCCCTCCCCGACACCAACATCACCGGAAGTTTTGCCGGCTTCGATACCGTGCAGTCGAGCGTCCTGCAGACCGACCCGACCAACGTCGCCAATCAGGTCGCCTCCGGATCGGTCCAGTCCAAGGGCTTCGAGGCGGAGCTGACCGCCAATGTCGCGCCGGGCACGAACCTGACCGTCGCCTACACGCATCTCGACCTGCGCTATCGCAACGCGACCTTCCCGGGCACGACCCAGTCGATCAGCGGCAATGCCGTCTCGGGCATCCCGGGCGACACCTTCGCGGCCTTCGGGACCTATCAATTCCCGCCCGCCTCGCCGCTGCGCGGCCTGCAGATCGGCGGCGGCATCCGCTACACGAGCACGAGCTTCGCCGACGACCTCAACACCGTGCGCAACCCGACGGTGACGCAGTTCGACGCCCTGGTCGCCTACGATTTCGCCGCGCTGGACCCGAAGTACAAGGGCTTCCGGGCGCAGATCAACGCGTTCAACATCTTCAACCGCGACTACGACACGTGCCAGTCGGGCTTCTGCTACCGCGGCGCGCCCGCCACCGTGATCGGCAGCCTGATCTACCGCTGGTAGGGCAGGGCCTGGTCGGTCCGTGCCAGCTTCGGGGCGGGCCGCAGCTTCGAACCGTTTCACATTTTAATCGTTCTAAGTGTGTGATGAATAACACGTTTTCGGCTTGATCAAGAAACCGTGAACGGGCGAAGAGGACCTCAAGTGCCGATCAACGGCGCGCAGTCAGGGTCCTCGATGTTCACGCGTTCTGCCTCGCTCGGTCTGCTCCTCGCCTCCACGGCGCTCGTCGGGCCCCACATGGTCGGCCGGGCCGCGGCACAGCCCGCCGCTGTCCAGCTCAACGAGCTCTCTGTCGAGGCCGCCGGCCCAGTCGTGACCGGTCCGGCCGTCTCCGGGGCGGCCGGCAATGTCAGCGGCGGCGACGGCGGCAACAGCTCGGCCACCAGCGGGGGCGGGGGCGGCCCCTCCGGCATCACCGGATACGTCGCCCGTATCAGCCCCACCGCCACCAAGACCAACACGCCGCTGATCGAGACCCCGCAATCCGTCTCGGTGGTCACCCGCGAGCAGCTCAACGACCGCAACGTCCAGAGCTTCAGCGACGCCCTCGCCTACGTGCCGGGCGCCACCATCAACGTCTCGGGCTTCGATCCCCGCTTCGATCAGGTCTTCATCCGCGGCTTCGACGTGCTCTCCAACCAGGGCACCTACCGGGACGGCCTGCGCCAGATCGGCAGCGGCTTCATCTTCCCGCGCATCGAGCCCTACGGGCTGGAGGCCGTGACGGTCCTGCGCGGGCCGGCCTCGGGCCTCTACGGCCTCGGCTCACCGGGCGGCATCCTCGACGCGACCTCGAAGCGCCCGGTCTTCGCCCGCTTCGGCGAGGTCTGGTTCCAGTCTGGCAGCTTCGACCGCGTCCAGGGCAATTTCGACTTCGGCGGCCCGGTGGAGGGCTCGGACGGCACCATGGCCTACCGGCTGACCGGCGTGCGCCGGGAAGCCGGCACTTTCATCGGCCGCGGCACCAACGACGACCAGCTCAACATCGCCCCGGCCTTCACGTGGAAGCCCTCGGCCGACACCACCTTCACCTTCCTGAGCGAGTTCCAGGTCCGGAACACGCCGGCCACCGTGTTCTACTACAACGATCCCGGCTTCCGGGTGACCAAGTATTACAGCGGCGACCCGCGCTTCGCCGGGCTCGACCAGACGCAGTACCGGGTCGGTTACGCCTTCGAACACCGGTTCTCGGACGACCTGATCTTCCGCCAGAACTTCCGGCACTACGGGGTCTTCCTCAGCGCCAAGTACACCAGCATCGATTCCATCGACGCGGCGCGCACGCTGGGCGCCCGCTCGACCGGCTATATCCGGGAGGGGCTGGTGCAGCAGACGCTGGACAACCAGCTCGAGGCACACCTCGTCACCGGCCCGGTCTCCCACACCCTGGTGGCGGGCGTGGACTACGCCCATTACGGCCTGAGCAACCGCTTCGGCGGCGGCCCCGCACCCGACCTCAATCTCATCACCCAGAATTACGGCCGGCAATTCATCCCGACGCCGACCCTGGCGAGCCCGACGCGGCAGGCCCAGGACCAGATCGGCGTCTACCTGCAGGATCAGGCCCGGTTCGGCGACTTCATCCTGACGCTGAACGGGCGCCACGACTGGATCTTCCAGGACAACCGCACCACGCCGGTCAGCGCGGTCACCCGCCAGGACGACACCGCCTTCACCGGCCGCGTCGGCCTCGGCTACGTGCTGGCGCCCGGTCTCGTGCCCTACGCGAGCTACGCCACGACCTTCACGCCCCAGGTCGGCACGGATGCCCGCGGCCAGGCCTTCAAGCCGGCGAGCGGCGACCAGATCGAGGCCGGCGTGAAGTACCTGATCCCCGGCACCAACATCCAGACCGCGTTCGCGGGCTTCGACATCGAGCAGTCGAGCATCCTGCGCACCGATCCGACCAACATCGCCTTCCAGGCCGCGACCGGCTCGGTACGCTCCCGCGGCTTCGAGGCCGAGGCGACCGCCAACCTCGCGCCGGGCACGAACCTGACCATCGCCTACACGCACCTCGATTTCCGCTTCCTGAGCCAGACCTCGTTCGGGGGCACCAACCAGGACGGGAACCGCGTCTCCGGCATTCCGAGCGACACCTACGCGTCGTTCCTCACCTACGCGTTTCCGACCTATTCGCCCCTGCGGGGCCTGACGATCGGCGGCGGCATCCGCTACATCGGCACCAGCTTCGCCGACGACGACAACACGGTGCGCAACCCCACCGTGACGCTCTACGATGCGCTGGTCGCGTACGATTTCGCCGCGATCGACCCGAAGTACCAAGGCCTGCGCGCGCAGATCAACGCCTACAACATCTTCGACCGGACCTATAACACCTGCGCGTTCGGGAACTGCTTCCGGGGCGCCCCGGCCACCGTCATCGGCAGCCTGATCTACCGCTGGTGACTGCGTTGGGGGCGGGCGCCAGCATGGCTGGCCCCCGCCCCCGGCACTGGAGATCGGCGCAGATTCCGTCCTAAGGCCGGAGCATCGTCCTCCGCTCCGGACCCGCCATGCTCTCGACCCTCCCGGTCGTGCTGCCGATCTTCGCGCTGATCTTCGCCGGCTGGCTGGCCCGGCGGATCGGCGTGCTCGGCGCCGCCGCCACCACCGAGCTCAACCGGTTCGTGGTCTTCCTGGCGCTGCCGGCGCTGCTGTTCGACGTCACCGCCCACGCCCATTGGAGCGCCATCTGGAAGCCCGGCTTCATCGGCGCCTTCGGCCTCAGCAGCCTCGCGATCTTCGCGCTCACGGTGCTGATCCGGCGGGGGGAGGGGCGTCCGCTCGCCGATGCCGCCCTGGACGGGCTCAATGCCGGCTACGCCAATACCGGCTTCATGGGCTTCCCCCTGGCGCTCGTGGCCTTCGGGCCCGAGGCGCTGGCCCCGACCACGGTGGCGACGATCCTCACGGTCTGCGCCGTCTTCGCGGTGGCGATCGTGCTGATCGAGACCGGGCTGCGGGGCGAGGCGGCCGCGACCGGCCAGGGCGGCGCCCGCCTCCCGGTCTGGCGCACGGTCGGCGGCTCGCTGCTGCGCAACCCGCTCCTGGTGGCGCCGGCTTTGGGCGCCCTGGTGCCGAGCCTGGGGCTCGCCCTGCCGGCGCCGCTGGAGACCTTCCTGAAGCTCCTCGGCGGCGCGGCCTCGCCCTGCGCCCTGGTGGCCCTCGGCCTGTTCCTGGCCCAGAAGCGCCGGCGGCAGAGCGGGCAGGGGCGGGTGGCGGGGCTCCTCGTCGGGCTGAAGCTCGCCGCCCATCCTTTGCTGGCCTACGGGCTCGGCCGCTACCTGTTCGACCTGCCGCCGCTCCTGCTGCACGTGGCGGTGCTGATGGCGGCGCTACCCACCGGGACCGGGCCGTTCATGCTGGCCGAGTTCTACCGGCGCGAGGCCGACCTGACCGCCACGGTGGTGCTGGTCTCGACGGTGCTGGCGGTGCTGACGGTCTCGGGCTACCTGGCGACACTCTGAAACGCGGCGACCACGCTCTTGCCGCAGAGGAATCGTAACGCTTCGGGCCTAGCATCATGGCGCTGGCCTCTGTGTCCGCGCTAGAACGATCCGGCAAAGCGGGGCGGAACGGCGGCTGATGGTGAGGTCTGGGGTATCGATCGCGGGTCGGATCGGCCGTCTCGCCTGCGTGGCCGGCCTGGCGCTGAACCTCTCGGCCTGCTTTCGCCC
>Ga0255028_100222_pt1 | contig 12212 bp, 12 predicted proteins | sample DRGLUT_MetaT_FD_178168 | JGI IMG/M metagenome (GOLD analysis project Ga0255028, IMG submission 178168) | Metatranscriptome of freshwater microbial communities from Pennsylvania, United States - DR:GLUT (Metagenome Metatranscriptome) | ecosystem: Environmental > Aquatic > Freshwater > Creek...
CGAAAACGCAGACAGGAGGATTAAACGATGGATATAGCCGTGGCGCGGAGTTTCCGCGCATGAGCCTCAACCCACACGAGAAATACGAGCGCTTCCGCCACATCCTGAAGGCGCCGCTCGACAACCATCCCAAGGGGCAATTCCCGATCATCGACGGCGATCGACACTTCGATCTGAGCCAGTATCAGTCGGAGAGCGCCAACGGGACCGTCGGGACTTGGGACGACATGGTCGTCAAGAACCCCGACAAGCTGTTCATGGACCTCGGTTGCGGCCGGCGCGAAGTGACCCGCGACAACTGCCTCTACGTCGAGGTATATCCGTCCGTCTCGGCTGACCTGGTCGTCGAGCCCAACTGCCTCTACCCGATCAAGGACCAGTCGTTGTTCGGCATCGGCTGCTTTGCGGTGCTGGAGCACTGTCGCAAGCCCTGGCTCGTCGTCCAGGAGATGCAGCGGATGCTGGTGCCGGGCGGGCACGTCTTCATCGACTGGCCGTTCCTTCAGCCGGTCCACGGCTACCCGAGCCACTACTTCAACGCCACCCGCGAGGGCCTGACCACGATCTTCCAGGATCAGGGCTTCGAGGTGACGCACGCCTTCACGGGTGCGCACCAGAACGCCGCTTACACGCTCCGCTGGGTAATTCAGTGGTTACTTTACAGGCTGCCCGAAGCCGAGCGGAAGATCGCCGGCCAGGTGAAGCTGCACGAGATCGTCCAGTGGGATCCGCACGGGCCGGAATGGGCCGAGCTGCTCGCCGGCCTGGACGAGACCGCGCAGATGGAGCTCGCCTGCGGCAACATGCTGATCGCCAAGAAGACCGGCGAACCGTTCGAGACGCTGCGCTGGGATGACGTGCCGCCTACGAACTTCGAGCCGGCGAAACTGGTGAGCCCGGGCCGGCGTCGAAGCCTCCTGAGCCGGATCAGCCGCATACTGGGTCGCTGACCCGGCCCAATGCGAATCTCAAGGCGGCCTCTGGCCGCCTTTTTCGCGTCAGGTGTCGGAGAGCGGCTTGGTCCCGAGAGTTTCGGCGACCGACCTGGCCAGCTTTTGCCAGCCATCACCCCGGTCTCGGTCCCGGATGTGCCGCAGCGTCTGCTGCGCGTGCTTGTCGAGGACTTCAGGCGCGATCTCCTTCAACGTGGAGAGCAGGGTGGAGAGCACGTAGCTGTCCTTCTTTTCCATCATGTCATCTTCCTCCTGCGCATCGCCATGAGCTCGGCTTCGATCCCGTAGCGGCCCTCTGCACATAGCCGCACGAGCTGACGGAAATACCCACCCGGGTTCTTGATGCGAATCTCACCGCGGCGCGTCTCGTCCTCGTGGAGCTGGGCGACGATCAGCACCAGGCAGGCGGCGCGGAACGCGCCGAGAGATTCGCACGCCTCCGACCAGGCCGTCGGGTGCGCCCCGATCCCGCCCCGCATCAGGCGCCCGGCCTCGATGACGTCCGCCGCGCTCTTGAGATTCGCAACCATCTCGACCGCGACAGGGCAGGCGGCCGCGACGAGTTCGGCGTCGGGCAGACGGATCGGCCCAGGCTCCTCTCGAGAGCCCTTTGCACAAGGATCGGTAGGAGCATCGGGGTCTTGTTCTATGTGTCGGCTGGAATTGCCGGCAGAGGCGGCTTGGTAGAAGCGTTCCTCTGCCATGACCTGCAGCTCGCCCCAGGCCTCGAGCACCAGGTCCGGATCGGGGCCGGCCGCTCGCCTTTTGGGCGTGTCGAGCTCCAGGGACTCGCGCGCCGCGAGCAGATCGGAGACCTCGATCTGGGGAAATCGCATTAGAAGGCCGTGGAGCGCCTCGGCTACCGCCCGGCGTCGGACGGTCAAAAGCTCGAACGAACGCCGCCGGTGGTCATCTCTCGCGGTCGCCTCCATGATAGCATTCGCCCATTCGCCCTTTCGCGCCACGATCGGGGTCAGGTCGAAGCCGAAGGCGTCGATGATCGCCCCACCTGGAGCGCGCACAGCGAAGCGCTTCCCGTTCGCGCTGTCCCGGGGCGTGATGAGCTCCAGGGCGACGAGGTCGCGCAACCCGTAGCGCAGCGCGCGCTCTGACAGGCCGGTCATCCCGCACAGGTGCTCGTTTGAGGGCCACACGACCAGGCGCGCCCAGGGCTGCTCACCCCATACAGCGCAGAGCGCCGAGAGGATCGCGCGCAGGGCAGGGCGCAGGCGCAAGGCCTTGGCCGCATCGCGACCGGCGGCCGCGAGCTCCTTGCGGGAGATCGTCCGCCCCTCTTCGAGCGCACGTCTCCGGCCGGCGAGAGCGGCGCGCGTGAGCGGCCGTCCACCGGAATGAACCGTCTCCACCTTCCACCTCCTTCAGGAGGCAAAGCGGGATCGTTCACCCGCGAGGGTGTCATTGACGATCCGAGGGAAGGGGGATACAAACGGAGTGCGAATCAGTCTGTGGTTCCCTTCCCAAGGAACCATGAGATCCAAGGCCTCGGAGCTCCCCAGCTCCGGGGCCTTTGCTTTGCCGGGTTACATCTGCTTGGTCTCCGCGAACGCGACTTCGAGCGCGTGGACGATGGCCAACCGCCGGTTCGGGAACTTGCCCGCCTCGACCGCCTGGTCGATCGCCGTGCGGAGGTGTGCCGGGACCCACACGTTCGTCTCGACCTCGCCGGAGGCTTTGCGCTGTTCGCGCAGTCTCTTAACCCGGGCCTGAGACGCCATGTTGGGCATCGGCATCCTCCTATTCATGCGACTCGTAGCGCGTTACGAGTCGTGGACCGATTCTATCGACCGAAGCAAGGGCTACCGGAAAACGGACAGGGGACGCAAGAGAAGTCAGCGGTGATTTATCAACCCGACGGTGTGGAACCGAACAAAGAGGCTCCGTGTTCGCGCGAAGCTGGACAGTGGGCGCGGACCGTGGTTCTCTAGGGCGGTTCGGGCTCTCAGACGGTGCCCAGGACTACGCGAAGGCTCGCCCCAGGACCCCTGGCGCGGGCCTTCGGCGTTTCAGGGGGTGCTATTCGCATAAGCTCAATTATGGAACCTAACGCCCCTTCCGCATTATGTGACTGCAAGGGCTCAGGAAACCAGGGAATATCCGGCCTGTCAAACCCACGAAATCGGGTTCCATAACGCATCAGAGGCCGATTTTTAGGACTGCGCGCCTAGCCGTTAACCTTTGGGCTTGTTCGTCGGTGGCAGCAGTGGCGGCCAGGAGTGCTTCGGGCCGTAAGCCTCGGGATCGGGCTCGGTATTCAGCAGCCCGTGGACCGTGGCGCGATCGCCCTTCTCGGGGTTCCAGTCCAGGGTGCAGCCCGGTCCCCAGCGCCGGCCCCGGCCTTCCGTGAAGCTGATGCCGCGATCGTTGAGCGCCTTGCCGATGCACTCCAGCGAGTAGGCGGCCACGGGTGGTGCCCCGTCGACCGCCTCGCATCGTCGGATAGTCTTCTCGGAGACCCCTGAAAACTGTGCCAGGTCTGTGAGCGATAACCGGAGCGCCGCGCGGGCCATGCGGATCTGACAACCTTGCAACCGCAAGCGGACTCAACCTTCAGTTATTTATGGACAATCACAGGTGGCAATTTGATTCGGGGTCTGTGATGGGCCACCTTACACCATCAGAGCTACGAGTCGCATATCATCAAGCGTGGCCGTAGCGCTATCCGTAGTCTGTAACAGAAAATTTAGCAGGAACAATCTAAGTCAGTGTTGACTTATCCTCAAAACGCGGGTTTGTAGAATGCCGCGCGATACCCGCGTCGGAACCCTAACTCGAGCTGCTATATCAAGATCGCTAGAGCGTAGAGAAATCGAAACCGAAGCGATCACACAATGGCAATCAACCGAACAACCATAGCAGTTCAGGAGACGAGATTTGACGACGAAGCCAGTCCAGCGCCCCTATGAAAACACCACGATGGCGGTTTATCTGCGAAACCAGATAGACAGCTTAGGTGATCTTGGGATTAACCAGCGCGAAATCGCGCTCGCCGCCGGCTATGACAAGCCGAACATTCTATCCATGTTCAAACGCGGTGAGACTAAGGTGCCTCTCAATAAGGCCCTCGTGTTGGCCAAGGCGCTGCGCTGCGATCCGAGCTTCTTCTTCCGTCTGGCCGCCCAGCAGCCCGACATGCCGATAAGTGCCGCTGAGATCGACAAGATCTTCCCCAACCTGGTCTCGGCCGGGGAGATGAAGGTCGTGAGCGCGATCCGCGAAGCCGTCGGTGGCGATGTCGACCCGACCGAGGAGCAGCTTGAAGCGGTTGGAGATCTGTTTCGGGTTAAGGAGCGCCGAGGCGTAAGCCCAGTGCCCAAGAGCCTCTAACGCTACAATTCGACGCGCCCGGTTCGGGCGCAATCGGAACGCCAACACCACGCCGCCCAAAAGGGTGGCTTCATTTTTGACACACTTAACAAGTCAGCGATGACTTACAATTCGGGGAAGAAGCGGAAACCATGTCCACCCTCAACGACCTCCTCAACATCAACCCAACGCCTCCGGCGATCGAGATCCCGGCCGAGACGTTCAACCCCACGATCCACAAGATGGATCAGGTGGACGCCCTCGAACAGGTGGCAATGCTGCGCGAGCAGAACTTCACCAGCGTCGGCCAGACCGAACTGCACAGCGGTATCCATCCAGTCTACGGCCGATGCATCATAATGATTTCCGACGCATCTGCCTCGATCATTCCATTCGCGTAACCGCATATCGTCGTCTATACAGTAGTAAGTCACTACTGACTTAGAGGGACAACTGATGAACGACGAAGTCCGGATCCTGCGAGAGGTTGTGGTGAAAGTCACCCAGCTCCTCGCCGGCATGGGTCTGAAGGTTACGCAGCGGGGCACCAAAGCGTTCGTGGGCACCAACCGGACCACCCACAAGCCCGAGGTGGTCAACATCCCCTACCTGCCGGACAACGCGACCAAGGAGCTGATCCTCGCGATCCAAGGCTTCATCGACCACGAGGTCGCCCACATCCTCGAGACCGACTTCTCGGTCCACGCCGCGATCGACAAGGTCCAGAAGGACTTCCCCTTCCTGCGCGCGATCTGGAACACGCTGGAGGACACCTTCATCGAGCGCCAGATGGCCCGGCGCTTCGCAGGCTCGGGCTACAACCTCGAGCAGCTCCACAAGTTCTTCCTCTCCGACATCACCACGCCGGTCTACACGGCCGCGCTCGCCAAGGGCGACGTCGACACCGCCTTCTCGGCGCTGTTCGTTCCCGCCTTCCGCGCCTACTCCGGCCAGCGGCTGTTCCAAGAGTTCATCGAGGCGGGTCAGTTCGACGCCCACCCGGAGCTCGGTCCCAAGTTCAAGCGCCTCGCGCCGTTCGTCGCCGAGGTCGCCAAGCTCAAGAGCACCTGGGAGTGCTTCGAGCTCGCCAAGCGCGTCAGCGCGGCCCTGAAGGCGCCGCCGCCCCCGCCCGCTCCCAAGATGCCCGCGCCGCCCCCTCCCCCGCCCCCGAGCGAGGATGAGGAGCACGACGAGCCTGAGAACGAGCCGCAGGGTGAGAACGGCGGCGAGGGCGAGACGCCCGAGGACGAGGGCAAGGGCCCGGCCGAGGAGCCGAAGGACGAGCAGCCCGAAGAGGAGCAGGACGACGCCGGCAAGCCGGGCGAGTCCGACGACGACAGCGAGGAGGACGCGGATGCTGACGCTTCGAGCGATGCGGCTGGTGGAGAAGAGGCATCCGAGGAAGAGGACGAGGGCGAAGGTGCCTCCTCAGACGGTGACGCTGCTGACGCCGCCGGCGCGGATGACGGCGAGCCCGAGGACGATACCGGCGAGCCGGGCAATGGCGCCTCCGATGATCCCGACGGCGAGGACCAGGACGACGAAGCTGACGCTGAAGGCGACGGTGCCGACGCCTCCGAGGACGCTGGCGACGACCAGGAAGGCGCTGGTGATGACGAGGAAGGCGAAGTTGGCGCGTCCGGCGCACCTGGTGAGGATCAGGAGCCTGGCGACGAGGGCTCTGAGGGAGACGACGACGCCTCCGAGGACGGGGGAGACGCTGGCGGCCAGGACGCGCAGGAAGATCCGGGCGAGACTGGCGATGGTGAAGGGGATGCAGCAGGCCCGAGCAGTGCAGGCGAAGAGGACGAGGCCGGCGACCAGGGTCCGGTAGAGCAGCACGACGAGGACGCCGAGGGGAAGGGCAACGACGACCCGAACGCCGGTGGCCCGGTCCTGCTGGTCGGTGGCGCGATCGACTACGACGACGCGATCGCCGCCAAGATCGGCGAGGAGGCCCGCGACATGACCGCGGCCGCTCCCTACCGCATCTACACCAAGGACTTCGACGTCATCGAGCCGTTCCCGACCGACATGAAGGCCTACCAGGACGCCTGGCTGACGGCGCTCGACGACCGCACGCGCCAGTCCGTCGGCGTGATGCAGAAGGAGATCCAGCGCATGATGGCCGCGCGCTCGCAGAGCGTGAAGGTCCCGGGCTTCCGCTCGGGTCGGCTGCACACCGCTGGCCTGCACCGCCTGGCCGCGGGCGACGACCGCGTGTTCCGGCGCCTGCACGTCAACGAGAGCAAGGACGTCGCCGTCGGCCTGCTGATCGACAACTCCGGGTCGATGGAAGGCATCAAGGTCGAGACCGCGATGGAAGCGGGCTACGCGCTGTCCTCGACGCTGGAGCGCGTCGGGATCCAGCACGAGGTGCTCGGCTTCACCACGAAGTGGCACCCCTGGGGCAAGGAGATCCAAGAGGCGCGCGAGGCCGCGACTGCCTCGGGCATCCCCTACACCCGCTACGAACCGATCTACATGCCCGTCTACAAGGGCTTCGACGAGCGGCTGACCTCCGAGGTGAAGCGCCGGTTCGCGGCCGCCCCGCACCAGGACTTCATGGGCTCGAACGTCGACGGTGAGAGCCTGGAATATGCCGCCTATCGGCTGCTGCGCCGCAAGGAGACCCGCAAGGTCCTCCTGGTGCTCTCCGACGGCAACCCGATCGCCGACGGCGACGTGCGCGCGCTGCGCAAGCACCTCAAGGACACGGTGAAGGCGGTCGAGGCGCGCGGCATCGAGACCGTCGGGATCGGCATCCTGACCGACGCGCCCCGCAACTACTTCCCGAAGTTCGCGCTCCTCAACAACGCGGCCGACCTGCCGAAGTGCGTGATGGGCGAGCTCAAGAGGATCCTGCTGAGCTGACAGCCGGATCGTCGCGGGACCCTCGTAGGTAAGTCAGGACTGACTTGTGTCCCGCGACGAGATCAGCGATAACTGACTCGCACACAGAGAGCGCACCCAGCGCACAACCCAGGAGAGTTCCACCAGATGAACACCCCCGCCCCCGCAGCTCCGTCCGACGGCAAGATCGAGTGCCTGCTCGACGGGGCCCGCGTCCATGTCATTCAGGCGCACCTCAAGACGCACCACCCCGAATGGACGGTGGAGCGCTACCGCGCCACCTACCCCGACGCGCCGCTGCTGTCGCCGGCCGCCGAGAAGCGTCAGAAGGAGCGCCTCGTGGAGCAGAAGAAGGCGGCCGAGGACGGCGCCGTGACGCAGCTCGTGGACAAAATGCCGCTGGCGGCCGTGTTCGAGACCGGCGACGTGCCCGCGACCAAGAACAAGCGCGGCGAGCCGATCCTGATCTCGGTGATGAAGGGCCACGACGCCGAGGCGCTCGCGCTCGTGCCCGACGTCGACCCGAACTACGTGTTCAATCTCGACCTGGTGAAGACGGCGCTCATGGGCCTGGAGATGGGCATGAACGTCTACTTCTGGGGCTTTCACGGCACCGGCAAGACCACGGCGTTCGAGCAAGTCTGCGCCCGCACGAAGCGGCCCTTCATGCGGGTCCAGCACACCGCCAACACCGAAGAGGCGCACATCGTCGGGCAATACGTGGTCCAGGCGGTCGAGCGCGTCACCAAGAACCAGGCGACCGGCGAGGACATGGTGGTGCTCTCCACCGAGACCGTGTTCCAGCCCGGCCCGCTCACGATCGCCATGCTCAACGGCTACGTCTACTGCGCCGACGAGTATGACTTCGCCCTCCCCTCGGTCCTGTCGGTCTACCAGCCGATCCTCGAGGGCAAGCCGCTGTTCATCAAGGACGCGCCGCCCGACATGCGGGTCATCCGCCCGCACAAGAACTTCCGCTTCGTGGCGACCGGCAACACGAACGGTGGCGGAGACGAAACGGGTCTCTACCAGGGCACCCAGATCCAGAACGCCGCGAACTACTCCCGCATGCACATCGTCGAGGAGGTCCCCTACATGGAGCCCGACGTGGAGACGGCCGTCATCGTCAGCCAGGCGCGGGTGAAGAAGGACGATGCGGCGAAGCTGGTGAAGTTCGCCAACGACATCCGCGAGGCGTTCAAGGGCGGCCGGATCGGCATGACGATCTCGCCCCGCGAGCTCATCACCGCGGGCAAGCTCGGCGTGATGCGCGGCGCCGACTACTCGGCCGGCCTGCGCCAGGGCTTCATGAACCGCATGAGCCGCGTCGACCGCGAGGCCGCCGCCCAGCTCGCGCAGCGCTACTTCGGGTGACGCCATGCGCGACACCCACCCAATCCAGTGGAGCGACTGGCAGAAGGTCGTCGAGCGCTCCGCATACCGCTACCTGAAGCGGGCGCACGCGGCCGGCGCGCGCTCGGTGCTCCTGGCCGACGTGGTCTCGGAGCTGTCGCTCGCCTGGGTGATCGCCCGGGAGAAGTTCGATCCGAGCAAGGGCGTGCCGTTCGGAGCCTACCTCCAGCTCGGCATGCGCAACCACATCAACGCCTGGATCGACCGGCAGATCGGCCACGCCGCGGCGCTCGATCTCGACGAGGACTACGGCGAGGAGGACGGCGCCAACCTGCACGAGGCCATCGCCGACGGCGGCCCGCTCCAGGACGACGTGCTCGGTGATACCCAGGAGTTCGAGCGCAACATCGCCCTGCTCTCCCCCGAAGCGCGCCAGTTCGTGGAGCTTCTCGCGAACCCGCCTCCGGCGCTCTACGAGGAGATGACCGCGATCCAGGCCCGGGCCGAGTTCGCCAATTCCCGGGGCATCCGCACCGGGGTGCCCAGCCACATCACCGGCTCGCTGGTCCTCGACCTGATGGGCGCGACCCGGGTCGAACGCAATCGGATCTACGGCGAGGTCAAGCACCTCGCGCGATACATCCTTAGCTGAGGAAGTAAGTCAGTGCTGACTTCGACGCTCCGTCCGGGCTGTTTCGGCTTCGCCCTCGCCTATCGCGCGGAAGCGGCCGAGTGCATCTCGTGCCCGTTCGCCGCCGAGTGCGCGCAGATCGGCGCCGAGCAGCTCGCGCGCCGCCGCGCGGAGCTCGGCATCAAGCCGAAGGAGCCGCGCGTCCAGCGGCCGCCCCGCCCGCGGGCTCCCGTGGAAGCGCACGCAACCGGCGTCCTGACCGAGGGCCTGCCCAAGAAGGTCGAGGAGCTGATCGGTCGTATCGAGCGCGCCGGCATCTCCGTGACTGCGGCGCTGGCCAAGCGCGAGAACCCGTTCACGACGAGCCCGGCGTTCCTGCGCGTCACCTGTCACCTCCTGCTGCACATGGCCGCCGGCATCGACCGCGCGACCCTCAAGACCGCCTTCGTGCGCAAACTCGGATGGAGCGAGGGCACCGCTGCCGCCCACGCGACCCAGGCCTTCCAGGCGCTCACCGCCCTGGGCGCTGCCACCGAGCAGAACGGCCGCCTCACACTCAGGACAGAAGCATGACCATCCCAACACCGCAGCCGCGGCGCGTGCTCGTCGCCTACGTCTACGAGGACACGCACGGCGCCGACCGCTTCGACCGCATCTGGATCGACGGCATGGCCGACCTGCGCACGCTGGAGGAGGTGCTCAAGACCGAGCAGCTCATCGCCGTGCAGAAGGACGTCAACGCCGTCCGCATCATCAACTGGCAGCCCCTGGAGGCATGATGCACGCGATCCTGGCTGCCCGGACGAGCTTCTCCATCGGCGAGAGCATCCTCGCCATCGAAACCCTGGTCGATCGCGCGGCCGGCGCCGGCGCGAAGGCGGTCGGCGTCACCGACACCATGTCCGCCACGGCACTGATCGAGCTGACCCAGAAGGCGCAGAAGGCCGGGATCAAGCCCGTCATCGGCTGCCGGCTGCGGCTCGTGGACGACGTCACCTGGCGCAAGACGAAGGACAGCAAGAAGGCGCCGCCCGAGTTCTTCGTGACCTGGTATGTGCTCAGCCAGGCCGGGCTGATGGCGCTCTACCGGCTGCTGTCGCTCGCCAACTCCGAGGACCGCTTCTACAACAACGCCAAGCTGTCCTTCGATGATCTCTATGCAGAGCTTGCGAACGTGACTGCGGCAGACGTCGCAATCGCGACAAGCGACGCGCACAGCGTCGTCGCGCACAAGTCAGCGTCGCAGATACTCACGAAGATTTCCGACGCTCTGAGCGCGTCTAATACGTTCTGCACGCTGGTGCCGATCGACACGCCCTACTGGGACACCCAGAACGTGCGCGCGCTCCAGCTCGCCGAGGAGCTCGGGCTGCCGACGCTCGTCGCCGCGCCCGCTCTCTACGAGGAAGGCAGCGCCGACGCGGCCGACATCATGAACGCCGTCACCCGCAACGTGAAGCTCACCGAGCCCTGGGCGTGGTTCAACCCGGTGCGCGACCTGCACCCGAAGACCCTGCCGGAGCTGGTGCGGGACGTGAAGGCGGCCGCCAAGCGGCTCGAGGAGTTCCGGGGCGTGCCGACCAAGGGGCGCTTCTCCGAGGGCATGAAGAACACGGCGCGGCTCGTCGACATGGTGACGTTCGCCTGGGCGAAGTCGGCCCCGTCGCTGCCGATCATGGCACCCGACGAGTTCAAGGCGGTCGTGGAGGCCTGCACGAAGGGCTGGCACGAGCGCTTCACCGCACAGGTATTCGGGCACCGGCCGACGGATGAGGAGCTCAAGGGCGTCTACCGGTCGCGGCTGCGCTACGAGCTGACCGTGCTCAAGAACCTCAACTTCTCGGGCTACTTCCTCCTCGTGCAGGACGTGGTCGTGTGGGCCAAGAGCCAGGGCATCCTGGTCGGCCCCGGCCGCGGCTCCGTGGGTGGCTCGCTCGTCGCCTACCTGATGGGGATCACCGACTGCGATCCGATCCGCTTCGAGCTCCTGTTCGAGCGCTTCATCAACCCCGAGCGTATCGACCTTCCCGACGCCGACCTCGACTTCATGTCCGAGCGCCGGCACGAGGTGTTCCAGTATCTCATCCGCAAGTATGGCACCGCGCGCGTCGCCGGCGTCTCGAACTACGGGCGGCTCGGCGCCAGCTCGGCGATCCGCGACGTCAGCCGCGTGTTCGGCCTCAACGAGGAGCTCTACCGCTGCTCCAAGTTCGTGCCGAAGAAGCACGGCCAGCCGGTCAAGCTCGCCGAGGCCGCCGCCGAGGTGTCGGAGATTGGTGCCTTCGCGGCCGGCAACCCCGAGATCTGGGACACGGCCAAGAAGCTCGAGGGCTGCCTGCGCAACCTCTCGCAGCACGCAGCCGGCGTCGTCGTGGGCGGCGTCGACCTGGTCGAGCGGGCGGTCATCGAGCGGCGCAAGGCGCCCTCAAAGCCCAAGGAGGGCGAGGAGGCGGTGCCCGACCTGCCGGTGGTGTGCTGGGACAAGCGCATCGTCGAGGACCAGGGCCTGGTGAAGATGGACATCCTGGGCCTCAACACCCTGGATCTGATCGCCCTCACCCTCGACTACATCCGCCGGCGCCGCGGCAAGAAGGTCGACCTGCTGCGCATCCCGCTCGACGAGCCCAAGGTGCTCGACAACTTCGCCCGCGCGATCTCCACGGGCATCTTCCAGTTCGAGGGCGGCGGCATGCGCCGGCTGCTGAAGGAGCTCGGCCGGGACGGCACCATCACCTTCGACGACATCACGGCCGCGACCGCGCTCTACCGGCCGGGCCCGATGGAGTCGGGCATGATGGACAGCTACTGGAAGCGCAAGCAGGGGCTGGAGACCGTCGACTACGACCACCCGCTCTTGGAGCCGGTGCTCAGCCCGACCTACGGCGTGTTCGTCTACCAGGAGCAGGTCATGAAGGCCTCCCAGGTGGTCGCCGGCTACTCGGGCGCCCAGGCCGACAAGCTCCGCAAGATCATGGGTAAAAAGCTCCCCGAGGAGATGAAGAAGGAGCGCGGCAAGTTCGTCGAGGGCTGCGTCAAGACCGTGGACTGCACGCCCGAGTGGGCGGGTCTGCTGTTCGATAAGATCGAGGGCTTCGCCG
>Ga0255028_100223_pt1 | contig 12165 bp, 12 predicted proteins | sample DRGLUT_MetaT_FD_178168 | JGI IMG/M metagenome (GOLD analysis project Ga0255028, IMG submission 178168) | Metatranscriptome of freshwater microbial communities from Pennsylvania, United States - DR:GLUT (Metagenome Metatranscriptome) | ecosystem: Environmental > Aquatic > Freshwater > Creek...
AGATGGTGCCTCACGCGCCGCCGTGACGTGACGCCCCGCACGCGGCGAGACGGATTAAACGCCGGCCCGCATCTGCGCGGCGGCGTGCAAGAACGACCCGCCCGCCCAGCTCCGGATCGGGCCAGTTGCAGGGATCAACGGGAGCCGGGGAACGGGCGTGAGGCAGCCTCGGACTACGGCGAGCGAGGCAGAGCCGGTCAGGAGCGCCCGCGCCAGCGAAGCCGCAGCATGGAGCGGGTCTCTGCATCGCGGAGGCGATTCGGCGGGAGCGTTTACCAAGGCGCGCTGCGATCGCGGCCTGCAACCGAGATGGCGGAGACGGAGGGATTCGGAGGGGCGGGTTCTTAACTCGTTGTTAATTCTGTAAGCATTTGCATTGCCTTGCGAAATCGGGACATATCGGGGACATTGTCTCCTTCTCCGCATGTGGCCTCCATGCCTCGCAAAGCCCATCCACGGCATGCTTATCTCGAGCTTCACGAGGGCTACTACCGGGTCACCATGGGCGTGCCGGTCAAGCTGCGGCCGATTATCCGCTCGAGCCGGCTGAAGCGGGCGCTCGGCACCAAGTCGCTGATCGCCGCCAACGAACTGAAGAAGCCCGTTGTGGCGGAGTTCAAGGCGCGGATCCGGAGCGCATGGGAGGCGATCGGAGGGCAGCCGAGATCCGAGTTGGAGGAGGCCGTGGGTTGGGCGCGGATGTTGTCGGACGCTCGGGAGGGTAATGATCGCTATGTCGACCTGATCGAAGACGAGATAGTGCGGCGTACCGAGGAGATTCGGATCGAATACGCTCGGGAACGATGGGTGGATATCGAGACTGATATGGGTCTGGAGCAGGTTGAAGATCCGATACTCCACGAAAATTCCGTCGAGCGTGCTGAGAAATTCAAGGCTGTTGCCCTCGGGAAGGCGACCCCGATATCATTGCACCATGAGGAGTATCTGAAAGGTCTAAAGATCAAGCCAAGATCGTTGATGGACGATCGGAGGGCCATGCAAATTTTTCTACAATGATGCGACGAAAGACATATTCCTCCGTATCTTGAAAGCATCACAAGGCGAAATGCTGTTAAGTTCAAGAATGAAATCATGTCGTGCACTGGGCTTGGTTGGGCAACTTGCACGAAGTATTTAGGCCGTATCAAAAAATATTGGGGATACCTTCTTGAGGGGGATCTGATACCGTCCAACGTATGGCCCAAAAAGGGGTTGGATCGAGAGCACGAATTCGTCGAGGACAAGGAAAGGGCGTTCTCCGACAACGAAGTGGTCGTACTTCTTACTGGAACGACCGACGTGAAGATGCGGGACGTCATGCTTCTTGCGGCGTTGACGGGAGCGCGCGTTGATGCCGTCATCGATCTCAAAGTCGGCGATTGCAGCCACGGCTGCTTCAGATTCAAGGGCCAGAAAAGGGAATTGGGTCGGCGATACGTTCCAATCCATCCCGCTCTGAACGAGATGGTCACTCGTAGGACGAACGGGAGGGATCCGAAGGAGGAACTCTTCCCGGAATGGCCAGGTCCGGTCGCTGCCGGGTCGGTCCGTGAACGCTCATCTTACTTCTCCAAGCGTTTCACGGCCTATCGTCGCTCCTTAGGCGTTAAAGATGAACGCGACGACAAACGACGATCACTTCTGAACTTCCACTCCTTCCGCCGGTGGTTCATCACGAAAGGCGAACGTGCGGGCATCAGCGGCGATCTGCTGGCGGCCATCGTCGGACACAAACGGAGCGGTTTGACGCTAGGCCATTACAGCGAAGGTCCTGAGATCAGGCAGGCTAGGCGGGCCATTTGCAAGATACAGCTTCCTCCTCTCGATGGCCGGAAGGTGGTCGAGGCACAAGCGTTAGTTCCCAGAACCAAGCCCGCTTCGTAGGTGTGGGCTGCGCGGGTCCGAAGCCTGGCTCGGCGTCATGGAATGCGTGTGCGCTACAGTGCGGCTCGATGCGTGTGCCAACTCTGGCGCCGGGACGGCAAACGATCTGATCTCGACATCGATCGGCGAACGGCAGGCGGCGGAGAGCGCGGGAGACGCCGTTTGAGCGCCGGTGCGAGATCGAGGCGGCCAGCGATCACCGGGGCGAAGTCGGTTCGTGCGAGCAGGCATCCGCTCCTGCCGTTGCGCCTGCGCGGGCCATGCCGGCGCGCTGAGTTCTCTGGTGGACTGACTCAGACAGATGGTTCAGGGGATCGGCTGCCCGACGCTCCACAGATCGTGCAGGGCTCGCGCTTCCAAAATGCCCTGGCCTTGATTTCCTGCAGCGATTTCGGAGGTGCGGCGGTACTCTCGAAATGGGCGAAGTCGATGCCGAGCGATTCACCGCAATTGCGGCAGCCAAGTTCGAGGACGATTCCATCCTCGATGGCCTCCCCAAGGGTGAATTGCCAGATCCGAGGCGAATGGCGGTGCAGATGTCGTCGAATGACAGGCCGGCGGCGAGATCCGGCGGCACGTGGCGGGGCCTACGGCCTGTCGCCATGCGGATCACCGTCGCGATCTCGCGGGGGCCGGGCGCCCGCAACTTCACCCGGACGTCGGCGGCGGCCACGAGGACCTCGGGCAGGAAGCGTTCCGGCGCCGAGGAGATCCCCAGGACGCCGCGGCCAGACGCGAGGGACATGGCGACCTTGTCGTTACCCTCGGTCGGCCGATCGAACTTAGGGGAGGCCCCGGACCGGCTCACGACGGTCTCGAAATACCCGATCGAGCGCAGGATCGCCTCCACCTCGGGCGCCCAGTCGGCGCCGGGGATCTCGACGATCACCGCGACGCCGTCACGCCGGATCCGCCGGCGTTCCCGTGCGCCGATCGCGGCATCGATCGCGACCTGGGCCAGGCCTTCCTGGGGGATCCGGAGGTTGTGGTCGGTCCGGGCTTGATCCCGCGCGATATCGTCGAGGTCGACGATGAAGCCGGCGGGTTCGGGCTCGGGGCCCGTGTTGCGGGCGGCACGCGTCGTTTGCGTCGTGGTGGACTTGCTCATGGCTGCCTCCATCGCGAGGCAGCCGGGCGCATCCGCGCTCCGGTCAGGCCTCGGGGGGTGTCGTGTCGGGGATGAGGGAGGGCGTGTGCGGCCCGGACGCGACCGGGAACGCCGCCAAGGGGCGGAATCGCCGAGGACCCCGTTTTCGGGTGAAGGGCAGGTACATCATCGGATGGCCGTCGTTCTGGCCCGAGCCGTGGCTCAAGGGCGGTGCTGCGATCCGGCCTCGGCCGGAGACGTCGCCACGATCCCGATGGCAGCGCGGAACAGATAAGGAACAATCCGGGCTGCGGTCAACGCCGGCCGTCGAATTTTCGACAGGATGGCCGCGGCCGCAGTGGATAACCGGGGATGGGGCCCAAGGGTAGCGGCGTTCAATCGAACCGGAAGCCGAACAAACCGCTCGTCTCGTCCGCATCGGATAGTCGCGGCGTGACCACGACGCCGTCCCGGTCTACGCCCTCCGGAAGCTTGAGGGTGTCGTAGATGTCGCTGTTCATGGCGACGACGTACTGCCCGCCGTACCGGTTCGCGACGCCCGCCCCGAGACCGAGCGCCCGGGAAACCTGGCGTGGATCGACGCCGTCGAAGAGGTGGCTGTCATGGATCAGGAAGCCGGGACCCCTGCCGCGCTTCGACCAGATCGAGAACAGCGCGTAATCGAGGCAGAAGATCTCCATGCTGGAGATGCCTCCGCCGCGATCGCCCTGGATCGCGATCCGGAATTCCGGCCGTTCTCCGTCGCCTCGACCTCGAACTTGCCCTTACGGTCCTCGTAGAGCGTCGCGATCGCGTGGCCGACGAGGAGGATGGCCTCGTCCAGGCGATCGCGGCGAAGCTGGTGGTCCTCCTGCAGGCGTCGCTTGATGCTGATCCGCTCGATGGTAAGTTCCGTGGACTGGCTGGCCAGCACCTCGGCGGACTTGAAGCGTTCGCGCAGGGAGGCGGCCTCCGCCTCTGCGTCCGCCAACCGCTTCTGGAGCACGACGAAATCCTCCAGGGCGCCGCGTCCTTCGAGCACGCGCAGGATCTCGCCCCGCTCGGTCCCGAGGGCGACGCTCCGGGCCTCCCCCTCGACGATCTCGCGCTCGGCCGCCTCGATCTCCTCGGCGAGGTGCAGGCGGCGGTTCTCGACGACCGCCTTGTGGAAGCGGGCCACGTCCTCGAAGCGGCGCACGGCGACCTCGGGCAGCTCGACGCCGACGGCGGCGTAAAGGCGGCCGACATCGGACCGCTCCGGGATCTGCTCGGCCGCGATCGCCCCCCTGAGATGGGCCACCGTCTCGCGCAGCGGCACGGCGCGCCGGGCGATCGCCTGCATCTCGACCTTGGCGCGCGTCGCCCTGTCCATCATCTCGCGGTAGGCCTCGTGGACCTCGAACCGGGCGAGCTCCTCGCCGAGCTTGGCCGCACGTGCCTCGGCCTCGACCACGGCGGCTCGCAACTCGCCCACGGTCCCGATGACCTCCCCGAAGGCCCCGCCCTCGACCGCCTTCTTGAGCTCTTCGAGCTGTCCCTCGCGGCGCTTCACCATCTGGAGGGCGCGGGGGATCCGCCAGTCGAGGCCGAGCAGGTAGGACAGGTTGACCTGCCAGTCCCAACGCTGCTGCTGCTCGGCCTGGCGCTCGACGTGGACGTAGCCGCCGGACCCGTGCCGCCTGGCGAAGTAGCCGAATAGCGCCCGGAAGCTCGGGGTGTGGCTCTCCTCGAAGGGTGAGCCCTTCACGATCGACGGCAGGTCGAAGTAGCGGTGGGCCAGGAAGGTCTTCCACTCCTCGTTCGAGATCGAGCGCGCTCCGGTTTCCCTGTCGGGCTTGGTCGGCAGGCCGAAGTGGTCGGCGCTGCCCTCGTCGATGATGACGCGGCCGTGCTTGGCCCCGCCGCGCGCGACCTCGACGTCGCGGCCGGCGATCCTGAACGTGCCCCGGAATACGTGGGCGTTCAGCGCCTTGTGCCGCATTAGGTTGTCCGGATCGGCCTTCCCGCCGAGCAGGAAGTGGACGATGTCGACGAGGCTCGACTTGCCCGCGCTGTTCCGGGTCTTGGCGTCGTCGTCGGCCGACGACTTGTCCGACAGCACCACGTTGAGCCCGGCGTGGAAGCGCACGGGCTTGAAGGTGGGCAGCGAGCTGTCGAGCGAGAGGATCATCGCGCCGGGCTCCCGGCCCGCAGCAGGCCGTCGGCCTCCTCGATCGCCTGGATCGCGTACAGGAACGTGAGCGAGAGGACAAACCAGTCGAACGAGATCGGGCTGGAGGCCTGGAGCGCGGCCCTGGCGGCGCGCACGCGCTCCCACAGATCGGACACGTCGCGCGGCCGGTCGAGTTGGGCGAGGATCTCGGCGCCCACGCCGGCGATGGCGCGGCGCGGCGACAGGTGCTTCCCGGGCAAAATCATGCGGCCACCTTTGCCGGATGATCCTTGAAGATGTCGCAAGCCTCAAAGAGGTAGGCCAGCAGGGCCTGCGCCGCGACCTGGCGCTCGGGCGGGACGCTGCCGATGCCGGTGATGCCTTCGTAGAGCTTGGTCAGGATGGTCCCGGGGGGCAGGCGCTCGGCTTCGAGCTCGGCGTAGCGGGTCGAGAAGACCTTGGCGACGCGCTTGCCCATCTCGGGATCGGGGTGCTGGTCGACGTAATCGGCGACGATCGTGGCGTTTGCCCCCGCCCCCTTGATGATCCGGCGCCACGGCCCCCTGATCTTGTTGAGTTCGAGCTTGTCCTCCGGCGGGACGTTGGGGCGGGCGTCGGCGAAGGGCGGCTCGTCCATCCCCGCGATGACCGCGTTCATCAGGTCGGAGACCTCCTCGACGCGCATGTTCATCGTGTCCTCGGCCGTCGCGACCGGGCCCAGCAACGCGCCGATGTGGCGCTCCTCCAGCCCGAAGACGCGCTCCTCGAAGCCCGAGGGCCCGATGAAGCCGAATCGGTGGCTCGCGTTGAGGCGTTCGAGTTCTTCGAGCTTCTCGATGGCATCGACCGGGATGCCGTCGAACAGGTTATGCACGAAGTGCCATTCTCGCATGATCGCGGGCAGCGCCGCCGCGGCCTTGGCGTAGTCGGTGTCGATCTTGTCCACCACGGTCGCCGAGCTGACCAGCGCGTCGTGGAGCTTGCCGTAGCATTGGAAGACCTGCCCCGAGCCGCGCAGGTAGCCGTCGCAGCCCTTGTCGCCGAGCCTGCCGAGCGCGCGGGCCCGGACGAAATCGGTGCCGTGGAGCCGCTCCATCACGTCGGAGAAGAACTCCTGGAACGCATCGCCGTGGCTCCGCCGCAGCTTGAGCTCAAGGTTCATCTGCCATTGCAGGCGCTGGTGCGGCGTCATCCAGGCGGACATGCTGGCTCTGCGTCGGGGAGGGCATCGCGATGGGGACCTGCGGGTCTCCCCCGCAACCCAGGGTGTGGTCGCCGAGGGCGGCCTCGCAACCTTACCCCCACATCGCGGCCGATGGGAGGGCGCGTCCGGCCTTCCCGCATCGGATTTCGCGGCGTTGCGCGGGCCCGAGCCGCAGCGCGCGACCAACGCGGAGAGAACGAGGTGATCTACTATGGGGGGATGCCGACGTCGTAGACGTTCGCCAGCTGCCAGAACCAATCGGCGTCGAGGTTCGGATCGCGGCTCCGCTCGCGGATCGCGGTCGCGGAGCGCTCGAACAGGGCGTAACACGTCTCGTGGGGATCGTGCCGAGCCGAGTAGGCGATGCCATCCACCCCGGCCGGATGGCCATGAAGGGCGGCGGACCAAGCCTGGGGGCAGTTGTAGGGGAGGCTGCCGTGGACAACCTCGGCCGTCGCCCCGAGGACGGCGAGGCCGGGCCCGTCGAAGTCGATCAGCGTCAACTCGCGCGTGGCTTCGAGTGTCACCCGCGCCTTCCTGGCCAGCAAGGCCGGATCCAAGATCCGGCGCCCCGGCGTGCGCAGGAACGTCTCGGCGAACGCGCCGCGCGTTCGCCGGGCCGCGTAGAGGACGCCGTAGCTCCCATCCGGAGCGTTCAGGCGTCCCCCTTGCGACCGATCGTGGAAGATCGGCTCCTGCGTCTTGTTGAAGAACCGCTCAAGATCCGTCCCGGCCGGGATCCGGATCAGCCTGGGCGTCCTCCGGGCGATGTCGGACGGCGGAAGTGGGGCGCTCACGCGCCGTGCACGCCGGTGAGCTTGGCGGCCTCGACGACGCGGCCGACGTCACCCCGGCGCAGCACGTCGATCGGCCGCTCGTCGCCCAGCAGGTCGTGCGCGTTGACCAGGAAGTTGAGCACGGACCATTTGCTCTCGAAGCCCAGGGCCTCCTGCACCTCCCTCAGGCCCCTGACCACCGATCCGTCCCGGGCGAACTGCGCCGCCGGGAAGCGCCGAGCGCCGCTCGGCCCGGGGACCGCCAGCAGGCTGCCGTCGGCCACCCTCTTGTCCACGGCCTGTCGGGACACGTCGCGGAGTAGCCTGCGGACCTCGTCGATCTCGTAGGTCCCGTCCGCCGCCTTGAGGTCCTCCTCGGCGATGTCGACGCCGCGGAGGACGGCCTTGGCGCGCGCGCTGGGCTTGTAGGCCTCGGGGGAGACGCTCCGCTTCGGCGCGGCCTTTATGGGGAGGGCCGTGACGCCGCGGTCCCGCTCGACCACCCACCCGAGCAGCTTGGCTTTTGCCGCGCGGGTCTCGGGGACGACGAACACGCTCGTGCCCTTTGGGAGGCCCGCGCCCGGCAGGAGGGTGCGTGGGTTATCGATGCGGTAACCCGTGTCGAGGGCGAAACCCCTTACCTTCGCCTTGCCCCTGGTCGTGGGCCTCTTCTGGTCCGTCGTCGTCATCGCGCCCTCCGTCCCTCGCACCACGACAAGATGGTCATCGTACGCAACTTTGGCAACCTTGGCTACTTCGGCAACCGAGGCGTGCGTCGGGAGGTCGATTACCGCGGATCGATGACCATCGATGGATCGAAGCCGCTGGCTTCCTCGACGTGGCCACGCGGGTTGCAGACGACCCGGGTCGGCCCGACACGGTAATCGACGGCCCGATGGACGTGGCCGTGGACCCAGAGGTCCGGCCCCCTCGCGTGGACCATGTCGCGCAGGTCCGAGCCGTAGCACCAGCGTAGGTCGGCGTGCGGATCGGGCAGGCTCTCGGGGAGCGGCGCGTGGTGGGTGACGACGACCGTGGGGCCTGGATGCGGCTCCGCGAGAACCCCATCGAGGACCGCGCGGGTGCGTCGGTGCAGGGCCAGCACCTCGCCAGGCTCGATCCGGTGCAGCGAGCTCGGGCCGGTGCGGATCCGGCGGTAGTCGACCATGCCGAGCCGCCCTTGCGCCGAGCGCATCGCCTGCGTCAGGGTCGTCGAGCCGAGCCGGAAATCGGTCCACAGCGTGCCGCCGGCGAAGCGGGTCCCGCCGATCGTGACGACGTCGTCCATCAGCAGGTGGATGCCGTGGCGGGCGGCGAGATCGCGGCCCTGGGCGATCTGGTCGTGGATCGTGTAGCGGTCCTCGCCGCGGTCCCACCAGAAGTCGTGGTTGCCGGGCACATAGACGACCGGCACGCCGGGTAGGCGCTCGGCGAGCCAGTCTAGGGCGCGGGTCAGCGGCGTGTGGACGTCGCCGGCGACCACGGCCGCGTCGAACCCGCCCGGCGGCGCGTGCGCATCCGGGTCCCAGGCGTTCACAAGCCACTCTTGGTGCAGGTCGCTGAAGACCCAGAGCCTCTGTGTCACGGCGCACTCCCGTCGGCGAGGGCGTTCTCGGCGAGGCGCACGCGGATCTCGTCGAGGGTCACGGGCCGGAAGCGGAAGCAATCGACGCCGACGTCGGTGCTCGCCGCGGTGCCGGGCAGCGTCCCGTGGGCGTGTCCGTAGAGATGGATTTCGCCGCGGTGTTGGCCGGGCCAGACACGGTGGGCGTAGTGGCTGCACCAGATGCCCTGGACCGTGCCGTCGGGAAGCGGGACGAGGACGCGAGCGACGTCGAAGATGCCGTCCCAGGGAAGACGCGCGCCGATGCGGTCGTGGTTGCCACGGACGAGGAAGCGCCGGCGGCCGTTGAGGCGGGCGAAGATCGAGCGGGCGCGGTCCTCGGGGCAGCGGTAACAGAAGTCGCCGAGGTGCCAGACGGTGTCCTCTGGGCCGACGGCCGCGTTCCAATTCGCGATAAGGGCCTCGTCGTGGTCCTCGATCGTCGCGAAGGGCCGGTTCAGGCCGAGGCGCTGGCCGAGCGTCGCGCGGTGGCCGAAATGATGGTCGCTACAGAACGTCAGTCTGGGCATAGAAGCCTCCGGTTACAGAGGCTCGCGGCTCGCGGCCGAGCGCTCCGGGGTCAGCGGGGGTCGAGCGATCCGATACGTTTCATGACGGTCCTCACCATGGGCGAGCGCGGCTTGCAGAGGCCGGGCGTGGGCGACGAAGCGGGCATGTCGATACCTGAAGTAAGGGGCGACCTTAACCCTGCGCTCGAAGGATGCTGTGAATCGGCGGCGCGCTGGGACCGGGAGGAGGCCCCCGGGTCGGGTGCCTCGCACGCCCATCCCGTCAGGCGAGACGGCCGCGCGGGAGAGGGCCTCACTCCGGATCGCCGACGATCGCGTGCTCCAGCAGGGTGAGCTCGTGCAGCGGATACGGGAGGCGCGTGGCGCCGCCATAGGCCGCGTGCAGGTCGCGCCACCGATCCGCGAGGTCGACGAGTTCCAGCGGGTTGTCACCCGGCTGGGTGAACACGGCGCAGAGCTCCTCCAACTGGGCCGAGGCGCGCCGCGCGCCGTCATCGTGCGACTGGTTTGAGCCCTCGCCGACATGGCGGCTCACCATCATGGCCTGCGCGGCCTTCTGCGCCGTGTGAGGCTTCTTCTTGAGCGAGAAGGCCGTGCGGCCCCCGCCGGCCGGGGCGCCACCGCTCCAGAGGAATAGGCCGCTCGGCCAATCCCGGAACGGGTCCTCGCTGTCGGGGTCGATCTCCTGCATGTACTGGGGCAGCTTCGCCGCCACGGAATTGGTGCGCACGAGGCGCAAGCCGTCGAGCATCCGCGGCTCGAAGCGGGTGCCACCGAACGTCAGCGCGTCCCATTCGAGCCGACCGTTCTGGATGGCCTCGAACCACTGGGTGGTGCCGCCCATCCCGGCGATGACAAGGGACGGCCCCGTCTCGTTGATCTCGCGCAGCGCCTCGGCCAGGAAGCCGTCGAACAGGCGCCTGTTGTCCTCGGTCTGCCCGCGACCGAGGGGCTCGTAGTCGCCCGACATGATCTTCAGGACGGCCCGACCGTAGGGCATCCACTCCGTCTCGCCGCGGCGAGGGTCGGGCAAGGCGACCTCAAGGACGCCCTGGTTCGTCCGTGCGGCGAGCGGCACGGCCTGCTCGCGGGTGAACGTGGCACCGCGACGTGACTGGTTCTTCTGGATCACGCAGATAGCCGCCGGGGCGAGGCTCGCCGCGGCCGGGTCGTCGAGTGTAGAGACGCCGAGCATGCGCAGGCAGTCCCGGACCGACATCTCGTACTTGGCCTCGTCACGCTCCTTCGCCTTGCCCTCGGCATACGAGCCCGGCTCGTACTGCCGGGTCGAGACGAGGATCGGCTGCACGAGGATGCCGCGCGAAGCGAGAATGCGCTTCGACAGGGTGTAGGGGTCGCGGGAGGGGGCGTTGCGTAGTCCCTCGGACATCTCCAGGATCGCGCAGGCTACCGCGCTCCGGCCCCCCCGCAGGGCGGCGACCTCGCCGTCCATTGTCCGCGAGACCTCCTGCCAGTAGGCCTCGCGCATGGCCTTTTCGCGGGTCTTCCTGGCGTTCTCCGAAAGGACGGCCGCCTGCTCCTCGGAGAGCTTCCGCCATTCCATCTGGTCCGCGAGCGCGCCGGGATTGGCGCTGCGCAGGATGACCTGCAGCCGGTCGTTGCCGTCCTGCCAGGTCAGGCGGTCCTCGTCCTCGGCAAGGGGCTTTCCGAGGATGACCTGCAGCTGCGCCGCGACCCGGGCCTGCGCCCCGTCATCCGCGGAGAGGACGAAGAACTCTAGGGTGTCGGCATCCTCGCCGTTGAGCGCGCGCAGTGCCGCGTGGAGGGCGCGCCGCCGGCGGACCGCCTTCGCGGCCGACCCAGTCTCGAACTTGTGCTGCTTGTCGGGTAGGGCCGCGACCTTGTCGTGGTACTTCGCCTGCGCCTGCACATGAGCCGCCAGCTCCTCCGGGGTGGCCTCGGGCGAGGGGTCCTTCGGGGCCTTCGGATCCTTGGGGCGGCTGGCGTTGCCGAAGATGTCGTCGACCGCCGATCCGAGCGACCGGCGATCGAGCCGGGTCATGGGACCGGACGGCTTGAGGCCGATCTCCTCCAGGTGCGGTCCTAGGGAGAGCAGGAAGTCGTGCCGGTCCGACCAGCCGAGGCCCGCGCCGCCGGGGAGCTCGTCGTCCCCGTGCACGGTGCCGAGACGGGGCAGAATGGCGTAGGAATCGGGCGACTCGATCGGCTCGACGTCGGCGTTCTCGTCGACCCACTCCAAGCCGGCGAAGCCGCGCAGGACCTTCATGACCTTCTGGCTCTGGTCGTGCCGCCAGACCCACCGTTCCGTGCCGTTCGCCTCGCCCTCGGCCCGCTCGAACCCCCGGCGCACGCAGGCGAAGCTGGAGTGCCGCCAGTTGGCATAGTTGCCCTCGGTGGCCCCGTAGGAGGGCATGAAGACGTCGATGGTGCGCTGGTTCTCTGAGCGTGTGCCGGTCAGGCTGCCCCAGCTCCGCATCGAGATCTGCATCAGGAGGTGGATGCCCTCACGCTCGGGAAAGGTCGCCGTCGTGAGGGTGACGACCTCGCTGTAGTACCCGCCCTCCGGACCGCGCTTGGGCGGGTACCCAAGGCCTACGGGGGCAGTTTCGCTCTTAGCTGACATATTTCCTTTTCCTGGCTGACAAATCGCCTGGGCCCACTGACAACTTTTGGGGTGCGCAGCAGCCGGAACTCGCCGATGCCGCCGTCGTTGACCCCTCAGATTGGATCTGTTCTAATTCTTAACAGAGCGGATCGACCGTCAGATAGGAGCACCGACATGACCAGCGCGCACTGCGAGAGCTGCAAGTTCTTTGACGAACACAAGGGCAATGGTGCTGTGGCGCAGGGCGATGCCGGTCTGTGCCGGTTCAACCCGCCTGTGAGCCAGCCGGCGCCGGAGTCGAAGGGCCTTTGGCCAGTGGTCTCGTCCGAGGACTGGTGTGGC
>Ga0255028_100224_pt1 | contig 12064 bp, 7 predicted proteins | sample DRGLUT_MetaT_FD_178168 | JGI IMG/M metagenome (GOLD analysis project Ga0255028, IMG submission 178168) | Metatranscriptome of freshwater microbial communities from Pennsylvania, United States - DR:GLUT (Metagenome Metatranscriptome) | ecosystem: Environmental > Aquatic > Freshwater > Creek...
CCCGCAACTCGGCCAGCGCCGGATGGGCGAGGTTGCGGGCGAGATAGCCCTCGATCCGCGGCAGGTGGGCGAGGTAGCCGGGCTTGCCGTCCCGCCGGTCGAGCCGGGCGAAGATGCCCAGGATCTTTGTGGCGCGCTGGGCGGCCAGCAGGGCGTAGGCGGTGGCGAAGGCGCCGACATCGAAGGCCGGGTCCCGGCTACGGCGCTCGCGGGCGTAGAGGCCGAGCAGCCGCAGCTCGAACTCGGCGCTGGTGTCGACCCGGGCATCCTGCAGCAGCGAGGCGACGTCGTAGGCCGGGTGGCCCATCACGGCGTCCTGGAAATCGATCAGCCCGACCCGCTCCAGCCCGTCGCGTTCGGGCAGCCAGATCAGGTTCGGCGAGTGGTAGTCGCGCAGAGTCCAGGTGGCGCGGTCGGGCACCGCGTTCTGCAGGGCCGCGCGCCACAGGGCCACGAACTCCGACCGGGCGCTCTCCGACAGGGCGACGTTCCGGATCGCCGGGGCGTACCATTCGGGCATCAGCTCCGCCTCGAACAGCAGAGCCGCGTCGTCGTAGACCGGCAGGACGTGCTCGATGCCGTCGGCCACCGGCAGCACCGCGGGCAGAGGCGTGGCGTGGAGCTTGGCGAGCAGGCGCACCGCCTCGGTGTAGCGCTCAGGCCGGGGCGCGCCGCCCTCGACCACGGGCTCGCTGCCGAGATCCTCGAGGATCAGCAGGCCCTCGGGCAGGTCCTCGCCGTAGATCTTGGGCGCCGAGAAGCCGAGCGCCCGCAAGCCGCGGTCGAGGGCCACGAAGGCGTGGACGCTCTCGGCCAGGTGCACGATCGCGCTGTAGGGTTTGCCGTCGCGGACCGGCGGGCCGTCGGGCCGGGGCGGGGCGATCATCAGCACGGCGCTGGTGCCGTCGGGCTTGGTCAGGCGCTCGTAGGCGCGGGACGAGGCATCGCCCTGCATCAGGGTGCGCTCGGCGATGTCCCAGCCGCTGCGGTCGAGGAGGCGGCGCACCGCCCGGGCCCGGTCGAGCCGGGCGCGCATGCCGCCGGTGCCGTCGATCCGGGCGAGGCGCGCCTCGGCGCCGAACTCGGCGCGCAGGGACAGGTCGATGGTGAGCACCGGCCCGTCGCGGGGGGGCATCCGGTCGGGCCACTCGACCAGGGTGATGGCGTCCTCGGCCATCTCCTCGAAGCCGAGCTCCACCAGTTCGTCGGGGTCGCGCAGGCGGTAGAGGTCGGCGTGGACGATGGCCCGGCCGTCGCGGGCCGTGTAGGGCTGGATCAGCGTGAAGGTCGGGCTCGGCACCTCCAGGCGCGGGTCGCCGGCGAGCTCGCGGATCACCGCCCGGGCCAGGGTGGTCTTGCCGCCGCCCAGGCCGCCCGAGAGCGCCACGACGTCGCCGGGGGTCAGGAACTCGGACAGGAACAGGCCGAGATCCTCCGTGGCCGACTCCTCCGGCAGCACGAATTCCCAGGGGGCCGGCGCCGATGCGCCCGCCTTCTGTTCGTCCCGATCGTCCCCGTCCAAAGCCCGCCTCCGAGACCCGAGGGCGCATGGTCCGAAAACGGGCCGCGGATGCAAGCGTTTCCGGCCCGGGCGGCGCGCTTCCCGCCGGGCCGGTGCATCGAAACCACGCTTCGCGGACTCTTCGCGCGTTCGTCGCGGGCTGAGAATGCGCTGCGCCGCCGTTTGCTGTTCCCGCGAAGAATTGGCTGGCTTATCTCTTGCTATCGTGCGGTCTCCGCGTGTCCTGGCCGAGCCGGGACCGCGGGCCGCGTTCCGCACCCGGCGCCGACCGAGTCCCCCCTCGTCGGTCCCGGTGCCGGGTGCGCACCCCGCCCGGGGTGGGGTGGGGCCGCACGCCGCCGGCGGCCTCACCCGAACCAGCCTGACACAGGACCATGGAGCCAAGCATGAAGCGCGCCGACCTGACCGAGAAGCTCCTCGACATCAAACGCGAGAAGGGCTGGAGCTGGGCCCATATCCACGAGGCGATCGGCGGCCTCTCGCCGTTCCTGATCACCGCGGCCTGCATGGGCCAGATGAAGCTGCCCAAGGCCCAGGCCAAACGGGCCGCCGAGCTGTTCGGCCTGACGGTCGCCGAGGAGCGGATGCTCAACGAGGCGCCCTATCGCGGCTCGATCCCGGCGATGCCGCCCACCGACCCGCTGATCTACCGGTTCTACGAGCTGGTGATGGTCTACGGCACGACCTTCAAGGAGCTGATCCAGGAGGAGTTCGGCGACGGCATCATGTCGGCGATCGACTTCAACATGGAGATGGCGCGCGAAGCCAACAACAAGGGCGACCGGGTGAAGCTGACCATGTCGGGCAAGTTCCTGCCGTACAAGTATTACGGCAACGACGACGACACGCCGGAATACGGCTTCAAGGAGGGCTGAGGGGCGGCGCTCACGCCGCCGCCGCCGCGCCCTCCGGCTCCAGATAATCCTGCACCGGCTGCGCCGGCCCGCTCCGCAGCAGCACGTAGAGGAACGGCACCAGCAGCAGGGTCGCCGGGGTGGCGAAGGCGATGCCGCCCATCACGGCGCGGGCGAGGGCGGCGTTCTGCTCGCCGCCCTCGCCGGTGCCGAGCGCCATCGGGATCAGGCCGAAGAACATCGCCGAGGCGGTCATCAGCACCGGCCGCAGGCGGGTCTCGCCGGCGGTGATCGCGGCTTCGAAGGCGCTGCAGCCGGTTTCCTCCCGGTGCTCCTTGGCGAAGGTGACGAGCAGGATCGAGTTCGCCGAGGCGATGCCCACGGACATGATCGCCCCGAAGATCGACGGGATCGAGAACGCGGTCCCGGTGATGAACAGCGCGAAGGTGATGCCGCAGAACGCCATCGGCAGGGCCGCGATCACCACGAACGGGTCGCCCCAGCTCTGGTAGTTCACCGCCATCAGCAGGTAGACGGCGATCAGCGCGATGCCTAGGCCGATCTCCAGGCGCAAGAAGGCGCTGCGCATGTTCTCGATCTGGCCGCGCACCGCGATCGTGTCGGGCGCTTCGAGGTTCTTCCGCTCGTCCTGCACGATCGCGTCGATGTCGCGGGCGACCGAGCCGAGATCCCGGTCCTGGACCGAGGCGAAGATGTCGAAGGTCGGCTGGATGTTGACGTGGTTGATCACCGTCTGGGTCGGCACCCGGCGCAGGTCGGCCAGGCTCGACAGCAGGGTCAGCACCCCCGGCCCGGTGCCGGAGGTCGCGGCCGCGCGCACGAACATCGGCGTGTTGCGCAGGTCGGTCAGCGAGGCGTTGCGGTATTCCGGCGTCTGCACCCAGAGCTGGTAGGGGATGCCGGTCTTGGGGTCGGGCCAGAAATTCGGCGTCACCTGGTAGCTGCCCGACAGCGAGATGTTCATGTTCTGCGCCACCTGCTGCTCGGTCAGCCCGAGTTCGGAGGCCAGGCGCCGGTCGACGTCGACGTAGAATTGCGGCTCGTTGACGATCTGCTGCAGGTGGACGTCGACCAGGCCCTTGGTGTGCTTGAGCCGCTGGACGATCCGCTGGGCGACCTCCAGGTCCTTCTCCTTGTGCCGGCCGGAGACCTGCACGTCGATCGGCGTGATGACGCCGAAATTCAGGATCTGGGTGATCATGTCGGCGGGCTGGAAATAGACGATCATGTCCGGGAAGCGCTTCATCAGCACCTCGCGCAGGCGCTTCATGTAGCCGGCAACCGAGCCGTGGCCCTCCTTGAGGCTGATCAGCATCTGGCCGTCGTTGTAGGAGACGAACGAGCCGTCCGAGAAGGCGAAGTTGTAGTTGATCGAGGGCAGGCCGATATTGTCGAGGATCTGCTCGATCTCACCCGGCGGGACCACCTCCCGGACCGTGTCCTCGACGTCGGCGAAGACCTGCTGGGTGGTCTCGATGCGCATGCCCGTGCGGGTGCGCAGGTGCATGGTCATCTGGCTCGACTCGATCTGCGGGAAGTAATCCTCGCCGACGAAGACGAACAGCAATCCGGTCATCCCGAGGACGAATCCCACGAGGCCCAGGGTGACGATCCGGTGGCCCAGCACCGCGTGCAGCAGGCCGACATAGCCCCGGTGGAACCGGGTGAAGCCGCGCTCGAATGCGCCGTGGGCGCGCCCGGCGAGGCGGAACAGCGGCGCGGAGACGAGGCCGAAGGCCCGGGCGATGCGGCCCTGGCGGGGCGGCGCGCGCGCGGCCCGGTCCTCGCCCTGCGTCTCGCCCCGATCCTCTCCGTGGCCCTCTCCATGGTCCTTGGCGTGCTTCTGCCGGTATTCCGGCGCCACGATCACGTCGATCATGAGCGGCACCAGGGTGCGCGACAGCAGGTAGGAGGTCAGCATCGCGAACACGACCGCGAGCGCCTGCGGGGTGAACAGGTATTTCGGCGTGTCGGTGAGGGCGAACACCGCCGTGAACGCCGCACAGATCGACAGGGTCGAGATCAGCGCCGGCTTGGCGATGCCGGCGGCGCCGTGGACCACGCTCTCGCGGAACTCCTCGCCCTCCTCGAACAACCGGTAGGTGTTCTCGATCGCCACCGTGGCGTCGTCCACCAGGATGCCGACCGCCAGCGCCAGGCCGCCGAGCGTCATCACGTTGATGGTCTCGCCGAGCGCGGCCAGCACCGCGAGCGAGGTCATCACGCAGAGCGGGATCGAGATCAGCACGATCAGCGTCGAGCGCCACGAGCCCAGGAACAGCAGGATCGCGAGGCCCGTGAGCCCCGCCGCGATGGCGGCCTCGTGCAGCACGCCCTCGATGGCGTTCGAGACGAACACCGACTGGTCGAACAGCGGCTTGATCGCCATCCCCTCCGGGGCGGCGGCCCGGATCGTCGGCATCGCCGCCTTGACGTTGTTGACGACGTTCAGGGTCGAGGCGTTGCCGTTCTTGATCACCTGCATCAGCACGGCCTGGCCGCCTTCGGCCCGGACCACGTTGATCTGCGGCGGGCCGCCGTCCCGGACATAGGCGACGTCGCGGACCAGAACCGGCTGGCCGGCCACCACCTTGATCGGCGCGAGGTTGAGGGTCTCGATCGAGGGCGGCGTGGCGTTGAGCTGCACCGGGTATTGCTGCTCGCCGATCTTGGTGAGGCCGGACGGCACCGTGAGGTTCTGGGCCGTCATGGCGTTGGTGACGTCGAGCGGCGTCAGGCCGAGCGCCTGGAGGGCGTTGAGGTCGAGATCGACCATGATCTGCCGGGGGGCGCCGCCGAACGGGGCCGGCAGGGTCGAGCCCGGCACCTGCGCCAGGGTCTGCCGGATCCGGTACTGGGCGTAGTCGTAGACCTGGTTCAGGCTGTCCTTGGCCGAGGTCAGCGCCAGCTGGATCACCGGGACCGAGGAGGCCGAATACCGCACGATGATCGGCGGCTGCGTGCCGGTCGGCATCACCGCGCGGATCGAGTTGGTCGAGGACACCACCTGGGCGATGGCCAGATCGATGCTGACCGTCGGGTCGAAGTAGATCCGCTGCACCGCGGTGCCCTGGAGCGTGGTCGACTCCATGCGGCGGATGTTGTTGACGTTGTTGGAGATGCCGTACTCGGCATAGGTGGTGATGCGCTGTTCCATCTCCGGCGTGGACAGGCCGGTATAGGTCCAGACCACGACAACGACCGGGATATCGACGACCGGCAGCACGTCCTTGGGCGTGACGATCAGCGCGCCGACGCCGCCGAGCATCATCAGCACGGCGAGCACGTAGGTCGTGATCCGGAACTTGAGAGCGTAGAGGACGAGGCCCATGCGGTCTCCGCCGGCCGGCGCCGGGCCGGCTTGTTCGCATCGCGTACCGGCGCATCTGGCACCGGGCCTGTTTCGCTAGCATGTCCGGACAGGCAAGGGACGGGCCGCGACGCCGCAGGGGTCGGGCCGCGCTACGGGCGGCGATGGTGATGCGGCATCGGCGGATGGGGCGCAGGTCCCCTCTCCCCGTACGCGGCTCGCAGAGGTACGCCTCTTCGAACGCATGAGGCACAGGCCCCCTCTCCCGTGCGGGAGAGGGGGCCTGTCGCGGTCTGCACAAAACGATGTTTGAACATCGTAGCCCCGCATACAGGGGAAGGCCTGCACGGACCTCGCCGTCCGTGCGGGAATCTCAGGCGCCGCCGACGCGGCGGCGAGGGGGACGGCTCAGCGCAGCAGCGCCGCCTTGTCCACGTGCAAAGCCGCGGCGATCTCGTCGAGCGCCTTGTGCTCGACCGCGCTGATGCCGCCGAAATCGGCCACGTCGGCGCCGATCAGGAAGACGTCCTGGCGCTGGTCGATCGGCCGCTCCGCGATGGCGCCGACCAGGCGCAGGTTCTCCAGCCGGCCGGCGCGGGTCTTGGCCCGGGCGATGGCCTCGTAGAGTTCCTGCTCGACCCGCAGCGTGTCGTAGGACTTCTCGAGGATCGGGTTGGCGCGGATGCCGGTGATCGCCGATTCGATCTCCTCCTCGGCCACGTCGCCATCGGCCACGATGACGTTGGCCGCGGCCGAGACGGCGGCCTGAAGGAAGACGGCATCGCCCGCATACGACATGATCGTGCGGCCGAACCGAAGGATGGCGTCCTGGAAAATGCTCATGCCGACCTCCCGTGCGGTCGGAGATGGCGGATATTGTGGCGGCCGAGTCAAGATCCGGCCGCGCTTGGGCCGGGGACTGACAGTCCGCGCGCACGTTATGGTTTCGCGGGCCGGCGCATTGTGGGCGTCGCATCCGGTCTCTGGTTGAAGGCGGCCGTCCGCCTTCTCCGTCATTGCGGGCACAGCGAAGCAACCCAGCGCAGCGCGCGATCCCCGAAGGTGGCGCGTCCCTAGAGCCGTTCCCGATCGCGTTGCGACGGGGAACGGCTCTAAGTCTTTGATGTAACGCGCTCGCTTACGCCGAACCGGTATCCACTTCGGCGGCGAGCGCTCTAGGTTGCTTCGCTGCGCTCGCAATGACGGTGCGCGACCGCAGGCCCCGCACCGTTTGACGCCGGCGTCGCCCCCTTCAGCAGCAGCGGAACCCCGACGTGTTCCCCACGCCGAAGCGGGCGTTCTCGCGATTGCGGAAGAACTCCAGCTCGGTCATCGGCGCCTGGTCGGGATGGGTGCGGCGGATATGGGCGGCGTAGGCCGCGTAATCCCCCTGCCCCACCATCAGCCGGGCGCCGTCGCAGACGCATTTGGACAGCGTCCGGAGGCGGCGGCGCAGGCTCTGCGGTTGCTCCATGGCGGTCCCTACTCGGCCGCGGCCAGGCGCGGATCGGTCTCGCGGGCGGTCCAGCGATCGGCGCGCCACGCCTTCAGGCAGGCGGCGATGCCGAAGCCCGCGATGGCGACCACGAGGCCGATGAACAGGGCCGCCAGCACGGCGTCGATCCGGTCGTTGAGGATGATCTGCGCCATCTGGTCGGCGGTCTTGGCCGGGGCCAGGAGCTTGCCCTCGGCGGCGGCCGTCGCGTAGCGCTCGGCATGGGCCAGGAACCCGATCTTGGGGTCGGCGGACATGATCTTCTGCCAGCCGGCCGTGAGGGTGCACAGGCACAGCCACGCGGTCGGGATGACGGTCACGAACGCGTAGCGCTCGCGCTTCATCTTGAAGATCACCACGGTGCAGAGCGTCAGCGCCACCGCGGCCAGCATCTGGTTGGAGATGCCGAACAGCGGCCACAGGGTGTTGATGCCGCCGAGCGGGTCGGTCACGCCCTGGTACAGGAAGTAGCCCCAGGCGCCGACCGCGATCGCGGTGGCCGCGATGCTCGGCCCCCAGGAGGTGGTGTTCTTGAACGACGGCACCGCCAGGGCGACGAGGTCCTGCACCATGAAGCGGCAGGCGCGGGTGCCGGCATCGACCGCCGTGAGGATGAACAGGGCCTCGAACAGGATCGCGAAATGGTACCAGAACGCCATCATCGCCTTGCCGCCGATGGCCGAGGAGATGATGTGGGCCATGCCGACCGCGAGCGTCGGGGCGCCGCCGGCCCGGGAGATGATCGTGCGCTCGCCGACATCCGCGGCGGTCTGGGTGATGATGTCGGGCGTCGTGGTGAACCCGAGCTTGGTGACGGCCGCCGCCGCGGTCTCCGGCGTGGTGCCGACGAGCGCCGCGGGCGAGTTCATGGTGAAGTACACGCCCGGGTCGATCACGCAGGCCGAGACCAGCGCCATGATCGCCACGAACGATTCCATCAGCATGCCGCCGTAGCCGATGAAGCGGGCATCCGCCTCGCTGGCGATCAGCTTCGGCGTCGTGCCCGACGAGATCAGGGCGTGGAAGCCCGAGACCGCGCCGCACGCGATGGTGATGAACAGGAACGGGAACAGGCTGCCGGCCCAGACCGGCCCGGTGCCGTCGATGAACTTGGTCGTCGCGGGCATCTGCAGGTGCGGCGCGACGACCGCGATGCCGAGCGCCAGCCCGACGATGGTGCCGATCTTGAGGAAGGTCGAGAGGTAGTCCCGCGGCGCCAGCAGCAGCCAGACCGGCAGGATCGAGGCCACGAAGCCGTAGCCGATCAGCATCCAGCACAGCTGCGGGCCCGTGAAGGTGAAGGCCGGGCCCCAGACCGGGCTCGCGGCCACCGAGCCGCCGCCGAGGATCGCCAGCATCAAGAGGACGAAGCCGAGGACCGAGACCTCGCCGATCCGGCCCGGGCGGATGTAGCGCGCATACACGCCCATCAGCATGGCGATCGGGATCGTCGACATCACCGTGAAGGTGCCCCACGGGCTCTCGGCCAGCGCCTTGACCACGATCAGCGCCAGCACGGCCAGCAGGATCACCATGATCAGGAAGGTGCCGAACAGCGCGATGATGCCCGGCACGGTGCCGAGCTCGGCCCGGATCAGCTCGCCGAGCGACCGGCCGTCCCGGCGCATCGACACGAACAGGACCATGAAGTCCTGCACCGCGCCGGCGAGCACCACGCCGGCCAGGATCCACAGCATGCCGGGCAGGTAGCCCATCTGGGCGGCGAGCACCGGTCCGACCAGCGGGCCCGCCCCCGCGATCGCCGCGAAATGGTGGCCGAACAGGACGCTGCGGTTGGTGGGCACGTAATCGAGCCCGTCGTTGTGGCGCACGGCCGGGGTCGCGCGCTTCGGGTCGAGGCGCATCACCTTGTCGGCGATGAATTTCGAGTAGTAGCGGTAGGCGATCAGGTAGACGCAGACCGCCGCGACCACGACCCAGAGGGCGTTGATCGTCTCGCCGCGCTGGGTCGCCACGATCGCCAGCGCCGCGGCGCCGAGCGCTCCCACGAGGGCCCAGGGCCCATGGTCGCGGAGTTGCCTGCCGAGCGCCGTACCCATCTCGTCCCTCCCAGAACGCCGCCTCGGGCTCGGACGGCTCCGGGGAGCCGCCGGCCGGGATTCGTTGATCCCGTGCGACAGGTCCGGTTTATCCTATCGGCCTCCCGTTGACGCAAGCGATCCGAACTGTGATGCAGCGCCCGAGACCGCACGATGAACGCTATGTGTAACGGCGGACATCTGTAACTGAGCCGTTTTCCTCGACCGGACCGGACCATGGAAACCCGACGCCGCTCGCCGCTGATGTGGCTCCTGCTGCTGCCCTTCCTGGGGCTCTTGTGGGTGCCGTTCTACAACCAGCGCGATCCGGTCCTGTTCGGCTTCCCGTTCTTCTACTGGTACCAGCTGGCCTGGGTGCCGCTCACCTCCCTGATCCTCTACCTCGTCTACCGGGGCGTGCGCGATGACCGCTGATCTCGACATCCCGGCCCTGTCGGTCTTCGTCTTCTTCTTCCTGCTGGTGACCGTGATGGGCTTCGTCGCCGCCCGCTGGCGCCGGCCCGAGACGCTCGCCCATCTCGACGAGTGGGGCCTGGGCGGCCGGAAGTTCGGCACCTGGATCACATGGTTCCTGATCGGCGGCGACTTCTACACCGCCTATACGGTCATCGCAGTGCCGGCGCTGGTCTACGCGGTCGGCGCCTACGGGTTCTTCGCCCTGCCCTACACGATCATCGTCTACCCGTTCGTGTTCGCGGTGATGCCGGTGCTGTGGCAGGCCGCCAAGGACAAGGGCTACGTCACGGCGGGCGACGTCGTGTACGGCACCTACGGCTCGCGGGCGCTCGAACTCGCGGTCGCCGTCACCGGCGTGATCGCCACCATGCCCTACATCGCGCTCCAGCTGATCGGCATGGAGGTGGCGATCAAGGCGCTGGGGCTGCACGGCGAGTTCCCGCTGATCGCCGCCTTCCTGGTGCTCGCGTTCTACACCTACTCGTCCGGCCTGCGGGCGCCGGCGCTGATCGCCTTCGTCAAGGACATCATGATCTACATCGTGGTGCTGGTGGCGGTGGCGATCGTGCCGTCGAAGCTCGGCGGCTACGCCGCGGTGTTCGACGCCGCCGACGCGGCGTTCAAGGCCAAGGGCTCGGGCGGCACGCTGCTGAGCCCGGCGCAGGTCCTGCCCTACGCGTCGCTGGCCCTCGGCTCGGCGCTCGCGGCGTTCATGTACCCGCACACGCTGACCGGCATCTTCGCCTCCTCGGGGGGCAACACGATCCGCAAGAACGCGGTGCTGCTGCCGGCCTACACGCTGCTGCTCGGGCTGCTCGCCATGCTGGGCTACATGGGCCACGCGGCGGGCCTCAAGGTGACCAGCAATAACGACGTGGTGCCGGCCCTGTTCAAGACCCTGTTCCCGGGCTGGTTCGCGGGCTTCGCCTTCGCGGCCATCGCCATCGGCGCCCTGGTGCCGGCGGCGGTGATGTCGATCGGCGCGGCCAACCTGTTCTCGCGCAACGTCTGGAAGGCCTACGTCAACCCGAACGTCACCCCCTCGGGGGAGGCGCAGGTCGCCAAGATCACCTCGATGCTGGTCAAGATCGGCGCCCTGGTGGCGATCCTGGTCCTGCCGACGCAGTTCGCCCTCGATCTGCAATTGCTCGGCGGCCTGTGGATCCTGCAGACCCTGCCGGCCCTGATCTTCGGGCTCTACGTGTCGTGGTTCCGCGCGCCGGCCCTGCTCGCCGGCTGGGCGGTGGGCTTCGTCGCCGGCAGCCTGATCGCGTGGTCGGACGGGCTGAAGCCCCTGCACACTCTGACCTTCGGCGACGCGAAGCTCACGCTCTATACCGGGCTCCTGGCGCTCGCCGTGAACATCGTCGTGGCGGTGGTCGTGAACGCCGCGCTGACCCTCGGCGGCCGGAACCCGGCCGTCGCGGCCGGCCGCTGAGCCACCGTTCGGGATCGCGCCGGAGCGATCCGGCGGTCGTTAAGGAGAGCACAATGGCGAAGGTCGCATTCCTGGGCCTCGGCGTGATGGGCGGCCCGATGGCCGGCCACCTCGCCAAGAAGGGTGGCCACGACGTCACCGTCTACAACCGCACCACACCGAAGGCCGAGTCCTGGGTGAAGACCTACGGCGGCGCCTCCGCGGTCACGCCCCGGGAGGCCGTCGCGGGCGCCGAGATCGTGTTCGCCTGCGTGGGCAACGACGACGACCTGCGCAGCGTCGTGCTGGGCGATGACGGCGCGCTCGCCGGCATGAAGCCCGGTGCGATCTTCGTCGATCATACCACCGCGTCGGCCGAGGTCGCCCGGGAGCTCGCCGCCGCCGCCGAGGCCAAGGGGGTGGGCTTCATCGACGCCCCGGTCTCCGGCGGCCAGGCCGGCGCCGAGAACGGCGTGCTCACCGTGATGTGCGGCGGCGCGCCGGAGACCTACGCCAAGGTCGAGGCGGCGATCGGGTCCTTCGCCCGGGCCTGCCGGCTGATGGGCCCGGTGGGCTCCGGCCAGCTCACCAAGATGGTCAACCAGATCTGCATCGCCGGCCTGGTCCAGGGCCTGTCCGAGGGCGTCCACTTCGCCAAGCGCGCCGGCCTCGACGTGGAGGCGGTGCTCGACGTGATCTCCAAGGGGGCCGCCGGCTCCTGGCAGATGGAGAACCGCGGCAAGACCATGAACCAGGGCAAGTTCGATTTCGGCTTCGCGGTCGACTGGATGCGCAAGGATCTCGGGATCCTGCTGGACGAGGCGCGCCGCAACGGCGCCAAGCTCCCGGTCTCGGCGCTCGTCGACCAGTTCTACGCCGAGGTGCAGGCCATGGGCGGCAACCGCTGGGACACGTCGAGCCTGGTAGCG
>Ga0255028_100225_pt1 | contig 12058 bp, 10 predicted proteins | sample DRGLUT_MetaT_FD_178168 | JGI IMG/M metagenome (GOLD analysis project Ga0255028, IMG submission 178168) | Metatranscriptome of freshwater microbial communities from Pennsylvania, United States - DR:GLUT (Metagenome Metatranscriptome) | ecosystem: Environmental > Aquatic > Freshwater > Creek...
GATCGCCAAGCCTATATTTCTCAAGTTCGTCCTGGGTATCTCACTCCTGGGAGCGCTGGCCATGCCGGCGGCGCAGGCGGCCGGCGGCGACGCGATCGGCGTCGCCATGCCCACCAAGTCGTCACAGCGCTGGATCGACGACGGCAACAATATCGTGAAGCTGTTGCAGGCCAAGGGCTACAAGCCGGATCTGCAATATGCCGACGACGACATCCCAACCCAGCTCGCGCAGATTGAGAACATGCTCACGAAGGGCGTGAAGCTGCTGGTGATCGCCTCGATCGACGGAACCACGCTCAGCGATGTGCTGGCGAAGGCGAGCGAGCGCGGCGTGAAGGTCATTGCCTACGACCGCCTGATCAAGGGCACGCCGAACGTCGATTATTACGCCACGTTCGACAACTACAAAGTTGGGGTCCAGCAGGCGACCTCAATTGTCGATGCGCTCGGCCTGAAGGACGAGAAGGGGCCGTTCAACATCGAGCTGTTCGGCGGCTCGCCCGACGACAATAACGCATACTTTTTCTACGACGGTGCCCTGTCGGTGCTGAAGCCCTACATTGATGCCAAGAAGCTGGTCGTGCGCTCGGGCCAGTTCGGCATGGACAAGGTGTCGACGCTGCGCTGGGATCCCGCGACCGCGCAGGCCCGGATGGATAACCTGCTCTCGGCCTATTACGGCACCGCGCATCTCGATGCGGTGCTCTCCCCCTACGACGGCATCTCCACCGCCATCATATCGTCGGTGAAGAGCGTCGGCTACGGCTCCGGCAATGTGAAGCTGCCGGTGGTCAGTGGCCAGGATGCCGAGCTGCAGGCGGTCAAGTCGATCATCGCGGGCGAGCAGACGGCGACGATCTTCAAGGACACGCGCGAACTCGCCAAGGTGACGGTGGCGATGATCGACGCGATCGAGGCCGGCCGGCAGCCCGAGACCAACGACGCCAAGACCTACAACAACGGCAAGAAGGTCGTCCCATCGTACCTGCTGACGCCGGTCATCGTCACCAAGGCCAATTGGAAGCCGGCCCTCGTCGACACCGGCTACTACACCCTCGACCAGCTGAAGTGAGCGCGGCGGCCCTTGCCGCGCCGCCCGAACCCGTCTCCGCGCCGGTGCCGCCGGCGCGGGCGGCATCCTGTGCAGACTGAGCCGGAAGGGGTCGCATGCAGCCCGTCCTCGAAATGCGGGGGATCTCCAAGACGTTTCCCGGCGTCAGGGCCCTCAACGACGTCAACCTGAGCATCGCACCGGCCGAGATCCATGCCCTGGTCGGCGAGAACGGCGCCGGCAAGTCGACGCTCATGAAGGTCCTGAGCGGGGTCTACCCGCACGGATCCTACGAGGGCGAGATCACCTACGAGGGGCAGCCCGGCCGGTTCCGCGACATCTCCGACAGCGAGCGCCTGGGCATCGTGATCATCCATCAGGAACTGGCCCTGGTCCCGTTCCTGTCGATCGCCGAAAACATCTTCCTCGGCAACGAGCCCGGCCGCTTCGGCATCATAGACCAGGACCGGGTCTATGCGCGGTCCCGGGAGCTGCTGGCCATGGTCGGCCTTGCGGAGAATCCCGACACCCTCGTCACCCATCTCGGCGTCGGCAAGCAGCAACTCGTCGAGATCGCCAAGGCGCTGTCCAAGAAGGTCAAGCTGCTCATCCTCGACGAGCCGACCGCATCCTTGAGCGAGACGGACAGCGAGGCGCTGCTGCAGCTGCTCCTCAGCTTCAAGGCCAAGGGCATCGCGTCGATCCTGATCTCGCACAAGCTCAACGAGATCTCCAAGGTCGCCGACCGGATCACCGTGCTGCGCGACGGCACCACCGTCGAGACCCTCGACTGCGGGAACGGCGGCGTCGACGAGGACCGGATCATCCGCGGCATGGTCGGCCGCACCATGGCCAACCGCTACCCGGTTCGCGAGCCGCGGATCGGCGACATGCTGATGGAAGTGGAGGGCTGGACGGTCCATCACCCGGTCCATGCGGAGCGGGCGGTCGTGCGCAACGTCAGTCTGAACCTGCGCCGGGGCGAGATCGTCGGGATCGCCGGCCTGATGGGATCCGGCCGGACGGAACTCGCCATGAGCGTCTTCGGCCAGTCCTACGGCCAGGGCACAAGCGGGACGGTCCGCATCGAGGGCCGGGAGGTCGATGTCTCGACGATCGACAAGGCGATCGCGGCGGGCATCGCCTACGTCACCGAGGACCGCAAGCAGCTGGGGCTCGTGCTCGGCGAGGACATCACCAAGAACACCACGCTCGCCAACCTCCCCGGAGTCTCGACGGCCACAATCATCGACGAGGATGCGGAGCACCGCGTCGCGAATGCCTATCGCTCGAAGATGCGGATCCGCTCCTTCGGCATAGGGCAGCAGACCGTGAACCTGTCGGGCGGAAACCAGCAGAAGGTCGTGCTCAGCAAGTGGCTGTTCACCCAGCCCAAGGTGCTGATCCTCGATGAGCCGACACGCGGCATCGATGTCGGCGCCAAGTACGAGATCTACAGCATCATCAACGAACTGGCCGAAGGCGGCCGCGGCGTCCTGATGATCTCGTCCGAGATGCCCGAGCTGCTCGGCCTGTGCGACCGCATCTACGTCATGAACGAGGGGCGGTTCGTGGGTGAGTTCCAGCGCGCCGGGGCCAGCCAGGAAGCGATCATGCGCGCGATCATGCGCTCCAAGGACCTGAACGGATGAGCGACATCTCTGTGAGCAAGGCCATGATCCGTCTGACCGAACCCGTTCCGGGCACCCAGGCTGCGGGTGAGCCGCAGACCCGGCGCGGGCGCCCCGCGATGGCGCAGCTGCGCGATTACGGCCTGGTCTTCGCCCTGGCGCTGATCACCCTGTTCTTCGAGTACGCCACCGGCGGCGTGCTGTTCGAGCCGCTGAACCTGACCAACCTCATCCTGCAGAACAGCTACGTCGTCGTGATGGCGCTGGGGATGCTGCTGGTCATCGTGGCCGGCCATATCGACCTGTCCATCGGCTCGGTGGTCGGCTTCGTGGGGGCGCTCGCGGCGCTCCTGATGGTCCGATTCGGCTTCGACCCGCTCACCGCCAGCGTCCTGTGCCTGGCCGTCGGCGCCGCGATCGGCGGGCTGCAGGGCTACTTCGTCGCCTATCTCGGCATTCCGAGCTTCATCGTCACGCTCGCCGGCATGCTGGTGTTCCGCGGCCTGACGCTGGCCCTGCTGCAGGGCGCCTCGATCGGGCCGTTCCCGGAGGTGTTCCAGCTTCTCGCCAAGGGCTTTCTGGCCAACTTCGCGGGCCCCTGGACCGCGCTGCTCATCGCGCTCGCCCTGTCGCTGATCCTCATCGGCCTGAACGGACGCCGCCGGGCCGCGCGGCTCCGCAACGGCGGACAGGCCGAATCCTGGGCGGCGTTCATCTTCCGCAACGGCATGACCACCATCGTGATCCTCGCCTTCGCGTATCAGATGAGCGCCTATCGCGGCCTGCCCAACGTACTGTTGGTGATGTTCGCACTGGTGATGCTCTACCGCTTCGTCACGACCCGGACGACGATCGGGCGGCGGATCTACGCGCTCGGCGGCAACATCAAGGCCGCACGGCTCTCGGGCATCAAGACCGAGCGGCTCACCTTCCTGACCTTCGCCAATATGGGCGCGCTGGCCGGGCTCGCCGGCATGATCTTCGCCGCCCGTCTCAACACCGCGACACCGAAGGCCGGTGTGGGGTTCGAGCTCGACGTGATCGCGGCCTGCTTCATCGGCGGCGCCTCGGCGGCCGGCGGCATCGGCAAGGTCTCGGGCGTCGTGATCGGCGCGTTCATCATCGGCGTGATGAACAACGGCATGTCGATATTGGGCATCGGCATCGATTACCAGCAGGTGATCAAAGGGATCGTGCTGCTCGCCGCCGTGTGCCTCGACGTCTACAACAAGAACAACCGGGCCTGAGGGCCTACACGACCCGATCCCATCGGCTTCTTATCGGGATGGGACCGGAGCAGCGCCGATACGTTTGTACGAGCAAAGCGAAGCATTCCAGCGGCGCCTGGCCCGATTGTGAGGTGTCCGGCGTCGCCTCGCTGCGTGCGACAACCGATCGACGGGGCATCCGGCGGTGACCCGGCAGCCACTTCGATCCGTCCGAACGGGCATCCCCGGCCGGTTCGGTCAGGTCTTGCGCGCCACCGTGAACCGGGCGGCGTCCCGCAGGATGCGGGCCTTCTCGCCCCAGGAGCCGACCGCGTCCTCGCAGACGCCGACGAGACGGTCGCACTCGGCCCGGGCCCCGTCGATGCCGAGACGGTCGACCAGTGTGGCCTTGCCGGCATCCTTGTCCTTGCCGGTCGCCTTGCCCATGGCTTCCGGCGAGGCCTCGCGATCGAGGATGTCGTCGGCGATCTGAAAGGCCTGGCCCAGGGCGACCCCGTAGCGCAGGAGGGCAGCCCGCTGACCCTCGTCGGCGCCACCGACGATCGCGCCGGCCTCCACCGAGAAGGCCAGGATCGCGCCGGTCTTCATCGCCTGCATCCGCAGGGTGTCGTCCACATCCATGTTGGCCGCGCCGAACCGGCCCTCGGCGGTGAGGTCGAGGAGCTGGCCGCCGACCATGCCGCCCAGGCCCGAGGCCCGGGCGAGGCCGAGCACGAGGTCGGCGCGAATCCCGGCATCCGGCTGCCAGGTCGGGTCGGCGACGATCTCGAAGGCGAGCGTCTGGAGCGCATCCCCGACCAAGATGGCCGTGGCCTCGTCGTAGGCCTTGTGCACCGTCGGCTTGCCGCGGCGCATGTCGTCGTCGTCCATGGCCGGCAGGTCGTCGTGGACGAGGCTGTAGCAATGCACCAGCTCGACGCCGGCGCCGGCTGCGAGCGCCGCCGGCTCGGAGCCGCCCAGCATCCGGGCGGTCTCGATGGCGAGGAAGGGCCGGAGGCGCTTGCCGCCACCGAGCACGGCGTGGCGCATGGCGTCCATCAGGCGCGGTGGCCGGGCGATCTCGCCGGGGACGAGATCCGGGCCGAGGCGATCGACCAGGAAGGTCTCGACCATCCCGGCGACTTCAGCCAGCCTGTGGGAAAACGCGACGGCCTGCGTGTCAGTCTTGACCGAACCGGTCGGTGCCTGCGTTGAGGGGGTCGGGGTCATCGGGCGCTACGTCCGGTCCTGGCCTTGCGAAAACCAATCGAGTGTCAGTTGAGCGGGAACGAGATCGCGGTGGGTGGGGCTGGACGCAGGCGGGAGGCGGCGGGTCGTGACCTTCCGCTCGCGCGCCCGCGGCGCTCCCGCCCGGTCCGCAAGATCGTCGGGGCGCTGCTTCTGCTCCCCGCCATCGCGTTCATCGTCATACTGACGCTGGCGCTCGTCTATAGCGCGCTGATGCCGCCGTCGACCCTGATGCTCGGGCGGTGGTTGACGCTTCAGCCTGTCAGCCGCGACGCCGTCAGCCTCTCGGAGATCGCGCCGGTGCTGTCGCAGGCGGTGATTGCCTCGGAGGACCAGCGCTTCTGCCTCGACCACGGCGTCGATATCGGGGCGATCCGCGAGGTGGTCGAGGATGAGGATTCGCCGAGCCGCGGCGCCTCGACGATCGCGATGCAGACCGTCAAGAACGTGTTCCTGTGGCCGGGCCGCTCCTACATCCGCAAGGCGGTCGAGATCCCGCTGGCTCTGGCGCTCGACACGCTCTGGGGCAAGCGCCGCATGATGGAGATCTACCTGAACGTTGCCGAATGGGGCGACGGGATCTACGGCGCGCAGGCCGCCAGCCGCCATTGGTTCAACAAGGATGCGAGCCGGCTGACCCGTGGCGAGGCCGCCCTGCTCGCCGCCGTCCTGCCGAACCCGATCACGCGCAGCGCCGGGCGTCCCTCCCCGGGCGTGCGCCGCCGCGCCGCGCAGATCCAGGCCTTGATGGGTCAGGTGGAGGGCCTCACGAGCTGCGTGCGGCGATGACCTGTCCCGGGATCGAAGGGCGCTCGCTGTCCCGCTTGATCGCGGCGAGCATGCGCTGACGGATGAGACCGCGCACCGGGCGGATCAGGAGCCAAGAGGGCGTGAACGTGAGACGCGCGGCCCGGCTCGCGCAGAAGACCCGCGTCTCGGTGATAAGCCGGGTTTGGCCCTCGGGACCGGGTCGGACTGCGAAGGCCAGGGCGAGCTTGGCGGGATACGGTGCGTCGCAATCGCGGAAGGCTGTGCCGTCGGCGACCCGCTCCAGGCCGAAATCCACCCGCCAGAACCGCCCGATCAGACCGTAGACGATCTCATCGTCGCTGCAGTCGAGCCGCGTGACGTCGTGCAGACCGAAGGCCGGTTGCGCCGCACTCACCCCTCCCAGAAGGCGCATCGGCAGTTCCCGCAGGCCGATCGCGAACCGGAAGACGCGGCCGGTCGATAGGCGACGAGCCCGTCGAGGATCGTCGCGGGATCGGCGGCGACGTCGCAGGCGTGCACCTCGCTGGACTGATAGGTCGGAAGGTAGCGATCGAGCGGGCGCTTGCCGGTCTCCTACCGTGGCAGGCTGAGTCAGTGGAGCCGTCGCCCCGCGTGATCGCTGGGTCTCGGCGAAGCAGCGAAGCGGAGGCTAATTCAACGGGCGGCCGCGAAGTCCGTGACCCGACTCGAGCCGGTCAGGCTCTCGTCGTGGCAATCGGAGACACGAACTCCCTCGACCGGATGAACCGCGACGGAAACGACGGCCCGCGGCGGTAGCAGCCGCCGAATCCGGTCTGTAAGAGATTCGCCAGAACCGAAACCAGAGCCGACACCCATGAGCGACGCCGTCTACGACCTGACCCTGGAGCGCATCGCCTTGCTCCGCCGCATGGTCGTGGCCTGGGGCGGCGCCGAGCCGGGTGCGCCGACCATTCATCCGGATGCTCCCTACGGCAGCCTCGATCGGGACGGCGACATCGCCAACGTGACCGGCGACGACGAGGGGGCCGCGGAAGAGCATCGGGCGCTGGAGAAGGGGCTGGCGGTCTTCGCCCAGAACGCGCAGCTGAAGCCCGGCCGCTACCAGTATCACAACGGTCTGGCGAAGCTCGACCACGGCACGGTCGGCGACGTCTTCCGGGATGCGCGAACGGGCGAAACGCCGGAGCACATCACCTTCGCGGTGACCGCCGAGCACCTCGCGCTGATCCCGCATCTCGCCTTCGACTGGGATCCGGCGGGGGACGTGCCGCGGGTGGATCCGGCTCGGCCCTATGGAGACGGGGACACCTACACCGCCGCCATAGCCCGTCATCTCGCGGCGGTGCCGGAGGTGGCCGCCAACGACGACGAGGACGGGGAAAAGCACCGGATCCGGCTACACCGCGAGATGCAGCCGGCCCTTCAGATCTTTCTACGGTATGCCGATCTCGGGCCGGGCGACTTCCAGTGCGCGGGATCGCCCGCGGTCTGGAAGCCGGCCTGACGTCTCAGCCTTCGCGCTTCTTGCGCTGCGCCAGGGTACGCAGGCGCAGGGCGTTGAGCTTGATGAACCCCGCCGCGTCGCGGTGGTCGTAGGCGACGGCGCCCTCCTCGAAGGTCACGAGGTCCTGGTCGTAGAGCGAGTGCGGGCTCTCGCGGCCGATCACGTGGACGCCGCCCTTGTACAGCTTCAGCCGTACCGTGCCGGTGACCTTCTCCTGGCTCCTGTCGATCAGCGCCTGGATCATCTCGCGCTCCGGCGAGAACCAGAAGCCGTTGTAGATCAGCTCCGCGTATTGCGGCATCAGCTGATCCTTCAGGTGCGCGGCCCCGCGGTCGAGCGTGATCGACTCGATGGCCCGGTGGGCCGGCAGCAGGATCGTTCCGCCGGGCGTCTCGTACATGCCGCGGCTCTTCATGCCGACGAAGCGGTTCTCCACGAGGTCGAGCCGGCCGATGCCGTTGTCATGGCCGAGCTGATTGAGCTTGGCCAAGAGGCTCGCGGGCGACAGCTTCTCTCCGTCGATCGACACCGCGTCGCCGCGCTCGAAGCCGATCGTGATGATCGTCGGCTGGTCCGGCGCCTCCTCGGGGGAGAGCGTGCGCGAGTAGACGTAATCCGGCACCTCGACGGCCGGATCCTCCAGCACCTTGCCCTCCGAGGAGGCGTGCAGAAGGTTGGCGTCCACCGAGAACGGGCTCTCGCCGCGCTTGTCCTTGGCGATCGGGATCTGGTGCTGCTCGGCGAAGGCGATGAGCTGCTCGCGCGAGCGCAGGTCCCACTCGCGCCACGGCGCGATCACCGTCACGTCGGGCTTGAGCGCGTAATAGCCGAGCTCGAACCGGACCTGGTCGTTGCCCTTGCCGGTGGCACCGTGGCAGACCGCGTCGGCGCCGACGCGTTCTGCGATCTCGATCTGCTTCTTGGCGATCAGCGGCCGCGCGATCGAGGTGCCGAGCAGGTAGACGCCCTCGTAGACGGCGTTCGCCCGGAACATCGGGAAGACGTAGTCGCGGACGAATTCCTCGCGCAGGTCCTCGATGTAGATGTTCTCGGGCTTGATGCCGAGGAGTTCGGCCTTGCGGCGGGCCGGCTCCAGCTCCTCGCCCTGGCCGAGATCGGCCGTGAAGGTCACGACCTCGCAGCCGTAGGTGGTCTGCAGCCACTTCAGGATGATCGATGTGTCGAGGCCGCCGGAATAGGCCAGCACGACCTTCTTCACGGGGCTCTTCGCGGGGACGGACATGCGGCTTCCGGAACTGAGGCGGGGCGTCTGCGGCTTATCGCGGGTGTCACCGGCCTGCAACCGGCGTGCCGTCTCGCGCGTAGGCCAGATGCCGGAGGATCGGTCGTGTTTTGCCTCACGGCGGCCTTGCGGCCGTGCAACAAATGACGCGGGCGTTGCCAATCGTCATCGCCGCAAGAATGCATCGGAGAAGCGAAGTCTATGGCGCGCCAGCCGATTTTGGAGTTCTGGTTCGAATTCGCCTCCACCTACTCCTACCTCGCGGCGATGCGCGTCGAAGCCGCCGCCGCCGAGGCCGGCGTCGCGATCCGGTGGCGGCCTTTCCTGGTCGGGCCGCTCTTCGCCTCCCAGGGCTGGACGACCTCGCCGTTCAACCTCTACGCGGCCAAGGGCAAGAACATGTGGCGGGACGTGGAGCGCGAGGCCGCGCGCCTCGGCCTACCGCCCTTGACGCGCCCCGCGCAGTTTCCGCAGAACAGCCTCAGCGCGGTGCGGGTCGCCATCCTCGGTCAGGACCAGGATTGGCTGGTGCCGTTCTCGAAGAAGGTGTTCACCGCGAGCTTCGCCGAGGGGCGCTCCATCGCAGAGCCGGCGGCTGTCGCCGAGATCCTCGATTCGCTCGGGCTCGACGGGACACAGACCGTGCGGGCCGCCGCCGCCGAGGCCAACAAGACCAAGCTGCGGGTCAGCGTCGAGGAGGCGCGCTCCCGCGGGATCTACGGGGCGCCGACCTTTCTGGCCGATGACGGCGAGCTGTTCTGGGGCAATGACCGCCTGGAACAGGCCCTGGCCTGGGCGACCGGCGAACGGCCGAAGGGGCTGCGGTAGGACCACGTTCACGCCGATCGGCCATCAAACCGACTCGACCCCCTGGTTCTGGTCCGGCTCCGCTTCGGCGCGGCCGGAGCGGGATTGCGATGCCCCGGACGTTCTCCATGCCTGTTTCGCGACGCCTTCTCCTCGCCGCAACCGCCACCCTCGCCACCGGCTTGAAGCCCGTCTGGGCGCAATCCTACGGCCAGCGCGTCGCAGTCACCGGCGATGACGGCAAGGCGGTGGCGAACTCGATCCTGCCCGGCGAGATCACCGGCCAGATCCCGGCCCTGCGCGGGGTCACCTATGTCGGGCCGCGGGAGGCCGGAACCACGCTCTACGAGTTCTACGACTTCAACTGCCCGTATTGCCGGAAGGCTGCCGCCGACGTGGTCGCGCTGCACGACAGCGACCCGGAACTGCGGATCGGCCTTGTCCACAACCCGATCCTGTCACCGCAATCGGCCCAGGCCGCCAAGGTGATGCTGGCGGTCCAGCGCAGGCTCGGCTCGGAGGCCGCGTGGCGCTTCTATCAGACTCTGCTCGGCAAGCCTGGCCGCATCGACGGGCCCGGGGCTCTCGCTGCCGCGGCTGCGCTGGGCATCCCGCAGGCGGAAGTCGAGGAGATCGCCGACAGCGAAGAGGTGCGCGCGGCGCTCAAGAGCCAGATGCGCATGGCGGCGGATCTCGGTCTCTACGCGACGCCGTCCTACGTTGTCGGCAACAGCGGCATCCTCGGCCATCCGGGCGCCCGCGCCATGGCCAAGATGATCGCGAGCGTCCGCCGCTGCGACCGGCTCGCCTGCTGAGGCGCATCCCGCGTCACACTTCCGCCGTCGTGACGCGCTGCGCGGTGCGCCTCCCGTGTTGCGCGCGGCCATGCTGGCATGCTAGGCGGTCGCCGCGCCGCGAGGACAGTTCTCGACCCTGTCCGCTGCCGGCGCGATCCCACGTCCCGAACGGTCACGCACCGCGCTCCTGCCGGAGCGCGCGGAGCGGGCGGGCAACCAGAGAAGAGAGCGACGGGTGGCGCAGAACGGTTCCGAGGCTGGTCCCCTGGTCGCAGGCGTGGCGGGCCGGTACGCTTCCGCCCTGTTCGAGCTCGCGCGCGACGAGCGCCAGGTCGACGCGGTCGCCGATTCCCTCAATCAATTCGACGGGCTGCTGAAGGAGAGCGCGGACCTTCGCCGCCTCGTCCGCAGCCCGGTCTTCAGCGCCGAGGAGCAGGAAGCCGCGATCGGCGCCGTGCTCGCCAGGGCCGGGATCGGCGGTCTCGCCGGCAACTTCATCCGCCTCGCGGCCTCGAACCGTCGGCTCTTCGCCCTCCCCGACATGATCAGCGCCTTCCGCAGCCTGGTCCAGGATTCGAAGGGGATCGTGCGCGCCCAGGTCCGGGTGGCCGAGAGGCCGTCCGACACCGTGATCGAGGAGATCAAGGCCTCGCTGCGCGACATCGCCAAGGCCGAGGTCGACGTCGACCTCGTGATCGATCCGAGCCTGATCGGCGGCCTCGTCGTGAAGATGGGCTCGCGCATGGTCGACGCCTCCCTGAAGACCAAGCTCAACGGTATCCGCCTCGCGATGCGGGCCGCGCGGTAAGCGCCCCCATCCGACCCGAACACTTACAGACGCATCAGCGACAGAGGCCCGAGTATGGACATCCGCGCCGCCGAGATCTCCGCGATCCTGAAGGATCAGATCAAGAACTTCGGTGAAGAGGCCGAGGTCTCCGAGGTCGGACAGGTCCTGTCCGTCGGCGACGGCATCGCCCGCGCCTACGGCCTCGACAACGTCCAGGCCGGCGAGATGGTCGAGTTCGAGTCGGGCGTCCGGGGCATGGCCCTGAACCTCGAGCAGGACAACGTCGGCATCGTGATCTTCGGCTCCGACCGCGAGATCAAGGAAGGCCAGACCGTCAAGCGCACCGGCGCCATCGTGGACGTGCCGGTCGGCAAGGGTCTGCTCGGCCGCGTGGTCGACGGCCTCGGCAACCCGATCGACGGCAAGGGTCCGATCGTCTCCACCGAGCGCCGCCGCGTCGACGTGAAGGCGCCCGGCATCATCCCGCGCAAGTCGGTGCACGAGCCGATGGCCACGGGCCTGAAGGCGATCGACGCCCTGATCCCGGTCGGCCGTGGCCAGCGCGAGCTGATCATCGGCGATCGCCAGACCGGCAAGACCGCCATCGCCCTCGACACGATCCTGAACCAGAAGCCCGGTCACGCCGCCGGCGGTGACGAGAAGTCGAAGCTCTTCTGCATCTACGTCGCCATCGGCCAGAAGCGCTCGACGGTCGCCCAGTTCGTGAAGGTGCTGGAGGACCAGGGCGCCCTGGAATACTCCATTGTCATCGCCGCCACCGCCTCGGACGCCGCACCGATGCAGTTCATCGCGCCGTTCGCCGGCTGCGCCATGGGCGAGTATTTCCGCGACAACGGCATGCACGCCGTGATCGTGTACGACGATCTGTCCAAGCAGGCCGTGGCCTACCGCCAGATGTCGCTGCTGCTGCGCCGCCCGCCGGGCCGCGAGGCCTATCCGGGCGACGTGTTCTACCTCCACAGCCGCCTGCTCGAGCGCGCCGCCAAGATGGGCGACGCCGCCGGC
>Ga0255028_100226_pt1 | contig 12016 bp, 10 predicted proteins | sample DRGLUT_MetaT_FD_178168 | JGI IMG/M metagenome (GOLD analysis project Ga0255028, IMG submission 178168) | Metatranscriptome of freshwater microbial communities from Pennsylvania, United States - DR:GLUT (Metagenome Metatranscriptome) | ecosystem: Environmental > Aquatic > Freshwater > Creek...
GCCCGCTTCGGCCTCTGAGAGGCCTGAGCGCTCACGCCGCAACCTGCCCCGGGAAGCGGTCGATCTCGCCTTCCGGGTCGGCCGCCACGCGGTCCACGGTCTGAGCCGCCGCGGTGACGGCGGCGGCCATGCAGGCCGAGCGCCGGGCGGCGCCGGCCACCGAGGCCGCCCGCGACGGCCTCGGTGGCCCCGGCCGTGTCGGCGACGTTGCGGAGATCGCGGCGGTGGCCGGGCGCTGCGCCGAAACCGCCGCGGCGATGCCGCCCGTGGCGGCGCTGACCGACCGCATCGGCTCGCCCATCCGGCCGATGGCCGCCACGGCCGCCGTCGTCGAGGTCTGCACGCCGGCGATCTGGCCTCGACACGCGCGGCCAGGACGAGCGCCGGGGTTCGCGGGTTTTGCCCGCCGTTGCTGTGCTGCCGCTCCTCCAGCTGCGACCACGTCCGGCGCGACACGGTAATCCAGACGGCGCCCGCGGTGAGTATCACCGCGAGCATCGCCAGCATCATGACCTCCGTGGACAAAGGTCGCCTTGCTTGGCGGGTAGGAATATGCGCGCGTCGACTTGTGTCCGTTCCTATGGCTCGCACGAACATTGTTTCGTGAGGTTAGAGAACGTGTTGATCTTCGTCTAGAACGCGACAGTTGGCGTCCATCCTCAACTCTGCCCTGCACGCCGCGCGGAGACGCGCGCCAGGGCCGCGAGGTCCTTCTCGCCGTCGCCATGGCTGATCGCCTCGATCAGGTTGTCGCGCAGCACGCTGGCGAACGGCATCGGCACGCCCGCGCCCTCCCCGGCCTGAAGGGCGAGCCGCACGTCCTTGGCGCCGAGCTTGAGGCCGAAACCCGGCGGTTCGTAGCGGTTCTGCGCGATCGAGGCGCCGTAGCCCTTGTAGACCGGCGAGGCGAACAGGGTGTTGGTCATCAGGTCGAGAAAGTCGGCCCCCGCGACGCCGTGGCCCTGCGTGAGGGCGCAGGCCTCGCCCATCGCCTCGATGGCCGAGATCAGCATGAAGTTGCCGGCGAGCTTCACGGCATTGGCCCGGACGGGCTCCGCGCCGAAGCGCCAGGTCTTGGCGCCCATGGCGTCCAGCAAGGGCGCGGCCCGGTCGAGGAGGGGCGCTTCGCCCGCCGCCACGATATTGAGCTTGCCGGCTTCCGCCACGTCCGGCCGTCCGAAGACCGGGGCGGAGATGTAGGGGACGCCGGCCCGCCCGTGCACGGCGGTGAGCTGCCGGGCCAGGGCCACCGAGACCGTGCTCATGCCGATATGCAGCCCCGGGCGTTCGGCCCGGTCGAGCAGGCCGCCGGCGATGATCACGGCCTCCAATGCCGCATCGTCGACCAGCATCGTGATCACCGCCTCTCCGGCGAAGGCCTCCGCGGCGCTCGCCACTGGGGTGACCCCGTCGATCCCGCGGGCGCCCTCCGGTGTCCGGTTCCAGGCGCGGACCGTGTGGCCCGCCCGCGCCAGGCTCGCGGCCATCGCCCGGCCCATACGCCCCATTCCGATGAATCCGACGTCCATGCCGTGCTCCTCGACGCTGATGTGTCGCCCGCCAACCTGGGAAGCCCGGACCGGGGGTCAACGGCGCCCCCGCATTTGCGTCGCTCCCGCGCCGTGGCAAGGTCGGCGCATGCTGCGCAACCGCATCACCGACATTCCCGGCCTGCGGGTCGGCCACGCGAGCGACGTGGCGGTCGCCAGCGGCGTCACCGCGCTCGTGTTCGAGGCGCCGGTGGTCGCCTCCGTCGATGTGCGCGGCGGCGGGCCCGGCACCCGGGAGACCGATCTGCTCGATCCCGAGCGCACCGTGGAGCGGATCGACGCCCTCGTCCTCTCCGGCGGCTCGGCCTTCGGGCTCGATGCGGCGTCCGGCGTGATGGCGTGGCTCGCCGAGGCCGGGCGCGGCTTCCCGGTCGGCACCATGCGGGTCCCGATCGTTCCCGGGGCGATCCTGTTCGACCTCCTGAACGGCGGCGACAAGGCGTGGGGCCGCTACCCGCCCTATCGCGAGATGGGCTTCCAGGCCGCAGCGGCCGCGACTGAGGATTTTGCCCTGGGCTCGGTCGGGGCCGGGACCGGCGCCCGCACCGGCAGGCTCAAGGGCGGGATCGGGTCGGCGTCCGCCCTTGTGGCCGGCACGGGGTTCCGGGTCGGCGCGCTCGCTGCCGTGAACGCCTTCGGCAACGCGACGATCGGTGACGGGCCGCATTTCTGGGCCGCGCCCTTCGAGGCGGGCGACGAGTTCGGCGGTCTGGGCTCCCCGGCCCGGGTGCCCCCAGAGGCCCTCGCCTTCCCCGCGCGCGCGCTTCCGGGCGCCGCCACGACGCTTGCCGTGGTTGCGACCGACGCGGCGCTGACCAAGGCGCAGTGCCGGCGCCTCGCGGTCGCGGCGCAGGACGGGCTCGCCCGCGCCCTCGTGCCGGCCCATACGCCGCTGGACGGCGATCTGGTCTTCGCGGTCGCCACGGGCGCCGTGCCGGTGGCCGACCCGGTGGTGGAGATGGCGCGTCTGGGCGATGCCGCCGCGCGGGTCCTGGCGCGGGCTGTGGCGCGCGGGGTGTTTTCCGCCACGCGCTTGCCGGGGCATGCTGTGGCGCCGCCGTTATCCTGGACCGGCCTGCCGCCCGCATGGAGGGACGTGTTTCGGGGGTCTTAGGCTCCGGCGCAAACGCGGCCCACACTGTCATCGCGAGCGAAGCGACCTCACCCAGGGCGGCGCGACCTCGCAGGGCGTGCCGCTACACTGGGTTGTTTCGCTCCGCTCGCAACAGCGGCGGCTCACACCTCCCCGCGCGCATCCTCCAGCAGCTGCGCCAGACCGGCATCCACCTCGTCGGCGAGCATCGTCCGCTCGGCGTCGGTGAGGTCCTTGGCCCAGGCGCCGCTGCCGAACCCATCGGTGCACCGCGCCCGCTCCGAGGTGATGTAGGCCTCGGTCTCGGCCGGGCGCGTCTTCATGGCGTGGACCATGCCGAACCACGCCGCCCGCTCCACCACCGCCAACCGCGCCCGCAGGCGGATCGCCACCGCCTTGTCCGGATCGATCCCGTCGCCGCTCATGCCCTGTCCTCCCCGTCCTGCTCCGCGAGCCGCGCGATCAGGCCCTGCAGCTGTCCAGGCACCGGCTCGCTCGCCGAACGCGCGTAGAGCACCCGCAGTTGCCGGCCGATCTCGGCAAGGCTCATGGAGCCCTTGGCGATCACCCGGTCGGCCTGGACGTTCAGGCTCTCCTTCTCGGCCGTTGTGATCTCCTTGGCGGTGAGCACCACGACGGGCACGTCGCCGTCGGGCCGCGCGCGCAGCGCCCGCAGGAAGCCGAACCCGTCCATCTCGGGCATCATCAGGTCGAGGAGGATCAGGCTCGGGCGCGCCTGGCTGACGCGCTCGAGGGCGATCCGGCCGTTCTCCGCCTCGTCGATGGTCCAGCCCTCGCGGCCCAGGGACCGGCGCAGGCGCTCGCGGGCATCCGCGTCGTCGTCGACCACGAGGATGCGGGCTTCGCCCGGCGCCTCCGGCCGGTAGCGCTCCATCAGGCCCTTGAGCCTGTCCCAATCGATCGGCTTGACGAAATAGTCGGTGGCGCCGAGCGCCTGGCCGAGCCCCTGCTCGGCCACGACCGAGGTCATGATCACCGGCGTTCCGGCGAGGTCGGGGTCGTTGCGCACCGCGTGCAGCACCGCCCAGCCGTCCATGCGCGGCATCTCGACATCGAGCAGGATCGCCCGCGGCCGCAGCGCCCGGGCGAGCGTCAGGCCGGCGCGTCCGTCACTGGCGCTGCGCACGTGGAACCCCTCACGCTCAAGGAAACGCTGGAGCAGCTCGCGGGCCGCGGGATCGTCGTCGACCAGCAGCACCGTCTCGTGCTGCTCGTGGGGCTCCACGGGCGTGTGCGGTTCGGCTTCGGTCGGCGGCGCGTCCTCGGGCTGGAGCATGGCGGGCAGGCGGACCGTGAAGGTCGCGCCCGCGCCCGGCGTGCTGGTGACGCTGATGTCGCCGCCCATCGTCCGGCAGAAGGCGCGGGTGATGGCGAGCCCGAGGCCGGTGCCGCCGAACTGGCGCGTGGTCGAATCGTCCGCCTGCACGAAGCGTTCGAACAGGCGCCCGATCTGCTCCTCGCTCATGCCGATGCCGGTGTCGGTCACCGCGAAGGACAGCCAGTCCGCGGCACCCTCCCGGTGCCGACGCACCGTCAGGGTGATCGTCCCGGTCTCGGTGAACTTGGCGGCGTTGCCGATGAGGTTCAGCAGGCACTGGCGGATCTTGGTCTGGTCCTGGTGCATGGACCCCAGCACCGCCCCCTCCCCGGCCCCCGCATCGAGGACGAAGCGGTTGCCCTTCTTCTCCACCAGCGAGCCGGTGGAATCGGACACGTCCCGGAGCAGCTCCGCCACCGCGAAGGTCTCGGCGGAGGCGGTCATGCGGCCGGCCTCGATCTTCGAGATGTCCAGCACGTCGTTGATCAGCGACAGGAGGTGGCGCGCCGCCGCCTCGATCTTGCGCAGATCCGGCAGGAGCGCGGCCTGGCCGATATCCTCCAGCTCCTCGCCGAGCATCTCGGAATAGCCGATCACCGCCGAGAGCGGCGTGCGCAACTCGTGGCTCATATTGGCGATGAACTGGCTCTTCGCCCGGTTTGCCGCCTCGGCGGCCTGCCGTGCGCGTTCCACCGTCTCCTCGGCTTCCTTCCGCTCGGTGACGTCCACGCAGGTGCCGACCCATTCGCGCAAGCTGCCGTCCTCGGAGAGCACCGGCACGCCGCGGACCTCCATGGCGCGCCACGCGCCGTCGTGGCGGCGCAGGCGGTACTCGACCTCGTAGGTCTGGCGCGCCTCCACGCAGGCCGCCCAGGCATCGGCCGCGTGACCCCGGTCGTCGGGATGGACCGCGTCGAGCCAGCCCCAGCCCTGGTAGGCCTCCTCGGTCTGGCCGGTATAGATGCTCCACCGGACCTGGGGCGGCATCAGCTCGCCGGCCGCGTTGGTGTTCCAGATGACCGCCGCGGAGGCGTCCACCAGCGCCCGGAACCGCTGCTCGGAATGGCGCAGGCGCTCCTCGACGGTGCGGCGGCCGGTGATGTCGGTGTTGGTGCCGTACCAGCGCAGGATCCCTCCCGACGCGTCGTGGTGCGGCAGCGCCTTCGAGAGGAACCAGCGATAGGTCCCGTCACGACCGCGCAGCGGGAAGGTGTCCTCCCAGGACCGGCCCAGCGTGATCGCGGCCTGGTAGCGCTCGGTCACGGCCGCGACATGGTCGGGGTGATGGACGGTGCGCCAGCCCCAGCCGCGCATCTCCTCCAGCGTCGTGCCCGTGTAGTCGTACCAGCGCTGATTGTACCAGATGATGGTGCCGTCGGCCTCGGCGATCCAGGCGAGCTGCGGCAGCGTCTCGGCGAGGTTCCGGTAGTCGGCATCCGTGACGGCCTGCGCGCCGCCCTCAGTCTCGCTCATCGGCCACGCGCTATCCTGTCATCCGCCCCGCGGCGGCTCTTACCGGTATTCCTTATACACGCATCGTGTCGGGATCCGACCGGACCGGACCGGCCTCCGGGCTGCGCCGAAGGCGCAGGGCGTCGATGCTGTAGAGGGCGAGCGCCACCCAGATCAGCGCGAGCATCAGGGCCCGGTGCGGCTCGACGCGCTCGCCGTAGGCCAGCACGCTCAGGCCGAGCAGGCAGGTCGGCGCCACGTATTGCAACAGGCCGAGGGTGGTGAGCTTCAGGCGGACGGCCGCGGCGGCGAACCAGATCAGCGGCAGGGCGGTGGTGAGCCCCGTCAGCATCAGCAGAGCCCGGTCCGACGGCGCCGCGGGCAGAAACGGCTCGGCGGTCAGGACGAGCCAGAGGATCGCCCCGGGCAGGAGCAGCAGCGTCTCGGCCAGGAAGCCCACCAGGGCGTCGACCGCGGCGACCTTCCGCGCGAGCCCGTAGAGCGCGAAGGACACCGCCAGGGAGAGCGACAGCAGCGGCAATTCGCCGGCCCAGCCCACCGCGATCGCCACACCCGCCGCCGCGATGCCGACGGCCGCCATCTGCATCGGCCTGAGCCGCTCGCCGAGCACGACCCGCCCGAGGGCGACGCTGACCAGTGGATTGATGTAGTAGCCCAGGCTTGCATCGAGCAGATGCCCGCTGCTGATCGCATAGAGGTAGAGCAGCCAGTTCACCGCGATCATCGCCGCCGAGAGCAGCAGCAGGGCGTGGCGCCGCCGCAGCGGCCGCGGCAGGTCCAGGTGGTGGCGGGCCGCGAGGATCAGCGCCAGCGCACCCGCGAACAGGCTGGACCAGACGATACGCTCGGCCAGAATGTGGTTCGGGCTGTAGGCCCCGAGCATCCGGAAATGCACCGGGACCAGGAGGCCCCAGCTCAGGTAGGCGGCGAGCGCGTAGACGAGGCCCACGGGTTCCTCCCGGTCGACCCGGATGGGCGGCCGGGTCCGAAGCCTTTAGCGCAGGCGGCTGGCGCCTGTCAGGGACGGCGGCGCAGGTCTGCCATCCCGGCGCACGCCTGGGGGCCTCAGGCGGCCCGGATCGTGGCCAGGAAGTAACGGACCGCGCTGCCGAGTTCCTCCGATTGCCGGGCCAGCGCGGCGGCGGAGGCCAGGACCTGACCGGCGGCCGTCCCCGTCTCGCCGGCGGCTTTGGCAACGCCGGTCGTGGTGGCGGTGACCGCACGGGTGTCGGCCGAGGCCTGTGCGACGTTGCGCGCGATCTCCCGCGTGGCCGCCCCCTGCTGTTCGACCGCGGCCGCGATGCCTGCTGCGACCGCGTCGATCTCGCGGATCCGGGCGGTGATCGAGGCGATCACCGCGACAGCCTGATCGGTCGCGCCCTGGATCCGGCCGATCTGCCCCGTGATCTCACCCGTCGCCCGGGCGGCCTGCCCGGCAAGATCCTTGACCTCGCCCGCCACGACGGCGAAGCCCCGCCCGGCCTCTCCGGCGCGTGCGGCTTCGATCGTGGCATTCAGAGCCAGCAGGTTGGTCTGGCTCGCAATGCCCTCGATCAGCGCGACCACCGCGCCGATTTTCGTGGCGGCGGCACTGAGATCCTGGACCAGGGACGCGGTCCGGTCGGCTTCCGAGACGGCGTTCTGTGCGAGCTTGGCCGAGCCGCCGACCTGCCGGCCGATCTCCGCGACGGAGGAACCGAGCTGCTCGGCGGCGGCCATGACCGTGCTGACGTTGGCCGCGGCCTCCTCGGCGGCGCCCGCGACCGAGATGGACTGGTCGGCGGCCCGCGCGGCGGTTTCGGTCATGGTCCGGGCGACCGTCTGCAAGGTCGCGACCGAACCGGCGACGAGGCCGATGATCCGGCCCACAATGTCCTCGAAATCCGCGGCGAGCCGCAGCCGCGTCTGGCTGCGATCGGCGGCCGCCGCCTCATCCGTCCGCCGCTGGCTCTCGGCCTGCTCGGCGGACGTCCGGGCAACCAGGGCCTTGATGCCCTCGACGGCCTCGCCGATGGCGCCGATCTCGTCGCCGCGCCGCGCCTCCGGGACCTCGATGTCGAGCTGCCCCGCCGACATGGTCTTCAATGCGGCCGTCAGCCGGCCGAGCGGGCGCGCGACACCGACATTCACCACCAGCACACCGATGAGGATGCTGGCGGCGATACCGCCTGCCGACACGCCGATGGCCCAGAACACGGTCGTGCGTGTCTCCGCACTCAAGCCCTCGGAGCCCGTGCGGATCGACGCGCTCAGATCGCCCACGAAGGTATCGAGTTCGGCGAACAGCGTCTTCTGGAGCGGATCCACCCGCTTGTGCGCGAGCGTCAGCGCCTGGGCACTCATGCCTTTCTTGGCCATGGCGCACATCTCGCCGGTGAGCACGGCGTAGGTGTCGAGCAGGTCCGCGATCCGGCCGGTCTGGGTGTGGAAGGCCGGTGCATTCCGGCGCGCGCCGTCGAGGAGCATCGCGGCTTCGGCGGGAAGCGGCTCGAAGGCGGCACCGACGCGGTCCGACTCGTCCGGATCGGCCTCACCCAGGGCGCGGAAGGCCACGTAGCTCATCTGATAGACGACGCGTCCCAGCCGTGCCGCCATCGTGGCCGCCGTGGCATCGTTGGCCAGATAGGCGCTGTAGGCCGTGTCGGCTGCGACCATGCGGCTGGAAATGTACCAGAGGTAGCCGATCGCATTCGCGGCTATGAACGCGAAGGCGAAAGCGATCTTGAAGGCGATGGTGATTTTGAAGTTGCGCCGCACAGACGAATGGCTCCGAAACGAGCATTGCCTATGTGCCGGGGTACGGCGGCGTCGATAGCAAATCGCACGACTGGGACGAATGACATCAACATTGAGACCGAAATGCAGGCATCTTAATCTTGAGATTGCGATTTTTCTCGGCCTGTCAACTGTCAGTGCGTGAAGCCAGCGCTCCGAACACGGGTTAACAAGGCTTGGCCCCAGCGCGGAGGGGCCATCCCGTCATTCCGGGACTGTGGAGCAGGGCCCGGAATCCAGATCCGTGGCGCGCGCACGGCATGGCACGGTCGGCGGATCTGGATTGCCCGCTTCCGGCGTGCCCCTCCGGGTCCGGGCCCGCCTGCGGCGCCCCGGCATGACGGCGTGGATGTTACGCGGCAAACGCCGTACGGAAGCGTGGCAACTCGTCAACCCGCGTTCGCGGCCGTGGCGTGAATCGCCGGGACGGAACGTAAAGTGATGCCGGCACGGCTGGCCCCTGGGGAAGTCTCGTCGTCCCGCCGCGCATCCAGCCCTTGGCCGTCAGGGTGCCAGCCAGCCGCCCTGCCAGCCGGGCTCGCTCCGGCACCAAGCGGCCCGCCGGTGACCGCGCCGGTCGAGGTAGAGGAAGTCCAGGCGCTCGGCCCGCACCAGCACGGCGGCGAAGCGCGGACGGCCCAGCGTCGTGGCCGAGGCCTCGTCCGGAAGGCTGTAAGCGCCGCCCTCGGGCAGCGCGGTGCCCGGCGCCGGTTCCGCGCCGTAGCAGACCCGGCTCATCGCCCGGGACTCGGCCCAGGCTGCCTCCGCCACGGGATCGTCGGTGTGGAGCGTGGCGCGGCCCTCGATGCGGATCTGGACCTTCGTGGCGGCGTCGTAGGCGGCCAGCGCACAGGCCGGGTGCGCCAGGATCTCCGCGGCCTTGTCGGAGCGGCGGTCGCAGTGGAACCGGAGGCTGCCAGCCGCGCCATCGGCCGCGCGCAGCACCACGGTCCGGGCCCGCGGGCCGCCGTCCCGACCGCGTGTCGCCAGGGTCGGCAGGTGGAATCCGCTCCGGCCCTGCTCGGCGCCGTCGGCCAGCAGGCGCCACACTTCGCGCAACGTGGCGTCCAGATCGTCGTAGAAGCCGGGCAGCGGCGCGCGGGTCATGCGCCGCTCCGTTTCCGCTGCCGCTCGCGGAAGATCAGCGCGAGGTTGCGCAGGTAGATGCCGGTCGAGAGCCCCTGGCCGATGATGATCACCGGCTCGCGCCGGACGAAGCCGTAGACCAGGGTCATCATCCCGCCGAGGATCGACAGGAACCAGAACGAGAGGGGCATGACGCTCCGCCCCGCCCGCTCGCTGGCGATCCACTGCAGGATGAAGCGCGAGCCGAAGACCAGCTGGGCGACGATGCCGAAGACCAACCAGAAATCGAGCCGCGTGACGAAGACGTCGTAGAAATAGGCCGGCAGATCGTGGGCGAGCTGGATCAGCATCCGACATCCTGGTCTGCCGGCGTGGGCACCGGATTCACGATCTCCCGGGGCTGCGGATCGGCGCGCTTGCGCCGGATCAGCCACCAGACGCCGGCCAGATCCAGAAGCCCGACCCAGAGACGGTCGAACAGCCCGTAATTCGACGCGCCGGTGAGCCGCGGGCGGTCGATCACGTCGCGGTGGACCACCGTGAAGCCCTCGCGGACGACGAGCGCCGGCATGAATCGGTGGAGGGCGTCGAAATACGGCAGGCGGAGATAGGCCGCACGCCGGAAGACCTTGAGGCCGCAGCCGGTGTCGCGGGTGGCGTCCTTCAGGATCCGCCCGCGCACGCCGTTGGCGATCCGCGACTGGAGCATCTTGAAGCGCCCGTCCTTGCGCCCGCGCCGCTGCCCTTGCGCGAGACCGGCGCCGGGACCGGCCGTCTCCAGCGCCGCCAGGAGGGCGGGGATGAAGACGGGATCGTTCTGGCCGTCGCCGTCGAGGGTGGCGACGATCGCGCCCCGGGCCGCCAGGACGCCGCTGCGCACCGCGGCCGACTGGCCGCCGCTTCGGGCATGGCGCAGGACCCGAAGCCAGGGCCGGCCCGCGCGGGCGGCCGCCAGGGCGGCCGGTGTGCCGTCCGTGGAGCCGTCATCGACGTAGATCAGCTCGAAGGCGAGCCCCGCGCAGGCGGCCTCGATCTCGGCCACGAGGGGCGCGATGTTGCCGGCCTCGTTCTTCACCGGCACGACGACGCTGAGAACCGGGGCGCCGCTCACGGGGCCACCGCGTAGGCCGTGACGAAGACCCGCCGGCCGGTATTCAGGTTGAAGCCCTCAACCTCGGCCAGGGGCGCCGGCACGCCGCGTCCGACCGGCCAGGCCGCGTTGAAGTCGTCCCGGTCCCGGGATTCCACGAACAGCAGCCGGCAGCCGCCGGCTTCCAGGAATCGCCGCGCGGCGGCGCCGTCCGGCGGCAGGGCGAGGCCGGTGCTGACCAGGAACACGAGGCTGGGCTCCCGGTAGCCGAGGCTCGCCACCTGCGGATCCGCGCAGGGCATCCGGTCGCGCAGGGCCGCGAGCCGGGGCGAGACCTTGAGGGCGGGCAGCGCGCGCTGGGCCACGCCCAGCACCGCCGGCCCGAGCAGGCACGAGGCCAGGACGCTGAGCACGAGGGCGCGCTCGGCGGCCTCCGCCGGCGGTCCTTTGGCGAAGGCCATCCAGGCGAGCCCGGCGACGCCGCAGGCGGCGGCGAGCAGCGGCAAAGCGGGCCACGGGATCGTGTGGGCATCCAGGCGCCAGCCGGCAAGGCAGAGGCCGAGCGTGAGCGCCACCGGGATGGCCGGCACTAGCAGGGCCGTCAGGCGCGCCCCGCGCAGGCGGGGATCGAGCGCCCCCCGCGTCGTCGCCAGGACCGTGAGGATCGCGAGCCACGGCATCAGCGGCAGGACGTAATGGGGCAGCTTCGTCGGCACCGCCTCGAAGATCAGCCACGCCGGCAGCACCGCCGCGATCAGGAAGGCCACGCCGGGTTCGCGCCGTGCCCGCCACGCGAAGGGCAGGCTCATGGCCGCGAAGGCGGCGCCGGGCCAGAAGATCGCGAAGACGGCGAGCGCGTAGGCGCCCGGCGGCCCCCAGTGCCGTTCGGCGGCGCCGCCGACCTTGCCCAGCATGTCGTGCCCGACCGCCTCGGCGTAGAACGCACCGCCGCTCTTCCACGCGATGGCGGCGAACCAGGGCGCGACCAGCAGGAGGGTCAGGGCGAGGCCGGGAAGCGGCCGAAGGGCGAGGAGCCAGCGTCCGGAGCGTGCCGTCACCGACAGGATCAGGGCCGGCAGGACGACGAACAGCGGCACCATCGGTCCCTTGACCAGGATCCCGAGCGCCAGGCCCAGCCAGAAGGCCGCGAAGACCGAGCCCGCCGGGGGGCGGCCCTCGCGGGAATCCAACCAGGTCCGGGCCAGCGCGCCGAGGCTCGCGGTGGCGCAGGCGGCGAGCAGCGCGTCGGTCTTGGCGAGATGCGCCTCGGCCGAGAGCATCAGGCAGGCGCCGTAGAGGGCGGCGGCGAGAAGCGCGGCGCGGCGCGGCAGGAAGGCCAGGGCCGCCCAATAGGCGAGCAGCACCGAGGCGATGGCCCCGATCAGGGACGGGATCCGATACAGGGCGATCTGCGTGCGGGCCTCGGGCACGCCCAAAGCCTCGCCGGCCGCGACGGCGGCGGCCTGCGCCCAGTAGATCCCCACGGGCTTCTTGTGCCGCGCCTCGCCCTGGAAGCGGATGTCGACGAGGTCGCCGCTCTCCAGCATCTGCTTGGAGGCCTGGGCGAAGCGCGGCTCGTCCCGGTCCATCGGCTGCAGCGAGATCTGGCC
>Ga0255028_100227_pt1 | contig 12014 bp, 21 predicted proteins | sample DRGLUT_MetaT_FD_178168 | JGI IMG/M metagenome (GOLD analysis project Ga0255028, IMG submission 178168) | Metatranscriptome of freshwater microbial communities from Pennsylvania, United States - DR:GLUT (Metagenome Metatranscriptome) | ecosystem: Environmental > Aquatic > Freshwater > Creek...
CGAGCAGTTGCCAACGAGTGAGGTTGCAGAAGTCGCGGATAAAGGCGTCGGCTGCCCGCTCTGATACGATATGGCTCGCAGAGGTCCATATTTTTCTTGGGCAAATGTCGGCATTCCCAAAATAAATTTTACAGGTCGGGGTTCGTTCTGCCTCGATCACTCGTTGTCTAGGAAACAGATTGTTTCGGGATGGGGCTAGAACTCGCTGAGGCTCACCATGCCGATCGTCGGCTACCCGGGCTGGCCCCCGGTTATTGATGCGAGCACGCGAGAGCATGTGCGCTTTGCGATGTCCGACGGGCACAAGCTTCTTCTCTGCCGGATTTCGATAGACACCCTGCGGGACTGGTTCGGCGACGAGGGTTCTGAGCCGATCGACCTCTTTGAAAGCTGCCAGGGTGAAATCGAGGACGCTGCTGGCAGAAGGTATGCTCAAGATGGGATTGCAAACGGGATTATCGATCTCGGTGATCGGGACTTTGCTTAATTGATGAGAGCAGCGTCGCAGCCCCTTGTGGAGGAATTTAAAATGTACTCCCTCTATAAATTCTCTGCTGTCGCCGCCATGGCCATCAGCGTGCCTGCAGTTGCGCAAACCGTTGCTGTTCCTCCGGTCGGCTCTCAGGACGGCATGTCGAACATGCCGAAAGCCAGCGCGACAGTCCCAGACCGAGTCAGAACAATCGATCTCAATGCCCCAGGGGGCGTGCGAGTGCGCAGTGACCTGGCAGACGAACCGGGCCCGCACCGTCCAGCCGTCAGGTCGAAGGAGCGCTTCTGAGACGGGCTGACCGCACGGTGGGGCACAGGTCCGGATGAGAGCGGCTATGTCGCGACGGCGCGAACAGAGACAAGCGGCAGCATTTATCCAACGGCTTACCAAACCATGCAGATCTTTGACTCGCCGCTTATTCTGATAGCGATATTCTTCGCGGGTTGTTGGCTTCTGTATGTTACCCGCAATCATCATCCCACGGTCACTGCGGCTCTGATTATCGTCGCCGTAGTATTGTGCGTTATCACGGTCGGCGCAGCGATGGTCGGTGGGAACGGCCCTTGAGCGATGTGGGAGCGAGCGAGGCGGGGCGGCGACGGTGACGTTTCGCGGACGCTCACCCATGGTGCACCTCTCCTCCGAACAGATCCTCCTTTGCGCCCTCGGCATCGGCCTCTGCGCGGAGCTTGCGCGCGATCGTCTGCATGAGCGCCGTCTGACGGTCGGCCAGAGCCTGTGTCATGCGCTTGGCCTCGACCCATCGTGGGTAGGCCCGGCGGCGCTGCGCAAGCTCACGCTCGGCGCAGGCGGCGAGGTCGGCAGCGGTGAAGCCCTCGCGCGTGATGGTGCTGGACTCGGCCATGGGGCTACTCCGCGGCTTCGGTGATGGGGGCCGTGCGCGCATCGAGGCGCGCTGCTACGCTCGACGCCTGAGATCGAGAGGAGCGAGCGTGTTCAAAGGCTTCGTGCGCAAGGGCGAGCTGCGGCGTTGGGCGCCATGGATTGGCGTAGCACTGGTGACCTTGCTGACGATCGCACTCGAAACCGGCATGGAGAGCGTCTGCTGGGATGAGGGGGCCGCCAAAGCCGCAAAGGTCAACGAAGCCGCTGGATGCTTCGAGTTCTGGTTTAATCGCTATCAAACATTGATCGGTGCGGTAGCGGCACTGGCAGCCGCGGGCGTAGCTTGGATCGGTGTCCGAAGGCAGATTGCTAAAGCTGATGAGCAGATCTCCGTCGCAAGCCGCCAGAGCGCAATCGCGATCCTGCCAGTTCTGGATGAGCGAACGAAGAATGCCATCGATATCCATAGCTGCGCGGACGCGACCCTGCGGTCCGGCGTGAAGCTTTTCTTGGCTGCTCAGGACGCGTTCGAAAAAGCGGAAGCGCTTCGCCTCGCCTATGTCTCGGGATATGACGTAGGGCGAATGGTTGATGTATTTGATGCTAGTGTCGAGAAGTATAAGAGCGAGATTGAGGCGCTCTCCGGATTGCTGGCGACGCTTCTGAAAGAGCATAACAGCGGCCTTGCTGGTCCGGCCCTTCGGCGGGCTTGCCTGGATTTCTGGGGTATTTATTACCTGACGCTCAGCAAAAACGAGTTGGCGCTGCCTCATCTTGAAAGGTGCGCTGGAAATAGGTTCCGAGATAACAATGAAATTGTATCTTCTTTCGCAGCGATCAAGTCGATCGATGTAGCTGCCCTTCGATTCAAAGACAGTGCAATCATCGGTCCTCTTAACGCTACCGGGCGTCAGGCGGATATTCTTCAAAATGAGCGTGATAGCGTTTTTGATCGAAGTCGCAGCTGAGCAGACAGCATCGCTGCCCGAGAATATGGCGGTGATGAGGGGCGCCTTCACAGGTCGGCTCCGATCAGAAGGGGTTGCACGGACCCGTCCGAGAAGACGGCATCGAGCGGGACGTCCGCGGTCGGCTCGTCGCCGGTCCATCGCTGCGGCCACGTGCCGGCCGCGATCAGCTCACGGATGCGGGCCTCCTCCTCGGCGTTGAGCAGGTCGACGCGCGGCCGGCCGAGCCGGTCAGCCTCAGCATTGCAGGCCGCCTGGATAGCGAGGATCCGATCGAGCGCATCGAGGCGCGCCGGCAGGGTGATCGGGCCCATGCGCTGCTGGTTCGGCACCAGCGTCCCGTCCTTGCGGGTCTCGCCGCCGGGCTGGCGCAGGCGGTTCCGGGCGAGCCGCAGCTCGCGGTAGATCGGGCGCAGGCCGAGCAGCGGCGCTAGGTACGACCAGGCCGGCAGCGCGACGACCGCCTCCAAGGCCTTGTCCCGGGCGGCCAGCGGACAGCCGACGCAGCCGGTGCGCGCGTTCGCCTCCTCAGCCTCGTCGCCACCGTAGGCGTCGGCCAGCATCGCCGTCGCCCAGCCGCCATAGGCGCGCATCGGCGCGTACACCCGCAGCCAGTCCCAGACGTTGCAGACCCGCCAGTGCAGGATCGGCGCGAGAGTCGCGAGGCGCCCGCGGACGCCCTTCATGTCGGGCAGGACCTGCTGATACCAGCCCTGGCCGCACTCGGCGCCGTCCTTCGAGCAGCTCATCTCGATCCGCTTGTCTCGGATCGCGCTCTCGCCCTGGCGGACGCCGGTGATCGTCAGCACCGTGTCGGTCTCAGGCAGGCCGGCGAGGTCCGCCTCGATCGCAGCCGCCATCGGGTCAATCTTGATCTGCCGGGTGCACCAGCGGAACGTGTTGTTGTTCGGTGGCGGGACGCCTCGGCCAAGGATGTAGACGAGGAAGCGCCTGTCGAGCGGCGCCGTGACCACGCGCAGCCGGATCCATGGGAAGCGGGCGAGCCGCTCCATGACGTCGGCCGCGGCGATCGCGAGCGGCGTCAGCTCCTGCCGGGTATCAGCATAGTAGACGGTCAGCGTCTTCGGCGGTGCGAGCCGGCCGGCCTCGATCAGGTGGACGATCAGCGTCAGCGTTGCGGTGGAATCTTTCCCGCCGGACCACGCCATGGCCCAGTGCTCGTGCTTCGGCCCGTGCTCGGCGAGCGACATCAGCGTCATCTCGACGGCGTCGTCGTAGACCAGGCGCTCGGCCGTCAGCGCGAAGAGGTCATGCTGCCGAGAGCCGCGGAGGATCGGTGCCGGCGCGTTCATGCCTCTGCTCCCTCGCCGCTCGCCGTGATGTGCGTGGCGGCCTCCGCCAGCGCGGAGCGGACCTCCCGATGGACATTCCTATGGTCATGCTTAGACAAGCTCGACACGCAGGGGTGGAGAGCGTCATGGCGCGGGACGAGGCTGAGGGGCTGTCGCGGGCAGCAGCGGTAGAGCAGGCTGCCGCCCTGCTGCTTAAGCAGGCATCCGAACTGCGGAACGAACTGGCCGAGCGCAGCGCCACCGCGGCGAACGAAGCTGACGCGTTGGCGAAAGCCCTTGCAGAGGCCAACGAACGCACAGAGGCGGTGCGCAGTGTCCTGATGGCGCTGGTGGGCACGCTCAGCCCGAGAGCAATCAAACGACGAGAGTTCCAGGAAGCCGTGCGCAAGGCCGCTGCGGACGTGCCCGATAAGGGGCCACAGGCAGTCCGGCATGCGGTGCTCCTGGAGGAAACGCGGCGCGTGCTCGGCGTGCGGGAGTAAGCCAACGCGCGCCTGGTCGCCGACGCGTCGGCGCCGATAAGAGATGCGGATGCGTGGCGAGCTCATGCCTGCTCTCCCGCGCTCACCCGCTCCCCGAACGCCCGCCCGGTCGCCGGATCGCACGACGCCTCACGGCGCAGGCTGTCCAGGTGGCCGTAGAGCCGCAGCGTCAGCTCGGTGTTGACCTTGATGTCCTTCCGGACCTCGGAGACGGCGATCTCGGCCCCGGGCAGATCCTTGCCTTCGAGGTCCTGCAGCCAGGACACATGGCGGCGCAGCGCGTCCGTATGATCCTTCGCCCAGGCAAGCAGGCGAGCCGTCTCAGGCAGGCTGAAGGCGATGGCTGGCGCATTCGAACCCTCAGACATCGAACATCTCCGCGATGTCGCGATCGACGGGCAGGCCCATGGCCCGGTTGAGCTGAGCCTCGATCACGAGGTCGGCCATGCTGGGTTCGGCGTTGCGGCCCTGGCTCCGCGCGCGGCGCTCAGCCTCGCGGATCATGGTCGGGTGATCCGGCACGCACACGCGGGCCGCCTTCAGCCCGTGCTTCGCCTTCACGTGCGAGAACAGCGCCTCAATGTCGGCGAGCGTGCGGGTGCAGTGCGGGCAGCGCTGGGCGCTCATATCCGCGCCTCCACCACTGGCAGCCCGGCGGCGCGCGCCTTGCGCACCATGTCGGCCGTGCCTGCGCCGCCCGGGAACGCGATCACCGCGTCGGGCCGGCCTTCCGCCAGCATCCGCGTGTTGCGCAGCGGGCCCGCTTGGCGGCCGTACTTCGCCCAGTCGGCCGGGAAGCTTGTGACCGGGATCTCGCTCGAGCGCGCCCAATCGGCCGCGCCGGAATCGGCACCGGTCGCGCCGCCCTGGATCACGTGCGTGATCAGCGCATGCGAGGCCCGGTTCAGCGCGTCGCAGCACTCCTCGTGCGCGTTCCGCTCCAGCCAGTTCCACACAAGCACCGGGTCGAGGTCGCGGCCTCCGCAGATGAGGATCCTCATCGCGCCACCAGCGCGAGCGCAGGCCGTTCGTCCCCTCTGGCGCGAACCGGCGCGGCTTCCTCGACCGCGACTACGGATCCGTCGGCCACCGCCAGGAACACCGGCTCCAGCACGGCCCAGTGCTCGGCCACGAAAGCGATCAGCAGCGCGTTCGTGGCGGCGTCGTTGGCCTGGGCCCGCAGGTGCATGGCCTGGCGCTGCACGCCGATCCAGGAGAGATCGACCCGGGCCGCGAAGGACAGCGCCAGGGTCATGTCGTCGAAATCGCGCTGGGCCGAGTGCTCGGCGGCCTTCGTGAGGCTCGGCAGGTCAAGCGCGGAGAAGTCGGCGGGGCGCATCACGCGACCACCTCGCCCGCCGGGATGCCATCGCTGGCCGGCGTATCGCCCGGGAAGCCGTCGTCGGAGCCGGCCTCTTGGCGACGGCGCTCATCAGCCTCGTCGAGAAGCCGGTTGATGTCGTCCTGGATTTCGGCGAGCCGTTCGACCTGCTCCGGCTTCAGCCGGGCGGTCCAATCGTCGTAGACCTCCTGACCGCCCCGAGCCTTTTCACGAGCCACATCCTCCAGCGTCCGCTTCGGGCCCTGCTGGCGATCGTCCTCGCGCTTCGGAGCCTGCTCCTCCGGCAGCGGCCTGACCGTGAACGGCTTGCGGCTCGCTCGCTTATCGGTGAGCGGCATCGTCACCGCCGAGGAGATCCCCGACATGTGGCTGATCCGGATGCCGCCGACGGCCACGCCGCCGAACTGCACGGCATCGTCCCGGTAGAGCGTCATCCGCCGGCCGGCGTAGGCTGTCCCGTCGACGCCCCAGATGCGCACGAGCACGCGGCGCATGGATTTGCCCGGCTTGTACGGCTTGCCGTTGTCGCCCTCGAAGTAGATCGCGATCGGCTGGTCCGGCTCCTTCATGGCGGAGACGCGGGTGATCTTGATGGTGCGCGGGCCGCCGATCAGGTCGTCGGCATTCAGCTGGTCGCTCTTGGGCGCGATCGTCTGCGAGATGTCGATCACGCCATGATCTCCCGGTTGATGCGCATCGTCGGGACGGCGCCGGCCGCGGCGACGGCATCGCGGTAGCGGCTCATCGCGTCCCGGAGGCGCTGCTCGAAGTCGCCGGCGGCGGACAGGATCGCAGCCTGGATCGCCTCGTCCGGGTAGGCGCGGATCACCGCGAGCGGCAGGCCGCCGGAATACGAGACGAGGTCACACCAGAGCCGCTCGGACACGAGGAGCCCGGTCTGGATCTGGAGGACGTAATCGGCCGGGATCGCCCCCTCGGGCACGTGCTCGAGGAAGGTCTGAACCTGGTACTTCTGCCGGCGCGACTTGCACTCCACGAGGCCATCGGTGCCGACCAGCGCGTCCGGTGAGTAGCCGAGCGTGAAGCCCCAGCGGTCGTTGGTGATGAAGCCGACGGCCTCGGTCTCTGCGTAGTGCCGGGCGTAGAGGGTGAGCGCCTCGACCTCGTCGTCCCGGCCGCGCAGCATGTCGTCGCTGACGTACCGGGGCTCGACGAACCCGGTGATCCGCTGGGCGAGCAACTCGTAGTGGTGCGAGCGCTCCTTCTCGTTCTTGGCCGCCTTGAAGGTAGGCGTCAGGATCAGCGACATCTCGCTGGCGGTGAGCATGCCGCAGCGCGCGGCAATCCACTCGTCGGTGCCTTGGTAGAGGTCGGTGTGGATGCGCACCGTGGACGGGCGCTCAACGGTATCGGGGGCCAGCAAGGCCATGGCGCACTCCTCAGAAGGGGATGTCGTCGGCGGTGGCCGACCGGTCACGAGACGGGTGCACACCGGGCCGGAGGAGGTTGACGCGCTCGACGTCGACCTTGCGGACAGCCTCGACGGCCTCGAGCACGACGAAGATCTGCCCAGGGTGCCGTCGCGCGAGGCGCTCGGCCTCGATCACGGCTTCGGCGCGTGAGGCGTGCCGGTAGTTCGTGGGCCCGTCGCCGTGCACCAGCCAGTACTGCATCGCGTCCATGGTCACTGGCGCCTCCCGCTGGCCTGCCGGGCGAAGCGCGCCGACTCGGCCTTCACGGCTTCGATGTGCTCGGGGTCGTAGGGAGCGGCGATCGCGGCGGCGCAGATGCGCTGCAGGTGGTAGCGAACCGCCTGCATGGCCGCGTGGCTGTTCAGCCCGTCGCCGTAGCGAACATCCGTGCCCCGGAATGCCTGTGTGATCATGATCGCGAGCCGCATGTCAGTCGTGTCGACGGCGAGGACGCGATGACCGACGGCGTACAGCTGCTGAGCCGCGCGCTCGGGCGTTACGCCGTCGATCTGCGGGAGGGGCGGAAGCGCGGTCCTCATCGCGCACCGTCCCGGCGCTCGCGCGCGGCTTCGAGAGAGGCCACACCCGCCGGCAGGTCGGCTGGTTTCAGCTTGTGCGCAGCCGCCCGCAGCTCGGGCAGCATCGCGAAGATCGCCAGTTCCGCATCGCTGCGGTTCCCCTTGGCGAGCAGAGCCTGGACCGCGAGCACGTCCTGCAGCGCGACCATGAGCGCGATCCGCAGGCGCCGGTTCTCAGCTTTCACTAAGCCGACGACGCGCTCCTGCACGGCCCGGTCGAAGTCCGCAGCTTGCAAGGCGCTCTCCGCGACCAAGCGCGAGTAGAGCGGCAGTCCCCGCGAGAGCAGGGCTGCGTCGACGATCTCAATGACGTGGGCGAGGTCCGCCGCGAGGTCCGGCTGCTCGACGGCGCTCATGACCGCACCAGCGCGAGCAGCGCGGCTTGCTCGCTCTCGGGCAGATGCCGGAAGCCGTTGAGCAGCGCGGCCTCGTCCTCGTTGCGGGTCACGACCGGCGGGCGCTCCAGCTGCTCGGGAGGCAGCCCGTAGACGAGCGCGACCGCCTTCATCCGCTCCAGCGGCACGCGGCGCTGCCCGCGCTCCATGTTGCAGGTCATGGCCGGCGTGATGCCCAGGCGGGCAGCGATGTCCCGCTGAGAGAGCCGGGCGGCTTCGCGAGCAGCCCGGAGCGTGGCGCCGATCTCGCGGCGGACCTCCGGCGGCAGCTCGGAGCTGTGGTTGCGACGGGCGGCGATCATCGACGGATCCCCTTCTTGGTCGGGTTCAGGTCGAGTTCGATCTCGCGGCGCTCGTTGGCGTTCTCCGCGAGCCGGTGGACGTGGATCTCGGTGCAGCCCTTGCGGCGCATCTCGCCGAGCCACTGGTCGCCAGCGGTGTGACCCAGGCCGACGGCCACACCCTGCATCTCGGCGATGCCACCACTGTCGCGGGACACGCCGATCACGACGGCTTCGGCCAGCTCGTCGACCTCGACGTGCCGGGCATCGTGCACGCCGACCACGTACCGGCGGCCGGAGGCGCCGCGCCAAGCAGACAGCGGCAGCGCGGGCGAGCCGCGTAGGCCGCGGGTCGACTTCAGCCGCTCCTCGCGGGCCGAATCCTGAGCGGCCGACATCAGCGCGCCTCCTGATGCGAGAGGCAGCGGCCGGTCCGGGCGAAGAACGAGCCGGCAAGCAGATGCGCGGCGGTCGCCTCCTCGGCGCTGATCTGACGGGCCGAGCGGCCGTCCCTCAGGAAGACGTCGGGCCGCAGGTCGTGCCGGGACACGCCTGAAGCTGCCTCGACGGCCTCGACATGCTGCGTTGGGCAGAAGGTCCAGCCCTGAACGGTGACAGCATGCAGACCGAGATGCTGCGCGAGGCGGGCGGACCCACCGGCCGCCGCGATGGCCCGGCGGATGGATGCCGAGGCGCGCATGGCCTGGGCGGTGTTGGCGAAGCGGGGGCGGGCGGCCATGTCAGGCGGCCCTCGCGGCGGTCGTCTTGCGACGCAGCGGTCGCCAGTACGCGGGAACCGCCGGCTCGCCCATCTGGTACGGGCCGCCGTGCTGCCGATCGATCCACCAGTTATCGCCGAGACGCTTCCCGACGCTGACGTCGGGGCTGTTGGCGAGGACGGAGATCTCTACGGCCTGACCCTCAGGCGGCAGCTGCTCGCGCGGCGAGATCCAGTCGGCACCCATTACTGGATGCCCTGCGACGCGCGGCGGGCGGCCAGCGCGTGGTCAGCGACGGCCCAGACCGCCCATGGGCTGGCCGTGATCGTGAGCGCTGCCAGGAAGTCCCAGCAGATCAGCTCGAAGCAGGAGCAATGGGTGAGGTAATGGACGGCGGTATCGAGCATGGCGGCGCTCCATCGCGGCGGTGGCGATGGCAGATACTACGCATCGTGCGTAACGCTTGTCAACGCATCTTGCGTAGCGATCGGTCCGGGCGACATCGGCACCGCGCCAAATGCGTTGTCCACAGCGGCGCACAGCCCAACTCACGGTAGAGTCAGGACGATTCCATCAACCCTGAAGTCCGCGAGATTTTGTTCTGTGTTCGTTCTAGCGTCAGTCATGGCCGTGGAGGCTGAAGGCAACTCAGGACAGGCGATGGCTCACATGCATTATCACGCTGTACAACCGTTCGTCCGCGGAGGCAGGGGCGCTCTGTCGGCAGGTCCGATTAGGAAATGCCCAAGCGCTGAAGCTGCGAAACGGCTAGCTGAACGCCTTGTTGGCGAGAAGAAGGCCGTCGGCGCGCTTGCCTATTCCCGCCCTGGCCCGAGCAGCGCAGATGAATTCTCTGAGCCTACATTCCTCGCGAGGATCGGCGACGTGCCCGAGTCGGACGACTATTAACGCGGCTTGATCCAGGCCACTTTGGCTGACCATTCGATCTCGTCGATCTCGATCGGCGGCAAACCGCCGGTTGAGACGAGAAGGTATGGCCCGCCGTCGCGACCGCGAAAGACCTTCTTCACGTAGACCTCGTCCTCAGAGATCCACACAACGCAGAGCTGGCCGATCCACTCGTCGGGCAGGCCGCGGACGCGATCGTCGTAGTAGATGAGCCAGTCGTCCTCGGCGAGACCGGGCATAGAGTCGCCCCTCACGCGGGCGGCAACTGTGTCAGGACTTGAGCCTGGCGGCCGTGGCGCTCGATCATATCCGCCCTGCGGCTCGCCGTTGAACACGATGCGGGCGCCAGCACCCACGTCGCCGACGATCGGCACGGTGTCATCCTTGGGTGCGTCAAGGCGGGGACCGCCCTCGAGGATCCACTCCCACCGCGTCTTGTAGGCGGCGGCGTAGCGCTTCGCCGTCTCACGACTTGGGTTTCGATCGCCGTTCTCGTGCCCGAGGTAGGTCGGCACCGTCCACCCGAAGGCGCGTGCGGCTTCGGTAGCCGTATCGAACCCAGCCTTCTTACGGAGGTACTGCAGGCGTTCGGCAATCGAGTCCATGCACGCCGCTTCGCACAAGGCGTTACGCATTGTGCGTTGACAGACGCTACGCATCAGGCGTAGCTTCTGCGCTGCCATGGAATCCGTCGCCGAAATCATTGCTGCACTCGGGGGACCTATTCACGCCGGACTTCCAAGACCGGCTGGGATTTCGGCTGCTCCAGCGCCGCGGCTACGACAAGTTCATGGCCGGGAAGATGACCCGGGCCGCGTTCGGCTTGGCCATCGCGCAGGAGTGGGCCTCGTTTCCGGTGCTTGAGGCCTGCAAGGGCGCCAGCCGGTCGCTCGCGCGCGGCCAGAGCTACTATGCCGGCGACGGGCTCAATAAGGCGCTGGTGAAGCCCGAGGCGGTCGAGGCGGCACTCATTCGAGCCTTTGCCACGAACTCGGTCGCCGTTGCCCTCGGAGCGCCGCCCGCAACGCCGATCAGGACGCCGGCAGCGATCGCGTCGCCAGCACCGGCCAGCCCGCTCGTGGCGCCAGCGCCGCGCCGCGCCGCGGATCCGCCTCCGCCCGAACCCGGCAGCACCACCAAGCCCGAGCCCGGCCTCCTGGCCAGGATCGCATCGCGGCTGCGCGCCGCCTACCCTCAGAAGGACGCCTGACATGGCCAGCGGAATCGGCGGAGCGATCGGCTCCATCATTGGCGGTGCGCTAACAGGCGGCATCGGGCCCGCGATAGGCGCGGCGCTGCCGACCATCGCGGACACCGCGAAGGTGCTGGTCGACCGGCTCGTGCCGGATCCGAACGCCAAGGCCGCCGCGCAGGCCGAGATTGAGCAGGCGCTCACCCTTAGGGAGACAGCGCTCGTCAACGCCACCATGGAGATCGCCAAGGCGCAGTCGACGGTGAACCTTGCAGAGGCGCAGGGCAACGACCGCTTCTCCGCCCGGTGGCGGCCGTCCGTCGGTTGGATCTGCGCCGCGGGCTTCGGCTACCAATTCGTCCTCGCCCCTGTCCTGACCTGGGCGACGAACCTCGCGGGCGTAATGATCGGCGCCGCGATCCCGCCGGCTCCCACGCTGTCGATCAACGACCTCATGGTGGTGCTGACCGGCATTCTCGGCCTGGGCGGACTGCGCACGGTTGAGCGCGTCCAGGGCGTGCCCGGGGCGATGCCCGGCGGCACGAAGGGCTGATCGTGCCTTCCGCCCCATCCCCAATATGCGTGAGAAGCGATGGCTCCCGAAGAGCGACGATACACGGTCGACGAGTGGCGGGAGATCCAGGCTCAGTACCGCGAGCAGCCCCGGCGTGGGGTCCGGACCATGTATCCAGACCCGCTGGACGAGTGCGAGCTAGGTCCGTTCGTGCCGGAGGGAGGCTTCGTTCACGGGCGTGGTCGCGCGGAATCACCATCCCCGCGCCACCAGCCGCATGTGGAGACCTGGATCTCGACGTTGAGCGCCGATGACATCACGAAGCTTGAGATTCTGATCGCGCTCCGGCCTGAGACCGTGAAGTGGGTCGCCGAGAAGAACAGCCGCGAGCTCGAGCGGCTGGATGGCGCGGTCGAGTTTATCTCGTCCTCGCGCACGGCCGCCCGCGTTCTGATGTGGGTCTGCGGCACGGCGGTGGCCTTCGTGGGCGGTGTCGTCGCGCTGGCCAAATCGGGCTTCGACGCATTCGCGCTGTTCCGGGGGCTGGGC
>Ga0255028_100228_pt1 | contig 11993 bp, 12 predicted proteins | sample DRGLUT_MetaT_FD_178168 | JGI IMG/M metagenome (GOLD analysis project Ga0255028, IMG submission 178168) | Metatranscriptome of freshwater microbial communities from Pennsylvania, United States - DR:GLUT (Metagenome Metatranscriptome) | ecosystem: Environmental > Aquatic > Freshwater > Creek...
CTCGCCGCCGCGGCCTCGTCGCGCCGGCGGTCCAGCTCGATGCGCCGCGCCTCCCGGGCCTGCGCGGCGACGAGGCGCGCGTGCAGGGTGCGGATCGCGGTCGTCGCCGGCGTGTCGGCGAGGTCCGGTGCCAAAGCCTCCACCAGGGACGCCGCGCCGACCCGAAACGCTTCCATGTCGCGCCGGATCCCGGTCGCCCGGCGGTTCAGGGCGGCGCGATCCGAGAGCCGGTCGGGCACCGTGCGCCACGCGTCCAGAGCACTTTCCGCCTCCTCGGGCCGGCTCGTGGCGGCGAGGCCCAGCGGCTGCAGCGCCGAGGCCCATTCGGTCTGCCACGCGGCGCGCCGCGTCGCGGTCTCGGCGCAGGCAGCGTCCAGCCGGGCGCAGGCGGCACGGGCCGCGCGCAGCAGGCCGCCGGTCTGGAGATTCGCCTCCCAGCGGCTCGCCAGCGTCGCCACCCGTGCCTCCAGCCGTTCGAGGGCCGGGCCGACTTCCAGCTCCGGCGCGGGATCGAGCCCGGAACTGACGTACAGATCCGCCAGCGGCGACCGGGCGGCCTCGATCCGCGCCGCCAGCCGCTCCCGCTCGATCCGCTGCTCGGCCAGCCGCTGCTCCGCCTCGATCAGGTTCTCCGTCTCGGCGAGCCACGCCGCCATCTCGACCGGCGGCCCCGGCTCGATCCCGGCGGGCCGCCATGCCGCGCGCCACGCCGCCTCGCCGGCCGAGATATCGGCCGTGATCCCGGCCAGGATGTCCTGGGCGGCGGCGATCTCCGCCTCCTCGGCAGCGAGGCGGTCCTGGTCGGCGGCATGGGCCGCGACCCGCGCCGCGTCGCTGGCGCGCTCGTCGGCCAGCCGGTCCACGTCGAGGACAGCCCGCTCGTAGGCGGCGATCTCGGCGAGCGCAGCTTTCCGTTCGGCCCCCAGGGCGTCCCGCAGCGGCGCGAAGGCTGCGTCGCGCGACGCCCGCGCCGCCCCCAGGCGCTCCAACGTGGCGATCGGCCGACCGGCCTCGCGCGCGCGCAGCCTGTCGCGGGTGGCGGCGGCTTGGCGCAGTGCCGTCTCGTGCCGGTCGACGGCGCGCTCCCGGTCGCGATGCCGACCGTCGAGAAGGGCGCGGAAGCGCGCGATCGCCTCCGGCGCGGGCAGCGGCATCCGGACGAGGGCGGCGGTGTCCGGGACGGGCGGCGACAGCCGGGCCGCCTGGTTGCGCAGCAGCGCCGTCTCCCGTCGGATCGCGCCATCGAGGGTCTCGTGGGCGGCGATCCACTCGTGCAGGCGGGCGAGCGGCTTCAGCGCCTCGCGCAGCGGCGTGGGATCGTGGGTCGCGCCCGCGGCTTCGATCTCGCCCGCCAGCCGGTCCCGCTCGGCGAGGGCCACGGCGCTGTCGCGGGCCGTCTGCTCCTCGGCCGCCGACAGGGTCCGATGCGCGCGGATCAGCCCCTCGATCCGGGCCCGGGCGGCATCCGTCGGCTGGGCCGATTCCAGCGCAGCGAGGTCGGCGGCGCCGATCCGGGCGCGCAGCCGCTCCAGCTCCAGCCCGACCTTGTGGGCATCCCCCTCGATCCGGGGCAGGTCCGTCCCGCCCTTCTCGTATTCCTTGGTGCCGCTGAAGGCCGCGAGGATCTCGTCGGCCCGGAGCGTCAGCCCCGGCTCGACCGGCACGGCCTCGGCCTCCGTCCGGGCCTGGGACAGGAGAATGTCGGCCCGGACCGCCTCGGCCTCCGCCGTCCGGCAGCGGTCGAGGGCGGCGCCGAGGCGCTCGATCCAGGCCGGATCCGCGTCGACGAGGCCGTCCTCGGCCGCGATGCGCCGCTCCAGCGCGTCGATCTCCGCGACGATCGGCCGGACGCGCTTCAGCCGCTCCAGGCGGCCGCGCTCGACGGCCATGGCCTTCTGCTCGGCCCGGAGCGCGTCGAGCTGGCCGGCCGCGGCCGCGATCTCGTCGTTCAGCGCGCGCCAGTCGCCTGCGCGCAGGCCCTTCTCGCGGATCGCCTTGCGGGCCGTGTCGTGGCGTTCCAGCGCCTGGTAGAAGGTCCGGTGCTTGGCCTGGCGCGGCGCGAAGATGGCCTCCGCCTCGGTGTCGAGGGCGGATTGCAGGTCGGTGAGGCCGCGCAGGCCAGAGCCCGCCGCGAACAGGCTCGCGCCGACCTCGCCCTCCACGTCGACCATCTCCCGCCCGCCCGCCCGCAGGCTCTGCGCGTCGAGGCCGAAGGCGCGGCAGAAGGCCGACCGCGACAGGCCGCCGAGGAACGGCGCGAGGGCGTCATCGGGCAGGGGCGCGTCGTCCGCATCGATCAGCGTGCGGCTGTTGCCCTTGCGGCGGCGGAAGCTCAGCCGGCGGCCGTCGGCGGCGGCGATTTCCGCGCCGAGGCGCAGCTGCGGCATGTCGTGCAGGAAGGCGTAGCGGGTGGACTTTTCGAAGCCGAACAGCAGGTCGGTGACGGCCGCCAGCGCGGTGCTCTTGCCGGCCTCGTTGGCTCCGAGCACGACATGCAGCCGCGCGTCGGGGCGGAACGCGATCGTGCGGTCCGTGAAGGCGCCGTAGCGCTCGAGGGCGAAGCGGATCAGACGCATCGGATGTCCCTGGGCGCTCCGCTCAGCAGTGCCGGCCGACGAGTCGGCCCAAAATCAGGGCCTCGGCCTCGGCGCAGAGGGCGTCGAACTCGTCTTCCAGACCCGCCTCGGCGGTGACCGCGGTCGGCATCCGGCCACCGATCTCGGCCAGCGCCGCCTTGGCCCGCGTCCGGAAATCGATATCGCGGTCGATGTCGGCGAGCAGCGCGGCGGGGTCGATCGCGGTGCCGGACGATTCCACCGCCGCCCGGGGCCGGTGCGTCTCGATCTTCAGGCGCTCCAGCCAGAGATCCTCGTGCAGCCGGTGGGCGGCGGCCTGGATCTCGGCCGTGAGCGCCTCCCGGTCCGCCGCCAGCGCGTCGTGGGCCGGCGTCGTGCCGGTGAGATGGACGCGCACGAGGACGAGACGGGTGGCGGCCAGGGCGGCGAGCGGCTGGAGCGCCGCCTCCACGGCCTCGAGCGCCGCACGGGGGTCTTCCGCCTCGGCGAGATCGACCGAGACCTGCTCGAACCGGGCGCGGTCGAGGGCGAGGCGCTGGAGGCCGGTCACGCGGCCGTCGGCGACATCGACCACCACGGCCCCCTTCTCGCCGCGCTCGCGGATACTGCGGCCCTGGAGATTGCCGGGGAACACGATCCAGGGATCCCGGGACAGCTCCGCGTATTCGTGGATGTGGCCGAGCGCCCAGTACTCGTAGCCCCGTGCCGCGAGGTCGGCGACCGAGCAGGGGGCGTAGGTCTCGTGGGCGGCGTGGCCGGTGCAGGAGGTGTGGAGGATACCGAGATTGAACCAGCCCGGCAGGGCGGCCGGGTAGGTCAAAGCCAGGTTCTCCTCGACCGCCCGGCCCTGAAAGCTCCGGCCGTGCAGAGCGACCCGCAGGCCCTCCAGGCGGAACGTTCCGGCGCGGTTGGCGGGGAAGACATGCACCGAAGCCGGCAGGGTGATCGAGCGGGTGATCACGCTCTCGGCGTCGTGGTTGCCGCGCACCAGGATCGTCGGGATGCCGGCACGGTCGAGGCGGGAGACCTGCCGGGCGAAGAACAGGCCGATCGTGTTGTCGGCCCAGTCGCCGTCGTAGATGTCGCCGGCCACGACCACGAAGGCGACCGACCGCTCGATCGCCTGGGTGACCAGATCCTCGAAGGCCTGCCGGCCGGCCGTGGCGAGGCGCCGGGCCAGGTCGGCATCGCGCGCGGCGAGCCCCGACAGGGGGCTGCCGAGATGCAGGTCCGCCGCATGGATGAAGCTGAAGCCCGTCATCGAAATCCCAGGGGATCGTGGCGCGTTCGGAATGGATGCCGGCCCATGCAGGCCGGCCGGCATCGCGTGCCGGCTCTTAGGCCGCCGGCAGGGTCGGCCTCAAGCGGCGTTCGTCGCTGGCCTGTGGGACGCGCCGGATAGGCCCCACCACGTCGGGCCGATTGGCGCACAGGCCGTCGAACGACGGAGCCGCGCGCGCGTTACAGCGTGGCGGTGGCGGGAGAGCCGCGTGATGAGAGGCAAGTCCGGCCCGATGAACATCGCTGCACGCCCCCCGGCCCGGCCCGGCTTGACCGCGGCTCCCGATCTGCCGCTTCGGCAGGCGGCCCGCGCCCACGCGCCGTTCAAGATCGTGAGCTGGAATCTCCTGCGCCGCACCGGCGCCGCCGTCGACGACGTGGCGGCCCTGATCGCCCAGGAGAAGCCCGACCTGCTGCTGATGCAGGAGGCGACCCGCGCCATCGGCTTCCTGCTCGACAGGATCGGCGGCCACTATGCCTGGGCACCCCTGCCGGGGCGGATCCACGGGCTCGCCATGTGGAGCCCCGAACCCTGGCCGGCGCCGCCGCGGGTGATCACGCTGCCCTCCGGCGCCCTGGTGCACCGGGTCTGCCAGATCCTCGACCTCGGCGAGTTCGGCGTGGCCAACGTCCATCTGTCGCACGGACAGATGCTGAACCGCCGCCAGCTCCGCCGCATCGTCACCGAGCTGCCGCCGCGCGCCGCCGTGCTCGGCGACTACAACATCGTCGGTCCGGCGCTGATCCCGGGCTTCCGCGACGTCGGTCCCCGCCGGCCGACCCACGCGATGGTGGACGTCCTGCCGCTGCGGCTCGACCGGTGCCTCGCCCGCGGCCTGATCTGCCACGCCCACGACGTCCTGCCCCGCGGTCCGTCCGATCACCGGCCGATCGTGGTCCATCTCGGGCCGGCGCCCGAGGCGCACGCGCCCGGCCGCTTCAAAGGTATGGCAGCAGCAGTCGCACGCCTGCGTCGCGCAGACGGACCGGCAGGACGCGGGCGGCGAGGTCCTCCCGGCTGAGACGGGCCTCCATCTTGCCGCGCATGAACCGGTCGAGCTCGGCGGCCAGCTCCGCGTCGATGATCTCGACATTCAGCTCGAAGTTGAGCCGGAAGCTGCGCATGTCCCAGTTGGCGCTGCCGACGAAGCACCAGATGTCGTCGACCACCATCGCCTTCGAGTGATCGAACGGCGGCTCGTCGAGCCAGACCCGCACGCCGGCCCGGAGCAGCGGGTCGAGATGGGCCCGGGTCGCCCAGTCGATGAACGGGTGGTCGCTGACCCGCGGGATGATGACGTCGACGGTGATCCCGCGGGTCGCGGCCTGGGCCAGGGCGCCGGTGACCAGCTCGTCGGGCAGGAAGTACGGCGTCACGAACCGGACCGTCTTGCGGGCGCAGGCCAGCGCCTGGAGGATGACCTGCTCGATCTTCTCCACGTCGGCGTCCGGGCCCGACGTGACCGCGCGGGCGACGCTGGTGCCGGCCGGCTCCAGATCGGCGAACCAGGGCTCGCCGTCGAGGTTCTCGCCGGCCACGAAGGCCCAGTCGGCCGCGAAGGCGACGGCGAGCTGCTCGACGACGGGGCCGGTCAGCCGGAAATGGGTGTCGCGGATCGGGTGCTCGGGCTTCAGGGCGACGCGGTTCGGGTGCGAGATGTTGAGGCCACCCGTGAAGGCGACCCGTCCGTCGACGATCAACAGCTTCTTGTGCGAGCGCAAGTTGAGGAACGGCATCCGCCAGGGCAGGGCGGAGTGCATGAACAGGGCCGCCGGCACCCCGGCGGCGGTCAGGCGGTGGTAGGCGGGGGCGCGGAAATAGCCGCCGCCGATCCCGTCGATGATGACCCGGACGCTCACGCCGCGCGCCTTGGCCTCCACCAGCGCGTCGCAGAATTCCCGGCCGGTGGGATCGTCCCGGAAGATGTAGCTCGTCAGGGCGATGCTCGCCCGCGCCTCACGGATGGCGGCGAGCATGACGGGATAGGCCGCGTCGCCGTTGCGGAACATCTGGACGGCATTGCCCGCGAAGGCCGGGAGGCCGGTGATCCGCCGGATCGCGCGGTCCAGAGGCCAGAGCGTCTCCGGCACGACCGCGTCGTCAGTGTCGGGCAGGCTCGTCGCATCGGAGGGCTTGGTCCGGAGTCGACGGGCGCGGCGCGAGACTCGGTTGATGCCGAAGGTCAGGTACAGGGCGGTGCCGAAGATCGGCGACAGCCAGGCGAGCCCGATCCATCCGACCGCCACGCTCACCCGCCGCTTGCGCAGCAGGGCATGCAGGGTCACGCCGATCGCGAGCGCGAAGCCGATGAGCGCCTCCACGTCCGACCGCAGCAGGGCGGTCGACTGGACCCATCGAGTGAGCGCGTTGTCCAAGGTCTCGGCATCCGGTTCGCGTGAGGAGGCGCCGGATATACCCGAAGGAAGTGCGGCGGCGCGGATTAATCCGCTGGCTTGGCCGTTGAGGCAATGGGTGACGCGACGGGCCCGGCCACCGGCCGCTCGCAGCGATACGGCCCGCTGCCGTCGAGGGCCGCATACAGGACGCGGCCGCCGGACTCGATGCAGCGCGCCTTCGCCTCCGCGTAAGGCCGGTGGAAGCTCCAGATGGTGATCATCGGCCCCATCGTGGCGAAGCAGATGCCGCCGAACACCAAGGCAGCCGCCCAGGTGGCGCCGTTCCGGTCGGGGCGCTGCGGCCGAGGGGGCGGCATCGCGCCGTAGAAGGCGAGCGTCAGACCGAACAGGTCGATGGTGCTCATCAGCCGTTCCGCTTTGGGGCGCCGGACCCGGCAGGATCGGGCGTATCCACAATCCTAGGGCAGGACAGCGCCATAACCTACGCGAACCGGCCTGCGTCGTATCGCGTCAGGCCGCGGAGGACCTACGGTTCCCAGCGGGGCGGCCGCTTGCCCAGGAAGGCGTCGATGCCCTCGTGGGCGTCGGCCAGCATCATGTTCCGGGTCATGACCTCGGCGGCGTAGCCGTAGGCCTCCTCCACGCCCATCTCGATCTGACGGCCGAACGCCTCCTTGCCGATCGCCAGAACGCGCCGTGCCTTGCCGGCGATCCGGGTCGCGAGGGCGCCGACCGCCGCATCGAGATCCGCCTGCGGCACGACGCGGTTGACGAGGCCGATCCGCAGCGCCTCGGCGGCGTCGATCGGCTCGCCGACCAGCAGCATCTCCAGGGCAGCCTTGCGCGACACCGCCCGCGAGAGGGCCACCATCGGGGTCGAGCAAAACAGCCCGATCTGCACGCCGGGCGTCGCGAAGCGGGCCTCCGCGGCGCAGACGGCGAGGTCGCAGGTCGCGACGAGCTGGCAGCCGGCGGCGGTGGCGATGCCGTGGACCCGGGCGATCACCGGCTGCGGCAGGCGTGTGAGGCTGAGCATCAGCCGGGCGCAGGTGCGGAACACCGCCTCGGTCGCTTCCCGCGCGGGATCGGCGCGCATCTCCTTGAGATCGTGGCCGGCGCAGAAGGCGGGGCCGGCCCCCTGCAGGACCACGACGCGTACCCCGGGATCCGTGCGGATCGCGTCGAGCTGGTCCTGGAGCGCGCCCATCAGGGCCATCGACAGGGCGTTGCGGGCCTGGGGCCGGTTCAGGGTCAGCGTCGCGACGCCGTCGGCGTCCGCGCGCAGCAGGATCGGTTCGTCCGATCTGTCCGAGGCGGATGGGACCGTGGACGGGGCTGCGGTCATGAGGGCGTCTCCCGATGCCGGCCGCTTTGGCACGTGCGGCCGAACCTGTGGCCGGAGGGTTAGCACGCGGCCCGAGCCCCCGCGATGCCGCCCACCGATTGGGCTGCCTCAAGAAAAGGTAAACCGCCCGTCTGGCAAGCTTGTCCGCCAGATCCGCGCGCTGCCGGCGCCGGCGGTCGCGCGAGGGATGTCCCGTCATGATGGTGCTGCCGTTCGTCGGCTTTGCGGGAAGTTTGGTCGCCGTGCTCGGCGGCCGTCGCGGGGTGGCCCTCGGCCTGTGGCTGGTCTCGCTGATCGGCACGCTCGTGCTGTTCGGCGCGCACGCCACCTCGACCCTTCAGCTCGATTTCTGAGGGATCGCGCGATGACCGCTCTTCAGGCCCGGACCCTCAACGCCCTCGCGCTGCTCGGCTGCTGCGCCGTGCTCATCGAGGCATTCTGGTATCAGTTCTTCCTCGGAGAATTGCCCTGTCCGCTCTGCCTGCTGCAGCGGGCCGCGTTCGCGGCGGCGGGAATCGGCTTCGCGCTCAACCTGCGCTTCGGTCCGCGGCCATCCCACTACGGGATCGCGATCCTCGGCGCCGTTGCGGGCGCCTGCGTGGCGGCACGACAGGTCGCCCTGCACATCGTTCCCGGCACCGGCGGCTTCGGCTCGACGCTGTTCGGACTGCATTTCTACACGCTGGCGCTCATCGCCTTCGCCGCGCTGATCGTCGGGGTGAGTGTGCTGCTCCTCGGCGACGGGGTCTTCCGGGCCGATCCCCGGGCGCAGAGCGGCGGGGCCGGCCGATTCGGCACGGCATGCCTGCTGCTGTTCCTCTGCGTCGTTCTCGCCAATGCCGTGTCCACGGCGGCGGAATGCGGCACCGGCCTCTGCCCGGACGACCCCACGCGTTACGAGGCGCTGGACAGCTGGCTGGGGCACGCCGGCCCGCGCTGACGGCGCAGGCCTCGGTCCCGTCGCACCCTACGCCAGCTCGGCCAGCGCGAGATCGAGGCTCGCGAAATCGGCGCCCGGGCCGTTCCACCATACCGGCGGATAGGCGGACAACCGGCCCATCAGGCCGGCATAGGCCTGCGCCAGCGTCGTATCGACGATTACCAGGGCCGCTCCCGACAGCGACAGGCTGTCGGCCAGAGCGTCACCGAGACCGGTCCCGTCGAGGCAGACGACCCGGAGGCCGAGGCGGGCGAGACCGAGGCGCATCGCCTCCGCCTGCCCGAGATCCTGCACCAGAAGCGCGACGGTGTCGCCGGCGCGCAGGCCCTCGCCGATGGCCCAGCGCGCGACCCGGTGCGGGCAGATTGCGGGCGCAGCCTCGGCGCCGCGCCGGTCGGCGGCTGCAGGCCCGGCCGGGCCGGTCCGGAAGGCGCGGGCCGGGTCCTGGGGCGCCAGGACTGGAAGTGATGCGGCAGAGGAGTTGACGCCGAACATGCGATGCAGACCGCCTTGATCTGGGTAGACCATGACGTCTGGCGTGACGCGGGCAGGTTAACACTCTCTCTCACCTCGCAGCCCAGCCGGGACACGGGTGCATTTTCGGCAGCTCCACGGCCCTGGACTGGATCTATGGCCAACGGGTCATGAAAATCGGTCGCACGTTTGCAGGCAAATTCGGTCGCATTGGCGAATGGCCCGCCCGGTCCTATGTCCCGCCCGCCTGAGGCGACCCGCCAGAGTTCGCCCGTCTTCGAGGAAACGGCTCCGCATGCGCCACATCGCCCTTCCCGCCGCCCTGATGCTCGCCGCTCTCCCGGCACAGGCGCAGGTCCGCAACGCGCCGGGCCCGCGGGCCCTGGAATTTGCCGCCTACATCTTCGCCGCCTCGAATGTCTGCGGCTACCGGGTCGGCAGCGACCAGTTCGAGGCGCTTCTGGCGAAGCAGAACGTGCAGATCGCCGATGTCCAGCCGCGGGGTCCGTTCGGCAACCGCGTGCAGACCATGTTCACGCTGATGTCGAACCAGATGGCGCAGAACCGCGATCAGGCCTGCATCGCGGTAGCCGGCGAATACGGCCCCGAGGGCACCGTCGCCAAGAACGTGCTGCTGCCGGCCGGCCAGGATCCGGGTGCTCCGGCGGCCAAGCCGGCGGAGACCGCCAAGCCGCAGTGAGCGCCGGCCGCGCTCAGCCCAAGCGCCACTCGATCGGGCGGCCGCCGTGCGCGGTCAGCCACCGGTTGGCCCGCCCGAACGGATCCGAGCCGGGGAAATCCCGCGCGCGGTTGAGCGGCGAGGGATGGCCGCTCTCGAACACGCCGTGGCGGCGCGCATCGATCAGCGCCGCCCGGGCTCGGGCCTGGGCGCCCCAGAGCAGGAAGACCGCGGGCTCGGGACGCGCCGAGATTGCGGCGACCGCCTCGTCGGTCAGCGCCGCCCAGCCGTAGCGGAGATGCGCCCCGGCCTTGCCGGCCTCGACGGTGAGCGCGCTGTTGAGGAGCAGGACGCCCTGCCGCGCCCAGGGCGTCAGGTCGCCGCCCGCGGAACGGTCCGAGCCGGCCTCCGCCAGGATCACCTTCAGCGAGGCGGGGAGGCGGCCCGAGCCCACGAACGAGAAGGCGAGGCCGTTGGCGTCACCGGGGGTCGGGTAGGGGTCCTGCCCGAGGATCACCGCGCGCACCGCCGGCAGCGGCGTCTCCGTCAGGGCGCGGAAGATCCGGTCCGGCGCCGGCAGCACGCGGGCACCCGCGGCGATACGGGCATCGACGCGGGCTGCCACCGCGTCGGCCTGCCCCCCCGCGAAGAACGGCAGCGTCAGCCAGGGTGAGCCGGCGGCGCGGAAGGCCGCGAGGGCATCGGCAACAGGCGTGTCGGTCATGAGTCTCGCGGTCAGGATCGTGGCCGGGATCTGCGGCAGCCGGGCCCCGCGACCGGGGCGGCGGTTGCGGCTTGCGGCGACACATGGTTAGGGACAGAGGTCGAGCGCGCGGCGCCTCACGGGGCGGCATGTCGCATCCGGTCTTCGCCGGGCGGCATCGCACCCTACATGGAGCGCACCCGACAGGGGCAAGCCTCCGGTCCAGGCCCAAGCGCACGCGCCGGCCCCCGGATATCCGAAGCCAGAGGAAGGACTCGGCGCGCGGCGCCGGAACGATGCCATGAACGAACGCGTCGAACCTGCCGCGCTGGCCAATGGCCGGCCCCTGACGACCCTCAAGCCCGCAGCGGACGGCCTGCCGGCCGACCACCCGAAGGTGGCCTGGGGCCGTGTCGGCGTCCTCCTGATGAATCTCGGCACGCCGGAGGGCACGACCTACTGGCCCATGCGCCGGTACCTCAAGGAGTTCCTGTCGGACCGGCGGGTGATCGAGGTGCCGCGGCTGATCTGGTGGCCGCTGCTCAACCTCGTGATCCTGACCAAGCGCCCCAAGCCGAAGGGTCGCGACTATGCCAGCGTCTGGAACAACGCCCTGAACGAGGGTCCGCTCAAGACCATCACCCGCGGCCAAAGCGAGCGCCTCCAGGCCGCCATGGGCGAGTCCGTGGTGGTCGATTGGGCGATGCGCTACGGCAAGCCCGAGGTCGCCGGCCGGATCCAGGCCCTGCTCGACCAGGGCTGCGACCGTATCCTGCTGGTGCCCCTCTATCCGCAATACGCCGCCGCCACCTCGGCGACCGCCTGCGATCAGGCGTTCCGCGCCCTGATGGACATGCGCTGGCAGCCGACGGTGCGGGTTTCGCCGCCTTATCACGACGATCCGGTCTACATCGCCGCGATGGCCGATTCGATCCGCGAGGGTCTGGACAAGCTCGATTTCGAGCCGGAGGTGATCCTCACCTCGTTCCACGGGGTGCCGCGGAGCTACCTGCTCAAGGGTGATCCCTACCATTGCCAGTGCCACAAGACCGGCCGACTGATCCGGGAGAAGCTCGGCCTGTCGCCGAAGAAGATGCGGGTGACCTTCCAGTCCCGCTTCGGCAACGAGGAATGGCTGAAGCCCTACACCGACGAGACGGTGATGGAGCTGGCGAAATCCGGCGTGAAGCGCATGGCGATCGTCGCCCCGGGCTTCACGGCGGATTGCCTGGAAACGCTGGAGGAACTCGACGGCGAGAACCGTCACTATTTCGAGGAGAATGGCGGCGAGCAATTCGCCTACATCCCCTGCTTGAACGACAGCGACCTCGGCATGCGGGTGATCGAGCACGTGGTGCGCCGCGAGCTTCAGGGCTGGATCTGACGATCGGGCGCGAACGCCGCTTGCGGGCTGGCCGCGCCCCCCTATTATTTTCCTAAGCCGGACGGGTTTTTCGGTCCGGCGCGGGAGGATCACATGGCGTTCTTCATCGGCATCGCGTGCCCATGGCTGCTGATCGCGGTGCTCGACCGAATTGCCGAAGGGCGCCGCAGCGACGAACTCGCCGCGCTCGGGGTCACGCCGCAGGCCGCGCCGGAACGCTCGAGCTACCTCGTGCCCGACCGGCCGTACTGAC
>Ga0255028_100229_pt1 | contig 11953 bp, 9 predicted proteins | sample DRGLUT_MetaT_FD_178168 | JGI IMG/M metagenome (GOLD analysis project Ga0255028, IMG submission 178168) | Metatranscriptome of freshwater microbial communities from Pennsylvania, United States - DR:GLUT (Metagenome Metatranscriptome) | ecosystem: Environmental > Aquatic > Freshwater > Creek...
AGCGCGGCCAGCACGCCCATCAGCCAGAACACCACGATCGGCCCGAAGAAATAGGCCAAGCCGCCGGCGATCGCCGCCGAGGCGGCGTTGCCGGCATGGTTGAAGCCTTCGTTGCGGCCGATCCGCTTGGCGAACAATTTCGGGCCGACCACCCCGAGGGTGATCGCGGCGAGCGCCGGCGGGAAGATCGTGCCGGCGACGTGGGCGATCGATTGCGTAGCGGTCACGAGGTAGAAATTCGAGAGGAACGGAAGGAGCAGGCAGCTGACCGTGACCGCGATGGCGCCGCCGATCACCACGGCGCGCTTGTGGTTGGTGGCGTCGATCAGCGCACCGGCCGGCGTCTGCGCGACGAGGCCGAGGATGCCGGCGACGGTCATCACCAGGCCGGTGGTGGCCTCGTTCCAGCCCTGGTCCGGTCCCCGCACGGCGATCAGATAGATCGCCAGATAAGGCCCGAGGCCGTCGCGCACGTCGGCGAGGAAGAAGTTGAGCGCGTCGAGGCCGCGCAGGGCCTTGGAGGAGGGAGCCCGGGTGGTCGCGCCGCGCGCCGCTCCCCCGCTGTCGGTCCTGTCCATCCTGCCCCGATCCCCCGATCGCATGTCGTCGCGCCGGAACGCCGTCCACGGCGGCCCGATCCGACCACGACGCCCGCTCGATCCATCAGTTCCCTGGAATTGTTCGAGGTGAGCCCGTCCAGGCGGAATCCGTGGCCGGTGAGGAGTTTAACCCACCTCCGGGTCGTCCGATGCGTCGGGATTCCCGACATCCACCGTCGTGTCTGCGGACAGATCCGTCCCCGGAGCGCCGAGGCCGTAGCGCTCGATCTTGGCGTAGAGCAGCTGGCGCTGGATGCCGAGGCGGCGGGCCGCCCGAGCCCGGTTGCCCTCCGCCTCGCGGAGCGCCATGGCGATCATGGTCCGCTCGAGGCGGGCGACGGCGCCGGGCAGGTCCCCCGCCAGCCAATCCACCGGCACGCCGGCTTCCTCGGCCCGGGAAGCCGGCCGCTCGGTCGGCAGGTCGATCGCGTCGGGCGCGATCACCCCGCAGCGCACCAGAACGGCGGCGCGCTCGACGGTGTTGCGCAGCTCGCGGACATTGCCCGGCCAGCCATAGGCCAGCAGCCGGGACGCCGCCCCCGCGCTCAGGCGCTTGCCCGAGGGCGCGAGGAAATGCTCGGCCAGGGGCACGATGTCGGCGAGGCGCTCACGCAGGGGCGGCAGGAGGATCGGCACGACGTTGAGCCGGTAATACAGGTCGGCGCGGAACCGGCCTTGGTCGACCAGCACCGGCAGATCGCGATGGGTGGCGGCCACCAGGCGGACATCGACCCGCACCGGCCGGCCGCCGAGCGGCGTGACCATGCGGTCCTGGATCACCCGCAGGATCTTGGCCTGCATGGGCGGGGGCATGTCGCCGATCTCGTCGAGGAACAGCGTGCCGCCCTCGGCCTGATGGAACGCCCCGGCCCGGTCGCCGACAGCCCCCGTAAAGGCGCCGCGGACATGGCCGAACAGCTCGCTCTCCAAGAGGTCCGGCGGGATTGCCGCGCAGTTGATCGGGATGAACGGTCGCCCCCGGCGCCGGGAATAGGCGTGCAGCGCGCGGGCCACCTCTTCCTTGCCGGTGCCGGTCTGGCCCTGGATCAGCACGGTGGAGTCGGTGTCGGCCACGAGCCCGATCGTCTTCTGGACGCGGCGCATCTCGGCGCTCGACCCGATCAGCCCGGCATGGCCGCCGTCCACGGCCGCGTCCGCCGGATTCGGCTGCGCGGTCGACAGCATCGATTCGAGAACGGCGGCGAGGTCGGAGCGGCCGATCGGCTTGGTCAGGTGATCGTGCGCGCCGAGGCGCATCGCCTCGATCGTGTTGGCCGGGCTCGCGAAGGCGGTGAGCACCGTCACGGGCGGCCGGCGCGGCAGGGCGCAGATCCGCGCCAGGGTCGCCATGCCGTCGAGGTCGCCCGGCATCCGCAGGTCGAGCAGAACCGCGGCCACCGGTCCCTCGCGCAGAAGCGCCAGGGCCTCCATGCCGGAGGCGGCCGGCAGCGGCCTATGGCCGAGATCGGCCACGGTTTCGGCCAGCCCCTCGCGCAGGGCGGAATCGTCGTCGACGATCAGGATGGTCGCCATGGCAGGTCCAGCACGAAGGTGGTCTCGGGCACGTCATCGATCAGCCCGACCGCACCGTGATGCGCCAGAGCGATCTCGCGCACGATTGCGAGACCGAGGCCGGTCCCGTCCGGGCGCCCGGTCACGAACGGCTCGAACAGGCCGGGGCGGATCGCTGGGTCGATCCCGGGGCCGGTGTCGCTCACCCGCAGGCGCAGGCGCACCGCGCCGTCGATCGTCACCCGCTCGGCGGCGAGGCGGACCCGGCCGCCCGGGGGCGTGATCTGGAGGGCGTTGAGCAGCAGGTTGTCGAGGGCGCGGGCGATCTGGGCGCCGTCGATCTGCGGCCGGTCGGCCCCGGGCAGCGCGCCGGCCTCGATCTCGACCCGGACGGCGCGGGCATGCGCCAGATCCTCGTGCAGATGCGCGCAATCGGCGAGCAGTGCAGCGATGTCGGTGGGCGTGCGAGTGAGCGTGCGGGCCTGGGTGAGGTTCAGGAGGTCGCGCAGCAGGTGATCGACCCGGGCGATCTGGCCGAGCACGCTCTCCAGGGCCACCTTGGCGCGGTCCGGATCGCCGCTGACCAGGGCGTTCTCGGTTTTGAGCCGCATCGCCGCGATCGGGTTGCGGATCTCGTGGGCGATGCTGGCTGCGAGCCGGCCGACCGCTGCCAGGCGCTCGGCGGCCACGACCCGGGCGCGGGCCTCTCGGAGGCGCCCGCCCGCGGCGTTGAGGGTGTCGACCAGGCGGTCGAGTTCGCGCTCGCCGGTCGGCTCAAGGCGAGGCAGGTCCTCGCCGTCCGGGCGGGGTGCCGCCAGGGCGAATTCCAGCCGGGCGATCCGGCCCGAGAACCCGTACAGGAACCACCCGAGGAACGCCGCCGAGCCCAGCACGGTCACGGCCAGGAAGCCGAGGCCCGCCAGGAAGCGGGTATAGGCCGGGCCGTCGTTGACGTGGGCGCGGCCCATGGTCCAGGCGGTGAGTCCCGGCTCCGGGCCGTGCAGGGGGCAGCCCTGAAGCAGCAGCACCTGCGTGCGGCTCGGCCGGCGGACCGACACGGCGTGGTCGACCCGCAGCGCCTGGGCGTTCACCGCGGCGATGCTGTCGCGCTCGGCCTCGGGGAGGTCGGTCTTCGGCCCGGTGCCCTCGTAGGTGGGATAGGCGTAGGCGAGGGGGCCGTCCGCGGCGCTCCAGATCCCGCCCTCGATGCCGGGATAGAGGTCGAGCGCCGCCCCGACGGTCGGGCCGAACTCGCTCCTGGCGATGCCGCCCTTGCCGCCGCGGCCCAGGGCGGCGTAGCGGTCGATGATCTCCCGGCAGGCGCGCCCGACTGCGACCTCGGCCTGGGCGACCTGGACAGCGGTGGACTGGCTGTAGAAGCCGAACATCAGGTAGGCGGTGGCCGCCGCCGAGGCGAGCAGCAGGATCCACAGGGCGAGCAGCCGGGCGCGCAGGCTGTAGGCCGTCACGGCGCAGGTCCCTCCGGGGGCTGATCGCCCCGACCGAAGCGCTCGCCGGGTCGGCATCAGCGAGCGCGGCAAATCAATGGCTCGGAGTCGAGCCCGATTGCAACGCGATCCGGAACGGCTCTCAGCGAATATCCGGCTGGGCACCCTGCGGAAACGGTGGCAGAGTCTACCGGGATCGGATTCGGCCGCTGGACCGCGCGACGATTGCACGCTTCAGTCGGAGCGTTCCATAAATCCGCTGCCGGAGACGGATGGTGTCACAGTCCCTCGTCGATCGGGCGGCGCTCGACGAACTTGAAGGTGCCATCGGCACCGAGAAGCTCGCCCGCCTGCTCGATCGCTTCACCGCCAGCCTCGCGACGGCCTTCGACGGCGCGGATCGGGCCGAGGCCGAGTACGCTCGGGAGGCCCACACCCTGGTGTCGATGTCGGGCATGCTGGGCTGCGCCGACTTGTCCCAGGCCTGCCGAACCTTCGAACAGGCCGCGAAGACTGGCGGCGGCGACCTCGCGGCGCAGCTCGCGACGCTTCGAAGCCTGCGCGACGCAACCGTCGCGGCCCTGCGGGATCTGCGCGAGCACGCGCATGCCACGCGGTAGCGTTCAGCCGGCAGTCACGGCAGCCAGCGGCGCCTCGAAGGTCAGGATCGCACCGGTTGGCGGATAGCTCAGCTGCGCGGTCCCGCCGAAGCTGTGGGCGAGGCTGCGGGCGATCAGGCGCGTCCCGAACCCGGTGCGGGTCGGCGGGTTGACCGGAGGGCCGCCGATTTCCTCCCAGCGGAATTGTAGAATGGCGCCGTCGCCGGAGCCGGCGATGGCCCAGGTGATCACCACATGCCCGCTGGGCACCGAGAGCGCGCCGTACTTGGCGGCGTTGGTGCCGAGCTCGTGCAGCATCAGCGCCAGGACCATGCCGTGGCGCGGGCCGAGCGTCACGTCGGCGCCCTCGACCCGGAACCGGCCCGCGACCCCGTCGCCATGGAGCGAGACCGCCCCCTCGACCAGCCCGACCAGGGAGGCCGCCGCGAAGGAACCCTGCAGCAGCACGTCGTGGGCTTGCGCGAGGGCGAGCAGCCGGGCGGCCAGCGCCTCGCCGGCGGCTTCCAGCGAGCCGGCATTGCGCAGGGTCTGCGCCGCCACCGCCTGAACCATGGCCAGGGTGTTCTTCATCCGATGGGACAGTTCCTGCATCAGCAGGGTCTGGCGCGCCTCGGTGAGCTTCAGCTCGGTGATGTCGCGGGACGCCGCCAGGATCCGCTCTGGATGGCCGTGCCGGCCGCCGACCGGAGTCACCGCGATATCCCACCAGCTCACCGCCCGGCCGGTCTCCAGCTTCGCCTGGAAGCGGCTTGCCCCGCCCAGCCGAGCCTTGGCGAGCGCCGCGTCCACCGCCTCCCGATCCTCGTCGCGGGTCCAGATCTCGATCCAGGGGCGGCCGATCGTGTCCGTCGAATTCCGGCCGCAGAGGCCGGCCGGACCGTTCTCGCCCGCGGTGATCAGGATTCCGTCGCGATCCAGAACCTCCAGGACGTCGGCGGCGACCTGCAGCATTCCAGGGGCGATCAGCTCGCCGGCCCAGGACGGCGCGGACCACGTCTCGGTGCGGCCGGATTCGTGGTGATGCAGGGATGGGTGACCCTGGGCGTGCCAGGGTTCGCGCCCGAGGCGGCCGGCTTCGACGCGGCTCGCAGCCTCAATGATGCGGCCAAGCCGCCGGCTGCGCTGCCGTTCCGAATCCGCCTGTCCCGTCGCCTGCATCAGCAGGGCCCGCAAGCGGATGTTCTCTGCTTCGAGCGCGACGAGACGCCGTTCCGTTCCGTCCGCGCGCGGCAACACGAGGCCCGCATCCATCGCCCGCCCCCCTTCCCAGCTCCCATCCTCCGAGGCGCCCGCGCGCCACGAAAGACCCACCGAAAACGCGGTGCGGCGACGCGATGTCGAGGCTCGGAGGCGCCGGCGGATCGGACCGCTTCTGGTGACGCACTCCGCTCGCAACTTCGCGAATCGAAGGGTGCCTCAGGCTACCACGGTATCTGCGATAATCAAACGAACTGTGTATTCGTCAGCGCCGAGCAACTAGAACGGCCAATCCGAGCGAATACGAAATACGTCACTTGTTTCGCATCAGCAGCACGAGCCAACCGATGCCGAGGATGAAGATCACCAACCCGATCGAGATGAAGACCGGGGTTCCCATGTCGATCAGCCGCGGCGCCAGCTGGGTGGCGAACGCCGCCACGACCAGGGCGACCGCGACCCGGGCGGCGGCCCGCTCGATGCCGCGGGTGACCTTGTCGAGGCCCTTGATTTCGATCTCGACGGTGACGCGGCCCTGCTTCAAGCGCACCAGCATCAGGTGGATCAAAGTCGGAAGTTCGGACGCCGCACCGTAGAGGCCTACGCCCAGGGCCTCGGCCTTCTGCTTGAGGGCGCCCAGGGAGAACTGCGTCTGCATGCTCGCCTTGACGGTGGGACCAGCCGCCGCGAACAGGTCGAAATCGGGATCGAGGTGGCGCATCACGCCGTCGGCGGTGACCAGGCCCTTGAACAGGATCGCCAGGTCGGTGGGCATCGCGAGGTCGTTTTCGCGGGCCATGTTCATGAAGTCGGTGAGCACCAGCCCGAGATTCAGCGGGATCGAGGAGTGGCTCTCGACGAAGGACGTGGCCGAGACCTGGAGGCGGGTGAGATCCGGGTTGCTGGTGCCGGTCCAGTCGAGCAGCACCGCCATCAGGCCGTCGGCATCCTGCTTGAGCATGGCGCCGATCAGCACCAGCAGCTGTGAGCGCCGCCGCTGCGACAGCCGGCCGATGATGCCGAAATCGATGAAGCCGATCCTGTTGCCCGGCAGCGCCAGCATGTTGCCCGGGTGCGGATCGGCGTGGAACACGCCCTCGATCAGCGCCATCTGCAGGAAGGCGTCGGTGCCCTTCTGGGCCAAGAGCTTCTTGTCGAGCCCGGCAGCGCGCAGCGCCGCCTCGTCGTTCGGCGGGATGCCATGGATGAAGTCCTGGACCAGGACCCGCTCGGAGCAGTATTCCCAGTGGATCTTCGGGAACACGATGTCGTCGCGGTCCTCGAAGATCTGCGCCAGCAACTCGCAGTTGCGCGCCTCGTTGAGCAGGTCGAGCTCGCCGTTCAGGCCGTCGGCGAGGTGGCGCATCTGCTCGCGGGGCTGATAGCGGGCCATGTCCGGCCACTCGTTCTCGACGATGCGGGCGCCGTGCGCCATCAGGCGCAGGTCGGCCTCGATGATCTTGCGCAGGTTCGGCCGCAGCACCTTGACGATGACGTCCTCGCCCGAGTGCAGCCGCGCCCGGTAGACCTGGGCGATCGACGCGGAGGCGATCGGGTTCATATCGAACTCGGCGAACACCTCATTGGGCGGGGCGCCGATATCCTGTTCCAGCTGCGGGCCGATTTGCTCCCACGGCACCGGCACGACCTGGCTGTGGAGCTTCTGCAGCTCCTCGGTCCAGGTCGGCGACAGCAGGTCCGGGCGGCTCGCCAGGACCTGCCCGAACTTGATGAAGGTCGGCCCCAGCGCCTCGATCGCCCGGCGCAGGCGCTCGGGCTCGGACAGCCGGGTGACGTCGAGCCGCGGCCGGCGTCGCGGCAGCAGGGGCAGATAGCGCAGCCCGAGGCGGTCCACGACGCGGGTGACGCCGAAGCCGATCAGGATCGACGCGATCTCCGACAGCCTCTGACGGTCGCGGGCGGCAACGAAGGCTGTCTTCAGCATGAAGGGGGCGATCCGTTCGGACACGATTGGGCGTCCGGACAGCACGAGCATAAGGACTTTTTTGCGGTCGCGAAGTCCGAGACACCTTCGACGGCGACAATAGGGCTGCCGAGGGCGCGAGCGTACGGGTGTTACGTTCGCGGCGCAGCCGCCGGCAGGGTCGCGACGACCGCCGGCCGCCGCGCGTCGCCGAAGCGGGCATTGACCACGAGCAGCGTCACCACCACGGCCGAGAGTGCGAGCGCGGCCAGAAAGTACAGGCCGGCCTCGAAGCTGCCGGTGGCCTCGCGGATCCAGCCGACGATCGAAGGGGCGACGAAGCCGCCGAGATTGCCGATGCAGTTGATCAGCGCGATCCCGCCCGCGGCGGCACTCCCGCTCAGGAACACCGAGGGCAGCGCCCAGAACGGCGCCTTGGCGCCGTAGAGCCCGGCGGCGGCGAGTGCCATGAACGCCACGGCCCAGAGCGAGCCGGTGGCGAAGCCGGCCAGCGCGAGCCCGGTCGCGGTGAGGCCGAGGGCGGTGGCCAACGTGATCCGGCGGTCGTCGTAGCGATCGGAGATCCAGCCGACCGTGAGCCCGCCGATCACCCCGAACACGTAGGGTACGGCCGTCATCAGGCCGGTCTGCATGTCCGACAGGCCGGTGCTCTTCAGGATCTGCGGCAGGAAGAATGCCAGGCCGAGATTGGCCCCTGTATTCGCGAAGTAGATGAACGACAGGGCGACCAGCCGCGGATCCGAGAGGGCCGCCCGCAGGCTGGTCCCGTGGGCGCCGGCGACGCTGCTCTGCTCGGAATCGATCAGGGTCTGCAGGGCGGTGCGGTCCGCCGGGGCGAGCCAGAGTGCGTCCTTGGGGCGATCAGGGATCAAGGCCAGGAACACGAAGCCGAACAGGGTGGTCGGGATGCCCTCCAGCAGGAACAGCCACTGCCAGCCCTTGAGGCCCAGGGTCCCGTCGAGCTGCAGGATGGTGGTCGAGAGCGGGGCGCCGATCGCCAGCGAGACGGGGATGCCGACCGCGAAGGCGCCGAAGATGCGGGCGCGATACGCTTTCGGGAACCAGTAGGTCAGGTAGAGGATCACCCCCGGATAGAACCCGGCTTCGGCCGCGCCGAGCAGGAAGCGCAGGATCAGGAAGCTGGTCGCGCCCTGCACGAACATCATCGCGGCCGAGAGCAGGCCCCAGGTGATCATGATCCGGGCGATCCAGCGCCGTGCGCCGACCTTCTCCAGGATCAGGTTGCTCGGAACCTCGAAGATGAAATAGCCGATGAAGAAGATTCCGGCGCCGAGCCCGAACACGGCCGGCCCGATGCCGAGATCGGCGTTCATCCGCAGGGCTGCGAAGCCGACATTGATCCGGTCGACATAGGCCATGACGTAGCCGACGAAGAGCAGCGGCATCAGTCGGAAGAACACCTGCCGGACGATCCGATCCTGTTCGCTGGCGACCATGGTGTCCTCGTCGGTTTTGTTTGTCGTGCGCTCGCGGCGGCGGTGAAGGCGCCGCCTGCCCGGCGATCAGAAGGCCGGCTCGAGACCGCTGGCGCGGTAGGCCGCGGCCGCCTCCGGCGTGATCAGTCCGGCGAGGAAGCGCAGGGCGCCGTCCCGGTCGGCGGCGCCGCGCAGGATCGCGGCCGAGAAGGTCGTAACCTCCTGCACCGGCTCCGGGAACGGCCCGACCACCTCGATGCCCGGCACCACCATCAATTCGCTGATCTGCTGGACCGCGATATCGGCCTCGCCCGAGACCAGTTTTTCCGCCGTAAAACCCTGCGGGATGATCGTCGCTTGGGCGTTCACCACCTCGGCCAGCCCGAGCCGCGGGAGCAGGCCGGCGAAGTAGATGCCGCTGGCGCCGGTGCGCGAATAGGCGACCGAGCGCGCCGCGACGAGCGTCCGCTTGAGTGCCTCGACGCTGCCGATATCGGGATGCGCCGCCCCGGCCTTCACGGCGATGCCGTAGCGGGAGCGAACCGCGTCGACCCTGGTCGCCGGTTCGACTTTTCCGGCGGCGATCAGCCGGTCTAGGGCGTCGGAGAGCACGAACACCGCGTCGGCCGTCTCGCCGGCGTCGAGCCCCTTCATGATCACCGCTGTAGGCGCCCAGTCGATCGCCGCCCGGCCCCCCGCCGCCTCGAAGGCGGGGACGACATGGGCGTCGAAGGCGCCCCGCACCACCAGGGCGCATTTCAGCCGCGTCGTTCTTTGGTCGTCCACCACGCCGGCTCCCATTCTCTCGGGGTTCGTCATCACCGGGCCGGCGGCTCGGCGCGGGAATAGGCGAGGGCGGTGAAGCCGCCGCCCTGGTAGCGCTCGATCACCGGGTTGCCGCTGGTCTTGGACTCGAGCGCCGCCGCGTAGGCATCGGCGCTGTCCTGCGGCGCCCAGCCGATCACGTCGCGGCCGTCCCGGCGCCACCAGGTCATGCGGCTGTTGTGCGAGGCGCCCCAGATCACCACCGTCCCCTTCGGCCCCAGGCTCGCAGCCAGGGTGGCGCGGCTCACCAGGCGGGTCATGTCGGCGTAGGACAGCCAGGTGGACAGCATCCGGGCGTCGGTGGGCTCCGGGAAGCAGGAGCCGATGCGCAGGAAGACGCTCTCGACCCCGTGCTTGTCCCGGTACAGGCCGCCCATCAGCTCACCATAGGCCTTGGACAGGCCGTAATAGCCGTCCGGGGCGAGGGCGCAGTCGTCGTCCAGCACCTCGGTCCGCTCGTGGAACCCGATCGCGTGGTTCGACGACGCGAACACCATCCGGGCGCCTTCACGGCGGGCCGCCTCGTAGGCGTGGTAGAGGCCGCGGATGTTCGGGCCGATCACGGTCTCGAACGGGTGCTCCACCGAGATCCCGCCGAAATGCAGGATCGTGCCGCAGCCTTCTGCCAGGCGCAGGATCGCCGGGCCGTCCTCCAGGTCGGCAAGCTGGAAGCGCGCGCCCTCCGGCAGCGGATCTGGGAACGGCACCCGGTCGGTCAGGCGCAGCGTCCAGCCCTGCGCGCCCAGCGCCTTCGTGAGCACCCGCCCGAGAGCGCCGGAGGCACCGGTGAGCAGGACGGGTTTTTGCGGGACCGTGTCGGTGAGTTCGCTCATCGGGTTCGCTCCGGGATCAGGCGGTCTTCACCGCGTTGAGGGGCGGGGCCGCCTGCGGGCTGTGCGGGCGCTTCACGAAGATCGCCATCGCGACGACGCCTGCGGCCGCGATCACGGCAGCGATGACGAAGGCGCTGGCGTAGCCGCCGAGATACTGTACGGCGAATCCCGTGGCGGTCGGCCCGATGATGCCCGAGATGTTGCTCAGCAGGTGGATGAAGCCGCTGACCCCGCCGACCCGCGCTTCCGGAACCAGCTCGTGGATCGTCGCCCAGCAGGATTGCACCGAGCTCGTCAGCATCAGCACCGCCAGCGCGATCAGCGAGACCGCCACGGCGGCGTTCGGCGCGGCGTTGACGGTGATCAGTGCGACGCCCGCGATGGCCAGCGGCACGATCGTGGTGATCTTCCGGGCCGCCAGCTTGTCGTCCATGCGCTTGTACAGCAGGTCGGCGACGATGCCGCCGCCGACATAGCCGACGAAGCCGCACGCCCACGGGATCGAGGCCACGAAGGCCATCTGCTGCACCGGCATGTGCAGGGCGTCGGTGAGGTAGCTCGGGAGCCAGGAGAGGAAGATGTACAGGGTGTAGTTCACCGCGAACATGCCGAGTCCCAGCGACAGCGTGCTCGGCAGGAACAGGTAGCCGCGCAGGGACCGCTCGTGGTCGGAGGCGGCGAGGTGCGACACGGCCCGGCTGCGCTCGACGAGTTCGATCTCCTCGGCGGAGACCCGCGGGTTGTCCCGCGGCCTGTCGGTCATGAAGATCCGCCACGCCACCACCCAGGCCAGACCGACCGCGCCGATGGCGACGAAGGCCACCCGCCAGCCGTACTGGATCGCCAGCAGCCCGACGACGGGCGCCGCGACGGCGCTGCCCACGGTCTGGCCCGAGAAGGTGAAGCCGATCGTCCGCGCCGTCTCCTCGCGGGGGAACCACGTGGTGATGGTGCGGTTCGTGGTCGAGTTCATCGGCCCCTCGGCGAAGCCGAACAGGGCGCGGACCACGAACATCTGGCCGAACCCGGTCACAGCGCCGGTGAGCATGCACAGGACCGACCAAGCGGTCGCCGCCCAGGTGTAGACGCTGCGCGGCCCGTAGCGGTCGGCGAGTTGGCCACCCACGAAGGCGAACAGGGCGTAGCCGAAGAAGAACGTGCTGAAGATCACCCCCAGCTCGGAGGGCGAAAGGTTGAGATCCTGCTTGACGAAGGGCGCGGCCACGCCGAGCGCGGCGCGGTCCATGTAGTTGATGATCCCGGCGATGAAGAGCAGAGCTGCGATCAGGAACCTGTATCGTTTGGCGAACATCGGGCTTCCTCCGGTCTTGTCATGTTTTTGTTTGTATTTTTCTACAGGAACGCGATCGTGCTGGGGCTCGGGCTGTGGCGTGAGCCCGTCTGGGTGAGGTCGCCGCTGCCCGGGTCGATGGTGAATTCGACCAGGCTGTCGCCCTGCTCGTTGGCAACCAGCAGGTGGCCTCCGTCCGGCGCCAGCGTCATGAAGCGCGGGTCCCGGCCGCCGGATGGCGTCCAGC
>Ga0255028_100230_pt1 | contig 11944 bp, 9 predicted proteins | sample DRGLUT_MetaT_FD_178168 | JGI IMG/M metagenome (GOLD analysis project Ga0255028, IMG submission 178168) | Metatranscriptome of freshwater microbial communities from Pennsylvania, United States - DR:GLUT (Metagenome Metatranscriptome) | ecosystem: Environmental > Aquatic > Freshwater > Creek...
AGCCCCTCGATCTGGCCCATCATGGCCTGGATCTGCGCGGCGCGGCGGCGGACCCCGGGGGAGGGGCGGCCGGCGCTGCGGGTGATCGGGTTCGGCAGCACAGCGACCAGGAGGGCCGCCTCGCTCCGGGTCAGCCGGCTCGCATCCTTGCCGAACCAGTGGCGGCTCGCCGCCTGGGCGCCGTAGATCCCGTCGCCCCATTCGGCGACGTTGAGGTAGATCTCCATCATCCGCCGCTTGCCCCAGAGGGCGTCGAGCGCCAGCGCGAGCGGGATCTCCAGACCCTTGCGGATGTAGGAGCGGCCCGGCCACAGGAAGACGTTCTTCACCGTCTGCATGGCGATGGTCGACGCGCCCCGGCTCGGCGAATCCTCGTCCTCCACGACTTCGCGGATCGCGCCGAAATCGACGCCATAATCCAGGCAGAAGCGCTGGTCCTCCGAGGCGATCACCGCCTGCAGCAGCGCCGGCGCGATCGCCGCGAGCGGCACCGGATCCCGGCTCACGGGCTGAAGCGTCAACCACCGGCCGAGCATCAGGGTCGACGGCGGCGTCACCGCGCTATAGACGAGCGCCAGCGTGAGCGTGAAGATGAATCCGACGGCGGGGAGCAGCAGCAGCGCTCCCACGATCCGGCGCACACGGCGGGAACGCCTCGGGCGGGCGCGCGGCAGATCGCGCTCTGCCGCGTTTCGCCTGGGTCCGGTTCGGTCGAACGTGATTTCATCTCCGCGCAAAGCGACGCCCGATTGATTTCGCCAGGCCAAGACCGGACGCAGCGCCCGATGACCTCGACTTCCTCAACGCAGGCTCAGACCGGTTCGGTCAAGGCTGGCACACAAGCCTCCGAGTTTTCCCACAGGCTGGCGCAGGTCGCCGAGACGGTCGAGACGTTTCTGGTCGAGCGCCTCGGCCCCGAGGCCGGTCCCGGCGAGATCGCCCGGCCGCCGCGCCTGATGGAGGCGATGCGGCACGCCGTGCTCGGCGGCGGCAAGCGCCTGCGCCCGTTTCTCGCCATCGAGACCGCCCGAATGCTCGGCGGCTCCGAGGCCGCGGCGCTCGCGGCCGGTGCCGGGGTCGAGCTCGTGCATTGCTACAGCCTCGTGCACGACGATCTGCCGGCCATGGACGACGACGACATGCGCCGCGGGAAGCCGACGGTGCACAAGGCCTACGACGAGGCCACCGCCATCCTCGTGGGCGATGCCCTGCAGACGCTGGCCTTCGAGATCGTCGCCGACCCGGCCTGGCAGCCCGACGCGCGGATCCGCGCCGACCTGGTGCTCGGGCTGGCCCGCGCCTCCGGCCTCGGCGGCATGGTCGGCGGCCAGCTCCTCGACCTCACCGCCGAGGGGCGGTTCGGCGCCGCCAATATGGACGTGGACGACACCCTGCGGATGCAGGCGATGAAGACCGGGGCGATCCTGGCCTTCTCGGTGGAAGCCGGCGCGATCGTCGGCGGCGCCGACGAAGGGCAGCGGGCGGCGCTGCTGCGCTACGGGCTGGCGCTGGGCCAGGCGTTCCAGATCGCCGACGACATTTTGGACCGGGAGGCCTCCCCGGAGGCGATGGGCAAGGCCACCGGCAAGGACAAGGATGCCGGCAAGGCCACGCTGGTCGATCGCCTCGGCCTCGACGGGGCCCGGGCCGAGTGCGACCGCCTGGTCGGCGTCTGCGAGGACGCGGTGGCGCTCTGGGGCGAGAAGGCGCGGACCCTGCGGGACGCAGCCCGCTTCACGGTCGCCCGCAAGACCTGATCAGACCTTCGCAGGGCATGCGCGCAGGACAGAGCTGGCCCGGATCGCGACAATTGAACGGGTCGGTTTGACCGACCCGCAAGGACATAGCCCCGATTGTTGGGCATGCCCTCCTATCCGCCCCTGTCCCGCATCCTGGCCGCCGGCTCAGGGCTCGGCGGGCTCGGCTACATGATGACCCATCCGGATCCGTCCGTGGAGAGCGTCGTGACCGGTCTGTCGTGCCTGGTGCTGTGTGTCGGCTTCTCGGCGATGCCGGCACCGAAGAAGCCGAAGCCGCGGGTGCCCGTCCCGACCCCGTTGCCGCCGGCGCCCGAGCCGCAGGCGATTCCGCTCCTGCCGGGTCCGCAGCCGCATCGGCTGCTCATGACGACGGTCGTGCCGCCGGGCCGCGACCTCCCCGAGCTGGGGAGCCAACGGCAGCGCAGCGACGACCGGCAGCCCCAACGGACCTCGTAGATCCGCGGCGGCGCACCGGCCGTCTTCCGGCGTCAGGCGCGATTCTTCTTGTTGTAGACGTCGAGGCAGACTGCGGCGAGCAGCACGATGCCCTTGATCACCTGCTGGTAGTCGATGCCGATCCCGAGGATCGACATGCCGTTGTTCATCACGCCGATGATGAACGCCCCGATGACCACGCCCGAGACCTTGCCGATGCCGCCGGCCGCCGACGCGCCGCCGATGAAGCAGGCCGCGATCACGTCGAGCTCGAAGCCGACGCCGGCCTTCGGGGTCGCGGTGTTGAGCCGCGCGGCGAAGATCATGCCGGCGAGCCCGGCCAGGGCGCCCATATTGGCGAAGGTCAGGAAGGTGAGCCGCTCGGTCTTGATGCCGGACAGACGCGCGGCCTTGATGTTGCCGCCGAGCGCGTAGATCCGCCGCCCGATCGTCGTCCGCGTGGTGACGAAGCGATAGAGCATCACCAGCACGAACATCACGATCAGCACGTTCGGCAGGCCGCGATACGCGCTCATCTGGTACGCGAAGGCGAGGATCACGATGGTCGTGATACCGTTGCGGGCCACGAACGCGGCCAGGCTGTCGGGCTGGCTGCCATGGCGGACCTGCACGGCACGGCGCTGCCAGTTCATGCCGAACAGGATCAGCGAGAGCACGATCCCGATCAGGACCGAGGTCCAGGGGCCGGCGAAATTGACCAGAAACCCCTTGGCGAGAAGCTGGAACACCTCCGGGAACGGTCCGATCGAGGCGCCCTGGAGCAGTGCGAGGGTCAGGCCGCGGAACACCAGCATGCCGGCCAGCGTGACGATGAAGCTCGGAATGCCGAGATAGGCCACGAAAGACCCCTGCAGCCCGCCGATGGCCGCGCCGACCGCGAGGCAGATGATCGTCGCGGACAGGGGATCGACGTCGAAGCGGACCATCAGCAGCGCCGCCAGCGCACCGACGAAGCCGACGATCGACCCGATCGACAGGTCGATATGCCCGGCCACGATGACCAGCAGCATGCCCAGCGCCATCACGACGACGTAGCTGTTCTGCAGGATCAGGTTGGTCAGGTTGAGCGGCTGGAACAGCACGCCGTTCGTCGTGTATTCGAAGAACAGCGTGATCAGCAGCAGGGCGATCACCAGCCCGTAATCCCGGAATTGCGAAGTCCCGAGGAGGCCGCGCTTGGCACGCGCATCGGCGGCGGGCTTGGCCTCCGGGATCGAATCGGGGCCGGAGGGCATCGTCTTGGCCGCAGAGATCTCGGTCATCCGTTCAGTTCCTTCGAGCGCATGATCGCGCGCATGATCGCCTCCTGGCTCGCCTCCGAGCGTTGGAACTCGCCCACGAAGCGCCCCTCGTTCATCACGTAGATGCGGTCGCATAGGCCGAGCAGCTCCGGCATCTCCGACGAGATCATCAGCACGCCCCGGCCGCCATCGGCCAACTCGTTGATGATCGAATAGATTTCGTACTTGGCGCCGACATCGATACCGCGCGTCGGCTCGTCCAGGATCAGCACCTTGGGGTGCGTGAACAGCCACTTGCTGAGCACGACCTTCTGCTGGTTGCCGCCGGACAGGTTCACGGTCTGCTGCGCGACGCCGAAGGAGCGGATCCGCATCTTGGTCCGATAGTCGGTGGCGACGCCGCGCTCCTTGTCCTCGTCGATCACCGCCGCCCTGGACACGCCCGGCAGGTTCGCCAGCGTCGTGTTCTTGGTGATGGTCTCGTCGAGGACGAGGCCGAGCTGCTTCCGGTCCTCGGTGACGTAGGCGATGCCGGCCGCGATCGCCTTGCCGATGGTCGAGACATCGACATCCCGGCCCTCGATCCGGGCGCTGCCCGAGATGCCCTGGCCGTAGGCGCGGCCGAACAGGCTCATGGCGAGCTCGGTGCGGCCCAAGCCCATCAGGCCGGCGATCCCGACGATCTCGCCCTTGCGGACGGTGAGGTTGACGTTGCGCACCACCGGGCGGTCGGCGTGGACGGCGTGGTGCACCGTCCAGTCGCGCACCTCCAGCATCACGTCGCCGATCCGCGGCGCGCGGGCGGGATAGCGATTCGCCATCTCGCGGCCGACCATGCCGCGGATGATGCGGTCCTCGTCGATCGACCCGTCCCGGCAATCGAGGGTCTCGACCGTGGTGCCGTCGCGCAGGACGGTGATCCGGTCGGCGACCTTGGAAATCTCGTTGAGCTTATGGGAGATCAGGATCGACGCGATGCCCTGCTCGCGGAAGCTGATCAGCAGGCGCAGGAGCGCGTTGCTGTCCTTCTCGCTCAGGCTCGCGGTCGGCTCGTCGAGGATGAGCAGCTTGACCTGCTTCGACAGTGCCTTGGCGATCTCGACGAGCTGCTGCTTGCCGACCCCGAGATGGGTGACCAGCGTATCGGGGTTCTCTTCGAGCCCCACGGTCCTGAGGAGCTCGACCGCCCGGGTGAACATCCGGTCCCGGTCGATGATGCCGAGCCGGGCCGGCTCGTTGCCGAGGAAGATGTTCTCGGCAATCGACAGGAACGGCACCAGCGCCAGCTCCTGGTGGATGATGACAATCCCGACGCGCTCGCTGTCGGAGATGTCCCGGAACTGGCTGAGCCGGCCCTCGTAGTGGATCTCGCCCTCGTAGGTGCCCTGCGGGTAGACCCCGCTCAGGACCTTCATCAGCGTCGATTTGCCGGCGCCGTTCTCGCCGACCAGGGCGTGGATCTCGGCGGGCTCAATCGTCAGGTTGACGTCGGTGAGCGCCTTGACGCCGGGGAAGGACTTGGAAATTCCCCGCATTTCGAGGACGGGCTGCATGCGACCACTTCCGGCTCGTCGTTCAAATGTCGGCAGCCGATGCCGGGGGTGCCGGCATCGGCCAGGATCGGTCGGGGCCGGCACCCGGCCCCGAGGGGCTCACTTGAGCTGGTCGAGCGTGTAGTAGCCCGTATCCACCAGGGCCGGCTTCCAGTTGGCCTTGGTGACGACCACCGGCTTCAGCAGGTAGGACGGGACGACCTTCTTGCCGTTGTTGTAGGTCTTGGTGTCGTTGACCTCCGGCTGCTGGCCGGACTCGATCGCGTCGATCATCGCGACCGTCACCTTGGCCAGGTCGCGCGTATCCTTGAACACCGTCGAGTATTGCTCGCCGGCGATGATCGACTTGACCGATTGCAGCTCGGCATCCTGGCCGCTGACCACCGGCATCTTCAGGCTGCCGGAGCCGTAGCCGACGCCCTTGAGCGACGAGATGATGCCGATCGAGATGCCGTCATAGGGCGACAGGACCGCGTCGAGCTTGGCGCTGCCGTAATAGGCCGAGAGCAGGTTATCCATGCGGGCCTGGGCGGTGGCCGGGTCCCAGCGCAGGGTCGAGACCTTGTCCATCCCGGTCTGGCCCGAGCGCACGACGAGCTTCTTGGCGTCGAGATACGGCTTCAGCACCGACAGGGCGCCGTCGTAGAAGAAATAGGCGTTGTTGTCGTCCGGCGAGCCGCCGAACAGCTCGATGTTGAACGGGCCCTTGCCGTCCTTGAGCCCGAGTGCATCGACGATCGAGGTGGCCTGCTGCACGCCGACCTGAAAGTTGTCGAACGTGGCGTAATAATCGACGTTCGGGGTGCCCTTGATCAGGCGATCGTAGGCGATGACCTTGACGCCGGCATCCTTGGCCTTCGACAGCACGTCGCTCAACGTCGTCCCGTCGATCGAGGCGATCACCAGGACCTTCGCGCCCTTGGTGAGCATGTTCTCGATCTGGGCGAGCTGGTTCGGGATGTCGTCGTCGGCGTATTGCAGGTCCGGCTTGTAGCCCTTGGCGGCCAGCTGCTTCACGATGTTGTTGCCGTCGTCGATCCAGCGCTGGGACGACTTGGTCGGCATGGCGACGCCGATCAGGTCCCCACTCGCGGCGAGTGCCCCCGGCACGGCGACGCCCGTCAGCAACGAGGCGGCGAGCGCAATCTTGAGAAAGGTCTGCCTGGTGATCATCAAGTCCCCCCGGTCGTATCGCAATCCCGCGCGCCCTGTCGGCGCGCTTCGCATTGTGCGAATGTTTTTTTGATTGGCAGAAATTACCGTCCCACCGGTCTCGACGAGCCCGGTTCGACAATGAAATCGCTTTGCTAAAGCTCTTTCGGCCTGTTCGAGCCGATCGAAAGTCTTCAATACCGGCACAGACCATCCGCGCGTCTTGCGGACGCTCGGCGGCTGGACCAGCGAAGGCGGCGCACAGGTCACGAGGGCCCTCGCCCTATGCGCGACCGAGTTTTCCACTCGGCCATTTTTGTTGAGCGATTTGTATGAGTTATAAAACGGGGCGTCAATCGGCGCCGCGCCGGGCGCACGGGAAAAAGCTTGGCTGTTGGTAAGCGCGGGTGCGCGGTTCGGCCGGGCGGCGCCCGAGAGCGCCGATTTCGAATAAAAAAGGTCAGCCGCGGCCGACGAACGGCATCTTGGTCGCCATCACGGTCATGAACTGGACATTGGCCTCCAGCGGCAGGTTCGCCATCATCAGCACCGCGTCGCCGACATGGTCCGGGTCCATCACCGCCTCGGCCCGCGTGGAGCCGTCGGCCTGCGCGACGCCCTCTTTCATCTTGCCGCCCATCGGGGTGTCGGCGTTGCCGATATCGATCTGGCCGCAGGCGATGTCGTAGGCGCGCCCGTCGAGCGAAGTCGCCTTGGTGATGCCGGTCACGGCGTGCTTGGTCGCCGTGTAGGCGATCGAGTTCGGCCGCGGCGCATGGGCCGAGATCGAGCCGTTGTTGATGATCCGGCCGCCCCGGGGATCCTGGTCGCGCATGATCCGGAAGGCGTGCTGGGTGCACAGGAACAGCGCGGTGAGGTTGGTGTCGACCACCTGGCGCCAGGTCTCGAGCGGCAGGTCTTCCAGCGGCACCGGCGGCGCGCCGATCCCGGCATTGTTGAACAGCAAGTCGAGGCGACCGAAACGGGATTTGGTCTGCGCGAACAGGTTGGCGATCGAATCCGGGTCGGTCACGTCGGTGGGCACCACGAGGGCGCGCCCCGGCTCGATCCGCGCCGCGACCTCGTCGAGGGGCGCCTGCCGCCGACCGGAGAGCACCACGGTCCACCCGGCTCCGGCGAGCGCCAGGGCGGAAGCCCTGCCGACCCCCGTCCCCGCCCCGGTCACGATCGCGATCCGACCCGCCACCGACATCGCTGCCTCCCTGTTTATGCCGTTGTCCTGCCTGTACCGGACGGCTGCGGCGGCGCGAAGGGCGATCCGTTTCAGATACGAGCAGACCGTAGCGGCTTCCGACGCGCTATGCTGGGACACGGGGGACGCGGATCAGGAGCGGCGGGATGCGAGCGTATCGGGGGTTGGGCGTGGCCGCGATCACGGCGGGGCAGGGGTGAGGGCACCCGAGATCCCGTTCCTGGCCGGCCTCGACGCGGAGGCCGCCGAGGCGGTGCGGGCCCGCATGGTCGCGATGGCGGTGCCGGGCGGCCGGACCCTGTTCGAGCAGGGCGATGCCGGCGACGCGCTCTACACCCTGGTCTCCGGCGCGGTCGGCGTCTCGACCCGCGACCAGCACGGGCTCCAGACCCGGATCGCCCGCCTGAGGCCGCCCGAGATTTTTGGCGAGATGGCGCTCTTGTCCGACGCGCCGCGGGCCGCGACCGTGATGGCGCTGCGCGATTCGCAACTCCTGTGCCTCACCCGCGCGGCTTTCGAGGCCGTGATCACCGAGCATCCGCACACGCTTCTGTATTTCGCCCGCATGCTCGCCGAGCGCCTGCGCGCCCTCTACGAGGGTCATTCGGTGCACCATGCACCGCGCACCTTCGTGGTGCTCGCGGTGACCGACGGTCCCGATCCGGAGCCGTTCGCTCGGGCCTTCGCCGCCGCCCTGGACGCGATCCTGCCGGGCGAGACCGGGTGCCTGACCCGATGGCCGGAGGGGGCGGACGAGGACTCGATCCACGCTTTCGAGGCCCGGCATGCGCGGACGGTGTTCCTGGCCCGGGAGATCGACGGACCGTGGTCCCGGTTAAGCCAGCGCCTCGGCGACCACATCCTGCTGCTGGCCGAGCCCGGCGCGCCGCCGCGCCCGGGCGCGACCGCCTATCTGGAGCAGGTGCGCTCCGACTGGATCCGCATGGATCTGGTGGTGCGCCAGGATCCCCGGGCGCAGCGGCCCAAGGCCCTGCACCCCGACGTCGCCGGCCTGCCCGCGGCCATGCGGATCCAGATCCGCTCCGGTCGGCCGGACGACATGGCTCGGCTCGCCCGCCTCGCCTGCGGCGCGGCGCGGGGCCTCGTGCTCGGCGGCGGCGGCGCGCGGGCGCTGGCCCATCTCGGCGTGCTCAAGGCCCTGGATGAGATCGGCTGCAAGGCGGATTTCGTCGGGGGCACCAGCATGGGCGCGGTGATCGCCGCCAGTCTCGCCATGGGCTGGAGCCTCGGCGAGATTTGGGGTCACACCGAAGCCGCCTTCGCCGGCCGCAACCTGATCAACGATTACACGCTGCCGATCCACGCCCTGACCCGGGGCGCCAAGGTCGATGCCAGCCTCGCCGAGCGCTACGGCGGCGCGCGCATCGAGGATCTGTGGCTGCCGTTCTTCTGCGTCTCGTCGAACCTGACGACCGGACGGGCGATGATCCACCGCGACGGCGACCTGCCGAGGGCGCTGCGGGCCAGCATCGCCATCCCGGGACTGCTGCCGCCGGTCCTATGCGACGAAGGCGTGCTGGTCGATGGCGGCATGATGAACAACGTGCCGGCGGATGTGGCGGCGGATTTGGAGCGGGGCCCGGTCCTCGCCGTCGACGTCGGCAGCGACCGCGCGTTCCAGGACATGCCGATGCGGGGCTGGCGCGGCCGGCTCCTGCGCCGGCTGATCGGCTCGCCGGTGGCGATGCCGGGCCTCGCGCCGCTCCTGCTGCGCGCCGCCACGGTCTCGAGCGACGCGCAGACCATGGTGGCGGCGGCCCATGCCACCGCCCTGCTCAGGCCGCCGCTCGCGGGCATCGACCTGCGCGCCTGGTCGAGCTTCCGGGAATCCGCCGAACTCGGCTACCTGGACACGCGCGCGAACATCGCGGCCGGCCATCTCGCGCAGTGGCTCGACCCGATGTTTTGAAGGCCCGATGCATTGAAGGATCGGCGCGCCGCGCCGGCCTGGCGGGCGTGCGCCAGCGCACTGCGGCAAACGGCGGCCGGTAACCGGACGCCCCGGGCGACGATCTTCCCTGCAGAGAAGACACGGTGAGCCCCGAATCATGACGACCCATTCTGCAAGACCGCATGCTGCGGCCAACACGAACGCGGCGCGAAGCCTACGGGCCGGCGACGGATCGCCCTATGTCCCGGCGACCGGTGCCCTGCTGCACGGTGCAGCCTTCGTCCTGCTCTGCCTCTGGACGCGGACCTCGCCGGACCGCCTTAGGGACCAACTCGACGCCGAGGCGGGCGCCTGTTCCGCCCTCGGCTTCTGACGGGACGGACACGCTTCGACAGCGGGCCTGAACCGGCGGACACGACGGAGCGCGGGATCGGATGAGCGATGTGGCGGGTGTTGCGTTTCGCCGGGTCGGCCTGCCGGAGGTGAGCCTGCACGTGGCCGAGGCCGGCCCGCAGGCGGGCCCCCCGACCATCCTGCTGCACGGCTTCCCGGAATTCTGGTACGGCTGGCGCCACCAGATCGGGCCGCTCGCCGAGGCCGGCCTGCGTCTGGTCGTACCCGACCAGCGCGGCTACGGCCTCAGCGACAAGCCGCTGGGCGTCGCCGCCTACCACCTCGACCGGCTGGCCGGCGACGTGATCGCCCTGGCGGACGCCTCCGGTTTCGCGACCATCCGCCTCGTCGGCCACGATTGGGGCGGCCTCGTCGCGTGGTGGACCGCCAGCCGCTATCCCGACCGGATCGACCGGCTCGCGATCCTCAACGCGCCGCATCCGGGCATTGTCGGCTCCTACATCCGCCGCCACCCGGGTCAGTGGCTGCGCAGTTCCTATGTCGGCCTGTTCCAGATCCCCGTGCTGCCCGAGCGGCTGCTCACGGCGGATCGGTGCCGGGCGCTGCGGCGGGCGCTGACCCGCACGAGCCGGCCGGGCGCCTTCGCGCCCTCCGACCTCGACCGCTACGTCGAAGCCTGGCTGCGGCCCGGCGCGATGACCGCGATGCTGAACTGGTATCGCGCCCTGGCCCAGTTGCCGCGGACGGCACCCCCGCGGGTCCGCGTCCCGACCCTGATCCTCTGGGGCAGGCAGGACACCGCCCTGCAATCCGGCCTCGCGGAAGCGAGCCTCGACCTCTGCGAGGCCGGGCGGATCGCATGGTACGACCGGGCGACCCACTGGCTCGCCCACGAGGAGCCGGCAGCGGTGAACGCCGCCTTGCGGCAGTTCCTGGTCTGACCCGGCGTCGAGGCGGGCGCAGCAGCAGAGCTTCGGCGATCTGCGTAGCCGACGGCGTTCTTCACCTCAGAAGTTGCATCTACACAGTTCAGCCATTGCTTAGAGTCGTCGCATCGTGCCCTTACGGTTTGTATCGCGGGTTAATCCTGCTTTTTGGCAGATAGCACAGAAGCTTTTTTACAGCGTTACGAGGAACATCCCAGTCCGCGAGCCATTGTGGGGGAACTTCTCGGACTGGACTGGAGCATTTCAACAATGTCATTTCGTTCACTGCTGACCGCGGGCATGGTCTTCGGCGGTCTCGTCGCTGGAACCGCGGCGGTCCAGGCTGCACCGGCGATGCCGCAATCGGGCTTGGCCGGCCACGACATGGTCGAGACCGTGGCGATGCATCATCACCATCACCGGATGCACCGCCACCACTCGACGCGCCACGAGCGCCGGATGCGCCGCATGAACACGATGCGCCACGGCAGTCCGAACGCGAAGAACCCGGCCCTGCGCGGCCACCAGCAGAACCTCGGCAACACCACCGGCGGCCCGCGCTACTGAACCGTTCCCCTCGATCCGAACGACAGCCCGGCGCTCACAGCGCCGGGTTTTTTGTTTCGGGGAGGCCTCATCCACCGGTGGTGATGGTTTCTCCCCAGGCGCGTCGCGCGGCACGGCCTGATTCGGCAGCGGCTCTCTGCTAAGAGGCGGGATGGCCCGAACCGCCGTCCGCACCGCCCCCGAACCGCCGCCCACCGCCGCCCTGGATCCGGCCGGCGCCACGCCGATGATGGCGCAGTATATCGAGATCAAGGCGGCCAACCCCGATTGCCTCCTGTTCTACCGGATGGGGGATTTCTACGAGCTGTTCTTCGGCGACGCGGAGATCGCCTCGCGGGCCCTCGGCATCGTGCTGACCAAGCGCGGCCGGCACGGCGGCGCGGAGATCCCGATGTGCGGCGTCCCGGTGGACCGGGCCGACGACTACCTCAGCCGCCTGATCGCGTTGGGCAACCGGGTCGCCGTCTGCGAGCAGACCGAGGATCCCGCCGAGGCCAAGCGGCGCGGGCCGAAATCGGTGGTGCGGCGGGAGGTGGTGCGCCTCGTCACGCCGGGCACGATCACCGAGGATCGCCTGCTCGATCCGGCGAGCGCCAACCTCCTGCTGGCGATCGGGCGGCGCAGGACCGGGGAGGGCGCCACCGCCTACGGCCTGGCCGCCATCGACATCTCCACCGGGCGCTTCTCCCTGAGCGAGGTCGCGAGCGGCGATCTCGCCGGGGCGGTCGCCCGGCACGATCCCCGGGAGATCGTCCTGTCCGAGGCGATCCATGCCGATCCGGCGTTGGCGCGGATCTGGCAGGAAAGCCG
>Ga0255028_100231_pt1 | contig 11898 bp, 12 predicted proteins | sample DRGLUT_MetaT_FD_178168 | JGI IMG/M metagenome (GOLD analysis project Ga0255028, IMG submission 178168) | Metatranscriptome of freshwater microbial communities from Pennsylvania, United States - DR:GLUT (Metagenome Metatranscriptome) | ecosystem: Environmental > Aquatic > Freshwater > Creek...
CGGCGACATGGGCTCCACCCTGTCGGGGGGGCAGAAGCAGCGCGTGATCTTGGCCCGCGCACTCTACCGGCGACCCGAGATCTTGTTCCTGGACGAAGCGACGAGCCACCTCGACGAGCCGACGGAGGCCGCCATCGCGACCGCCCTGCAGGATCTGCGCATGACCCGGGTGATCGTCGCGCACCGCCCCGCGACCGTGATGCACGCGGACACTACTTATCATTTTGCGTCGCAAACACCAGCATAGGCCGAAATACTTGAGCAGGGAAGATTTTATCTGATTAAAATATTAAATTATCTCCTTTTTATTCAATAAAACATCAAAATATACATCTATAACACCCTGATTTTTCGTCATGCATCTTAGTTAAAGAGTTAAGTCGCAAAATTAATTGGCTTCGGCAGGAGCAGGCTACGATGGCTCTGGGGGGCAATACGGACAACCTGCTCTCTTTGGCTCAAAATGTCAGCTTTGTCTTATGGCCTGCCTAAGAGCGGCCATTCCACTTCCCACCCAACTGAGCCATCCAATGGCGCCCGCTGACAGACGGGATCTGGTCGAAAGTCGCCTGTCCTCTTCCAAGCAAGGAAGAGGTATGAGCAGATACTATAACGCTTGATTTCGTTTAGAATTTCGAGAAATCAAGAACATAACGCATACTGATAAGAACAACGATAGTCGCGATGATTTGCTTGACGCTAAAGCCCCTTTCTGCCGCGCTGTGTGATTAACCATCACAGATAATTTTGTGAATTTCACTAAACACCACGACGCCTCTTCATACTGATCAAACACTTACACGAGATTCCACCATCAAACCCCGAAGCTTCCGACAGCTAACCGTGCGAAAGGATCCATTTGCGCAGCTAACCTCACGAATGGATTGACAGGTCACTCGCGTTCCCTCGGTCGCGATCCCCATCAGCCCGTGCCGGAAGCGCCCTCCGACCCCTTTTTATTCGTTCCTCACATCGGGACACTCCCCAGATATCGCGCTCCCCCATCCCCTCCTGGCGGCGTCCGCCGCGATTCGTCGCGTTCGACGCCCGCATCCGCCAAGTCGCCACCCGCGGCCCTTGACGGCAGAGCCGACATCACCCCTACAGATTCCGCCCGAGCGTCTCGGCGTCCGAACCGAACATAGAGCGCCGGCAGCACCACCGAGGTCAGTAAGATCGCGCTGATGAGGCCGCCGATGACAACGGTCGCCAAAGATTTCTAGACTTCGGCCCCGGTCGCCACCGCCATCGGCACGAAGCCGAGGGCGGCGACCAGGGCCCTGATCACCACTGGCCGGAGTCGGGTCAGCGCGCCCTCCCGAATCGCATTGGGCACGGCGTTACCGTTAGCGACCCGCTGCTTGATGTGGTTCAGCAGCACGAGGCCGTTGAGGACCGCGACCCCCGAGAGGTCGATGAACCCCACTGCCGCGGAGACGGAGAACGGCATATCGCGCCACCACAGCGCGGCAACGCCTCCCTTCAGCGCCAAAGGCACGGCGCTGAAGACAATGGCCGCATCCCGTGCCGAGCCCAGCGCCCGGAGCAGCAGGACGAAGATCAGGACAAAGCACGTCGGCACCACGACCATCAGGCGCTGGCGTGCCGCCGTCAGGTTCTCGAATTGCCTACCCCAGCGAACCTCGTACCCCGCCGGCAGCTTCACCTCGGCGGCGATGCGCGTTTGAGTCTCGGCGACCACCGAGCCGATATCGCGCCCGCGGACGTTGGCTGTCACGACCACACGACGGCGGCTGTCCTCGCGGCGCACTTGGTTCGGTCCTTCGCTGAACGTGAACGTCGCGAGTTGGCGCATGGGAACGCTCATCGCGCTCGCTGGCAAACGCCGAGGCGACCGAGCCGTATTTCCAGATCGCATCCGCCGTCATCGTCTTCGGCGTCGCCGCTTGGATGATCTATCGCACGTGGTGCGCTTAACAGCTCGAGACATCCGGCCATCACAACGACCACGATCATCACCACGGCGGGGAGGTCCGGACAATCGACACCGTCCATGGCGTCATGGCGCTGGAAGTGTGCGAGGATGGCGTGCCGCCGCGCTTTCGCGTTCGCTTCGTGACCGGCCATGGATGGGCCGCGCAGGATGTGACGCTGACGACTGAGTGGGACGACGGCGCTCCGCAGGCCTTCTCCTTCGTCGAGCGCGACGGCTATCTGGAGAGCCGCGACGAGATTCCGGAGCCGCACGCGTTTTTGGCGCGGGTCAGCCTCGGTCACGGCGGCCATACTCACGACTACGATGTGCCCTTTCACGAGCACGACCACGGAGTGAGTGTTGCACAGGACGGCGAGCCCATGGACGCCCACCAGCGAGCGCACGCCAACAACATCGCCCGGCGCATCTCCGGCGGCAGCGTTACCACCGGGCAGATAGTCCTGTTCGGGTTGACCGGCGGCCTGATCCCGTGCCCTGCAGCGATCACCGTCCTGCTACTGTGCTTCATCTCAAGCAGCTGACACTGGGCGCGGCGCTGGTGCTGTGCTGATGCTGCTTCGGCATCGGTCTGGCCGTGACGATGGTGAGCGCAGGCGTCATCGCATCGCTGAGCGTGCGGCACATCCGAAAGCGATGGTCAGGCTTCGGGACCCTTGCCCGGCGCGCGCCCTATGCTTCAGGTTTCCTGATGCTGCTGATCGCCCTTTACATGGACGCATCGGGCTGGAGCTCGCCCGCACCGCGTCCGAGACGCAGATCGGAACGCATGCCTCAGTAGCGTCCGGGGGCAATCCGGTACGACACTGAGGCGGGCCTCTGTCGCTACCGGCCCTATTGTCAGCGCGTCGTACCCAATCTGCGGTCTTCACGGCCCTGTGCTCGGCACGGTCAGGCGACCCGCTTGTAATCGGCCGACTGGCTCCCGATTTCCGGATTGCGCTTGAGGCAAGGCGCTCTACGGAGAAGATTATGCCGCACAACGAGACCACAGCCCTGTCGGGCACGATCAAGCACGTCTTCGCGCATCGGTTCACCCTGGAGGCTCAGGGGGGAACCCACTTGGCCGATCTTGGCCCGAAGGGCGCGGAAGCCTTCCCTCTTTCGCCAGGCCTGTCCGTCACCTTGGAAGGCGAGCGTCGCCCCTCCGAGATCAAGGTCACGCGGATTGAGACCTCGGGCCGCGAGCCAGTATTTATCGAGCACAAGAAGCCGAATCACGGTCCGGGCCACAAGCACGCGGACGTCCAGGCCGACCCGAACGTCGTCCTCGCTGCGGCGCGGAAGGTCGGCTGGGAGACCCATGGTGATCCGCGCCGCAAGCCCAAACACTTCGAGGTGCTCGCGCTTCGAAATCCGGGCGATTGGACCGAGTTGCACATTGACTTCGCGGGCACGATCTACAAGCAGAAGCCCGCGGACGCCGAGAAGTGGTCGCTCGCTGCCTGATAAGTACTTGGGACTGTCGACCGACGGTCCCACGCCTCAGGTTTTGCCGACAAAGCCGGCAATCCTGACAATAGGTCGATGAGACCTTTCGGATGAAAAGCTCCGGCACTGCGCCGGGGCTTTTCGCCGTCGACAGGACGATGCGCGGCAATCAGTATGAGCGTGAGGTCGTCGTGGTCGGTACGGTGGGAGCCGTTACCGCACGCGGCCGCCATATCATCAGAATCGCGACGAAAGTTATGCCGGACAGCGCTGTGGACGCCGGAAGACCAATGTCGAGAAGCTTGCCTTCCGCCAGCCAGTCGCCGACCGCCGTCCCAGCCGTACGGGCGATAGCGACCGTCGTCCAGTAAGCCCCAATCGAGGCTACGCCACCCTGAGGGAGCATCAGAGCGATACCGAGCAGGGCACCGAGAGCGACGGACGCAGCCCCCTGGCCGATCAGGTGCGAACAGTCGTCGCCGAGTACGGTGCCGAGTACACCCGCCGTCAGCATCGCTCCCCAGTATAGGACGTCCGTATTGGGCACGCCCGCGTTCACCGTCGCCTTCCGTGCGTCCCGGACGTGCGACAGGCCAGCGAGCGCCGCAAGAAGCGCGACGAGTCCTACCGCCAGGGCGACCGCCGGCAGGCTGTGGCGGAGATAGTCGGCGATGTTGGTCGCACCGGTGCGGATGATGACGATCGCCAACCAGTAGTAGGCCTCATGGGCTCGGTCGTCCCTGCGCTCGATCAGGAAGGCGACCGCTGCGAGCGCGACAAGCAGCCAAAGGCCACCGAGAAGGCCGAACCCGCTCTCATGCGCGTATAAATCGCCGAGGTTCGTACCGAAGATGCTCGCGAAGGTGATTGCGAGCCAGTAGCGCATGTTGATCTCAGGGACGTGTATCGGCTTCATTGGGCTGATCCTCGGCAGGGCGTCTCGAATGGGCGCATCGGCGCGCTTGACGCGCGCGCGGGTCTTTCCAGTACGGTGATCCGACCGCGTCCGTATCAGGTCCGCCGCCTCGCAGCCCGGCTTTGTCGCGTCAGCGGACTGTCGGGCATGGCGGCCGGCTCGGGATCAAAAGCCTTCGCGATGTCGGCCCGGTACGAGGACCGACGTCTCGACAAAGCCAAGCCGCGCGTTGGAGACGCATGTCCGGTTCTATACGGTTCCGTATAGGGCTACGGAGCAACCGTCCTTCGGCGACCGCTCGCGATGGCAGGTCCGGCCGCCGACGTTCGACCAAAGCGGAATCATGCGGCCTCAGCAGACGACAGCGACTTCCGATCCGCCCAAAAAGCAGCCCTTCGTAGGCAAGCGCCAGCGACGATCGCTTTCGTCGCCCCGTGCCCAGAACGGTCCGGGACACGCAGAGCAGCGTGGCAGGTCAGATCGCGAGGGCGAAAGGGTTCCAGCGATCCGCCAAAGAGCCGATCAAGCGTGATCAGTAGTCGGCCTTGAGGGAGAGGTAGAAGCTGTAGCTCGCGCCGGGTCCGGTGTGGCCGATCAGCGGGCCGCCGGCAGCCAGCAGCGACCAGTGATCGAACAGCTTGTAGGTCATCCCCAGGTTGATGCCGGTTAGGGCCGGGCTGCCGGTGGCGGCTGAAGTTTGGTGGTACGCTTCCACCCCGAGACTAAGCTGATCGGTGATCGTCCGCTGCAACACGGCCCCGTCGAGCCAGAAGTTGCGTTGGCCTGGACCCGGATTGATCGTGTAGCCGCCGCCACCGAACAGCGACCAATCGCCAAAATCCTTCTCTGCCCAGACGGGCAGAAACACGTCGAGACGTCTGGATCCGAACGTCCGGTTGGCGGTCGGCAAGAACAGGCGTGGAAAGAACGACACGTCCGGTAGGAGGTCTCCGTCGGCTTGGTGGAGAAATCGGTATTTCGCCGCCAGTTCGATGTCGCCAACCCCGACGCCGTTGGCCGATCCGCGCTCGAAGTCGGCCGGAATGACGGCCGTGAGCTGAAGATCTTTGTAGGCCCCGTAATTGATGTCCATACCGGCCTGACCAGCGGTGACCCCGAAGGTCCGCGTTCCCAGGCCGAAATGGTAGATCTCCCAATGTCCGGTGTCGGTCGGCACAGGATCGTCGCTGATGTAGGGCGGACCGGCCTGCGCACCGATGGAGGTGGCGAGTAGAAGCACCAGCGCGTTCAGCGGCGGTAAGGCTGCACATCTCGGGCTCGGAACGACGTGCCGGTCCGGTGCTTCGCTCGCAGACATCGCAACACCGATCAGATGTGATGCATAACGGCGGGATCGGAGCTTGATCGCAAAACCGTGTGGCTCGCTCCCTCCGCCGCTGCGGTCTGAAGCGTCGCCTGCTCCAAGGGCGGCCTCGATGGGAACGCGATGGTCACGCGCAGGCCCGGCTCCAGATCGGAAAGCCGCAGAGCAGCGCCGTGAAGCCTGGCGATCGCCGCGACGAGGCTTAGTCCCAAACCGTTGCCCGGCGTCGTTCGGCTCCGCTCGAGCCGGTAGAACCGGCGCACCACATTCTCGCGCTCCGGGGCCGGGATCCCGGGACCGTTATCGGCGACCTCGATGGCCGGCCCTCGCTCGACCGGGTCGGGGCGACAGAGGCTGACCCGGATCTCGGTGCCCCGCGGCGTGTGGGCGAGCGCGTTCTCGATGAGATTGGCTAAGAGCTGGGCCAGCAGCTCGCGATCCCCGTCGATCGTCACGCCCGGTGCGGCCGTGCAGGTCAGGGCGCGGCCACCGTCCTCGACGTCCAGCGCGTAGGCCTCGCAGACCGTCGCGACTACCTCCGTTAGATCGACCGGCTGGAACGCCGCGCGTTGGCTACCGGCCTCGACCTGAGCGATGCGCAGCAGCGCCGAGAAGGTCGCGAGCAGACCGTCCGCCTCGGCGATCGCGCGCTCGACCGCAACCCCATACTCTTCCGTCGTCGCCGGATGGATCCGCGTACGTTCCAGGTTCTGGCGTAGGCGCGACAGCGGCGTGCGCAGGTCGTGGGCGATGTCGTTGGAGACCTGTTGCAGGCTATCCATCAGTTGCATGATGCGGTCGAGCATCGCGTTCAGGCTGATCGCCAAGCGGTCGAACTCGTCGCCAGCTCCGGTCCGCTCGATCCGCCGGGTCATATCTCCGGCGATGATCGCCTCGGCCGTGCGGGTCACAGCCTCGACCCGCCACAGAACCCCTTTCGTCAAGAGGAAGCCGGCGACCAAGCCGAGTAGCACGGAAATGCCGAGCACAATCATGAAGGCGTTCGCAACGACGTCTTCCACGTCGTCGACACTGCCGAGATCATCGGCGACGACAAGGGTCGTCCCGTCGGTCAGAGATCGAATGGCCAGCAGGAACTTATCCGATCCTGTGAGCCGGACTTCGGTCGGGGCGCTCGCTCCACCGGCCGGAACCGAAGCCGCGGCGCGCGCGACGAGGTGTTCGCCGGCGATACGCTGGCCGTCCCGCCCAAGGAGCGCATAGTGCAGGCGGCTCGAGCCGCTCACGGTCTGCGCGTCGATCAGCTTACGAAACGCATCGCTGCCGTACTGTCGGAACTCGTCGAGAAGCTCGGTCGCCTCGCCTTCGACCCTCTGGCCGGCCTGGAGCTTGAGCGCCCGTGTCACCAGTGCCTCGGCGGTGAAGCCGACCGCGGCCACCGAGATCACGAAGACCACGGTATGCAGCAGCGCGAAGCGAACCCCGCTGCCCCTCAGGATGTCAAACCGCCGGCGCACGAAGGCAATATCCCGATCCGCGCACGGTCTCGATCAACTCGCAGTCGAAACCCCGGTCCATCTTCGAGCGCAGCCGGCTCACGTGTGTTTCGACGATGTTGGTCTTGGGGTCGAAGTGGAACTCCCAGACATTTTCCAGCAGCATCGTGCGTGTGACGACACGGTCGGCGTTGCGCATTAAAAACTCCAGCAGCCGAAATTCGCGCGGCTGCAACTCGACCGTGCGCGCGCCGCGTCGCACCTTGCGACCGATCAGGTCCATCTCGAGATCGCCCACGCGCAGCACCGTCTCGACTTGTGCGACCGGCCGGCGACGACCGAGGGCGTGAACCCGAGCCAACAACTCGGCGAACGCGAATGGCTTGGTCAGATAGTCGTCGCCGCCAGCCTCAAGCCCCTCGACGCGCTGTCCGACGCCCGACATGGTCGTGAGGAACAGGACCGGTGTCTGAACGCCCGCGGCCCGCAAGGTCTTCACCGCGCCGAGACCGTCCAGCCCGGGCAGCATGCGGTCGACGATCAGGACATCGTAGGCTTCACCGGCCGCCAGAAAGAGGCCGTCGCGTCCATTGCCGGCGAGATCGATGGTGTGGCCGTGCTCTCGCAGACCCTGGCCGACGTAGTCGGCCGTCTCCGCGTCATCTTCGATCAGCAAGATCTTCATCGGACGCGGATACTTCCCGGATCGGACACGCGGTGATCGCCCGATCTTACCCGCGTTCGCTGGCCGGCGAACCATACGATCTCGTAACGTAGATCCTTTGAGCCGGCTCGCGCCGGTCCGGTTCGAGCGCCGGATCTATACCGATCTGTATAGAGCCGTCCAAAGATCCTCGATGTGCGTTGGCCGAGAAGCGAGCCCACACCTTCCAGGGTTCGGTCCTCGTGCGGCGTCCCTGGGAAAACGTCCCCGCGGGCACGGGATCACGATGACCGATTCGGACGACGGAAGTTTCGCTCTCAGCGTGGCGCTCTCCGAGGCCGCGCGTCTGCGGCTGGACCGCACGATGCGGTACCTCCGCCGGGGGCGGGTCTATGGCGGCTGCACCGACGGGGATCTGACCGCGCTCTGGCTCACAACCATGCGCACCTGGGCGGCAAAACCCGCCGAACGCCCGCTCGCCGTCGATGATGCTGAGGCCGAGTTCGCGTTGCGCGATCGTGTGCCGCCCTGTGCGCTCGCCTGCGATGAAATCGGACGCTTGGCTGCACGGGCCATGGCTGGCGTCGCGGACATGACAGCGGCCGAGCGATGCGCGGCTGGGGCGCGGATCCTAGACCGCTACCGCGATGAGGTGGCGAGGAAGAACTGACACGGCCTTGAGGCGCTTCGCGCCTTCAAGAACACAGCCCCGATAAGACACAGGACGGAGCGATGATCGACAGCCGAGAGCGTACTTTGAGCAAGGTTCCTGAAGTCACCTTCGGCTTCTGGCTCATCAAGATCCTCGCGACGACGCTGGGAGAGACGGGGGGCGACACCGTCACCATGACACTCGACTGGGGCTATCTCGCCGGGACAGCCCTGTTCGCCCTGCTGCTGATCGGCTTGGTCGTCGCCCAGATCCGGGCTAATCGGTTCCACCCGGCCCTGTACTGGGCCACCATCGTCGCCTCGACCACCTTCGGCACGACCATGGCCGACTTCGCCGACCGCTCACTCGGTATCGGCTATACCGGCGGCTCGACCCTGCTGCTCGCCTGCCTCGCAGGGGTACTCGCACTTTGGTACCGGACGGAGGGCACAGTCTCGGTGAACACGGTCTCGACCCCGAGGGTCGAGGCGTTCTACTGGGCCGCAATCACGTTCTCGCAGACGCTGGGCACCGCGCTCGGCGATTGGCTCGCCGACACCGGCGGCCTCGGCTACGAGGGCGGTGCCGTCGTGTTCGCGGCGGCCCTGGCCGTGGTCGTCTTCCTCTACTACCGGACGCAGGTCTCACGGGTCGGCCTGTTCTGGGCGGCGTTCATCCTGACGCGCCCCCTCGGTGCGACGGTCGGCGACTTCCTCGACAAGCCGGTGGCCGCCGGCGGTCTCAATTTAAGCCGGCCGCTCGCCTCGGCGGTGATCGCGGCCTTCATCGTCGCCTTGATCGTCCTGTTGCCGCAGCGCGCAGGCCGCCATCCTGGAGCGGAGCCGACGCTCTCGTGACAGTTCTGGAAACCAAAACCCGGGCGGCCCGGGCTGACCGTGACGACGCACGGCCCGAACAGCTCTGGCTCGCCGGTCTGTTCCTGAGCACAGCCCTGCTCCTGCTGTTCGGCTGGCTGGCGGAGGAGGTCTCGGAGGGCGACACGCAGTCCTTCGACCGGCGAGTCATCCTGCTGTTCCGCCATGCCGGCGACCCCGGGCAACTCTTGGGCCCACCATGGCTCCCATCGACGCTGCGTGATCTGACGAGCCTGGGCAGCACCGTCATCCTCGGCCTCACGCTCGTGCTCGTGCTCGGCTATCTCGCCATAGCCCGCAAGCGCATGGCGATGCTATTCGTCTTCTCATCCGTCGTGACCGGCCAAGTCCTCTCGACCGGATTGAAGCTGCTGTTCGAGAGACCGCGCCCTGATCTGATCCCGAACGCGCCAGAGGTGTTCACAGCGAGCTTCCCGAGTGGCCATGCGATGCTGTCGGCGGTCACCTACCTGACCCTCGCCGCGCTGTTGACGCGGATCGAGACACGACGCCTGATCCGGCACTACTTTATGGCCGGGGGGATCCTGCTCACGATCCTCGTCGGCGTCAGCCGGGTCGCTCTCGGCGTCCATTGGCCAACCGATGTGGCGGCCGGATGGTGCATGGGTGCGGCTTGGGCTACCGTTTGCGCGGTGATCGCCGCCAGACTCGCCAGAGCCAGAGACATCGAGCGGTTGCCGTAACTTCGAAGGTCGCTTCCGCAGTGCGTTCTTCACGGCCGCCGACGGACGGATCTCCTGATCGAACCTCGCGACCTCGCCGGCGCGGGTACGACGGATGCCACACGCACTCGCCGGTCAGCTTTTGCTGAGCCGTCGATGGTTGGCCTGAACCTTTCGCCGGTAGCCGCGCACAACCTTCTTGGGCTTGCCACCAGACGCTAGGGTCGCGGCTGCCTGACCGGCTGTGAGGACCTTCTCATTCACCATCAGCCGCGCTTCTTCGCGCACTTTCGGACCGCCGAGCATAAACATCGCCATCCGCCGGCCGATGACCATCTGCCCCTCGACGCCGAGAATCGCCAGTTCGGTGCCCATTGTGAGCAAGGATGCGGTCTTGCCTGCTGATCTCCGGCGCGCGCGCATGGTGTTATCCCCGATCCTGAAGTTCGGGGGTTAACGCGCGTCAGGCGGCTTCCTTCCGCGTGACCACCAGGGCCCAGATCGTCGCCGGGATCCAGCCGATCAGGGTTATGTGCAGAAGGATGCACAGGATCCCCTGGATCACTTTTCCGCGCAGGAACATGGCGAGCCACGGCGCGAGGATGCAGATGAGGATCATGATCATGGTGGGCTCGGGTCCTGAGAACTGCGACCGAACCCGACCCAGATTGGATCGTTCCAGACGGGTTGATCACACATTGGGTACGCTCGCTACGGACGGATCAGGTCGATCGCTATCCCCGGTCATAGGGCAGCGGGGGACCCAGAAGGATCGACCGCGCCGAGAAGCTCACGCCGCTTCACGCCGTCAGCCGTGGCAATCGGAGCCGCACACCCTCTCGCCGCGACGGAATGCCGAGCTAGTTCGGACCCCATGCAAAGATCGGCCGCACTGCCATTGGACACCCTATCCCGCGATGAACTCGAATCCGAAGTCCGGCGTTTGCGTGCGCAATTGACCTCCGTCGCCGAGACGTTCGAGCAGGCCCCGGGATTCATCGCGCTGTTGAGCGGTCCCGAGCACCGGTTTACGCTCGCTAACGCTGCCTACAGGATGATCGTCGCAGGCCGCGATGTCACCGGCCGCACCGTCGCCGAGGTGCTGCCGGAGGCCGTGTCGCAGGGCTATGTCGATCTGCTCGACGACGTTTTCCGGACTGGTCGAGCCCACAAAGCGTCCCGCGCTCGGTTCGATGTGCGGATCGCGCCGGACCGCCAGCTCTCCGAACGCTATCTCGACTTCGTCTACCAGCCCGTGCGCGACGCCGACGGTGCCGTCACCGGCATCTTCGTGGAAGGACTTGACGTCACCGACCAGACGGTCGCCGAAGCCGCGCTTCGCGAGAGCGAAGCGCGATACCGAACCCTGTTCGAGAGCATCGAGGTCGGCTTCTGCATCATCGAGATGAAATTCGAAGGTACACGGGCCATCGACTATCGGATCGTCGAGGCCAATCCCGCTTTTGTTCAGCAAACCGGAGCCGACGTCGTCGGGCAATGGGTCAGCGCGTTCGCGCCCAACCTGGAACAGCACTGGTTCGATACCTATGGGCATGTCGCCCTGACCGGTGATCCCGCGCACCTCGAGCATTACGCCGAGGTCTTCGGTCGCTGGTTCGACGTGCGGGCCTTGCGGACCGGCGAGCCCGACGCGCATCGGGTCGCGATCTTTTTCTCGGACATCACCGACCGCCGCCAGATCGAGCAGCGCGCCGAGGCGGGTGAGCGCGACTTGCGCCTGATCACGGACGCGCTGCCGGTTCTCATCGCCTTTATCGGCGACGATCAGATCTACCGCTTCGCCAACAAGGCCTACGAAGACTGGTTCTTCAAACCCGCCCATGAGGTCATCGGGCAAGACGTCAAAAGCCTCATCACGGCCGAGGGCTATGCGCTGCGCTGGCCTTTCATGGAGCGTGCGCTGGCCGGCGAAGCGGTCGCC
>Ga0255028_100232_pt1 | contig 11825 bp, 11 predicted proteins | sample DRGLUT_MetaT_FD_178168 | JGI IMG/M metagenome (GOLD analysis project Ga0255028, IMG submission 178168) | Metatranscriptome of freshwater microbial communities from Pennsylvania, United States - DR:GLUT (Metagenome Metatranscriptome) | ecosystem: Environmental > Aquatic > Freshwater > Creek...
CGAACAGGTTGCCGAGGCCGATGCCCGCACCCGCCATGCCGAGGCAGGCGAGGCCGGCGCCGATGTACTTCGCAGCGACGGGATCCATGATAACTCCTGAGGTCTCTTCAGATCGAAACGTGCTTTGACGTTTGCGGCGGGTGGAGCCGGCCGGATTAGTGGCCGGGGTGAAGGGCGTCGTTGAGGTAGATCGCCGTCAGTGTCGCGAAGACGTAGGCCTGAAGCGCCGCAACGAGGAACTCGAGGGCGGTCAGCGCGATCGTCAGGAACAGCGGGAGCGGCGATAGCACGCTCCAGGCGCCCGCGAGAAGAAGCTGGACCACGAAGAACGCGAAGATCTTCATCGCGATGTGGCCGGCCAGCATGTTGGCGAACAGACGGACCGACAGGCTGATCGGGCGCGAGATGAACGAGATGATCTCGATCGGCACCAGGATCGCGAGCAGCGGCTTCGGCACGCCCGACGGCACGAACAGGCCGAAGAAGTGGGTGCCGTGCTTCATCACGCCGAAGACCACCACCGTGGAGATCACCAGCGCGGCCAGCCCGAAGGTGACGATCAGGTGGCTGGTCACCGCGAAGGCGTAGGGGATCATCCCGAACAGGTTCAGGATCAGCACGAACATGAACAGGGAGAACACCAGCGGCATGAACCGCTTGCCGCCGTCGCCGGTCGCCTGGTGCAGCGTGTCGGCGATAAATTCGTAGAAGATCTCGGCCAGCGACTGCATGCGGCCCGGCACGACCGAGCGCGACGCCGTCGCCACGATGGTGATCAGCGCGATCACGCCCACGGCGGCGAACATGTAGAGGGCGGACTGCGTGAACGCGAGCTCCTGATGGCCGATATGGCCGAGCGACACGAGCGGCTTCAGCTCGAACTGCTCGATCGGGTCGATCGTGACCGCCATTCCCGCTTCCGCCCTTCTTGTCCGGCGCACCGACGGTTGCCGGCTGCCTCGATTGCCACCACCGGCGCGCCTTATGGCTCCTGCCGATCGCGCCGTTCCGGACGCGCGCCGGCGAAACCCGACACCCGCATCACGTTGTAGACCCCTGCGACGAACCCCAGCATCAGGAGGACGATCAAGCCCCAGGGTTTGGTCCCGAAGACATGATCGACGATCCAGCCGAGTATGCCCCCCGCGATTACGCCCGCGACGAACTCCGTGGAGATCGTCATGGCCTGGCCCAGCGAGGAGGCCCCGCCGCTCCGAGGTCGCGCCGAAGGATCGGGAGCGGCCTGCGGCCGCTTCCGTTCGATCTGCATTTCGAGACGTCTGAGCCTCGCGGAGAGTTCGCTATCCGTCGGCGTCTGCTCGGTCCCTTTCCCGTCCGTCGGGTCGTCGCCGTTCACGGCTCAAAACTCATCGGGCGGGAGGATCTGGAACCGGCTGGACGCCCCCAGCAAGCGGGCGCACCATAGTTTCGCCTATCTTGGGTGTCAAGGCGAAGCCCATACATACTAAGTCTTTGATTTTAAGTTGGTATTCCAGCTTTAGCGATTGTGCCGGGGTCGCGCTTCGCGCCCGTCTCCGGCCGGTCGCTCAGGCGCCCAGGATCGGCTTGATCACCTTCTCCATACCCTCAACCGTCATCTCGCCGGTGTAGCGCTCGCCGTTGATGAAGAAGGTCGGGGTGGAATCGACCTTGAAGACGTCGAGCCCGCGCTGCTTCACGGCGTTCACCGCGCTGTAGACCTTCTGGTCCTTCAGGCAGGCCTCGAAGGTCTGCTTGTTGTAGCCGGCCTGCCGCAGCATCTGCTCCAGCGCGTCGACGGGCTTCTGCGTGAACGCCCAGGCCGGCTGCTGATCGAACAGCAGGTCGGTGATCGGGTAGTATTTCGACTCGCCCTCGCAGCGCGCCAGCATGAAGGCCGCGGTCGCCAGGGGGTCGAGGGGAAACTCGCGCAGCGTGAACCGCACCTTGCCGGTGTCGATGTAGCGCTCCTTCAGCGTCGGCCACGTGTTCTTGTGGAAGGCCGCGCAGTGCGAGCAGGTCATCGAGGCGTATTCGATGATCGTGCACTTGGCATCAGCCGGGCCGAGCCAGACATCGCCGAGCGGGCCCGGCTGCAGCAGGGCGGCCGTGTCGATGCCCTCCGCCTGGGCAGGGCGAGCGAGGTAGGGCAGGGCGAGGCCGGCGCCGAGCGCGAGGCCGGAGATCTTGAGAGCGTCGCGTCGCGTCGTCATCGGGCAGGCTCCGCCGGATTGGTCGGTCTTGGCGTGCGAAAGCCGGTACTCGGGCACGGGCCTCCTGGCAAGATGACCGAATCGCCGGCGCGCCCGCGGCAGCGCCGGCATTGGGCTCAGCGTTCGGGACGGGTGGCGACGGCGGCGGTGCCGAGGCGGTCGAGAGCGGCGCGCAGCCCGTCATCCTCGATCCCCGAGATGGCGCGCTGCACCTCGACGACCCGCGCCGGATCGATGCGGGCGCGCGACGGCTGACGCCCGCCGCGGCCGACCCGGTCCTGCTGCAGCACGATCCGCGAGACGCAGGCCCAGCCGTAATGGGCGTTGATCCGCTGGATCACCACCGGCGCGAGGTGCTGCAATTCGATGGCGAACACCCCCTCGACCCGCACGACCAGCGTGCCGGATTCCGGCGCGTCAGAATCCTTGCGTCGGCGCTTGGGCCATTCGAGCTTGGACGGGCGGCAATAGCGGGCGAGCCGCTCGCCGACGATCTCCGGCCATGCGGCGAGGATGTCGGTCGAGGCGAATCCCTGCGCCGCAAAGGCCGGGCCGATGCAACTCTCGATCAGTTCGGCCAGCGGTTTGACGCGCGCCATGGTGAGTCCGGACCTGTGGATCCGCGGAGGTTAGCGCAGGATGGTTGACGAAGGGAGGACGCGTCGGCGCTTTCGCCGCCCTATGATCGTCGCCGGGCTCCGGCTATGCAGCGCCACCCCGATCGACGTGCCCATGCCCCCTCGCACAGCCACGGAACCCGAGCCCGGTCCCGGACCGCGCGCCGACGACCTGCTCGCCTGGTACGACCGGCATCGGCGGGTCCTGCCGTGGCGGGCGCTCGCCGGCGAGATGCCCGAACCCTACCGGGTCTGGTTGTCCGAGGTCATGCTGCAGCAGACCACGATCGCGGCGGTCCGACCGTATTTCGAGCGATTCCTGACGCGCTTTCCTGACGTCTTCGCCCTGGCCGAGGCTCCCGAGGAAGCGGTGATGTCGGCCTGGGCCGGCCTCGGCTACTACTCCCGCGCCCGCAATCTCCACGCTTGTGCCAAGGCGGTGGCAGCGACAGGCGGGCGCTTCCCCGAAACCGCCGACGGCCTGCGCAAGCTTCCGGGAATCGGCGCCTACACGGCCGGCGCCATCGCGGCGATCGCCTTCGACCGGCAGGAGGCGGCGGTCGACGGCAATGTCGAGCGCGTTCTGAGCCGGGTCTACGCGGTTGAGATGCCGCTCCCGGGCAGCCGGCCGGAGATTCGCCGCCTGACGCAGGCGCTGGTCCCCGAGGACAGGCCGGGCGACTTCGCCCAGGCGCTGATGGATCTCGGCGCGACGATCTGCACGCCCAAGCGGCCCGCCTGCGCGCTCTGCCCCTGGATGCGGCCCTGCCGCGCCCGCGCGCTCGGCATCCAGGAGACATTCCCGCGCAAGATCAAGGCGGCCAAGGGTGCGCTCCGCCGCGGTGCGGTCTTCGTGGCGATCCGCAGCGGCGACGAGGCGGTGCTGCTGCGGACCCGGGCCCCGGAGGGGCTGCTCGGCAACATGGCCGAGCCGCCGGGCAGCGCCTGGGAGCCGGATTACGACGTCGCCGCCGCCCTGCTGGACGCGCCCCTCGACGCCCGGTGGAAACGCCTGCCGGGGCTCGTGCGCCACGGCTTCACGCATTTTCCGCTGGAGCTGGCGGTGTTCGTGGCCCGGGTCGCCCTCTCGACACCCGCGCCGGCCGGCATGCGATTCACCCCGCGCAGCGCCCTCGACGACGAGCCGCTGCCCGGCCTGATGCGCAAGGTCCTGGCCCACGCCTTCGACCCGAAGCCGGAGCCGGAGAAGAAGCCGCGCGGCCGCCCCAGGAAGGAGCCGCCGCCGATGCCGCTGCTGGCGGCGATGGAGGCGCCGGTGTCGATGCCGGATCCGGAGCCACGCCCGCGCGTCCGGGCCGTGCCGAAACCGCAGCCGAAGCCGGCGGCCGCGCCACCGCCCGAGGCGGACGAACTGTTCGAAGGGGAGGTTGAACAGCCCGCCGGGGCGCCACCGCCGCGGCGCCGTGGACCGGCCCGCAGACGATCGTGACAGGATCGCGCCGTCATTCCGGGGCTCGCCGCAGGCGAGAGCCCGGAATCCAGGGCCGTTCTCGGTTCAGCACGTGGCGCTCCGAACCCGGTGACGGCGCGGTTCCGGATTCCGGGCCCTGCCTCGCAGTCCCGGAATGACTGAGCCTGTGTGGAATGCAGTTCCACCGCCGGTTGATAGCTGCGCCGCAGTTATCGACCACAGCGAACGGAAACAGGTTCAACCGTTCGCCATCGCCTGCCGGAGGCCGGCCCGGTAGCTGTCGATCACCATTGGCTTGCCGCCGCGCTCCACGTGCCAGAAGGTCCAGCCGTTGCAGGCGGGCAGCCCCTGGACCAGGGCACCGATCTTGTGGATCGAGCCGATGACGAGTCCGTTGTCGAGCTGGCCGTCCGGGCGCACCGTGGCGCGGAAGCGGCGGCGTTCGTCGGTTACGATCTCCCCGGGACGGATGTGCCCGGCCTCGATCACCGACAGGAACGGCACCCGCGGCTCGGCGCGCTTGGTCGGCGCCACCATGAGGGCGGCCTTCGACAGGGTCTCGACGGCGGCGATCCGCGCGCGGGCGGCCTCCGCGTAGACCGGCTCGCGCTCGATGCCGATGAACCGGCGGCCGAGGCGCTTGGCGACGGCCCCGGTCGTGCCGGTCCCGAAGAACGGGTCGAGCACGACGTCGCCGGGGTTGGTCGCCGCCAGAAGGGTGCGGGCGAGCAGGGCTTCGGGCTTCTGGGTCGGATGGACCTTGTGACCCGCCCCATCCTTCAGCCGCTCCTCGCCGGTGCAGAGGGGGATGAACCAGTCAGAGCGCATCTGGAGGTCTTCGTTCCCCGCTTTGAGCGCGTCGTAGTGGAAGGTGTAGCCCTTCGACTCCGCCGAGCGCGAGGCCCAGATCAGGGTCTCGTGGGCGTTGGTGAAGCGCTTGCCGCGGAAGTTCGGCATCGGGTTGGCCTTGCGCCAGACGATGTCGTTGAGGATCCAGTAACCGAGATCCTGCAACGCGCTCCCGACCCGGAAGATGTTATGGTAAGACCCGATCACCCAGAGGGTCGCGTTCGGCTTCATCACGCGGCGACAGGCCGCGAGCCAGTCCCGAGTGAAGGCGTCGTAGGCCTCGAAGGTCGCGAACTTGTCCCAGTCGTCGTCGACCGCGTCGACACGGCTCTGGTCCGGACGCAGCAGGCCGGCTTCGCCGAGCTGGAGGTTGTAGGGCGGATCAGCAAACACGCAGTCGACGCTCGACGCCGGCAGGGCGTTCATGGCGGCGATGCAGTCCCCGACGAGAACTTGGTCGAGGGGCAGAGAACGCTGGGCGGGCACGAGACCCATCCGTGGCGCCGACGCGGGCCGCCCGGCACGCGAAACATGTTTCCGGGCGACGGCGTCGGCAGCCACGGTACGCGGGGAAGCCATGGCAAACACCGGTTACGCGACTGACCGGCAGACCATGCCTCGGATACGGTAAAGGTCGCGTTGTCGATTTTGGCCGCCATGCGTCCCGTTCTGGGGCTGCAGTTTTTGCCGGGTGCGGATCAGGCCGAGCGGCGCACAGGTTAAGCAAGGGTTACGAGCCCGGTTCCGGGCCTCGCGCGCCCCGCGAAATCACCCCTCATCTGCCGCCCGATCGGCCATCGAGAGGGCTATCCTTGCCGGACCGGCGCGGACGAACGGCAGCAGCGATCGGCTTTGTTTGATGCGCGCGCGTCCAGCAAAGTGGGATGCAGGGTCACGGCCAGCGCAGGCCTTGGGAATATGGGCCTATTTGCCGGTCTTTCTGACTGCTTGCGAGAGTTCTTGCACAATACATCCCTCGACTGGGCGACGTGTAGTTCTCAGATAATCCGGAAATAAACCGAAATAAATGCTCATGTAATAAGAAGGACCAGGAAAAAACCGACCAAAATGTGACCTCGGCGGTACGCGAACACCTGCCATATTCCGGCCGATTTCCGGCACGACTGGCGACGCCCCGACAAAAACAAAGGGAATGCGTTGAGAATGTCGTTTGGTTTCGGAAAGTTCGTCGTCTCGCTTGGAATGCTCACCACCGTAATCGGAACAAGCCTCCCGGCCGCCGCGCAGAGCGGTGCGGCCTCCTGGTATGGCAGCGGTCATCGCACCGCGAACGGCGAGCACTTCAACCCCAACGGACTGACCGCCGCCCATCGCAGCCTGCCCTTCGGCACCCGGGTCCGCGTCGAGAACAAGCGGACCGGCCGCTCGGTGGTGGTGCGCATCAACGACCGCGGTCCGTTCGTGCACGGACGCATCATCGACCTGTCGCGCGGCTCGGCCCGCGCCCTCGGCATGGGCGGCACGACCTACGTCTCCTTGCAAGTCCTGAACTGACGTCGCAGACCTTCGGTCGCCCGAGCCCGAACGGGCAGGGCGGCCGAGGGCGTTGTCGGCGGCAAGGCGAGGCCCCATCTGCAGCCGGGTTCAAGCCGGATCAGCTACACATGCCCAAGCCCCTCATCGTCGACATCCCGCACGACCTCGGCCGCGACGAGGCCAAGCGGCGCCTCGAGCAGGGGACCGAGCAGGCGCGGGCCTTCCTCGCCAAGAGCGGCATCGCGATCGACCAGCTGGCCTGGACCGGGGACCGGCTCGATTTCGGCGTGTCGGCCATCGCCCAGAAGATCGCAGGCACCATCGATGTCGGCGCCGAGAGCGTGCGTCTTGAGGTGAAGCTGCCCTTCCTGCTCGCCCTGTTCGCCGAGAAGATCCAGAAAGTGGCGAGCAAGGAGGGCAACCTCCTGCTGACGAAGAAGTAGCGATCCGGAACCGGAACGGCGGGACCTTGTTTCCGCCGGACCGGTGCAGGTTCGCACCTCGGTCTCGCGGAGGATCACCGTGTCCCAGTTCACGCTCGCCGACCCGGGCCAGGTCCCCGAGGTGCCGCCGCAGCCGACCCCGGTGCCGGATCGGCCCTACGACCCGCCGCAGGCGCCGACCCAGCCGCCGGGACCGGAGATCCCCGGGAATACGCCCGCCGAGGCGCCGGGCATCCAGCCGCCCGAGATCCCCATCAACGATCCCGGCGCGCCGGAGATCAGCCCGCCCACGGGGCCGGCCAACCCGATCGCCTGACCGGGCGAAGTCCCGGCGGGGCGGTACCGTTTGAACAGGCCGCCCCGCACTGCCATAAGCCGGCCCATGGCCGCTCCCCCGCTTCTCACGCTCCAGGACGTCGCGCTCACCTTCGGCGGCACGCCGCTGATCACCCGCGCCGAACTCACCATCGCCCCGGGCGAACGGACCTGCCTCGTCGGGCGGAACGGCTCCGGCAAATCGACGCTCATGAAGATCGCCGCGGGCCTCGTGGAATCCGACCGCGGGCGCCGCTTCGTCCAGCCCGGCACCACGATCCGCTATCTCGCGCAGGAGCCGGACTTCTCGGGCTTCGCCACCACGCTCGATTTCGTCGAGGCCGGGCTGCCAGCAGGCGAATCCGCGCACCGCGCCCGCTACCTGCTGGAGAGCCTCGGGCTGACCGGCGCGGAGGATCCGCAGAAGCTCTCGGGCGGCGAGGGGCGGCGCACCGCGCTGGCGCAGGCGCTTGCGCCGGAGCCCGACGTGCTGCTCCTCGACGAGCCCACCAACCACCTCGATCTGCCGGCGATCGAGTGGCTCGAATCAGAGCTGAAGGGCACCCGCGCGGCGCTCGTCCTCATCAGCCACGATCGGCGCTTCCTGTCGGCTCTGTCGCGGGCCACGATCTGGCTCGACCGCGGCGAGACCCGGCGGATCGACCAGGGCTTTTCCAGCTTCGAGGCGTGGCGCGACGCCTTTTTCGAGGAGGAGGAGCGCGACCAGCACAAGCTCGACCGCAAGATCGTCGCCGAGGAGCACTGGCTCCGCTACGGCGTCACAGCCCGGCGCAAGCGCAACGTCCGGCGGCTCGGGAACCTGCATACGCTGCGTCAGAACCGCCGCGAGGTGCGCCGCCCGGTGGGCAGCGTCAGCATGCAGGCCTCAGACGCGGAATCCTCCGGCGCCCTCGTCGTGGAGGCGCGCGACATCGCGAAATCCTACGGCGACCGCCGGATCGTCGACGGCCTGTCCCTGCGGGTGATGCGCGGCGACCGGCTCGGCATCGTCGGCGCGAACGGCGCCGGCAAGAGCACGCTGATCAACCTGCTCATGGGCCGGCTCGCGCCCGATTCCGGGCAGATCGTCCTCGGCACCAACCTCCTGCCGGTGGTGCTCGATCAGGCTCGCGCGGTCCTGGAACCCGGCATGACCGTCACCGACGTGCTCACCGGCGGACGGGGCGACAGCGTCACGGTGAACGGCCAGAGCCGGCACGTGATCGGCTACCTGAAGGACTTCCTGTTCAGCCCCGAGCAGGCGCGCACGCCGGTCTCGGTGCTGTCGGGCGGCGAGCGCAACCGGCTTCTGATCGCCCGCGCGCTGGCGCAGCCGGCCAACCTGCTGGTCCTCGACGAGCCGACCAACGACCTCGATCTCGAGACCCTCGACCTGCTCCAGGAGATGCTGGGCGACTATCAGGGCACGCTGATCCTGGTGAGCCACGACCGCGACTTCCTCGACCGGGTGGTCGGCAGCGTGCTCGTCTCCGAGGGGGCGGGCCGCTGGGTCGAGTATGCGGGCGGCTACAGCGACATGCTGATCCAACGCGGGCAGGGCGTCGAGGCGCGGGCGGCCGCGCCGAAGGCCAGGGAGACCAAGGCACGCGCCGCCGCGCCCGCGGCCGCTCCCTCCGGCAAGCCCAAGCTCGGCTTCAACGAGCAGCACGAGCTGAAGACGCTGCCGTCCCGGATGCAGAAGCTGGAGGCGGCGATCGGCCAGCTCAAGACGATCCTGGCCGATCCCGACCTCTATGCCCGCGATCCCGCCCGCTTCGACAAGGCTTCGTCCATGCTGGCGCAGGCCGAGACCGACCTGGCGCAGGCGGAGGACCGCTGGCTGGAGTTGGAGATGCTGCAGGCGGGGTGAGTCCCGCCGGCAGCCACGAGACATTCCCTGGGACCGGAGACCGCATGACCGCCTACCAGACCCTCGAACAGCGCTTCGCCCGGCTCGCGGCCCTCGAAGGCGCCGCCGGGATCCTCGGCTGGGACGCGCAGACGCTGATGCCCGACGGCGCCGCCGAGGCCCGGGGCGACCAACTCGCGATCCTGCGCGGGCTGGCGCACGAGATCCTGACGGCGCCCGAGGCGGCCGAGGACCTGGCGGCCGCCGAGCGGGCGAGCGGCCTCGAATCCTGGCCGGCGGCCAACCTGCGCGAGATGCGCCGCGCCCAGGCCCATGCCACGGCGGTACCCCGAAATCTCGTGGAGGCGAGTTCCCGCGCGGTCTCCCGCTCCGAGATGGTCTGGCGCGAGGCGCGGCGGGACGCGGATTTCGCCAAGCTCGAGCCGCACCTCGCCGAGGTGCTACGGCTCCAGCGGGAGATCGGGCAGGCCAAGGGCGCGGCCCTCGGGCTCGACCCGTACGACGCGCTGCTCGACAGCTACGATCCCGGGATGCGCCGGGCGGTGATCGACCCGCTGTTCGCGGACCTGTCCAGCTGGCTGCCGGCGCTGATCGCCCGTGCCCGGGAGATCCAGGCCGCCCGCCCGGCGCCGCTGCCGCTGACCGGCCCGTTCGACGTCGCGGTCCAGCGCGAGCTCGGCCTCAAGCTCATGGAGGCGGTGGGTTTCGACTTCACCCGTGGCCGGCTCGACATCAGCCTGCACCCGTTCTGCGGCGGCGCCACCGACGACGTGCGGATCACCACCCGCTACGACGCCGCCGATTTCGGCCGCGCCCTCATGGGCGTGCTGCACGAGACCGGCCATGCCCTCTACGAGCAGGGGCGGCCGGCGGCCTGGCGGCACCAGCCGGTCGGCGCGGCCCGGGGCATGAGCCTCCACGAAAGCCAGTCGCTGATCATCGAGATGCAGGCGTGCCGCAGCCGGGAGTTCTTCACCTTCCTGGCGCCGCTGCTGCGCGCGGCGTTCGGCCGGTCCGGGCCGGAATGGTCGCCCGAGAACCTGCACGCGCTCAACACCCGGGTCGCGCCGGGCTTCATCCGGGTCGATGCCGACGAGGCGACCTACCCGGCCCATATCCTGCTGCGCTACCGCCTGGAGACCGCGATGATCGCGGGCGACCTCGCGGTCCGGGACCTGCCGGGCGCCTTCAACGACGGCCTGCGGGAGCTGCTCGGCCTCACCGTGCCGGACGACCGGGTGGGCTGCCTCCAGGACATCCACTGGCCGAGCGGCGCCTTCGGCTATTTCCCGACCTACACGCTGGGCGCGATGGCGGCGGCGCAGCTGTTCCGCGCGGCGCGGGCGGCCGAGCCGGCGCTTCCGGGCTGCCTCGCACAGGGCGATTTCGGGCCGCTGCGCGGATGGCTGCGGACCCGCGTGCACGAAGTCGGGAGCCTGCTCGGCACCGACGACCTGCTCACCCGCGCCACGGGCGCGCCGCTCGGCACCGCGGCGTTCCGGGCGCATCTGGAGGGGCGGTATCTCGGGGACGCGCGCGTCTGACCGGATCCGCGAAACCGGTTTCGCCGACCATCCGTCATCCCGGGGCCGCGCAGCGGTGCCCGGGATGACGGTTTGGCTGCGCGCTCCCGACCTGTGGGGGCCGCCACGGCCGACCGCCGACGCGTCCTTGCGAGCGCAGCCGACCGCCCCGCAACCCGCTACAGCGCCACCACGTCCACCGCCGCGCCGAGCCGGTCGCGGGCGATGTCGGCGACGTGGCGGTGATGCGTGAACAGGATCGGCTGGACCCGTTCCCCGATCGCCGCCAGCGCGTCGAGCCCGTGGCCGGTGCGCACCTCGTCGAAGGTCGAGAACAGGTCGTCGCCGATGAACGGCGCCGGCTCGGCGCGGCCGGCGTAATCCTCAAGGTAGGCCAGCCGCAGGGCGAGGTAGAGCTGGTCGCGCGTGCCCTCGCTCATCCCCTCGATCTGCACCAGCCCGCCGCCCGCCCGCTGTCCGGCGAGCCGCGGCGTGTCGGCCTCATCGTAGGTCTGGGCGAGCCCGGAAAAGCCGCCGCCCGTCATGGCGCAGAACAGGGCACCGGCGCGTGCCAGCAGCGGGTCCTGCTGACCGGCGCGGTGGCGGGCGACCGCCTGCCCGAGCATCAGCCCGGCGAGACGCAGGACTGCCCAGGAGCGGGCCGCCGCCTGCAGGTCCGCCTCCGCGGCCTTGCGCTCGGCGAGCGCCAGCTCGGCGCCGGTTCCGCCTTCCAGCTCGGCCCGGCGCCGCTCGGCGCGGTCGCGGTCGGCGAAGATGACCTGGCCGCGCTCCGCCTGTTCCTCCGCCTCCAGGGCGAGCCGGGCCAGCTCGGCCTCGATCGCCTCCGGCGGGAGTGCTTCGAGGCCCCCGCGCAGCTCGGCCTCGGGGAGCCCGTCGGCGGCGCCCGCGAGGCTCCCGCGCAGGCGCAGGAGCTCGGCGCGCAGGGTCTCCCGGGCGCTCAGGCGGTCGAACAGGGCCTCGATCTCGGGCATCGGCGCCTCGGCCCGGTCCGGCATCGCGGCTGCGACCACGCGGGTCAGCGCCGCCCGGGCCTCCGCGTGCAGGTCCGCTGCCGCGCGGCTCGCCG
>Ga0255028_100233_pt1 | contig 11744 bp, 12 predicted proteins | sample DRGLUT_MetaT_FD_178168 | JGI IMG/M metagenome (GOLD analysis project Ga0255028, IMG submission 178168) | Metatranscriptome of freshwater microbial communities from Pennsylvania, United States - DR:GLUT (Metagenome Metatranscriptome) | ecosystem: Environmental > Aquatic > Freshwater > Creek...
GCCCGCATCCGCCCGGCCGCCATCGCGTATTACGAGTCGGTCTCCGCCTCGTCGCGCGCGCACCGGTCCGCGGCCCTCGGAGGATGAGGATCGGCCGGTCCGTCCTCGCGACCGCCGAACCAGGCCGGCGGCCGAGGCCGGATTGCGTCCTTACGGAAAACCTGTCCCGACCGGCGCGGTCGGGGTCTTCGGCGGACCGCCAGCACGGGCAAGCTTGTACCTGAGCGCAGCCCCATGACCGGCCGGCTTCGGACAAGCCGATTGGGAGGATCGGTTCAGTCGGGCAGGCGTCGAGGTCGGACGTCGCGCGCGGTCAGCCGGGGCGCAAGCTGCGCCCGATCGAGGTGCACAGCCCGGAGCAAGAGTTCGGCTTCGGTCCCAAACGAGGCGGCAGCCTCCAGGTTGATCGGTCCGGAGAGATGAAGGATCTTGCGCGCGAGAGTGCCCGGCCGCGGCAACTCGTGGCCGAACCGTCTCTGGTCCGTCAGGTTCCAGCGGGCGTCGTGAGGAGCTCGAGGTCCCACAGAAGCGTCGGCCGCGCAGCCGCCATTGGTCGGCTCTGTTGAGAACTGCCGATCGGCAATTGTTCTAGATATCCAGCATCGACCAAGAAAGTGCTGTTCCGCGCGGAATTGATACACGAGCACGGGATCCGAGTATTCTCGGCAGAAGTTTCGGTTCCAATCCGTGGCCCGGACGGATCGAGCGTACGTTAGTACGCGTGAGAGTCTCGCCTGGCAGGATATCGGCAACCGCGTAGAGCGAGCGACGGAAAATCAGATTCGGGCGCTCACTCAAGACAGTCTGCCGTTCGACTTTGCCAAGTGCCTCCCATGCGGATGCCGTATCGCGCACCAGCCTTTCCAGCTCATTCGGCTCCAGGGAGAAGGACGCATCAGGCCCGCCATCAGCACGGCTCAATGTGATGTGCTTTTCAATCAGTGCTGCGCCGAGACAAACGGCCGATGTCGAAACAAGCGTCCCTAAAGTATGATCCGAGAGGCCCGCCGTCACATCGAAGAATTCGGCGATGTGCGGTATGCGGCGCAGGTTCATCTCCTCGATCGGCGCAGGATACGAACTGACGCAATGCAGAAGGACAATCTGCTCGGCACCGTTGTCACGGGCCGTCGTTACGGCGCTCGCGATTTCGGAGTCGGATGCCAGACCTGTCGAGATGATCAGGGGCTTGCCGGTCCGCGCCACCCTGCCGATGAGCTCGAGGTCGACGGCTTCAAAAGAAGCAATCTTGTAGGCAGGCGCTCCAAGTTCCTCCAGAAAATCTACCGCCGTGTCGTCGAAAGGCGTGCTGAAGAGTGTTAAGCCAAGCTCACGGGCCCTTGCGAAGATCGCGTCGTGCCATTCCCAGGGCGTCGAGGCTTCGCTGTAGAGCTCATAGAGCGTTCGCCCATCCCACAATCCACCCTGGATGCGAAAATCGGGCCCGTCGTGATCAATGGTCAGCGTGTCTGCCGTGTAGGTTTGGATCTTGACGGCATGAGCGCCGGCCGCCTTTGCCGCGTCCAGAAGGGCAAATACGCGTCCAATATCGCCGTTATGGTTGGCTGAGATCTCCGCGACGATGTAGGGCGGGGACGACGGGCCGATGTCTCGACCGGCGATTGTGACTGTCCGCGATGGCATGCTGGGACCTTAGCACCCGCCACGCCATCCGGTCGACAGGTTCCTGGCCGCCGGAATCTCCGTTTGGCACCCACGAACGATCGGGCTGGTATGTAGCGTCATGGTTTGTGGAGAACCGATCGACCTCAGGCCTGCCGGGTTGCAGGACGCCGCGCTACTTCTGCTCTGGCGCAACGATCCGCTGACTCGGCGCTTCTCCATCAACGATGCGGTCGTCGGTTGGGACGAGCACATCGCCTGGCTTGAAGCGTCCCTTGCGATGGAAACCCGCCAGCTCCTTGTCGCGGTGCGCGGTCGCCCCGTCGGACTCGTTCGCATCGATCGGGACGAAGCCACCGAGATGAGCTGGACAGTAGCGCCTGACGCGCGGGGCCAAGGCGTCGGCAGGTCTATGCTGGCCGCAGCCTTGCCCATACGAGGACGGATAGTCGCTCGTATCAAGAGCGACAATGTCGCGTCCCGACGTTTGGCATCCCGCGTCGGATTCGCCCTGCTCGAACCGGGACCGTTGGAACGGTGGGAACTCGTCCGGCCGATTCCGGATCAGCCGCCTGCATCTTCGCCATCCGGCTGATTGAGCGTGATGGCGCGAACTGCGCGACGGGCGCCCTGCCCATCGCAGAGCGCAGCCGCCTTAGTCACCATGTCGCGACGAAGCGTCTCATCCGCGATCAAGGACTTCAGAGCACGGGCCAGGCGCTCCGGAGTCTCCGTTGACAGCGAACCGAATGACAGACCCGCGCCGCTGCGCGCGCTGACATCAGCAATCGCCTGCTGATTGTCGGCCAGGACAATCAGCAGTGTCGGCAGCCCGAGGCAGCACCGTTCCCACGCGGAGCCTCCGGCTGCCCCTATGGCGAGATCGGCCGACGCCATGATGGCAGCCATGTCTGTCACCCGTCCGAGATGCCTGACACGGCCTTTCTGTATCCCACCGTGACCGTGCCCCGTCACGACGTCGACCGCGACGTCCGGGCACGTTGAGAGAACGCTCTCGACGATCCGCTGAACGGCATCGTCGTTCTCCGTCAGCCCCAGCGCAACGAGCAGCCGTGGCGCCCCCAAGGGTGCGTGTCGTCGCTTCAGCACGGCTGGCCGCAGCTCGGCGAACCGGGGACGGACCAGCGCATAGGCGGCGCCGGCCAGGACCACGCAAGGATCCGGAACCAACCGCGCGTAATCGTTGACGGAGCGACCGACCGTGGGATCGAGAAGGATGTCGCAATCGTAGTGCCGGTCGGCGAGGTCGTCGATGACCATGACTCGCCGCGCCCAGCCGCGACATCCACGCTGATAGCTCCGGTCGAATCCATAGCCATCGGTCACGAGGAGATCGCAGCCCTCCGGCCAGCGTCCGGCAAGATCGACGGGTTGGAGGTCCGCGCCGCGTTCGGCGACCATCACGTCCGGCCATCTGGCCCACTCACCGAGGTGAGCCACCGTCTCGCGGCGGGTCGCCAGCGCCACGGACCATCCCGTACGCTGCAGCTCATCCGCCAGGGTATGGCAGCGCAGCAGGTGCCCTCCGCCGATCTGAGGGCCGCCATCGGTGCGGAAGACGGCAAACCGGTCGCCGCCGGATCTCATCGGAAATCGTTGAAACGGGAGCGGAGCAGATCCTTGATGCGCGGATAGGCATTTTCCGTGAAGTGGAAGATGTTGCCGGCCGCTATGCCGCGGGCGGCCGTCGCTTCGAATGCACGGACGAAGTGCATGTCGCGACCGGCCCCTCCACAGCCGATCACCGGCACCTCGACCGCGTCGGCCACGGCGCCGATCTGATCCAGATCGAAGCCGCGGGCCATCCCGTCGCGATCGATCGCGTTCAACAGGATCTCGCCTGCGCCGAGATCGACGGCGCGCCGAGCACTCGCGACGGCATCGAGGCCTGTCGGGCGGCGTCCCCCTTCCACGAATGTCATCGCGCGACCGTCGACCACCTTGTAGTCGATGCTCGCGACGATGGCTTGGCTGCCGTATTCCCGCGCCGCCCCTGTGACCAAGTCCGGCCGGTCGGCCAGTGCCGTGTTGACCGCGACCTTGTCCGCGCCGTGCTCGATCCGCCGCGTCACATCGTCGATGTCGCGGATGCGCCCCCCGAACGTCAGGGGGATCAGGCATTGATGCGCGATCTGCTCGATCAGAGCACGAAAATCGAAAGCGCCCGGATGCCGGGTATCCGTTCGGGTCGCCTCGAAACGCTCAGACCGTGAGATATCCAGGACGATGAGTTCGTCGACGTCCCATTCCATCAATCTCTCAACATGATGGATGACCTGACCCAGGATCTGATGCGTGCGGAAGAGTTCGCTCCGCACCATCCAGCCGTCCTGCAGGTAGAGGACCGGGACAAGGCGCCGCTTCAGCATGGCAACCCGAAAAATCCCTGCAGCAGAGCCGCGCCCGCTTCGGCGCTCTTCTCGGGGTGGAACTGAACGCCGTGCACGTTGCCCCGCGTCACAGCGGCGACGAAACGACCGCCGTAATCCGCTGTCGCGGTCACGTACTCGTCGGGGCAGCGCATCGCGTAGCTGTGGAGGAAATAGAGGTTCAGACCATCGAGATTGCCCACCGGGCTGCCGGCGTTCGAGACGGCGATGTTGTTCCAGCCAACATGGGGGAGTTGCAGGGTCTGAGGCGTGGTCGTCAGCCTCGAGACCGTGCCGGGAATCCATCCGAGCCCGACGTGAGATCCGAATTCCTCGCACCGCTCGGCCAGGACCTGCATGCCCACGCAGATCCCGAGGAAGGGCTTGCCATCAACCTGAACGGATTGATGGAGACCATCTGCGAGTCCGGTGGCGCGCAGCCGCTCCAGTGCTGCCCCGACAGCGCCGACGCCCGGCAGGATGATGCGGTCCGGTGCAGTGTCGATCAGTTCCTGACCGGTCTTCACGATGATCGGCTCGGCTCCAACCCGTCGCACAGCCAGCACGACGGATTGAACGTTCCCCAAACCGTATGAGACGATCGCAACCCTCATGGCTTGCGGGCGACAAGCAGCATCGAAGACGACAGGCCGGCGCTAGACAGGAAGGTCTGGAAGCGCGCCGCGAGGGAACCGTCGTCATCCAGCACGATCTTCGAGAGGAAGGGTCCGATCGCGTCGCGGGAGATCCGGCCGTCCTTGACCGCCCGGGCGACAAGTTCGACGTCCAGCGCCCCGGGCGTCGTGACGACGACATCTTCGAAGCCGGCCCGCTCGGCGAGGTGGCGAAGAGAGGACGGTGAGAAGTAGTTCAGGTGCTCGTGGTCGATCGTATCGGAGACGCGCCCGAGCGTCAGCGTATCAAATCCCGCAATGTTGGGGCAGCTCAGCACGACGTATCCGTTGGATCGAAGGCAGGAGAACAGCGACGTCATAAAGTCGATGGGGGAAAAGAGATGTTCGATCACCTCGAAGCTGCAAGCCAGATCGAACATGCCATCCAGTGCCGCATGCTCGAAGGGCGTCTCGATCACCTCGAAGCCCTTGCTGCGGCAGGTTTCCGCGAGGCTGGGAACAGGCTCGACCGCGACGATCCGATCGAAGCGGTTCAGGGCCCGCACCTCATCGCAGAACAAACCATAGGCCGCGCCGATCTCGACGAGAGCGCCCCCCTGGATCTGAGCGGCGTCACAGATCCGGTCTACGATCTGGGCCCTGGGACGGAAGATGCGCTCCCGCCGCGTCTCCGCACTCGCGGGGTAAATGGTCTCGCCCCAGAACCGATAGACGGCCGAGCCCGCGTAGAACGCCCCCAACGTGTCGGGCGTCGGACGCGGTGACACGTATTGCGTTTCGCACGCGAGGCAGCTCACGTGCTGCATCCCGTACTTCTCGTAGACAGGCCGCCGTTCGCCCGCGGCGCAGGCGGGACAATTGACCGTCACGAAGGCATCGGCCCGGGCGGCAAGCCACGCCACGTCCCGTTCGAGCGCCACGCGATGACCGTCGGCGAACGCGTCCGGGCGGATGGCATCGACCCCGAAACGGGCAGGGTCGTCCATGTCAGCCGTCATGGGGCCGCATCCCACAGGTTGCGCTTGTGCCAACGGTCGCTCTCGTCTCGGCGCCAGACCCGGGGATCGCGAAACGTATCCGCCAGCCGATCAAATCGTTCTTCCGTGTAGCCGACATAATCGAGCCAGAAGGCCAGATCGGACGATTTCACGTGATCGTAGCGGCGCACCATTTCGACGCCCTCGTCCCGGGTCATCAAGCCGGCTCTGATGTCCTTGCAGGCGTGATCCGTGCCTCGCCCGTAACCGAATTTGATATACTTGAGATAATCGTGGATGCCGTTCTCGTAGCGGTCATCCAGGTTCGACATGCGTCGGTACGTCCGATCGAAGGGCACGGGAGACGGCTCCCAGCCATATCGTTCGGTGACGAGCTTCGAATGCTCGTTTGCATCCCATGGATCGTAATTGCCGATGAAGATGCCCCGCAATCCGACCTTTCGGATTTGCTCGTCTGTCGGATACTTGCACCACTCCAGTTCGGATTCGAGGACAGGATCCTCCTCGTCACCGAGCATGTCGAACCAATCATAGCCTCGCAGCAGCTGATCTTTCCTGTAGCGCGCGGTGTATTCGACCATATCGTGCATGGAATGCATGCCGCCCAAGTCGGTCCAGCCGTGCTCGCCCCAAAAGACCAGCGGAATATTGTGCTGGACAGCCACCTTCATCGGGATCGTGGCGATTCCAGCATGGTTCTGCCAGTTCATGTCGCCCATCTTGCGGAAACATAACCGGTTCATCCGGATGAGCACGTCGACACTCGGCGAGACGACGACGTGATCGACCTTGAAGCGTTCCTTCATCGCCATCAGGTTCCGCCACCCGACGTCGAGGTAATTGTTGCCGTTATAGGTCACCAGCAGCGGCTTCAGACCGAGCTTCTCAACGACAAAATGCGTCTGATAATAGCTGTCTTTTCCGCCCGAGACGCCGATGACGCATTCATACCCCGATGTCCGCCGATAGGGCTCGACCATCTCCAGTAGTTCCGCCAGACGCTCATCCCAGTCGATCAGCTTTTTCTGGTCGTGAACACGGCAGGCACTGCAGACGCCGGCCTCGTCGAAGTTGACGGAAACCGCTGCGCTGGACGGAGTCACGCAGCGCCTGCACCAGCGGATGGGAGGGAGATCGTTCCAAGCGGACATGACAGGCTGATCGCAAACGAGCTATAAGGCCATCTACGCGCTCGGAGGGGCTTTCACAATCCTCGCCGGAACACAGGTGCGCAGGGCCGGGCCCTCGCCAGCGCGAGGCCCCGTTTGAGGGCTCTTGGCAGCGTGAAAGGACGGGGAGAACGGGCGCATGGGCATCTTCGCGATTTCATTCGCGATCGGACCCGAGGGAGACCGCGAACGCAGACTCGCATCGCTCGTTCAAAAGATCGAAACCGAGGCCGTGGGGGTCCCCTGGACCGGAACCGACTCCTTCTATGTGATCGAGTCCGACAAGACCGGCATCGACCTAGCCTATTTCCTCTTCCGGGGGAGTGATCTCCGCTCGAGCGGCGACCGCCTGCTCGTGCTGGATCTGAACACCCGGGACTATGTCACGCATGGTGCAATACCCCAACCAAGGCACCTGAAGACATTGATTGAGCGCTGCCAGATAGTGCCCTAAAGACTGCCGGCCCGCGCAAGGAAGCCACTGTGCCCGTCATTCCCTACGGTCGTCAGTCGATCGACGAGTCCGACATCGCAGCAGTGACGGCGGTGCTTCGCTCCGATTTCCTCACGCAGGGACCTCAGACCGAACGTTTCGAAGCCGCCTTGTGCGAGACGTGCGGCGCTCGACATGCCGTCGCGGTCAACAGTGCGACATCGGCTCTGCACGTCGCGTATCTGGCGCTCGGGCTCGGGCCTGGCAAGCTGATGTGGACGAGTCCGAACACATTCGTGGCCACCTCCAATATGGCTTTGATGTGCGGCGCGTCCGTCGATTTCGTCGATATTGATCCGAATACATACAATATCGATCCGCAGGCGCTTGAGGCGAAGCTCGATCACGCACGGCGGCGGGACCTGCCGCTGCCGGATGTGGTGACGATCGTTCATTTCGCGGGGCAGCCCTGCGCAATCGATGAAATACGCGATCTCGCCAATCGCTACGGCTTCCGTATCGTGGAAGATGCGTCGCATGCTATCGGCGCGAGCTGGCGCGGGGAACCGATCGGATGTGGCCATCATGCCGACATCACGGTTTTCAGCTTCCATCCCGTCAAGATCGTGACCACCGGCGAAGGCGGGGCGGCGCTGACCAACGACGATGACCTGGCCGAAGCGATGCGGTTGCTGCGCACCCATGGGGTCACCCGCGATTCAGAGCGCCTGCATGAGGTGAGCCACGGTCCTTGGTACTACGAGCAGATCGACCTCGGCCTCAATTACCGACTGACCGACATTCAGGCGGTCCTCGGCAGCTCACAACTGAAGCGCCTTCCCACCTTTCTCGACAGACGTCGAGAGATTGCCGCGCGTTACGATGCCGAGCTCAAGGATCTGCCGCTCCGGACCCCTTGGCAACATCCCGACGCCAGTTCGGCCTATCATCTCTACCCGATCGTCTTCGACGTCTCACAACTGCGTGGAGGAAGACGGGCGGCCTTCGACCTCTTGCGCGCACGCGCGATCGGTGTCCAGGTCCATTATATTCCCGTTCACATGCAGCCCTACTATGCGCGCTTCGGCTTCGCGCGTGGCGACTTTCCTCAGGCCGAACGCTATTACGACGGCGCCGTGTCGATCCCGCTTTTTCCCGAACTGTCGGACAGTGACCAGTCTGTCGTCATCGACAGGATCGCCGGCGTGTGCCGCGAACTCGCACGATAATGTCCGGTCCATCCTTGACCGGCGTCGTGGTGCAAGCGCGCGCCACATCAACCCGACTGCCGGCGAAGGTGTTGAGGATCCTCGGCGATCGCACTGTCCTGGCCCACGTGATCGGCCGGTGTCTGGCGATCGACGGCGTCGATCTCGTCTGTTGCGCCGTTCCGCACGGAGACCTGCATGATCCCGTCGCCGAGGAGGCGCAGGCCCACGGTGCGACTGTCGTGAGAGGGTCCGAGACGGACGTCCTGGATCGCTATCAGACGGCGGCGGCGACGCTCGGGCTCAAGCGGATCGTTCGGATAACGAGCGACTGCCCCCTCATCGATCCCGCGGTTTGCGGGATGGTCCTTCGATCCCTGATCGATGCGGATGCCGATTACGCCTGCAACAATATGCCTCCTTCGTTTCCGCACGGGCTCGATTGCGAGGCGTTCACGGTCACGGCCTTGGCGCGAGCGGCTCAGTCTGCGGTCAGCGCCCATGATCGCGAGCATGTCACGCCTTGGCTGAGACGAACTGACGACATCAAGCGGGTTGCGGTCCCGGGACCGGGCGGCAGCGTTGCCGAGCAGCGCTGGACACTCGATTATGCCGAGGATTACGCTTTCCTGTCTCGACTCTTCGCCATCCTGCCTCCTCCGCCGGCCAGGCCGAGCTGGCGCGAGGTTGAAGCGGTTCTTGCTCGCAATCCCGCCATTGCCACGCTCAATGCCGGCCGGCGAGACGTTACGCGCTTGCCAACAAAGGAACATCGCCCGTGACACAGAACAAGCCCAGAACGCAGTTGGACCGGTGGGCGGGCGATTTCGGCAATGCGTATATAAATCGCAACCCGGATTCGGACGAGCTTCTTCGTATCAGACTAGCCACCTGGGCGCCGATCCTACGCGCCATGATCGGCGCTCCGCCAAGCTCGATCCTGGAGGTCGGCTCCAACATCGGTGCAAACCTGCACGCGCTCCGATTGCTCGCGCAAGCCGAGCTCTTTGCACTCGAGCCGAATCCGGAAGCGCGCAAGGTGCTGGCGAACCGCGGTTGGGTGGCGGAGTCGAACATACTCGACGGTTCGGCCATGAAGATCGATCTGCCCGATGGTGCAGTGGATATGGCTTTCACGTCGGGCGTTCTCATACACGTGAGCCCCGACGATCTTGAACAGGCCTGCCGGGAGATCTACCGCGTCGCGCGCACCTACGTCGTCTGCATCGAGTATTTCTCTGAAGCGCCGCGGGCCATTCCGTATCGCGGCCACGATGACATGTTGTTTATTCGCGATTTCGGGGGCTATTATATGGATTTATTCCCGGATCTCAAACTTCTGGATTACGGATTTATTTGGAGCCGTGCGACCGGCCATGACAGCCTGACGTGGCAGGTTTTCCGGAAATCATGAGCCCGGTTTTGTAGTGCCTGCGTTGGTATCGCGGTGAATTTCAAGAAGAGAGGACGGCTGCTTGCTATGAAGGTTTGCACGACATGACCAGAGCGGTAGCTCACGTTATGACACCGACCAACCTCATAGCTGCATTGTGTGCCTTTCAAACACATCGTAAGCAGGGGAAGACAAAATCGAAGCTCGTTGTCTTGTTGGAGAACGGTCACGCGCCCGACGACGTCACGCTTGCGGCTGCGAATGTGCTCAAAGCGATGGTTCGTGAGCTTGAATTCGTTGACAAGCTCCTGGTCCTGACGATTGCGGACCGGGCAAAAATGGGACTTCAATCAAATGGACGCCTTGCCGAACAGGAGGTGATCTCATTTGTTGGTTCACCGAACATCGACACGATCTTTTATCCTCACGACCTGTCCAGCGATATTGTCCCGTCCCTTCTCGATGCCTATCCGAATTCACGCCTGATCTGCACGGGTGACGGTTTTGGTCAGGTGCTCCTGCGGAACGATCACCTCCAATTTCTTGGCATAGAGCCCGAAGAAGAGCAGCAAGAACGTGGCGTCCTATCGCGCGTCGTGGATCGCCTTCGTTCACTCCCGATCGTCGGAGGGAGCCGGCGGCGCCGGAGAAAGGCGGGCTCGTTGCTCCCCGATCAGTGCGCGCTCGTGCTGCCCGTTGACCATTCCGGAGGGATCGCAGATCAAATCCCGCTCACAGTGTGCCCGAGAGAGGTTGTCGGCGACACCATCGACGCCGTCATAAGGTCCTGCAGGGCTTTGACTTCATATCTTGAAGAGATTTCAAAATCATATCCGTCATCATCCTGTGCACTTCTCTTGCCGGACAACTTTCACGACGCGGGCATCATCAGCGAGCAAAACGAAATCGCGTTTCTCGCCGAAGCAATCCGTCGTCATTGCGCACCGGGTTCCGGTGTCCTCATCAAGCCGCACCCGAATGGCCGCTTCCGACACGCGCCGCATCTTCAGGCGGCTCTAGGCGGGGCGTTTGCCATCCACGAAGTCAATGCGGACTGGCAACGATATCCGATCGAGCTTTGGCGGGATTTCTTGAAATCTAGGACCGTGATTGCGCCCGGCCATGCCGCTCTGACCCTCAAATACTTATACGATGTTGATGTCGCGCAGCCGTTGGACGAGAGCTCAATAAGGTTGTATTTTCCGGAGCAATATCGCGCGTTTCTTGTTCATGCCGTCGACCTGACGATGGCGCCTCTAGAGCGGTTATCCGAATGGGATCGCAAGACTTACTTGTACAAAGGCTATAAAATGAATCCGGCTGCCTGATGGATGTTTGCGGTTCTGATTGGGGACCGCTTCGGGCTGACTGAGCAATCCGAGGGCCCTAGCTCCGGGGGGCGGAACGCGTAAGCCAGCGATGCCATGGGGATTTCCGGTGGCCGTCAGCTATCAAGTCCTGTGGCGGCGTCCGATGGAGAATAACGGTATCGTGCGCCTCATGGGCGCCGCCATCCTCGAGTCGCCGCCGCCTGAACAGCGCTACGTCGAGCGTGGCTTATTCCTTGTGGATCGACCAGATCCGCGATACGTGAGGCGCAAGTTGCGGAACAAGCTATGAAGATTGCGATGATTGGGGCCGGCTATGTCGGCTTGGTCTCGGGAGCGTGCCTGGCTGATTTCGGCCACACCGTGGTCTGTGTCGACCGGGACCCCGACAAGATCGCCAGCCTGAACGCCGGCCGCATGCCGATCTATGAGCCGGGCCTCGATGCGCTGGTCGCCGAGAATGTGCGCCAGCGCCGGCTCACGTTCGGCACGGCGGTGCGGGACGCCGTGGCCGAGGCCGATGCGGTGTTCATCGCGGTCGGCACGCCGTCGCGCCGCGGCGACGGC
>Ga0255028_100234_pt1 | contig 11720 bp, 10 predicted proteins | sample DRGLUT_MetaT_FD_178168 | JGI IMG/M metagenome (GOLD analysis project Ga0255028, IMG submission 178168) | Metatranscriptome of freshwater microbial communities from Pennsylvania, United States - DR:GLUT (Metagenome Metatranscriptome) | ecosystem: Environmental > Aquatic > Freshwater > Creek...
CACCGAACGGCTCGCCGAGATCCCCGGCATGGTCCCGAGCCTGAAGCAGCGGATCGAGGGCTGCGTCTTCGCCGGCCGCTGCCCGGACGTGACCGACCTGTGCCGCAGCTACGCCCCGGCCCTCGAGCCGAAGGCCCCCGCCCACCTCGCCGCCTGCCACTACGCGCCGAAGGACGCCCTCGCGGCATGATTTTTTGTGACTTGGCGCAACGCGCGGCGCGTCTTCCCTCCCCCCTCTGCGGGGGAGGGTGGCCCCTGCGTCAGCAGGGGGCGGGAGAGGGGAACCCGGCTTCAGGACAAGGCCGAGCCGGTATGAAGGCCACCGCCTCATCCTGCACCGTCGCTCCCCTCTCCCGACCCCCTTTGGGGGCCACCCTCCCCCGCAGAGGGGGGAGGGGACGCGCTGCACGCGCCTTTCCTCGTCTCGTCACGGAGACCCGCCCGTGACGACGACCGCCCGCACCCTCCTGCAGGTCAACGACCTGAAAAAACACTTCCCGCTCGGCGGCGGCCTGTTCGGCCGATCGACCCGGGTGCTCAAGGCGGTGGACGGCCTGTCCTTCACGGTGGACCGGGGCGAGACCCTGTCGCTGGTCGGGGAATCCGGCTGCGGCAAGTCCACGGTCGCTAAGGCGCTGATGCGCCTCTACGCCCCCACCGCCGGGCAGGTGGTGCTGGCTGGCCGGCGCATCGACGATCTCTCGGCCGGCACTTTGCGGCCCCTGCGGCGGCGGATGCAGATGGTGTTCCAGGATCCGTTCTCGTCGCTCAACCCGCGGATGCGGGTGCGGGCGATCCTGGCCGAGCCGATCCGCAATTTCGGGCTGGCTAAGGGCTCGGCCGACCTCGAGGCGAAGCTCGCCGCCCTGATGGAGCGGGTCGGCCTGCCGCGCGAGGCCTTGGGGCGCTGGCCCCACGAGTTCTCGGGCGGCCAGCGCCAGCGCATCGGTATCGCCCGGGCGCTCGCCGCCGAGCCGGACCTGATCATCTGCGACGAGGCGGTCTCGGCGCTGGACGTCTCGGTGAAGGCCCAGATCGTCAACCTGCTGCGCGACCTGCAGCGCGAGCTCGATCTGGCGATGCTGTTCATCTCGCACGACCTCGCCATCGTCGAGCACATGACCCACCGGGTGGCGGTGATGTATCTCGGCAAGATCGTCGAGATCGGCCCGCGCCGGGCGCTGTTCCTGGCGCCGAAGCACCCCTACACGCAGGCGCTGCTCTCCGCGGTGCCGATCCCGGAGCCCGGGGCCGGACGCACCCGCATCGTGCTCAAGGGCGACGTTCCGAGCCCGATCGACCCGCCCAGCGGCTGCCGCTTCCACACCCGCTGCCCGCAGGCCTTCGACCGCTGCCGGGTCGAGGAGCCGCGCCTCGACACCGTCGGCGCCGGCCATCTGGCCGCCTGCCACCTCAACGACGCGGCCGCGCCGGCGGTCGCGGCCTGACATCCCACCGGAGACAGCCGTGCAGCACGACCTGATCCTCAAGGGCGCGCGGATCATCGACCCGTCGCAGAACCACGACGGGCTCTGCGACGTCGCCTTCGCGGAGGGCCGCGTCTCCGGCTTCGGCCGCGATCTGGTCGCGGGCCCGGGCACGCAGGTGCGGGAGATGCACGGGGCGATCGTCACCCCCGGGCTGATCGACCTGCACACCCATGTCTACTGGGGCGGCACCTCGATCGGCATCGACGCCGACGAATTCTGCCGCACCTCCGGGGTGACCACCTCGGTCGATACCGGCAGCGCCGGGCCCGGCAACTTCGCGGGTTTCCGCAAGCACGTGATCGACCGCTCGGAGGCGCGCATCCTCGCCTATCTCCACGTGTCGTTCGCCGGCATCTTTGCCTTCTCCAAGACGATCATGGTCGGCGAGAGCCAGGACCCGCGGCTGATGGCGCCGCGCGAGGCCGTGGAGGTCGCCGAGGCCAACCGCGACGTGATCATCGGCATCAAGGTCCGGGTCGGGCGCAACTCCTCCGGCGACCAGGGCACTGCGCCGCTCAACATCGCCCTCCAGGTCGCGGAGGAGACCGGCCTGCCGCTGATGGCCCATATCGACGAGCCGCCGCCGAGCTACGAGGAGGTTCTGGCGATGCTCCGCCCCGGCGACGTGCTGACCCACGCGTTCCGGCCGTTCCCGAACTCGCCCGTGACCGCGCAGGGGGCGGTCAAGCCGGCGCTCCGCCAGGCCCGGGCCCGGGGCGTGCTGTTCGATATCGGCCACGGCAAGGGCTCGTTCGCGTTCAAGACCGCCCGGGCCATGCTGGCGGGCGGTTTTTTGCCGGACACGATCTCCTCCGACGTGCACCAGCTCTGCATCGACGGGCCGGCCTTCGACCAAGTCACCACCATGTCGAAGATGCTCTGCCTCGGCATGAGCCTGCACGACGTCATCGCCGCCTCCACGGTCAACGCCGCGGTGGCGGTGAAGCGGATGGAATACGGCACCCTGAAGGTCGGGGCGCTCGGCGACGCCACCGTGCTGTCGGTGCAGGACGGGGCGTTCGATTACGTGGACACGCGGGGCGAGCACATGACCGGCGCCCAGCGGATTTTTTCTGAGGGCGTTGTGCTGCGGGGTAAGTGGTGGCACCCGGTTTGACGTGGTGATGATGCGGTTTCTCACCGAAGGGTTCACACTGCACCGCCATTGCGAGCGCAGCGAAGCAACCTAGGGAAACGCTACTTTCGGAGATCGTACGCTGCCCTGGCTCGCTTCGCTGCGCTCGCGATGACGGTGTAGGATCATTGACCGAGCGATCCGGCTGGCGGCCGTAGGAAACACGGCCTTCAGCGACGCGTCCGCGTCGGCATCGAGGCTGATTTCGAATCCACGCATTAGCTCAAGATCGACAAAACAACCGGCTCAATCCGGACAGCAATCCTAGTGTATCAAGAATACACCGCTTTACAGCCTCTCCGCATCGACCCTACACTTTGCCGTGAGGCCCGGACCATCTCCGGGCGATCAGCGACACGCGGCCCAAGCCGCGGCGCCAGGGAGGATGGATGGGTACGGGTCAGCCTCTGCTGGAGGTCGACGGCGTCACGCTTCGCTACAAGACGCCCGACCACCTCGTCACGGCCACCTATCGGGTGAGTTTTCGGGTCTGGCCCGGGGACCGGTTCGTCCTGCTCGGACCGTCGGGCTGCGGGAAGTCGACCCTGCTCAAGGCGGTGGGCGGCTACATGGCGCCCACCGAGGGGGAGATCCGGCTGAAGGGCCGCTCGGTCACCGAGCCCGGGCCCGACCGGATGATGGTGTTCCAGGAATTCGACCAGCTCCTGCCGTGGAAGACGGTTCGGCAGAACGTGGTCTTCGCCCTCGAAGCCTCGGGCCGACTGAAAGGCCGTGAGGCGCTGGAGCGGGCCAACCTCTACATCGACAAGGTCAATCTCACGAAATTCGCCGACAGCTACCCGCACACTCTGTCGGGGGGCATGAAGCAGCGCGTCGCCATCGCCCGCGGCATGGCGATGGAGCCCGACATCCTGCTGATGGACGAGCCGTTCGCGGCGCTGGACGCGCTCACCCGGCGGCGCATGCAGGACGAGCTGATGATGCTCTGGGAGGAGACGCGCTTCACGGTCCTGTTCGTCACGCACTCGATCCCCGAGGCGATCAAGCTCGGTTCGCGCATCCTGCTGCTCTCGCCCCATCCCGGGGAGGTCAAGGCCGAGCTCAACAGCGCCGCCACCCCGGAAGCGGCGCTGCGGCTCGAAAACCGCATCCAGCAGATGCTGTTCTCCGAGGAGATCCAAGAGGCCGAGAATGTCTAGCGCGCCCCTTCTGACCGATGCTCCCCCGGCCGTGCCGCCGCGCCCGGCCGCCGTTGAGCCGGTCCGCCCCGAGATCGTGCGGGAGACCGGCCAGGCCCACGGCGCCCCGGTGGTGGAGAAGCCGCTCTCGGCCTTCGAGCGCCTCTACAACCAGGCCTGGCTGCGCAAGATCCTGATCCTGGTCCTGCTGGCGGGGATCTGGGAGGCCTATGGGCGCTACCTCGACAACGACCTGCTGTTCCCGACCTTCTCGGCCACCATGGAGGCGTTCTTCCGGGCCGTCGCCGACGGCACCCTGCCGGCCCGGGCCTGGAGCTCGCTGAAGGTCCTGCTGATGGGCTACGCCGCCGGCATCGTGCTGGCGACCGTGCTCACCGGCATCGCCATCGCGTCGCGGATCGGCACCGACCTCCTCGAGACCCTGACCTCGATGTTCAACCCGCTGCCGGCGATCGCGCTGCTGCCGCTGGCGCTGATCTGGTTCGGGCTCGGCAACGGCAGCCTGATCTTCGTCCTGGTCCACTCGGTGACCTGGGCGATCGCGCTCAACACCCATTCCGGCTTCCTGTCGGTGAGCCGGACGCTCCGGATGGTCGGACGCAATTACGGCCTGTCGGGTCCGCGGCTGATCGCCAAGATCCTGATCCCGGCGGCGTTTCCCTCGATCCTCACCGGCCTGAAGGTCGGCTGGGCCTTCGCGTGGCGCACCCTGATCGCCGCCGAGCTGGTGTTCGGCGTCAGCTCCGGGGCGGGCGGGCTCGGCTGGTTCATCTTCGAGAACAAGAACATGCTCGACATCCCGAACGTGTTCGCCGGCCTGCTCACCGTGATCCTGATCGGCCTCGTGGTCGAGAACCTGATCTTCCAGACGATCGAGCGGCGGACCATCCGGCGCTGGGGGATGCAGGCCTGATCGAAGTCCGGCCTGGCATCGGGTCGCGCAGGGGCTGACCCGGCCGATCCGACATCGTCCATGCGGGATGGTCCGTGATGATCCCGGGCGTTCTTCGGGCCGGGATCGAAGATCTGGCGTGAACGGAACCCGATGTTTCCCGTGAAACGCGCGGGATCCGGAGCCCGCAGGCCCGGCGGACGAAATTCTGCTACACCGTCGGGTCGGAGCCGCATCCGTGGTTGCCGGATCGGAGGGCGCCTGCGCAGGATCGCTCGGTTCTCCGGGACTGCGGATAAGGACGCGACGATGGTTCATCTCGACCGGCGCACGTTGCTGCAGGGCGGCCTCGGCGCGCTCGCGGCCGCCGCCGCGCCGGTGCGCGCCCGGGCCGAGGCGGTCGCGCTTCCGTTCGGCAATGGCGCGCGCCCGCTGGTCACCTATCCGGGCAAGCGCCCGCTCCTGCAGACCACGGCCCGGCCGCCGCAGCTGGAAACGCCGTTCTCGGTGTTCGACGAGGGCGCGCTCACCCCGAACGACGCCTTCTTCGTCCGCTATCACCTGGCCGACATCCCGTTGGAGATCGACCCGGAGACGTTCCGGCTCGGCGTCACCGGCCATGTCGAGCGGCCGGTCTCGCTCTCGCTCGCCGAGATCAAGGCCCTGCCCGGACGGACCGAGATCGTCGCCGTCAATCAGTGCTCGGGCAATTCCCGGGGCTTCTTCGAGCCGCGCATGGCCGGCGGCCAGCTCGGCAACGGCGCCATGGGCTGCGCCCGCTGGACCGGCGTGCCCTTGACGCGCGTACTGGATCGGGCCGGCGTGAAGCCGGGGGCCGTCCAGGTGACGTTCGACGGGATGGACGGGCCGGTCCTGCCCGAGACCCCGGATTTCGTGAAGGCGCTCGGCCTCGACCATGCCCGCGACGGGCAGGTGATGCTGGCCTGGGCCATGAACGGCGAAGACCTGCCCTGGCTCAACGGCTTTCCCCTGCGCCTCGTGGTGCCGGGCTTCTACGGCACCTACTGGGTCAAGCATCTCAACGCGATCACGGTCCGGGACACGCCGTTCGACGGCTTCTTCATGAAGAGCGCCTACCGCATCCCGGACAATCCCTGCGCCTGCACGGAGCCCGGCCAGGCCGCCACCGTCACGGTGCCGATCGGCCGGCTCAACGTGCGGTCGTTCCTGACCAATCTCGCCGACGGGGCGCAGATCAAGGCCGGCCCCGTGCAACTGCGCGGGATCGCGTTCGACGGCGGTTCCGGCATCCGGATCGTGGAGGTGTCCGCCGACGACGGCCGGACCTGGACACGGGCGGCTTTGGGGCAGGATCTCGGACCCTTCGCGTTCCGGCCCTGGTCGCTCGGCCTGGACCTAGCCCCGGGCGCGCATGCGATCCGGGTCCGGGCCACGGCCAACGACGGCGGTACGCAGCAGATGGATGCGCGCTGGAACCCGTCCGGCTACATGCGCAACGGCGTCGAGACCACCCCGGTCCGGGCGGCGTGAGGGGAAACGGGATGCGCGCGCGTCTACTCGGTTTGCTGGCCGCCAGCCTGATCGCCGGTTCCGCCCTGTCCGCACCGCGAACTTACGCGCTGCCGGATCCGACGGCAGAGCTGAAGATGCCCAAGGATGGGGCGGGCGGCAGCCAGGCGCCGGGCTTTGCGGCGGCGCAGGCCAATTGTCAGACCTGCCACTCCGTCGATTACATCGCCACGCAGCCGCCGGGCCGGGGCAAGGCGTTTTGGGAGTCCGAGGTGACCAAGATGATCAAGGTCTACCACGCGCCGATCGACGAGGCGGACGGCCGCGCGATCGCGGCTTATCTGGCAGATACGTATTGAGCGACCGCCGCGCCTCAGCGCAGCGCAACCGCCTGCGCGGCGTAGGCGGCTACGCTCTGCACCGCCGGCATGTCGTAGACATAGATGCGGCCGGCCAGGATCACGAGCGCGAGCGTCCAGAACACGGCACCGCCGACCCGGCGGGCGGTCCGATCACCCGAAGCGGTCGGGCAGGCCTCGGCCACGCCCTGGGCGACGGGCTCGCCGAAGGGGTCGAACGCCATCGTCGTCGACCGGCTGTCAGGGGTGGTGCGCATGACCGTGAATGTCGCGCTCCGACCCCCGCGCTGCAATGGACGCGTCTTCCGAAGATTTCTCTTGCTGTAGAGCGTCCTTCTCTCTTGCGCGTTCGCGACAAACGTTTTCTTCCCTTTGCCGTGATGCCGACCGCGGAGCGCCCGTCGTGAGCCCCAAAACCTCGTCCCGGACGGGCACCACCGAGACGGCCGCGGGCGGCGCATCCGCCGCCTCCGTGCTGCCGGGCATCGGCCTGTGCGCGGCGATCACCGCCCTGGCGATGGCCGCGCAGGCCCTCGAGGAGCGCGTCGCCGGCCATCCCTATGTCGAGGCCCTGGTGCTGGCGATCCTGATCGGCATCGCGGTCCGCACCGCCTGGACGCCGGATGCCCGGTTCCGCACCGGCATCGCGTTCTCGGCCAAGCAACTCCTGGAAGTCGCCGTCGTCCTGCTCGGCGCCTCCCTCAGCCTCGGAGCGATCCTGGCCTCCGGCCCGGCGCTGCTGGCCGGCATCGTCGGCACCGTGGTGATCGGCATCGCGGCCAGTGTCGGGATCTGCCGGGCGCTCGGCCTGCCGCCTCGGATGGCGATCCTAGTGGCGTGCGGCAACGCGATCTGCGGCAACTCGGCCATCGCCGCCGTGGCGCCGGTGATCGGGGCCCAGCCCAAGGACATCGCGGCCGCCATCGCGTTCACGGCGGTGCTCGGCGTGCTGATGGTGCTGGGGCTGCCGCTGTTCGTGCCCTTCGCGGGGTTGAGCGACAACCAGTACGGCGTCCTGGCCGGGCTTACCGTCTACGCGGTGCCGCAGGTGCTGGCCGCAACCGTGCCGGTGAGCCTGCTGTCCACCCAGGTCGGCACCCTGGTCAAGCTCGTGCGCGTGCTGATGCTCGGACCCGTGGTGGTGGCGTTCTCGCTGATCGCCCCGCGCCTGCCGCGGGAGGCCGGAACGGACCCGACCGGCGCGAAGAGGCGCCCCGGCCTGACCAAGCTGGTGCCGTGGTTCATCCTGGGCTTTCTGGCGCTCGCCACGTCTCGCTCCCTCGGGCTCATCCCGGACGCGGCGGTCAAGCCCCTGACGCAACTCGCGGGCGTGCTGACGGTGCTGTCCATGGCGGCCCTGGGGCTCGGCGTCGATGTGCGTGTGCTCGCCCGGGTCGGCGGCCGGGTGACGCTGGCGGTGACCGCATCCCTGGCCGTCCTCGTCGCCGTCAGCCTCGGGCTTATTCACGGCCTCGGGATCGGCTGAGTGTGTGCGCAGATCCTGATTGGATTCTGAGTCTCGTATTTAGAATTTTCTGTAAATCCGTGTCTCAATGCCCAAGCAACGCGATCGATACGCTCGGCGAAGACAGACACCTGGAAAATCGGTTTCCTTAGAGATGCATTAAAATGCGTCTGACCGGTCCGATCGGCTGAAGAAAACATCTTGACATCGAGATGATTTTTGCTTTGGACACATGGTGTCAACAACGAAATCTTGGACTGGAATTTGCGCTGTGCCCGAAACGATTCCTGAGAGCAGCACCGAACTCGCCGTGCTGGTCGGCGACGTCGTCGCGGCCTATGTCTCGAACAATCCCGTCCCGCCGGCCGCCCTGCCGGCGCTGATCGCGAGTGTGCACGGCGCGCTGGTCAATCTCGGCCGGAAGCTGCCGGTCGAGGCCGAGCCCGTGATCGAGCCGCCGAACGCGGCGCAAATCCGCAAGTCGGTCCAGCAGGACGGCATCATCAGCTTCATCGACGGCCGGTCGTACAAGACGCTGAAGCGTCACTTGACGGCCCACGGCCTGACGCCGGAGCGGTATCGCGAGCGCTACAGCCTGCCGGCCGACTATCCGATGACGGCGCCGGGCTATGCCGCGCAGCGCTCGGCCCTCGCCAAGGCGATCGGCCTCGGCGTTCCGGGTGCCCGCGCCGAAGAGCGCAGGACCGGCACGAACGGCTGATCGGCGCTTCGGCGCCGGACGCTCACGCGCAATCGGCCGCTGTTTGCCGCGGGCGGAACGGCAGCACGCAGGCGGTCATTCCGGGCCACCAGGCACGGGGCGGCCGCCCGAAGGTGTCGGCCCAGCTCAAGTGGATGATGCGAGCGCCGACGACTTCGGCAACCTCAGCGATCGCCGCCGGCACTTGGGGGGGGCGTTTGGCGGTGTCAGGCCTGTGCGTGGCCCGATGCGCCGATCCCTGGCGCCGGGACGGCTGCGCATCCGGCTGGGTCCGCCTGCGCGGAGACCGGGGATCATCGGGCTTGGCTGAGAACGACACGTCAAAAGTCCTCGTCCGCATTCGAGGAACGAGCGGGGACGGACGTTGCGGTCGGCCGTAGATCCGCCGGGGCGCTCGGCCCTCGACAACGCCGCCATTCTACCTGTCGGCCCGACGCGAAACAGACCGCGTCCGTCCAAAAAACTTGTCTCTGTGTCCCACGGCGTTCCAGGGAGAGGCCAGGACGTCCCGGCCCATCGGCTATGAGGCCCGCGCCCCCGGTACCGCGGCCAGCAGGCTGCGCGTGTAGGCGTGCTCTGGCGCAGCGAACAGGTCGGCCGTGCCACGCATCTCCACGATGGTGCCGCGATGCATCACGGCGATCCGATCGCAGATCGTCGCCGCCACCCGCAGGTCGTGGGTGATGAACAGCATCGCCAACGACAGCCGCTGTTTCAACTCCTCGAGCAGGTCCAGCACTTGGCGCTGGACCGAGACGTCGAGCGCCGAGACCGCCTCGTCGGCCACCAGCACGTCCGGCTCCATGGCGAGCGCGCGGGCGATGCCGATGCGCTGGCGCTGGCCGCCCGAGAAGGCGTTCGGGTAGCGGGCGGCCGCCTTGGGATCGAGGCCGACGAGGTCGAGGAGGTTCCGGGCGCGCTCCCGCGCCTCCGCGACCGGCACGCCGTGGGCGATCGGGCCCGCGATGATGATCTGCTCCACGGTGCGCCGTGGGTTCAGGGAGGCGAACGGGTCCTGGAAGATCATCTGGATGCGGCTGCGCTGGTGCCGCAGCTCCGCGCTGCGGAGGGCGGTGTAGTCCAGGCTGCCGAGCCGGACGGTGCCGCCGTCGGGCTCGATCAGCCGGATCGCCAGCCGCGCCGTGGTCGATTTGCCGGATCCCGATTCGCCGACCAGTCCCAGCGTCTCGCCGCGCCGCACGTCGAAGGCGACGTCCTTGACGGCCGCGACCACCCGGGGCTTGCCGAACAGGCCGGCCTTGGTGGTGTAGGTCTTGGACAATCCGATCACCGTCAGGGCGACCGGGGCGGCCTGCACCGCCGCGCGTTGCGGCGGCGTCAGGCTCGGCACCGCGGCGAGCAGCGCCCGGGTGTAGGGCGCCTGCGGATTGTGCAACACCGCCTCGGCAGACCCCGATTCCACCAGCCGGCCGCGCTGGAGCACCGCCACGTGGTCGGCGATCTCGGCGACCACGCCGAAATCGTGGGTGATGAACAGGACGCTCATCCCGCGCTTGCGCTGCAGGTCGCGGATCAGCCGCAGGATCTGGGCCTGGGTGGTGACGTCGAGCGCCGTGGTCGGCTCGTCGGCGACCAGGACCGACGGCTCCAGGGCCAGCGCCATGGCGATCATCGCCCGCTGCCGCTGGCCGCCGGAGAGCTGGTGCGGATAGGCCCGCACCGCCTCCTCGGGATTGGGCAGCCCGACCTCGGTGGCGAGCGCCACCGCCCGGGCGCGCCGCTCGGCCCGGGTGAGCAGGTTATGCGCCTCGAACATCTCGGCGATCTGGTCGCCGATGCGCATCACCGGGTTGAGCGCGGTCATCGGCTCCTGAAACACCATGGCGATGCGCTTTCCGCGCAGGGCGCGCCAGGCCGGCTCGTCCAGGGCCAGCAGATCCCGTCCCTCGAACAGGATCGAGCCGCCCACGGGCTTGAGTGCCCGGGGCAGCAGGCCGGTGAGCGCGTAGGCGCTCATCGACTTGCCCGAGCCCGATTCCCCGACCACGCAGAGGATCTTTCCGGGCTCCAGATCGAGGTTCAGGCCCTCGACGGCATGCGGACGGTCGGCGCCCTTGGGGAGCGCGATCGTCAGGTCGCGGATGCGCACGACCGGCTCGCTCATGGGTCAGGTCCTCGCTGCGCGGCGGCGCAAAATGTCCGGGCCGGCCTCGCCGAGATCCCAGAACAGCCCGGCCATGATCGCCAGGCCCTCCCGGGTGCTGGAGGCGAGCATGTGCTCGTCCGGCCCGTGCTGGCGGCAGGCCGGGTAGGAATGCGGCACCCAGAGGGTCGGCAAGCCCAGGATCTCCGAGAAGGCGTCGTTCGGCAGCGAGCCGCCGAGATTCGGCAGCAGAGCGGGCTTTTTTCCGGAACTTGCCTCGATCGACTCCAGGGCCCATTCGACCCAGGGGTCTTCAACGGGCAGCCGCGTCGCCTGGAAGACCTCCGCGGCGCGGGCCGGCCGGACTTCGATCATCGAAAAACCGTGCGCGTCGAGATGGGCGCGCACATTTGGGATCAGGTTCTGCCAGTCGGTGCCGACTACGAAGCGCAACTGCAGGGTCGCCTTGGCGTGGGCCGGCACGGCGTTGAGCGGCCCGTCCGGATCGCCGGTCTTGAAGGCCAGCACCTCCAGGGTGTTCCAGGCGAAGACGCGCTCGGCCGGGCTGAGCCCGGGCTCGCCCCAATCGGCGTCGATCGTTGGCGCGCTCGGGTCCTCGCCGACACGGATGTCGCGGAGCGCGGCGCGCACGCCCTCGGGGATCGGCGGCGGCCGCAGGGCCTCGACCAAAATACTGCCGCGGGCATCGACCATCGAGGCGATCGCCGAGGCTAGCACCGTGCCGGGGTTGCGCAGCAGGCCGCCCCAATTGCCGGAATGGTGCGGCCCCTCGCGTAAGACGAGGCTCAGCTCGAAATTGTAGGCGCCGCGGGAGCCCAGGAACACCGTTGGCCGCTCGGCACTGAGCCGCGGCCCGTCCGAGGCGATCAGCACGTCGGCGCG
>Ga0255028_100235_pt1 | contig 11712 bp, 5 predicted proteins | sample DRGLUT_MetaT_FD_178168 | JGI IMG/M metagenome (GOLD analysis project Ga0255028, IMG submission 178168) | Metatranscriptome of freshwater microbial communities from Pennsylvania, United States - DR:GLUT (Metagenome Metatranscriptome) | ecosystem: Environmental > Aquatic > Freshwater > Creek...
GCGGATGATAGAACCCGGTGTTCTTATCCCCGCCAAGGCCAATCTCTACGCGCATGTCGCGCAGCGCCGGGTACGCGTTGAACAGCCCAGGATGGTCGAACACCTGCCCGAGCGGCCCGCTGAAATCATCCCCGCCGTCCGGATGTTCCACGAACTTGGACAGGTCGAGCTTCGCGGCCGTGTCATCGATCTCGATGCGCCACTTGCCGTCAACGCCCTTGAAGAACCCGGTCTCCTCGTAGATCTCATCCGGATACGCACCGGTCGCGGCCATGTCCTTGGCGCGGTCCAGCAGGCTCCGCTCCGTCGAGCCTGCCGGCGTCGCCCTGACGGCGCGCGGACCCGCGAATTGAAACAGCGCGCCTTCGGTCGCGTTTGGGCTGGACGCCTTCAGCAACTCGGCGCGGATCTCATCGTTCGTCATCGACGCCGGGTCGAGGCCAAGTTGCGCCATCTCCTGCGCCAAGCTCTCGACGCGCGCCAACTGCGGGTCAATCTGCACGTCGTCGGGATGGATCGCGTACAGGTTCCGGCCTGCACCTTCCTCATCGATCGCCGAGAGCAGCGCGTCCACCAGCCCTTCGCGGCTGACCGACCCGTCTTCATTGACCGCGTTCGGGAAGTAGCCGGCCTCTGCCGCCCGCAAGCTGGCCGTGTCGAGGTCGAGCCCGCGGCCGGGCTTGCCCAGGAGCCGGCCGCCGTTGCGCCCCTTCAGGTCACGCGCGCGCAGCTCGCCGGCAAAGGCGTCACTCTCGCTCAACCCGCCCTGGTTCGCCAGGAACGCCCCCAAGCTCGGCCCCTGGCCGCGCGACCGCAGGCGCGCCGCCCGGTCGCCGTCGCCCCGCCGCACCGCGTCAAGCGCAAGGTCAAGCTCATCCGTGCGGCGATAGTCCAGGCCGTCCGGCATCGCCCGCCGGATATCGAGCCCCTGCCGCTGGAACAACTCGTAGGGATCGACGCCGGCCCGCTGACCCGTCGTGTCGAAGAACGCCGCCTGTACCTGCGCCTGCGCGCGGGCCGTGTCGGGGCTCTCGCCGATGTTGACCAGCATGTCATAGACGGCCTGTTGCACCTTCTGCCGCGGGGCCGCGCGCTCCGCGTCCTCGCGCGACGCCTTCAGCGCCTCTTCAAGAACCGCGTCCTGTTGCTCGCGCGCCTGGGCCAGGGCTTCGCGCGCCTCGGCCACGGTCGCCATCTCCGGGTTCCAGCGCTGATGCTCGATCAGCGCCTCGCCCAGCGGCGTGCCGGCGATGTGCGTCTGATAGTCCGCCATGTCGATGTGCACGTCGCCGCCGGTCGCCAGCGCTTCCGCGTAGCGTTGCGAGAACCCGTCGATCCGCGCGTCGAGATCCGCGGCCGTCAGGTCCATCGACTGGAACAGTTCGGTCATCTTCTCGGCCGGCACGTAGACCGTATCCGACGCCTTGCCGTCCTGTAGAAACGATTTCACCGCGTCGAGGTATTTGCCCGGTGCGCGGGTGCGTAGCTCCGTCTCGGCCGCGGCCGTGTTCGCGCCCTCGTAGACAGACCGCATCTCCTCGCTGCGCCGCCAGTTCGACAGGTCGCGACCGAACCGCGGCGCCGCCAGAGCCGGCGTCAACACCAGCATCGCCTGCGCCGTCTGTTCCGCCGTGTCGAGGAGGCGCGTGCCGATCTCGGCCGCTTCCATCGGCTGGAACTCGCCCGAGCTGTTCTTCTCGGCCGCGATGCGCGCCATGATCGTGACGGCTTCCTGCGCCACCTCCGTCCCGACTTCCGTCGCCCCGCCCCGCAGGACGTTGCTACCGAACGAGCGCAGCGCCGCCTGAATCGTGGGACGCTTGATCGCCTCTTTCAGAACGTCGCGCGAGCCCTGCTTGAGCAGCGCGCCGACGCCGAACTTGTCGAGGCCGGGCACCAGCTTTTCGAGCGCCGCCTCGCCGATCGTCTCAAGCGCCGAGTTGGCGACGCCCGCAATCAGCGCCGCGCCCTTGGCAACCGCCGGGTCGATGCGCTCGCCACTGTCGCCCCGGATCTGTAGGAACTCGGAATACGCCCCGCCCGCCTCCTGCCTGAAGCTGTCCAGCGCCCGCCCCTGGATCATGCCGGCGGCGACGCCCGACCCGAACCCGGAGACCGCGCCGGGGACCGCACCGACGCCGCCCGCGAGCGAACCGACCGCCGCGCCCGCGGCCGTGCCCAGCGCCGCCGCGTAAGGGGCTTTCCTCACGCCCTCAACGAACCCGCCGATCATGTTGGGCAACTGCTGCGCGAGGCCAGGGATTGCGCCTTGGAAGAACCCTTCCACGCCGTAATCTCGCTTGTCCTCGCGGTCCGCCTTGTCCGCGGCTTTCACCTCTTCGTCCGACGCCTGCCCGAAGATCTGGCGGTAGCGCACATCCGCGCTCTGCCGCTGCTGCCAGCCTTCGGCCCAATTCGCGGCGCTCGCCTCGTACAACCAGTTCAGGCCCGACAGCTTGTGCAGGTCATCGAGCTTGACCGTGTTCGCGTTGTCGCCGGTCAGGAACCAGTTCTTCAGCCGCGGCGACGCTTCGAGTGCCTTGCGCATATCGTTGGCGGTCGCGCGCGACTTCAGGTCATCGAGATTGGCTTGCACGAAATCGAGCGGCAGGCCATCACGCGCGGCGATGTCGGCGGCTTCCGTGTAGCGGACCGGGTCTGTCTTGCGTGCCGTCTCAAGCGCCCCTTGGAACCGGGCCGCGTCGTCGGTCGCGATGTCGGCCACGGCCGCATCGTACAAGCCGGGCTTGGGCGGCGGGGCGAGAACGTCCGGCGCGCTCGCGGGCTGAGATGCCCCGCCCGCCGCCTGGGCCGGGGCAGGGCCGGCGTCGTTGGCCGGCAGGCCCGGAAGAACGTCGGACGGGTTCTGTGCCGCTGACGGGGCCGCCAGCGCTTCCGGCGGCGGCATTAGGGTTGAGCCCGGCTGTGCGGCGCGCGCGGCCTTCTCCTCGCCGGCCGCGATTTCGTCAGCGGCAGCGTCGAACATTCCGGCCATGTACGGTCCTCAGAACGGGATTGCTGGCAACGGCGCGGGCGCGGCCGGTGTCGGGGTGAACAGGCGCGTCAGCGTCCGATTGTAGACATCCTGAATTTTCGCCTCGAACTCGGCGGCCCGCGCCGGGTCCGTCTGAATGCCTGCCCCGAACTGCCTGCGCAGCGAGGCGATGATCTCGTTCCGCGTCGGCCCGTCCGGTTTCGGGGCGCGCCCGGTCTCAAGCGCGACACGATCGTTGTAGAATCGCATGGCCTGCGCGGCGTTCGGAGGTGAGCCACGCGCCGCAACGTGGTTATCCAACAGCGTTTGCAGCGCGGCCGGCGGAACGTCTTCAAGTTTCTGCGCGGATACGAAGCTCTGCCCATTGAAGCCGACTGGCGGCAATTCGTTGCGCTTGCGAAAGGTGTTCTCGTCGGCAGTTCCTTGCTCGAACAGATATTGCGTCTTGCCGTTGTAGATATAGCCGCTGTCAACTATGGGCGTCATGAGATGCGCGATTGTCTCCTGCATCTCCTGCGGTTTCATCTCGCGCTTGTTCTGCTCTACGAACGCGGCGCGCGCGGTCTCAAGCCGCTGCATGAATATGCCGGACCGGCGGTTGGCTTCCGCGTCGTCCTTCTCCGGGTAAATCCCAGCCGCCTTGAGCGCGTTCGTCGCCATGGCCGTCTGAGACTGTATGCCGTCCCACTTCATGGCGTCGGCCGCCGTCGCCTTGCGTGCCGTCGCCTGCCGGTCCGAGAACTTCTCGTAATCGGCCTGGGACAACCGCCCGCGCCAGGAGGTCAGGTCGAGGTCGGGGAATGTGTTCTCGTCCCACAGCGCGAGCGTGCGGTACGCCTCCGGGTCCGTCTTGTCCTTCCGCTTGCGGATACGCTCTTCCATCGCCGGCAGGGTGTCGGTCGCGAACTTCGGGTCCTTCTCAAGCAGGGCCGCGAACAGGTCCGGGTCGAGATCGTCGGCCGATCCGCCCTTCTGCACATGCTGGATCGACGCCGCGCGCAGCGTCTTGAGCGCGCTACGCTGGTCCGCTTCAGCCGATCGGATCGCGCGTTCCGCCGCCGATTTCGCCGCGGCCATCTTGACCGGGCTATCAAGGCGCGGATCAGCCGCTACCGCCTCGCGGATGCCAGTCGGATCGAAGTCGGATGCGAGGTCGATCGCGTTGCGCACGGCCGGCGGCAGGTTGACCGGCGTCCCGGCGGACGGGCCTGGGACCGCGCCAATCCCCGGCGTGGGCGCGCCGATCAGGTCGCGCGCGTCGGGCGTCAGTGGCGTCGGCAGGAACGATTGCACCTGTGCCTGCCGCGTCGGCGCGGACGCCAGGACGCGCGGCGCGACACCGTCCCCACCACCGGCCCCGGCCTGCATCGAAGGCGGCAGCGGCAGACCGCCAAGGCTTTCGCCGACCGCCTGAGATCCCGCGCCCAGAGCCGGGATGCCAGCGCCGGCCCAGCCCGGCAATCCGCCCCAGGACCGGGCCGCGCCCGTGTCGAGGTGTAGATGCCCGCTCTTCCCCTCATAGAACCCGACGCCCGAGAAGCCGATATCGCGCGCCGTCTGCAAGAACACTTTCTTCTGGTCCGGCGTCAGCTTCTGAATTTGGAAGTCGAACGCCTTGCCGTGCAAGTGCTGCGAATTTTCGACGTGCGGGTTGTCGTTCGGATCGGACGCGCCACGACGTTTACCAGATGTTCCAGGGCTGTCGTTGACATCGTTAATACCAACGCGGATGCCGGTCTTATCATAGAACTGTTGACCAAGCGCATCGGCCATCTGGGCGGCGCGCGCGTCCACCTGTCGGCCGCCGCCGGTCGGGGCAAGCATGTCCTCGGGCTTGTAGAATTTCAGCGACCAGTTATCAGCCGTCATCTTCGCGCCGGGCGGCGGCAGGGTGCCCATGCGGATCTGATTGAGCACGTTAGGCTGACCGCCAACCGTGGCCGCGTCGCCCCCCGCAAGGTCCGCGTATCGGGACATCACCTTCGGGATGTACGCCTGCGTCTCTGCCGGCAGAGTGGAATAGTCGTTCGGCCCCTTGCGTTCCTTCAGCCACTTTTCCGCGACAGCCGGGCCGGCGTTGTACGCCGTGAGCGCGGCCGGGATATCGCCGCCAAACCGCTGCAACTGATCGTGCAGGTACGTGACGCCGTAGCGTGCCCCGATCTCGGGCTTCTTTAGCGCCTCTTGGATCTGCGCATCCGACATGTCGGGCGTAATCAGGCCGTCGCCCAGGCGCTTCGAGATATCGCGCGCCGTGCCGGGCATTACCTGCAATAGCCCGGCCGCGCCCTTCGGAGACACCGCGTTCGGGTTTCCACTGCTCTCCGGACCGGATACGGCGGTCGCCAATTGCGCAACATCCACCCGCCCGACGCGGGCCGAGATGGGCGCGCCCGTGGTCGCGGCCTGCGCCAGCCGCTGCACGGCCGGGCCAGGACGCCCGACATACTCGGCCGCTACCGCCGCTCCTTCCTGGCGGGCGCGGAGCGGCTCAAGGATCTTCTCGACCTTGATATGATCCGCGCCGACGATCTGCGGCTTCAACTTCTCATACATCGCCGCGGCGGCAGTCGGGCTATCGACGCCGATCCTCTGTATCCGCGCCGTCTGCAAATCCGACTGATAAGTCTTCATCGCAGCGTCGAGAACTTCTTTCGGCTGGCCGGTCGGGTTTGCCGCAATCGCCGCAAGCCCAATCTTCATTTGAGCTTCGGCAATCTTGTCGTCGTTCGCACCATCGATCGCCGCTTGCTTCGTTGTCTCAAGCGTCGTCTTGGCAATATCGACGGTGGCCTGAGTTTTTGCCGCAACCTCACGGCGCGACAACGCATCGAGCGTGCTGTCACGGGAGGCCGACGCGATCTTGTCGAACGTCAGCCGCTGTTTAGGGTCCGTAAACTGGCCGGCAAGCTGCTCGACTTGGGCCTTGTAGAACTCTTCTCCGCGCTTGGCAGAGCCGTCGATATCAATCCCCTGCTTGGCCTGCTCGCCAGCCTGAAAATTCCGAAGGTTGTCTTGCAACTGGTTCGAGGCGTTGAGGATTTTCCCGGCGTCGCCGATCTCCTTCTGCCGGATCACCTCCGCGGAGAACACGTCCGCACTGTTGCCGATGGTGTTGCCGACGTTCTGGATGGACCGGCCGATGCCAGCGCCGAACGCTTCCGGCGTCGCGCCGCTCGCGTCCTGGCGCTGGTCCGGCGCGCGCTCTGTGCGGATCGTGTTGTTGTTCTGGACTGGTACGGAAATTGCCATGTCAGTGGCCCTACTTCATCTTGTACCAGTTGGACGCGACCGACGTAGCCCCCGACAGGAGCGAGCCAAACGCGCCGATCGTTCCGGCCGTCTCCGCGTTGTTGCCCTGCTGCTGCTTGAGCGTGGCCGACGCGTTGCTGCTCATGGCCTGGGCCTGATACTGCGCCGCCTCGCGCTCCGAGTTGACGCCGATCGTCTTGGCGTCGAGCGCCCCGAACTGCGCCATGTCGCCCATCACGTCGAGCGGGGATCCGAAGTTCCCTTCCACGCCGCGCGAGGCGTAGGACGCGCGCGCCCGGCCGAGCGCGTCGGCGTTCTTGCGCATCTGCGTCTGCTGGTCCGCCTGCCCGCGCTCCACAGCATCGCGCGCCTGACGCTGCGACAGGATCGCGTTGTTCCGATCGACCGCGGCCTGATAGTCGGCGGCGTTCTTCTGCGCCTGCCCTTGCGCCATCGAGCCGACCGCGGACACGCCAGCACCAGCGATGCCGGCGACGAGGGAGAGCGTAGCCAATTCACACAAGGGAGCCTCCGTTAGCTCTCACAAGAGCTTTGGCAAATTCGAGGACCGCGGCGTCAGTGTTACAGCCCTTCGCCCTATTGTACATCCACACGACAACTTGCACGTTGTATTTCGTGTACCCGCCCAACGGGTCTTTTTTATCGAGAGACGGGGACATATCGCCGACGCGATGCCAGCCTGAACGGTTGGCTTCACCGGATACAAGCTCGAACGGCAAGCCGGTTCGCTCGCAGCCGCCCTTGATCTTCGCTTCGACCCACGCTGTATCGAGGTCGAACGCGAGCCCCTTCTTCTTGGCGTTGGTCCGCGCGCTGATGACGAGGCGCACCGCCCGGCCCCGCGCCGTCATCTGGTAACGGGCGGTCGCCTGCTTACCCTCATCCGTCTTAGCGCGGGCGGCCGAATATCTCCGATGCCGTTCCTTCACAGCCTCCGTGCTTGAATACGCCATGTCAGGATCTCAGTTCGAAGCGGTGGAACGGCCGTCGTAGAATCCCATACGGTACGGGATCGTGGACAGTAAAGCCGAGCCATTTCAACCATCGAATGGTGTTCACAGCCCGCGCGTCAACGTAATTTTCGAGCCACGGATACGCGGCCCGAACCTGCGGCATCTTCTCGACACAGTACCGCAGGAACGCCGCCGGATGCCGCTCAAGCTCTTCCGAGCCCAGGAGCCACGGCGAGCGCCGGCCACCCAGGCGCATCGGCGACACCCCGCCCACGAACACGACGCGCCCGCCAATAAGGCCGGTCCAGCAGTGTTCGGACTGCTCGATGCACCGCGCCAGTGCGTCGATCGGTCGAGACCCGGAAGTCGCCTGGATCTCGCGAACGTCAGTTGTCCGCATCGTCCTGGCTAGGGGCTCCGCGTCCTCCGGCCTTGCCGTCCTTACCGTCAGAGAATTTCGGCCGCTCTGTATCGCCACCTGTTTCGAACTCCGGTGAAACGGCAAGAACAGTCGCCGGCAGGAGATAGGCTGTCACGCCCACGCGACCGCGATTGTTCCAGTCGCCGACAAACCTTGCATCGAACGATCCAGTAAACAGGCCGCCGGTCAGACCTTCGCCGAATCCGCCATAAGGCTCGTGCTCATTCGCGACCGGGTTGTATTCTGGGCCATACTTGAGACCAAGCGTCTTATCGACGTGGATGACAACTTTGGTCACATTCCGTTGCTCGCCGTTCAGGGCCGGCGCGCCGACATCGATATCGAGCGTCTTAAGAACGCTGGTATAGGCGAGGCCGAGCGATACGACCGACCCGGCGAACGGCAGGGCGACGGACCCGCCCACGACCGGCAGCGCCTGGACGCGCTGGCCGTCCACGGTCCCAGCGACCTGCTGCCCTTCGAGGTGCCCCAGGCCGGTAACGAGGGCGGTGGGAGGGCCGGACCGGGAGAGCCCGCTGTCCACGAAGAACGCTTCGGCCGCCGTGCTCATCCGGCGCGAGCGCTGCCGCTCGACGTAGCGCCGCTGCACGCCCTGGATGGTCCGGTTGACGACGACATAGACCACGTCTTCGTCGCCCTCCGCGACCGCGCAAACGCTCTCGAACGCGCCCAGCGTCTGGAACTCGGACCAGCCCAACACCTCCTGATCTTTCAGGTACGTGCAGGCCAGCAGCGAACCGTTCGACAGGACGAAGTACAGGCACGAGAACGGCACACCCGCGAAGGCCATCTGCTTGATCTCTGCCCCTTCGATGAGGTGGCGCGAGAGCAGGGACATGTCGATGCCGCGGTATTTGTTCGTGCCGAAGTCATACGCGACGTTCCGGACCATCTGGCCCTTGGCCTGCACGAACACGATGTCATCAAGCACGGTAATCGGCGGGATGAACTCCGAGCACCCGAAGGACGATTGCTGCTTGGCATCGATCGTGGACGGCGTGATCGTGCCGCTGTCGTCGCCCCTGATGCGCCATTCCCCGGAGATCGTGAACGCGATCAAGTCTTCTGCCGGCACGAAGAACAGCACGTCTTGCCGCTGTCGGCTCGCCAGCGCGAACACGATTGCATCGCTGGCCTTGCTCGGGAAGGTGGCATCGAAGTTGTTGAGGTCGCCGGCCTGGGACAGATCGATGCGGTTCGGCTTGTTGATCGGGCCGCCGAACACCGTCCGTTGCTGGTACGTGGTCGAGGCGCGCGGGTAATTCCCGAACCCGACGAACGGCGCTGCGGATTTTGGCGGCCCTTGCGCCGTGTCGGGCGTGAAATTCAGATCGCGCCAGTAGAGTTGCCCATCGCCCTCCGGTGGCTGTGACCCCTCCACGACGCCCACGAGGCCGTACAGACCGCCACGCAGGCTCTTATAGACACGGTACGAGGCGGCCCCGGCGACCGGCGCGAAGCCTACGTCATTCGTGAACCCGCGCAAGAACAGGTCGTTGTTGATCGTCACGTATGCCGAGGGCTGTGTTTCGCGCCCATTCGTCGCGTCAACACTTGTGACCGTGTAGACGCTATCGAACGGATACGCGAACTCTGTTTGATACGGGTCGCCGTTGCCGTCCTTCGCGGTCTCAAGCGCCCGCGTATTGATGCGCGGCGTAAGCGCGGCCGGCGACGCGACGAGCGGGTCCGTGACGTAGCTCGTGATGGTCCAGTTATCGAGGGCGAACCGGGATATCTTCATCGGCGCGAACAGCGGGTGCGTCACGGTCAAAACGTCGTTCGTCTGCTGGAACACCAGAGAAACCACGTCGGCCGCGCGCCATGGTGTGGGGAGAACGTACCGCCCGAACGGGCCGCCCCCGGCGATGTACGCGCCGCGCCGGATGACGGCCATATAGTTCTCGCCGAACTCAAGGACGCACGTGTCCTTGCCGGACAGCGCGAACTCCACCAGACGCACCGGGTTCGCCTCACCGGTCGCCGCGCCGACGAACTCGAAGCCCGCCCGGTTCGAGATGCCGCCAAACGGCAGGATCTGCCAATTCAGCAGACGGGCCGCCCCCGCCTGATACTTCGCAAGGTCAACCCGCGCGTGCAGCTTCGGGTCAAGCTCGCCGGCCGTAAACTGAGGCTGTATCCGCTTCGCCATCGTCAAACCTGATAGGGTTCGTCAACAACGGCAGAGCGCACCAACTGGTATTCGACCCAGCCGCCGCGCCCGGTCCCGATGCACAGCATGTTGTCAACCAAATTGATGAAGATGCCTCCTTCAGGGAGGAACGATTTATCCGCCTTGAACTTGGACGGGCGCTGCCCGGCGCGATACGCGACCATCGCGCGCGGCGCTCCCATGTGGATATACCCGCGCGCCATCAGTTGTCCTCCTGCACGTCGTACAGCACATCGCGCTTGTCCTCGGACGGATCATCGATCACGAACGAGCCGTCCCACTCGATGCGCCCACCGACGCTCTCGACCCAGAAATCCGACGACGATAGCAGTTGCGGCGTCGGCTCGACGGGCGCGGTCAGACCGGGGATGTAGGCCGGCAGGATCGGGGAACCGGGGCCGGGGCCGCTGATCATCGGCGGAAGCGGGTTGACCTGCGGCGAGCCGGGCAAAGCGCCCCACGGTCCGTATAGGCTATCCCTGCCCCACCCGCCGCCCCAATGCTCGCGGTCCTCGCGCGTCAGGCTTGGAACCCCGCGCACGGCCAGCCAGTCGGGCACGCGATCATCAAGATTGAACGGCTCTTCGTTCATCGCGTCGGCTGCGGCCTTGTCGCGGATCTGCTTGGCGATTGGCCGCAGAGCCACGGCCGCGTCGTTCTTGCCCGTCAGCGGCACGGCAATCATGATCGCCAGTTCGTGCGCGAGCAGCGACATGAACTCCGGGTCGTAGGCGCGCGGGTCACTGTCCCACTGCGTATAGACCAGCGTCGGGCTCGCCCGGTTCGTGTAGATCGACCCGTTCGCGACCGTGTACCGCGCTTCATTGTCGGTCGGATATTGCTTCGCGAACCCGCGCAGGGCCGCGCAGTTGTCGGGATACTTGAAGGCGTAGCGCCAGCCCGGCAGGGCCGGTGCGGAGACCGGCACGGCCGGCGCGTAGACGCGGGCGAACGGCCAGTCCACCGCCCGCAGCGTCGAGCGGAGCGCCATCGCGTAGAACCGGCGCACCACGTTCGAGCGCTTCATGCGCTGGGCGAACGACAGGATCGGCTCTTGCCCGAGAAGGCCAAGCGCCATGTTCGCCATATCGACGGCGCTGGTGTTCTGGATCGGGTCGGCCCGAAGCGCCTCCTGCCCCGCCTGTTCGGGCTCCTCTTCCAGCGCCGAGGAGATCGCCATCTTGGCGGTCTCTGTCGCGAGGTCGGCCATGGCCTTCATCACGTCGGCCTTGCCGGTCAACGGCAGGGCCATCAATTGCGCGAGGTTCGCGACGACGAGCTGCCGGAAATCAGCCGGCCATTGCAGCGGGTCTTCGATGTAGAACGTGACGACGAAGTTGATAAATCGCGTGTTCGTGTAGATGTACCGGCGGGTTGGCGGCGGCCCGATACGGATAATCTGGAACGGGATCGGCGCTTCTGTGTGCGCCTGCTGCTGGATATACCGGATCGAGACGCAATCCGGCATCTCGTAGACGTACTGCCAGTTCGTCAGGGGCGGCCCGTCTGCGACCACCGCCTGCACGATCCCGCGCGCGAACGACCAGTCGAACGCCCGGAGCGCGGCGTCAGCGGCCTGCCGGTAGAACCGGCGGACCATATCGCCGGCCTTGGTCCGGTCGCCCAACGTGACGATCGCGTCTTGTCCGAGGAGCGCCAGGGCCGCGTTGGCGATGTCCACCTGCGTCTGCGCGGCGACGACGTAATCGTTAGTCTGGCCGCCCTCCGGGCTTTCCGTCGCGGCGGCGGTCGCAGCGGCACGCTGGCCGGCTTCCTGTGCCAGCTTGCGCATTCCGGCCATCATCTCGGCCTTGCCGGTCAGCGGCATGGCGAGGTGCGCGGCCAGCGTCAGGGACGCGAACTCGATGAAGTCGGA
>Ga0255028_100236_pt1 | contig 11705 bp, 9 predicted proteins | sample DRGLUT_MetaT_FD_178168 | JGI IMG/M metagenome (GOLD analysis project Ga0255028, IMG submission 178168) | Metatranscriptome of freshwater microbial communities from Pennsylvania, United States - DR:GLUT (Metagenome Metatranscriptome) | ecosystem: Environmental > Aquatic > Freshwater > Creek...
GCCGCGGCGGCACCGACGCCGGCGGCCGCCAGCCCATAGCCATACGGCCGATAGCGATAGCCGTAGGCCCCGTATCCGGGGCGTGCGTAGCGGCCATAGCCACCGCGATAGGCATAGGCACCGCCGTAGCGGCCGACGCCGCCGCGGTAGGCATAACCACCGCGGTATCCGCCGCGATAGCCTCCTATCCCGCCGCCATGAAAACCGCCGGCTCGGAAGCCGCCTGCGTGAAAGCCACCACCGCGAAAGCCGCCGCCCCGGAAGCCGCCACCCCCAAAGCCGCGTGCCTCCGCAGCGGCGCTGGTGAGGATCAGGGCGGTGACGGCAGAGACAGCAATGATGAAGCGCTTCATGAGATCGGCTCCTCCTTGTTGATGGAACGGCCGGCCCAGCCTTGTCGCGGGCCAAAGCGGAGAGATGAACATTCCACCATTCGAGTAGATTGGCTCGACTTCTAATCTAGGCCGGATCGGTACGCTTGATCGAAAGGGACACCCGCCATCGTTCCGGGCCGAGGCCGCCCGGCCGAATCGGAAGCAGGACTGACGGACGATTCCTGTCCGATACGCGTGCCGGTAGATTCGATCGGCCTGGATTGCTTCAGATTAAATTTTATAGACGAGGCAGAAGCGCATTCCTGGGCCGATCGTTTTGGCCTATGATCGGAATGACCGTTGCGTATTGTCGCTCGACAAGGCCGAGCTGCTGCCCTGCTGCGCGTGCGTACGGGACGGGCGGCTGCCGATGATCATGCGTCGCCGCTCACGGCGTTCGAGATCGGACGACCCATCACGGTCGGGCAGGAGAGGAGCGGATGGGCACGCCCGCTGATCCGGCGATCGTCCGCAAGACTGGGGCGACGGATCGCTGGCGACGCATCGGACGGCGCCTGTCCCAAGAGGCGAGACGCATCGCCACGATCTTCATCTATCTGTGGGTCGTATTCGGCGTGCTGGTGCTGCACGAATCGGTGGTGCTGTCGCGGCACGGTCTGAGCACCCAGTTCTACGGCCTCGCCTTCGTCAACGCCTGGATCCTCGCCAAGGTGATGCTGGTGGCGGAGGGGCTCGACGCCCGTCCGCACTTCGAGGGTCGGCCGTTGATCCTGCCCGTCGCGCTGCGGTCCGCCGGCTTTGCCCTGCTGCTGGTCTGTGCCTACGCGGCGGAAGAATCGGCGATCAATCTGTGGAAGGGCCATAGCCTCGCCGACGCCCTGCCGGCGATCGGCGGCGGCGGCGTGCGCGGCCTCGCGGTCATGACGGTGATCATGGCCATCGCGCTCGTCCCCTACTTCACGTGGCGCGAACTCGGCCGCGTGCTCGGCCGCGACAAGCTGAGGGCGCTGATGCTCTCGGGTTCCGAGGTGCCACCGGGGGCCTGATCGTTACGGGCGGGACGGCCGCCTGTCCCGTTCGATCAAGCCGGGCAGACGTAATCTGCAAGGATACGAGGGGGATTCTCCGGGCGAGGGACGGTCATGTTCCGCTGGTCGCGTTGTCTCTTCATCCTCGCTCTGCTGACCGCAGGATCGCATTCCGCCGCCGCGGAGACGGCGCCCGCCGCGGCGCTGCCCGTCGGCACCGTCGCCGCGCAGAAGAAAGCCATCGACACGGCGCTCGACTTCGTCGGCCGGGTGGAGGCCGTGAGCCGCGTCGAGGTGCGGGCGCGGGTCACGGGGTACCTCGACGCTGTCCTGTTCAAGGAGGGCGAGCTGGTCGCGGAGGGAGCGCCGCTCTACCGGATCGAGCCCGACCTCTTCGAGGCCGCCGTCCGTCAAGCGGAGGGGGCGCTGGAGCGGACCCGTGCAGCCGAGACGCTCGCGGCGATCCAGCTTCAGCGCGCGCAGGATCTCCTCGACCGCAATTCCGGCACCGTGGTCGCGCGTGACCAGGCGCGCGCCGCCCTCGAACAATCCCGAGGCGCCGTGATGGGCGACGAGGCGAGCCTGAAGACGGCGCAGATCAACCTCGGCTACACGAAGATCCTCTCCCCGATCGCCGGCCGGATCGGACGCACCAGCGTCACGAAGGGCAACGTGGTCGGACCGGATAGCGGGGTGCTCACCTCCATCGTGAGCCAAAATCCCATGTACGTCGCCTTCCCGGTCAGCCAGCGCGAATTCCTCCGGGTGCAGCAGAGCGGTGTCCAGCCGGACCGGAGCAAGATCGCCGTCCGGATCCAGTTCTCCGATGGCTCGACGTACGACCAGACCGGCCGGGTCAACTTCGTGAACATCAGCGTCGACCGCACCACCGACACGGTGCTGGTGCGCGCCAGCATGCCGAACCCGGCCGGCACCCTGCGGGACGGCCAGCTCGTCAAGGTCGCGCTGCAGACCGGGGCGCCGGTGGAGAAGGTGATGGTGCCCCAGGCTGCCCTCATCGCCGACCAGGGGGGCGTCTACGTCTTCGTCGTCGAGGACGGGCGGGCCGTGATCCGGCGGGTCAAGCTGGGCTCCAGCGGCACCGGACCGGATGCCATCGTCGACGAGGGCCTGTCGGGCGGCGAACTGGTCATCGTCGATGGCCTGCAGCGGGTGCGGCCCGGGATCGCCGTCCGGGCGAACCCGATCGCCCAGTCGGCAAGCGGGATCTGAGGCCATGCTGTCCGCGATCTTCGTCGACCGACCGCGCCTGGCGATCGTCATCGCGATCGTCACGTCGATCGCCGGTGCCCTGGCGCTGTTCACCATCCCGGTCGCGCAATACCCCGACATCGTGCCGCCGCAGGTCTCGGTGACGACGACCTACCCCGGCGCCGCCGCCGCGGTGGTGGAATCCACGGTCGCCCAGCCCATCGAGTCGCAGGTCGTGGGCGTCGACAAGATGATCTACATGAAGAGCGTCAGCGGCAACGACGGCAGCTACACGCTTACCGGGTCGTTCGAGCTCGGGACCGATCCGGACATCAACGCCGTCAACGTCAACAACCGGGTCCAGATCGCCCTGGCCAAGCTGCCCGAGGACGTTCGCAAGCAGGGGATCACGGTCAAGAAGAAGTCGTCCGCCCTGCTCGGCGTGCTCGCGGTCTACTCGCCCAAGGGCGTCCAGGACCCGCTCTTCATCTCGAACTACGTCACCATCAACCTGCTCGACCGCATCAAGAGCACGCCCGGCGTCGGCGACGCGACCTTGTGGGGGCCGCAGGATTACGCGATGCGGGCCTGGGTCCGGACCGACCAGCTGACCGGGCTCAACCTCACCACGAGCGACGTGATCGACGCGATCAAGGCGCAGAACGTCCAGGCGCCCGTGGGGCGGATCGGTGCCCGGCCGATCTCCAACGCGCAGCAGCTTCAGCTCAGCATCCAGACCCAGGGACGGCTCACCTCGCCCGAGCAGTTCCAGAACATCGTCCTGCGCACGAACCCGGACGGCTCCCTGCTCCGCCTCGGCGACGTCGCCCGGATCGAACTGGGTGCGGCGAGCCTCGACCGTGAGACCCGGCTCAACGGCAGCCCGGCGACCGTCGTGGCGATCTACCAATCGCCGGGCGCCAACGCGATCGCGACGCTCAAGGAGGTCAAGGCCCGCGTCGCGACGCTCGCCGCCTCCTTCCCGGAGGGGCTGGAGTGGAAGGTCACCTACGACCCGACGGCCTTCATCACCGAGACCGTCCACGAGGTGCAGAAGACCCTGATCGAGGCGTTCGTGCTCGTGGTGGTGGTGGTGTTCCTGTTTCTCGGCAGCCTTCGCGCGACGCTCATCCCGACGCTGGCCGTGCCCGTCAGCCTGATCGGCACCTTCATCGCCCTGAAGGCGGTGGGGTATTCGGCAAACTCCGTCTCGCTGCTCGCCATGGTGCTCGCCATCGGCATCGTGGTCGACGACGCCATCGTGGTCGTCGAGAACGTCGAGCGGGTCATGGAGGAGCATCCCGACCTCTCCCCGCGCGAGGCCACCAAACGGGCCATGGCCGAGATCACGGCCCCGATCATCGCGATCACCCTGGTCCTGCTGTCGGTCTTCGTGCCGGTGGCCTTCGTGCCGGGGATCTCGGGGGAGCTGTTCCGCCAGTTCGCCGTGGCGGTCGCGGTCTCGATGTTTCTCTCGGCCATCAACGCGCTGACACTTTCGCCCGCGCTCTGCGGGGTGCTGCTGCGCCCGCACCACGGCCCGCGCCGCGGGATCATGGGCTTCGTCATGCGCGCGATCGACGGGGTGCGCGACGGCTATGGCGTGGCGGTCGCCCGCATCGTCCGCCTGTCGATCATCGGCGTCGTGCTGTCGCTCGCGGCGGCCTGGGGCACGGTCGAACTCGCCAAGATCACGCCCACGGGCTTCCTGCCGGAGGACGACCAGGGCGCGTTCTTCGTGGTCGTGCAACTGCCCGAGGGGGCGTCCGTCGACCGGACCTCGGAGGTCGCAGCCAAAGCCGAGGCGATCCTGCGCGAGGAGCACGCGGTCGCGGACACGACCACGGTGGTCGGCCTCAACTTCATCGACAATTACTCGCAGGGCAACGCCGCCTTCCAGGTGGTGACGCTCAAGCCCTTCGAGGAGCGGAAAGGCGCGGACGACGGCGCGGCGGCGTTGATCGCGCGGCTCGGCCAGCGCTTCCGCGAGATCCCCGGCGGCACGGTCGTGCCGATCGCGCCGCCGCCGATCATCGGTCTCGGCACGGGCGGCGGCTTCGCCTATGTCCTGGAGGACCTGCGCGGCGGCGATCCGAAGGAGCTCGCACAGGTCTTGCGCGGGCTCCTCGTCGCGGCGAACCAGGAGCCGAAGCTCAATCGCGTCTTCAGCACGTTCTCGGCGACGAACCCCTCGGTCTACCTCGACATCGACCGCAACAAGGTCCAGATCCTCGGGGTGTCGCTCGACGCCGTGTTCCAGGCGCTGCAGGCCTCGCTCGGCGGCTACTACATCAACGACATCAACCTGTTCGGCCGCGCATGGCAGGTCCAGGTCCAGGCCGAGGCGACGGACCGCCAGAAGGTCGACGACATCTACCGCATCAACGTGCGCAACAAGGACGGCGGGATGGTGCCCTTGCGCAGCCTCGCGGAGGCCCGCATCGTCGTCGGGCCGCCCGCGCTGATCCGGTACAACAACCTCCGCGCCGTGACGGTGCAGGGCGGCCCCGCGCCGGGCGTCTCCTCGGGCCAGGCGCTCGCCGCCATGGAGGCCGTCGCCGCGCGCACGCTGCCCGCGGGCTTCGGCGGGGAATGGACCGACACCGCCTTCCAGGAGAAGCGGGCGGAGGGCAAGACCGCGATCATCCTCGCCTTCGCGGTTCTGTTCGCCTTCCTGTTCCTGGTCGGCCTGTACGAGAGCTGGACCATCCCGGTGCCCGTGCTGCTCTCCGTGACCGTCGGCATCGTCGGCGCCTACGCGGCGATGGTCTGGGGCAATCTCACCCTCGATCTCTACGCGCAGATCGGCATGGTCGTGCTGATCGGCCTGGCCGCCAAGAACGGCATCCTCATCGTCGAGTTCGCCAAGGAGCAGCGGGACAAGGGCGTCCCGCTGCGCGAGGCCGCGACCGAAGGCGCGCGGCTCCGCTTCCGCCCGGTGATGATGACCTCCTTCGCCTTCATCCTCGGGCTCCTCCCGCTCGTGATCGCCACGGGCGCCTCGCAACTCGCCCGGCGCGATGTCGGAACGCCCGTGTTCGGCGGCATGATCGCCGCATCGTTCCTCGGCATCTTCGTGATCCCGCCGCTCTACGTCGTGTTCCAGGGCCTGCGCGAGCGGGCGTGGCGGCTTCTGGGCCGCGGGAAGGACACGGATCATCCGGCAGCGCCGCCCAAGGTGCCCGCCGGCACGCCGGAGCATCTGCCGGCCGAGTAGCGGAAGGTGGGCCAGATGGACGAGACCGATCAGGTGCTGCTCGCCGAGAGGTCCGCCGGCGCCGAGCCGATCCTCGAGCACAGCCGGCTCAAGCGCAAAGCCTATGAGCGCGCGCTGCGAAAGCTCCAGGTGCAGCTCTGTCACCTCCAGGCCTGGGTGAAGGCCACCGGCGCGCGGATCATCGTGGTGTTCGAGGGCCGCGACGCGGCCGGCAAGGGCGGCACCATCAAGGCGATCACCGAGCGGGTCAGCCCGCGCGTGTTCCGAGTCGTCGCTCTGCCGGCGCCGTCCGACCGCGAGAAGAGCCAGCTCTTCCTGCAGCGCTACATCGCGCACTTCCCGGCTGCGGGCGAGATCGTGATCTTCGACCGCAGCTGGTACAATCGCGCGGGCGTCGAGACCGTCATGGGCTTCACGAGCGAGGCCGAGCAGCGTCGCTTCCTGACCCTCTGTCCGCAGATAGAGCAGTTCATCACCGGGAGCGGGATTCAGCTCATCAAGTTTTGGCTGGAGGTCGGCCGCCAGGAACAGAAGCTCCGCTTCGAGGCCCGCATCAGCGATCCGCTGCGGCAGTGGAAGCTGAGCCCGATGGACCTGGAATCTTATCGGCGCTGGTATGATTATTCCCGCGCTCGCGACGCGATGCTCGCGGCAACCGATTCCGACGATCTCCCGTGGTATGTGGTGCGCTCCGACGACAAGCGCAGGGCGCGGCTGAACTGCATCGCGCACCTGCTGCATCTGATCCCCTACAGGAAGCTCAAGCCCGAGCCGGTGACCCTGCCCAAGCGCTGCAAGAAGAACGCATACGACGACACGCTGCGCGACCGGCGCTTCGTGCCGGAGCTGTACTGAGCGCAGGCCGCTGGCGCCGTCCTCCGCGTTTCACCTCTCGCGGTCTCGGGTGAATGCGGTGTCGTCCGGGTGTGCAATCCGAGCCGGATGGGCCGAAGGCACGGCCTCGACGACGCGTGAACTCTTCCTGTTCAGCGGCTCCTGATGCATCCCGCCAATCCTCATAGGGGTAAGGATAGTATCGTCGCGAGAAATCTCTCGCTCCGCATCGATGAAGATCGGGCCGGCGCTCGCCAAGATCGGTGCTGTTCCGGTGTCCTGTTCGATCAAGCAAGAAACGACGGGTCGGATTAGCTGGCGTTGGAGTTCGCGATGATGCCCCTGTCCGCCCCGTCGCGCAGCGGCTTCTGCTTGACGGAGGCGGCCTTGGCCGAGCGCTTCCACGTACCCGCCCGGTTCGATCGGGACAGGGCCGACTGGGTCTTCCCGGCGGCGCTCCTGCAGCAGACGATTGCGGGCGCGGACCCGGCCGTTCGCCGACGGGTGGAGGACGGGATCGGCCCGATCGAGGGGGCTCCCCATTCCAAGCTGACCGATGACCTCGGCCACTATCTCCGCGCCACGGTGATCAAGCAGCGCTGCAAGGCGGAGCGGATCGCCCGCCTGCGGCTGGTCAACCGCCGCACCCTGAGCCGTCGCCTGAAGGCAGAGGGTACAACCTTCCGCCAGCTCGCCAACGAGGCCCAGTTCGCGGTGGCCAAGCAGCTCCTGGCCGACACGCATTTGAACCTGACGCAAATCGCGGTGGTCCTCAATTTCTCCGAGCTTGCCGCCTTCACGCATGCCTTTCGGCGCTGGTCTGGGATGGCGCCGAGTGCCTGGCGGAAGGCGAAGCGGGCGGAGGTGAACGGCCCCGCAGACAACGAAAAGCCTCGCTCGGGTTAGGGGAGGGACAACGGATGCGACACCCCGCTCGCATTGCGGCCTGCACCCTCGCCGTGCTCGTCACCGCGGCGCACGCGCAGGAGACCCGCTCGCTGGTCTCGGTCGAAGCGGATTCGCGCATGCAGATGGCCGCGGCCTCGCTGATCCCGACACTCCGGGGACGATGGCTCCATGCCGATCACAGGCTCGCCGTCGGGCGTGTGCGGGATGTCCGGGTCTCGCAGGACGGCCAGACGCTGATTGCCGTCGTGGCCCGCCGGCGATGGCTCGGGGGCGGGGAGATCGGCATCCCGGTCCCACGGCTGCATCAGCGCGACAATGATCTGACCGTCAGCGCCACGCGCGAGGATATCCGGCACCTCCCGGTGATCAGACCCTGAGACGAGTGCCGACCGGACGAGCGCCAGGCGTCTTCAAGACCGCAATCCGGGTGTCCGTCGATCGCGGCGGCGTCAGCGCGGACGACGTGACCTTTGTTGCCGGCCCGACGGGGGACGATGACGAGACCATCGCCAGCATCACGGATTCCGTCGACCTGGGCACGGCGGTCGCCGGCCCCGTATTGGTTTTTGCTCTATCGCGGCTGGCGCGCCTGCCACGCGCGCCGCAGGCGTTCGCCGCGATGCGGGCGCACGCGCAGGTGCGGCCCGATCAGCCGCCTGAACGCGTACGCGACCTGTTTGTACTCATCGCTGCAGGTCGTGGCGCGATCGGCCGGTAGATAGCCCTTCGCGACGATGTCGGCGTAGCGCCGCGGATCGGAGCCGTAGGCAAGGCAGGCGAGACTGTAGAATCTCTGCCACGACAGGCCGTGCACATCGGCGAAACGGCTTGTGTCGACCGCTTCCTGCCGCCCGAGCATCGCGAAGAAGGACCCGCTGCCGCCGACGAGATCCCGGGCTTGCGCGGGGGCGAGGTGGAGCAGGAGCAGGGCGGCGAGTTGGTCGGCCGCATCCTCCTCGCGTCCGAAGATCGGGACGCGCAACAGGTGGAACAGGGCATGTCCGGTCTCGTGCACGAGGATCTGGGCGATCGGCCCGCGGATCGCCTGCTCCGGGGTGACGCCGGCCGACGAGGCCTCGTGCGGCGCGCGCGCGACGATGCCCGCGACCAGTTCGTAGCACATCGTGACGGCGCGGCTGTCAGGATCGTACCAAGCGTTCGCCTCTCCCGCGCACCCTGTCAGCCGGAGGGTCAGGCGACGGGGGAGCCGCACGAGGCGAACGACCGCGCCGAGCCGCTCCAGCACGTGCCGCCGCCGCAGAGCCCGGTAGATCTCGCCATGCGCGGGGTCGCTCGGCGGCACGTAAGCCACGACGACACGATCGCGGCCGTGCGGCACAGGCAGGGCATGGGCGGCCGCCACCGACAGGAGGGTGGCGGCCATGAGCAAGACCCCGCGGATCACCCCGACCCGGTCGCGCCCGGGCCTGTTGCCGTTCCGGCCCCGACTGCTGAATTCGGATGTCGGGATCGCCTGGGGGGCGTGTGCCATGTCCATCGAGGGCAACCCGGCCGATGCGAGGTCCGTCAGGGGTCGGATCGGCCGGGTTACGGTCTCAAGGCGCTCATCCGACCTGCGGATGCACGCCCCGTTTCCGGGGACCTGTCCGGTCGAGCGCTGCGCCACGTCTCATTGGCCGTCGCGAACATAACCGCTTTCCGGCCGCCCAACATAGCAGAATGTCGGCCAACGAAAATTAGACCTTTCGAGTAGAGATTTGTCCCATGCGATCAAGCGAAATGTATCCGTTTCGCTAAAGATCCGAATGTTCAGCGCTTCGCCCAAGCGTTCGCGCCGCGACGCAGCGTGTTGGCTGTCGCGGTAAGATTGGCAGCTGTCATCCGCGCGCCCGGTGCCGCTGAAGCGAGGGCGAGCGGCCAGATAGGGACGCCTCCCATGGCCGATTGGCTCGTCAGGACTTTTCAAACCTATCCCGAGTTGGCGATATTCCTGTCTCTGGCGATCGGGTTTGCGGTCGGTCCCCGGAAAGTCGGGGGCTTCAGCCTGGGCAATGTCACGGCGACCCTTCTCGCCGCGGTTGCCATCGGTCAACTCGGCATCGCCATTTCACCCAACGTCAAATCGACCTTCTTCATCCTGTTCATCTTCGCGGTCGGATATGGCGTCGGGCCGCAATTCGTGAGCGGCCTGACCAAAGAGGGGCCGAGGCAGATCGGCTTCTCCCTCGTCGTCCTCGTCCTCTGCCTGCTGTCACCGGTCCTGTGCGCGAAGCTCGCCGGCCTCGATCTCGGCTACGCGGCGGGGTTGTACGCCGGTTCGCAGACCATCTCGGCCTCGATCGGCGTCGCATCCGACCAGATCGCGCGGCTCGACATGCCGGCCGACCAAGCCAAGACCTATCTCGATCAGATTCCGATCGGGTATGCGGTCACCTACATCTTTGGCACGATCGGGTCGGCGATCATCCTGGCGCAGCTCGGGCCGAAACTGATCGGCGTCGATCTTGAGAAGGCCTGCAAGGACTACGAACAGAAGATGGGCGGCCAGGTGAGCGAGGGTGGCCTCATCTCGGCCATCCGGCACATCGAGCTGCGGGCGTATCGGGTGCCGGACGACGACAGCATCGTCGGCCGGCCGGTGCGGGATATCTGGCCGGGGATGCGCGTCTTCGTCGAGCGCGTGCGACGCGGTGATCAGATCATCGAGGCCGATGGCGAGACCATGCTGCGGCCGGACGACGTCGTGGCCGTCTCCGGCCGTCGCGAGCGCCTCGTCGATAGCCTCAACCCCATGCTCGAGGAGGTTCAGGACCGGGAACTCCTCGATGTTCCGGCAGAAGTTGTCGACGTCCTGGTCACGCACCGAGCCGTTGCCGGCATGACCCTGGAGGCGCTTGCGGGCCATGAGTGGGCACGCGGCGTCTATCTGCGCAAGATCATGCGCAACATGGTCGAGATCCCCGTGCTGCCGCGGACCGAGATCCTGCGCGGGGACATCCTGACGCTCGCCGGAGGCCGGCGGCACGTCGAAGCGGCGATCAAGCATCTCGGTTACCCGGACCGGACGGTCGAGACGACCGATATCGCCTTCCTGGCCGCCGGCATCGTCCTCGGCGGCCTCGTCGGCGCCCTGAGCTACAAGCTCGGCGGCATCCCGATCAGCCTGTCGACCTCCGGCGGCGCCCTGCTGGCCGGTCTGGTGCTCGGCTGGCTGCGGACCATCCGCCCGGTCTTCGGGCGTATCCCCGGACCGGCCCTCTGGCTGCTCAATACGCTGGGCCTCAACATCTTCATCGCCGTCGTCGGCATCAGCGCCGGTCCGGGCTTCGTGGCGGGCGTTCAGGCCGTGGGCCTGAGCCTCCTGCTCTGGGGTGCCCTGGCGACCGCCATCCCGATGGTCCTGTCGGTCTATATCGGCCGGTACATCTTCAAGTTCGACCCGGCGATCCTGTTCGGCGCCTGCGCGGGCGTGCGGACCACCACGGCGGCCCTCGGCATGGTCCAGGAAGCCGCCAAGAGCAAGATCCCGGCCCTGGGCTACGGCATGCCCTACGCCATCGGCAACACTGTGCTCACCATCTACGGGATGGTGATCGTGCTCGCCTTTTCCTGAGACAACCCGCGACGGGGAGTATTGTCATGGCAGAATCGTTCGATCTACGGGATTTCGAGTCGCTTAGCCCATTCGAGATCAAGGACGAACTGATCAAGCTGGCCAAGTCGACGTCGCGCCGGACACAATCGGCCTTCCTCAATGCGGGGCGGGGCAATCCGAACTGGGTCGCGACGACGCCGCGAGACGCCTTCTTCCTCCTCGGCCAATTCGCAATGAGCGAGAGCCGGCGCGTGATGACTCACCCGGCCGGGCTCGGCGGCATGCCGCAGGCGACCGGAAGCGCGGAGCGGCTCGCGGCCTGGCTGCAGTCGCGTACCGATCAGCCCGGCGCCGACTTCCTGGCAGCCCTCGTTCCCTACGCGACCAAGACGTTCGCCTTCGAGCCGGACGCCTTCGTGCACGAACTCGTCGATTCGATCGTCGGTGACAATTATCCCGTCCCGGATCGTATGCTCGTCCACAACGAGCGTATCGTGCACGAATACCTGATGTGGGCGATGTGCGGGTCGCGCAAGCCACCCGGCCGGTTCGATCTCTACGCGGTCGAGGGCGGAACGGCGGCGATGTGCTACCTGTTCAAGTCCCTCAAGGCC
>Ga0255028_100237_pt1 | contig 11654 bp, 13 predicted proteins | sample DRGLUT_MetaT_FD_178168 | JGI IMG/M metagenome (GOLD analysis project Ga0255028, IMG submission 178168) | Metatranscriptome of freshwater microbial communities from Pennsylvania, United States - DR:GLUT (Metagenome Metatranscriptome) | ecosystem: Environmental > Aquatic > Freshwater > Creek...
CTGCTGCGCCACCACGACGGTGTAGGCGGATTGATCCGCCACCGGCTTGTCGGCGTCGATGACGAGGCGTCCGGCCGGCAGGTAGATCGTGCCCAGCATCGTGCGGGCGTTGTTGCTGATGATGCGATAGGTCCGCATCGGCTTCGTTTGCCCGAGCGGGGCAGGTGTTGGTGGTATCGTTACGCCCACATCAATGGCGTTGGCGAGAAGTGCAGGATCGAGTGGATTTGTGACGGTCGTCTGTTCGGCCATCAACAGACCCGCCATCTCGCCGGTGGTCGGCGCCGTGAGGCTGACAGTCGTATCTTTATCGAAGAGCAGGCCCGCCTTGTCACCCACGAAGTAGAAGCCCACGTCCGTGCCACTGAGTGTCGCCTTGTCTTTTACGATCAACGGACCATTATTGAATATGTAGATGCCAGGCTTCATCGTCACCACGGCGTTCTTCTTGATCTGAAGACCGTAGCAATACGTGCCGGGTTCGATGGTCACGCTCTGATCAATCGTCTGGATCTTGGTGAGCGGCAGCAGGTTGAATGGAAAGGGCAAGCTCGTACAGGCGCCGACCGGCGGATTGGCGCGCCCCTTCAGCGGGTCCGTGATCACCGGGCATCCGGTCTGCGGCGGCGGCGCGAAGTTCGCGCGAACCCCGAGATAGCCGCCGGCTGAGCAGATCGTGTCGGCCTTCGCCATCGAGCTGTCGCCGCCAACCATGCCGGTCGCATTTGTTGAGTTCGAGTAGAGCGAGCAGCCGTTGGCGGTGACCTGCGCGTACTTCTGAAGGTTGAAAGCCCCCGGCGCCATGGGATCGAGGGTGAGCATGCACAGACGCATCTTGCCCACGACGCTGGCCTTGGCCCGCACAGAGATGGTCTGTGAACGGATGCCGAGGAAGGGGCCGAAGGCGAGCTTCACCGTGTCCTGGACCTGCGCCGACACGCTGGTCTTGTCGCTCGCCACTGCCACGGTCACCGTGAAGGGCTGGTCAGGCGATGGCGGCGCATTAGTGCGGATGGCCTGCTCGGTCACGCCTTGCACGGCGGCGATGCTGGAGGCCGCGAGCTTCATGGTGTTCCCGCCGGACAGCACGCCCACATCGACGGCGTTCTGCAGCTGTGAGCGGCGCGAGGCGACATGCGCGTAGTCGATGCCGCCGCCGACAAGGCCGAGCAGAACCGTTGAACTGAGCGCAAAGGTAAGCGTGACGCCGCCGCGGTGGTCACCGCCGTACGTCCAGCCGCACCTCTGAACCCTGCTCAGGGCCGCCCGCAGGTTACGGCTTGCGGCCACTTGGTACCTCGTCATCCCGTTCGTGCCCCAGACAATCGACAACCTAGACTGTCTTGGCAGATCGAGATGGCGTGGCCGGTTAATTAGGCAGCCCACATTTCCTGGCGGCCAAATTCGATGACGCTATGATTAACGTCTGAGTAATCGACGTTGAAGCGCTCTACTTACTGACGAATGGCAGAGCAGGGGTACGCCGCTCGAAGAGCTTGGCGTAGAGGAATTACGTAGATCGTTTTCATCTCGGCCGGATTTTGGATGATGTACAGGGAGAATGTTGTCACTGCATCGATCAGCTTGGTGTTCTCAGTTGGGCAAATGGTGTCGGCGGCGATCTCGGTCGCGAGCATGGTGCGAACCGCGCCAACACACTCGCCGAGCTGTCGCATCGAGTCCGGATCCTGCCGCCAGCGGCCCTTGCGCACGAGCTTGATGAATTGATTGCACCCACCGATGATGTCTTCGGTCGCCTCGCCGGTGGGGGAGCTATAGGCGGGACCCGCGAGAGCTGCCACGACGACCAGGGCTGCTGCGGCCGTCCCTCTGAGGATGCGAAAACATGCAGCCACCTTTGATCGCGGTAGGCCCTCGGCTGATCCTTCGGTCGGACATGATGCAGGCCACGGTTGGCAATACAACGCTTCATCGCTCCGGTTTTGAGGCGACGTTTGCTGGAGCTTCGACCAGCTTACCGCCGACGGTCTGAGCCATCAGGAACTGTCGCCTGCAACTCAGCAAACACCTTTCCGTGCGAAGAGCACGCCGACGATCTGGCCATCTGCCGTGGCGAAACGGACGGCTACAGTGTCGCCACCGCCGAAGAACTCGACACCGACAAGTTCGCGGACGGCTACAGCCGTCGCGGCCGGCGTTTCGTGAGGCATGGTTGGCTTCTCCCGTTCCGGGCTGGTAGCATGTACAGTAAGTGACATACCTCACGAATTCGTGAGATAAGACCCGGCGCCTTGAAATCCCCAAGATGTCAAGCAGTGGTCGCCTGAAGGAGCATGCCGGACCCCTGGATCGAGCAACTGCTACTGCAGAACGCGGAGATCGTTGCGGCCGAAGAGGAGGTCACGGCTCTGCTGCATCGTTTGCGCGAGCTACACCGGGAGGGGCTGGACAAATCGGAAGCCGCTGGGCTGCTGGTGACGAAGCTGAAGAGGCTTCTGCAGCTGCGCGACCAACGGGATTGCGATCTTCAGCGAGGCACCGACAGAGCATGACGTCGCTCTTGATCGACGAACATGCTGTCCATTGCCGAGTCGCACCATCCCTTGCCGTTGGTCCAAGTAGCGGACCCCGTGAGGGTCTGCTCTGGGTCGGGAGCACGCGGCGCGCGGACGTCCGCTTCTTACGACCGCCGTCCCAAAGCGGACCGGCGGAAAGCCACCCATCTGAGACGTTCAGGCGGCCGCTTCGTGGTGGCAGATGCTGGCCGTAAGCGGAATGGCTGCTTCGGAGTAAATGTGCCGAAAAAGCGGACGGTCCCCAAGCGACCCAAGCCAGTCCTGAGGACGGCCGTCAGCACTTCTCAAAAGCGGCCGTTCGTTAGATCTCCGGCAATCTCGGTTCAAATGGCGCCTGGACCTTGGCCTTTCGTCCCGAAGCGGACGCTCTACGTCCGGCCCGCGGCGGTCGCTGCCCGTCGTCCAAGCAGACGCTGAAGCAGAGGTCGTCGCTTGATCCCGCCCATCCTCAAACGTGCACCAAGCGCGCTCGTCATGGGCCTCCTCCTCGACTCTGCGACTCGCCGGCCGCCTGAGGGCATCAGCACCGTCGGCAGGTGCCTACTGCCGGGTCTGACCACTCAAGGATACTCGAACTCTCTTCCGTCCTCGCGGACATCGCCGTCAGCCTGTACTGAACAAAGAGTGGCGAGTTTCGTTGATGTACGATCCCAAAAATTGGGACGATTGAGGAAACGCCTATGCGCATGAAGATGTACGGCCTTGCGGCCACGCTCACCGTTGCTCTGACCGGCACAGCTTATGCCCAACAGCCAGCTGGCGGCGGTAGCGCTACGGGCAACATGAACAACCCGGGTTCCGTGAAGAGCGAAGAGCAAAAGGCAACCGAAGAGACGACAGGTACCAGCACCCGCTCACCCGCAACTGGTGCCGCGGCGGTACCCGGAACCGGCACCGCGCGCCCTGGCGTCGGTGCAGGCGGGAGCACCACCGCACCCGCAAGGTGAAGCCCCCAGGCGTACCTGCAAGTGCCCATCGGTGAGTTCTCGGCCGGGGCCACCGCGAAGGCGGCCCCGGCCAACACCACGCCGTCGTGCCGCGGCTGCAAGTATCACTGCCGCCCCTCGGGTCTGCTGCCGACCCCTGCCAGCTGTCCAATCCGTTGGCGACGCTTCTCAATAGCAGTCATCCGCTGGCCGTCCGGCAAGTTTGGCTCGGAGCGGTGAGAGGATAGAATGGACGGTGGATGTTCACTCACAGTCGCGCACGCGTTCCACTCGCGATAACAAGCACCCGGGTCGGGCGGTGTGAAGATTTACGTACATGGTGCGCGGATCATTGAGCGCACATCGAAGTGGACCATCAACTTCTTCGCCCGCACAAACTTGGCCGAGATCGTAAAGACACTGATCGTCGGCGTCATACGCTCTGACTGACAGGAGGGGATTCGCGCGCACAATAGGAGCTACTTCGTTGAGGTATTCACCGCGAGAGCAGTCCCGCTCGTGCAAAAAAATCGGACTTGGCGTCCAATAAATCCCAAGTGGCTGAGGCAAGTTGTAAGACCCGAGTAGCATTGTCTCTCCCGGATGGGCCAGTTGCAGGCAATTCCTGCACGGGAAGCTGCCGCTCACTCTCGCGACGACCTTTCGGATTTGATTGCCCTGATCGTCTATTCCGGTGCGACGAAAGCGATCCGCTGTCTCCGCTTCAATCGCAACACATCGAAATTGCGTCATGCGCGCACCTCCTATGCGCGTCCTAAAGCCCGTCGTGGTGCGTCGCATCCCGATCCTTGCTCTCCAATCATCGGAGCCGACCGCGACTTTAAGAACTGCTGCGGGTCCGAACGACCCTCGCGGCATTGGCTGCTTCGATGCATCCGCCGCTCTGAAGTGGACGGGCATAAATCCACCCACCTCGGTCATTCGAACACATAACCCCGTGGGACTGTGTCTGGCCAAGAACCGGTATCCGATGGGTACCGTGATCTCGCCTTCGCCTCCGTAGAACATCCACCGTTCCTTCACCGCCGAGGCCTAGGAACCGAGGCAGGCGCGCTGGGCGAGATCGCTCACAACCTCCTGATTTCACCAGAGACGAGCCGTCTTGGCGAAGGTTTTGCCCGCCAACGTGATCCCGTCGATTACCGCGGTTCCATCCGACGCTACACGCACGTCAACAAGAACGTCTTTACGCGCCGTCCGATCGAGCTTGCCCGGAACACCCTGCGCTCCGTACCATCGCTCGACGCCATAGGTCACGACGCCCGTCAGACAGGCTGGACAGTCGCACGTGGTGGGCTCGGCGGGCTGGCCATTCGTCCTGGCTCGAACGCTGAGCGTAGCCCCCTGACGCACGAGCGTTCCGGATGCCAGACGGCCCTTGATGAATGGGCCGTCCTCTGCCGGTGCCGTAAATAAGGCCTCCACCGCCCTGTGGACGCCATCGGCGTCGACGGACAGCCGGACGTAGACGTCGCGCCCCGCCTCGAGCCGGCAACTTTCGCGGGCATCGAGATCGCAGCCCGTCGGTCTCGACCCCACGCCGATCCCCTGCAATCGCCCGATCTCGTAGGCGAGCACACTGTACTCACCGCGCAGGAGGTCGCGGGGATCCCGGGTTTCGACAGCCAAGCGGACCCCACGCCCGTCATTCAGCCGCTGTGTCTGCTGCCATGCCAGGATCACCGAGGGTGAGATCTGAATCGCCAGCAGACCGGCGAAGGCGAGCCCGAGCAGGCCTTTCATGCCGTCCTCCCGGCGATGCGGCGCGTGGCCCAGCGGCAGGCGACCAACGCGAGACCGAGGAGAAGCGCGCACAGCAGCAGATTGCCGGAGAACGCGATCAGGTTTGGGGAGGCAGCGAGCATCGCGATCGTGATGCCTGCGGTCAGCGCCATGCCCCAGCCGTAGAGTTCGCGCCTGTCTTCCAGATCACCGGCCACGACGAGGATGAGCCCCGGGACGATGCCGCCCCACACGGTCCAGAAGGTCGAGGGCTCCCGGCCCGTGCCGGCGATGAGCCAGACGAAGAGCGCAGTCGTGGCCGCAGCGAGAACGAGGAGATCGCTCGTGAGGGCAGTCGCGCGTGAGGGCCATCGAAAGCCCGTTAGGACCGCCGCTGCGAGTGCGATCGCGCCAAAGGCCAATGGTACCGTGAAGGTCGAGCGCGCTCCGCCGAAGCCGAGCGTGCGCACCGAGACTATGATGATGCCGAGCAGGCAGAGGCCGACGGCCGCACGCGTGAGGGCGTGCGCGCCGTCATGCAAACGCGAGGTCGCTTCGCCCGGAGGTTGGAACCGCAACAGCCCGTGGCCGAGAGCGAGGGCGAGGGCAGCCACGGTCAGAATGCGGTCGGGCGGCAGGAGGAACGTCAGGCCCATCGGTGCGCCACCGAGATGGTTGGTCAGGACAACCAGGATCAGGAGAAGCGTGAACTCCCGAACCGGCACCCAGCCGGATAGACTCGCGAGGAACAGCGCCGGACCGACGACCCAGAACCAGAGCCCGGCACCCGAGGCGCTATCCCCGCGCAGCGACGCGAGGTCGAGGCCGCCGAAGCCCACGTCGGCCGCGATGAGGGCGAGGCAGGCGACGACGGCTGCGCCGCCCGAGCGCGACGAGCGCCGTCGCCAATCCGAGGACGGCCACGGTGCAGGCGAAGCCGCGGGGATCGGCAGCGACATGAAAGGTCTGTCCGACGAAGGCCAGGGTGGCTGCCGCGATGGCCAGGGACAGAGTCGCGAGCCCATCGACGAACCTGCCAGCCCACCCGGGTCGCTTGCGGGCCTGGCGAACCGCGGCGATGAAGGTGCTCGACACGGCCGCAGCGTTGATGAGGAGCAGAACGACCAGCCGGGACGCGGGCGAGAGCCCGGACCAGTTGGCCGCCACGAACGCGATGATCGAGGGAGCGACGAGTAGCAGGATGCACAGGCCCAGTGCCGCCTGCAGAGGCTTGGAACCGCGTTGGGCGAAGGCGTGGGTCGCGATACGTTCCGCCTGCTCCGGCTGGAGCAGGCCGCGCTCCTGCCAATCGCGCAGATCTCGTCGTAGGCGTGCGGAGTAGGAGAGCGGCATCGGCAGCTTTCGGGGCGCGTCCAAGCACCGTGACAGATCGAGTCTTAAAGCGACGCTGCTCCGATCGAAGGTGATGCCGCACACCTCGAATGATGCTGACCACAGCGTGAATGAATCGGGTTGCTCCAGTGCCTGCAATCCAATGGGACACAGACTATACCGCTCGTAAGAGTCAGCGAGCGTGCCCCCGAATGTAGCAACGGATCAGTTGATCAGACAGAACCCAGTGTCTTCGCGATCGATACCGCCGACACGCTTGCCGGCCTCGCAGGGCGGAGCGACCGCACGGACTTCCTGGATACGCAGCGAAGGAGGCGCCGGGGACGCTGCGACCCGCTGGAGCTTCTGCGTCGGCTCAGCGCCGGCAGCTACATCAGATGTTGCCGCGATCGGCGCTGCCGTTGCAGCAGCCGCGACCGCAGCCTGGCCCGGCGTGACGACGATTGCGGGTCGGTAGCCGACCCGGCTGACGGTGCCAGTCTGAACCGGCGAAGCGGCCGTAGCGGCGGGCATCAAAGGCCGCTGCAGTGCCACCGTGCGTCCGAAGGGCAAACGGATTCGAGCGCGAGCCTCGGCATCGTCGATGCTCCCCACCAGCGCTAGAACCACCGCACCGACCGCAAGCCACGTCCGCATGGATCAACTCCTTTGCATGCGGCTAGCTTGCCTGAAGTCTAATGAAGAAGTGCTGCGTGAATAGCTCGCATTCGATCGATTGGAATAAGTATCTGGGTCAGACCTTCGCGCAGAGCTGTCGCCAGGCCGTCCGGATCGGTACTCATCATCCTGTTTTAGATCGCGCTCGGTAGGTAAGGCACGGGAGGAACCGGCGGCAACCCTCTCAGGTGACGGTGGATCCGCACGAAGGCGTCAGCGAGTGGGGCGACAACGTCTGCTTAGATAGCCCGCTCGCTCAGAAGCAGAACAGCAGATTTCCACCCGTTCCGGTCGTAGTCTCAGGTTCACCGATCGGCCTGTAAGCGGACATTCCCAGGTTCCGCAAGGGGCGCCAAGCCGAATGTCCGGTCTGGCGTACGATGGCGAGCCGGCGTGACGTATTCTGGCCGTAAGCGGAATGGCTGTTTCGGAGAATGCCTGCCGAGAAAGCAGACGCACTCCTACCGACCCAAACCCTCCGAGCGAGCAGTCTTCGGCCCTTCCGAGAAGCGGTCATGCCTTGGCATCGCCCCTGCCCAAAATTCCCATGTGTGCTTGTGCGCTTGCTTAGCCTGCGGCGGCCTCAATAAACCTGCGGGATAATTGTAAACGCCACGGCGAGCACCAGAATGCCGGTGCTTTACGAGAACACGTTGAGCGAAGATAATACATTGCGATATCGTGAGGTGCGCAATGTCCGCTTCCGGCTTGGCGCTACATGCAACACTGCTATCTCGCCGGTCGCTACTCGGCGTGTCGGCCTTCGGCGCATCAAGCAGCCTCCTCGGCTGTGCCCTGCCAACTCGGCTCGCCGCCGTGCCACGCGGATGCGCGAGTGCCGCAACGGTGCTCGGTGTGCCGAACGAGCGGTTCTTCCCGACTGAGACCACCGGGCAGGCCGCGCTTCAGCGGGAGTTCATCGAGGCTGTCCAACGCCAGATCGTGTCGAGCGGCATCCGGCCGGCCACGCCGTTGCCCGACTTGGACCTGCTCGGCATCTCAGGAGGTGGTGAAAACGGAGCCTTCGGCGCCGGGCTTCTCAACGGTTGGACCGAGCATGGCGACCGCCCGAACTTCTTCCTGGTCACCGGCATCAGCACCGGCGCGTTGAGTGCCCCCTTCGCATTTCTCGGCGGCGCCTATGACGCGCAACTGAAGAGCGTATTCACCGACATCACCTTGGCGGATGTTCTGCTGGAGCGCAGCTACACCGCTGCGATCTTGGACGATGCCATGGCGGACAACAGCCCTCTGTTCCGCACCATTTCCCGCTACCTCGATGAGGCGATGCTGGCCGAGATCGCCCGAGCCTACGCCAATGGCAGGCTGCTGCTGGTGGGCACCTCTAATCTCGATGCGCAGACACCAGTCATTTGGAACATCGGCGCTATCGCGCAGAGCGGCCATGCTCGCGCCTTGGAGACGGTGCGGCGGATTCTACTGGCCTCCGCTGCCATCCCAGGTGCCTTCGCGCCGGTTTTTTTCGATGTGACGCTGAACGGGAAGCCCTTTCAGGAGCTGCATGTTGACGGCGGGGCGTTCGCCCAACTCTTCCTATATCCCGCCAGCGTCTCGCGATTTCGTCGGGAGCGGCTGGCGCGCGGGCAGCCAACGGCGCGGACTCGGGCTTGGGTGATCCGCAATGGTCGGCTGGATCCCGAATGGGCCTCGACGGAGCGTCGGACCCTCGGCATTGTAGGTCGCGCGATCACTGCCATGATCGCGGCGAGCGGCTACAACGACGTGTTGCGGATCCATGCCGCAGCCGAGCGCGACGGGGTAGACTACAACTTGGCCTTCATCGGACCGGACTTCACGATGGAGCGGAACAAGCCATTTGACCCATCCTACATGCGCCCCCTCTATGAATATGGCCGGCAGCGCGCGCTGCGTGGCGACGCTTGGGTCACGCAACCTCCGATCTGAGTCGATCAAGGTCGCGGCGACCCGCGCAACATGGCCTCTTGGTCAAGCTGTGATCGCGATGCCCTAACTCCTGGTGACAGATTCAGTCGTTGAAGCGTTCGACCATGCCGTTCGTGCGCAGCGGGTATGGCTTCATGGAAGAAATTGCGCGGCCCGTCGATCGACACGCAGCACGGGATGACCTTGCCGTCGAGCACCTTCCCAAAGCGCACATGCGCGAGGGTCTCCCTGTCGATGTCCTGCGGACCCGCCTCGTAGCTCTCCAGCGGCATGCGGCGCCACTGACCTTCACGCCCCTGCATCCCGCTGCGCTCTCCGCCTTTCAATCGGCCCCGCGCTAACATCCAGTAAGCCCTCCGTGAGCGTCGACGATCACATCGACCGTATCGTCGCTGCCGCCGACGCCGCTCTCGCGACGGGAGGCGCTCCCATGGTCAGGCCGAGCACCGCTGACCTGTTGAACCTCGACCGCGCTTTGGTACCCGAGGAGCGCAAGCGACTGTGCGCCGGCACGACGCTGAAGGGTGACGAGGCTTTGCCGGGCAGCGGTTCTGAGGGCGAGACCTACGGATGGTCCAAGCAACTGGTTCCCAAGCGCTTGGCCCGGACCGGCCCGAAATGCGGGCTGACGGAGCGGGGCTGGACTGAGGGCGCCGGCAGCAACGCGTCGGCCGGTTGTGCCACCCTGCAGGCGGAGAGAGGCGCCGACGTCCTCGCTCTTAGAACGACGCGCGGAGAATGGCCGGTCGGGGAAGGGTGCTTAGACCTCGGGCGCCGATCTGAGCCAGCCCTGCAACACCGGCCAGCAGCGCGACGATCATGAACAGGGCTCCCAAGAACTCGGTGAGCTCGTCAGAATGTCGCGCGGCCTTGCTGATCCCGTAGCCGCCGAGCGTGAACACGGCGGCGGCGATCAGTGGAACGGTCAGGCCTGCAAGCAAACGCACCTCCCGCCCGAAAAACCCGTGGTCGGCAGAGCGGTTCTGGCGCACAACAGGATGCCGGAAGTGCCGCTGCAAACGTCACCGCTCACCGAACGCAGATGGGAGCAAGCGCGACTTGGTGCATCAGACAAAAGGCACCTGAGACCGGCCGACAGCCGCGTCTCGTACGATCAACCTACGGATGCAGAAACTGCAAGATTAGTCGATGGGAGTGCCGGGCATGATCACGACCGCTCAGCTCGCCTCACGGGCACTCGGCGACCATCTCGCCGGGGAGCTCCAGAGCACGTTCGGCGCCAGCCAAGCGCCCTTGGCCGAGAGGGTTGGCGCTGCCGCGCGTCTTGCCCTTGAGTGCTTGGGGAACTCTGACGCACTCTACCACGACCTAGAGCACACCCTGCTCGTTACGCAGGTCGGCCTCGACATCTTGCGTGGCAAAACTCTGCTCGAATTCGTCACGCCAGATGACTGGGCACATCTGGTGGTCGCCTGCCTTCTGCATGACATCGGATATGTGCGAGGCGTTCTGAAAGGCGATTGCCCTGTGGAGGGTTATATCATCGACGACGCTGGCCACCGCATCGTGCTGCCGCGCGGCGCCTCGGACGCGGCACTGACCGCCTACCACGTCGACCGATCCAAGTTGTTTGTCGCCGCGCGCTTTGGCCAATCGGAAATGCTGGACGCGAACCGCGTCATGCGCGCCATCGAGCAAACCCGCTTTCCGGCCCAGCCCGGCAATCTCGACGACCATCCGGAAGATGAGGCCTGCCTGGTCCGGGCGGCGGATCTGATCGGGCAGATGGGTGACCTCCTCTACCTCCGCAAAACCAATGCGCTCTTCCACGAGTTCGAGGAGGCCGGGACGAACGCCACCCTGGGCTACACCTCGCCTGCCGATCTGGTCGAACGCTACCCAGAGTTCTTTTGGCAAAGCGTATCCTCGCATTTGGCGAGTGCGCTAAAGTACTTGGAGGTGACGGTGAGCGGGCGCCAATGGATCGCAGGCCTTCAGTCCAATGTATTTCGGGCGGAACGCTCAATCACCTTCGGACGGTCCCACGGGCTTGAGAACTGGTAAGAGCGGTTGGGACCGTTAGACGGCACCTGGCCGCAACCCACGCTTCGGGTGCCATGCCCTGCTGCTTCGGCAGCCTGCGGATTAGCTTCCGGGCGGCTTGTCCATCTGGTTCTGCCGGGACCAGCACGTCCGGCATCTCGCCTCGGCATAGACAACTCGCACACGTACATCTGCCGGCCAGCAACTTGGACGAACACCTCATTCACATCGATGCGGGCGCTTGCTCCAATGACCTCTTCAGGCTCGCCGCCAAAGACTGCAGCGGTCATCCCGTCCATTCTATGCTTAACCAACGTCGGAGCGTCTGATTTCAGCTCCTCAATTAGCCTAGCAACATCGCTTGTCAGATTACTATACGGGAAGCACTCGCTGGAAGCGCTGCAGTGAGTCTCAACACGCTGCGAACGGGCCAATTTCTGCTGCAGTCGCTATCAAACAACGGCTTTGTCACGGGCCCGGTACCTTGCGCACTGAGCGTGCCTCGTCA
>Ga0255028_100238_pt1 | contig 11621 bp, 12 predicted proteins | sample DRGLUT_MetaT_FD_178168 | JGI IMG/M metagenome (GOLD analysis project Ga0255028, IMG submission 178168) | Metatranscriptome of freshwater microbial communities from Pennsylvania, United States - DR:GLUT (Metagenome Metatranscriptome) | ecosystem: Environmental > Aquatic > Freshwater > Creek...
GTCGCGGTGACGAAGTCCGACCGCGCCGATCCGGAGCGCGTCGCGGCGGTGGCCGCGGAGATCCACGCCCTCCTCGCCGGAACCGGGCTCGCCGCGGCGCCGGTCGTCGCCTGCTCCGCGCTGACGGGGTCGGGCATCGACGACCTTGCCCGTCGGCTGGAGGCCGCGGCCGGCTCCCACGCCCCGGCAGGTGCGGATCGCGGCTTCCGCCTTGCCGTCGACCGGCGCTTCACCGTGCCCGGTGCCGGCTTGGTCGTGACCGGGGCGGTGCACGCGGGCACGGTGCGGGTGGGCGACCGGCTCCTCGTCTCGCCAAACGCGCGCGAGGTCCGGGTGCGCGGCGTGCGAGTCCACGATGCGGTGACCGAGACCGCGTGCGCCGGGGAGCGCTGCGCCCTGAACCTGGCTGGTTCTCGCCTTTCGCTCGACGATGTGGGCCGGGGCACGTGGATCTTGGCGCCGGACCTGCACGGGCCGGCGACCTGCCTCGACGTCTCCGTGCGCGTGCTGCCGCACGAGGTTCGCCCCCTGCGCCACCGTACGCCGGTGCATCTCCATCTCGGCGCGGCCGCGGTGACCGGACGGTTGCTGCTTCCCGAGAGCGGATCGGTCGAGCCCGGCGCGTCCGCCCAGGCGGTGATCACGCTCGACCGCGAGGTCGGCGCCCTCGCCGGGGACCGCTTCGTCCTGCGCGACGTCTCGGCCGCGCGCACGCTCGGGGGCGGTCGCGTGATCGACGTGGAGGGACCGCGCCGGGGTCCCTGGACGCTGGAACGCCGGGCTGTCGTCGCAGCCCTCGACACCGCGGACGACGGTCGGGCGCTCCGGGGGCTCCTCGACACCTCCGAGCCCGGGATCGACCTCGCTCGGTTCGCGCGCCTGCGCAACCTGCCCGTGGCGAAGCTGGAAGCACTCGTCGCCGAGGCGGGGGCGGTCGTGGCAGAGGATGGCCCGCGGCTCGCCTTCCAAGGCGAGCGGGTCGCGGCACTGGCCGCGGGCGTGATGTCCGAACTCGCCCGGACCCACATGGCGCAGCCTGACAACCCCGGGCTTACGCGGGACGAGATCGCGTCGACGTTGGAGGCCGGGGACCGTCCGGCCCTCCCGGCCGCCCTCGATGGCCTCGTCCGGACTCAGCAGGTCTTGCAGCGCGGCTCGCTCCTGCACCTGCCCGGCCACACGGCGCGCCTGCGTCCGGCCGACGCCGTCGTCTACGATGGCGTCCGCGCCGTGCTGGAGGAGGCAGGCTTGGACCAGCCCCGCCTCATCGTCCTCGCCGACCGCCTGGACCGCGAACCGGACGATCTCCGCCACCTCCTCGACAAGGCCGGCCGCCTCGGCTGGCTCCAGCGCATCTCGAAGAACTACTACGCGTTGCCGGAGGCGGTCGCCGAACTGGCGCGGATCGCGGATGCCGTGGCGCGCCAGCATCCCGAAGGCCTGTTGACCGTCGGGCGCTTCCGCGAGACGGCCGGTATCGGTCGCAACATGACCATGCCGCTCCTCGAGTTCTTCGACGAGCGAGGCTTCACGGTGCGGATCGCGGAGGGACGGCGCATCCGAACCGACTGGCGCGTCCTGGCCCCCTCGAACCTGCATGCCCCGCCGCCGGAGGCGCCGGGTTCGGATCCGACGGACCTGCGGGTGTCAGCATGAAGGTGGGGGCGCTTCTCATGGTTTCGGCTTAAGCATCCCGGAACGGGCCCTCGTACAGGGCAGCGTACATCAAGGTATCCCGCGTCCCGCATGAACGACTGCTTTCGGGTTTCGTTCGACCCGAGTCGGATGGCCGAGTTGGGTCGCAGCCGGAAGGTCTACGACAGGTCATGTGCCGACGATCGACCTGATCGCGTACCGTCACCTTTCGGAGGTCGACCGGCGGATCGGGCGGCTGATGGCACTTCGGGGTGAGCTCGACCGGATGATCTCGGAATGCGACCAGGGCCGCGTCGGCGAATGCCGGGTGATCGAGACGTTGTCGAATCACGGAAAGTGCTCAAAAACAGGGAGACCGCATCTCGAACCTCGTCGATCCTCAAAGCCGGGACCGCCTCTGGACGTTATCGGTGGTGTCATCGTGAGCCTCGCGTTGAGTGCCCGGCGCCGGACCTGGTCGAGTGCGCCCTAGGCCGGCAAGGTCACCTCAGCTCGTAGGCCGCCACCGGTCCTGTTGGCGAGCGCCACGTCGCCACCATGGGCGCGAGCCGCCGACCGCGCTATGGCTAGGCCGAGACCGGTCCCGCCCGTGTCGGCGTTGCGCGAGCCCTCCAGCCGCGCGAAAGGCGCAAACATCTCCTCGATCCTGTCAGGCGGAATGCCCGGCCCGTCATCGTCGACGAGGATGCGGATATGTTCGTCGGCCCGTTCCAGGGTGATCCGCGCCCTGTCGCCGTACCGGACGGCGTTCTCGACGAGGTTGTCGAGGGCCCGTCGCAGCGCGATCCGCCGACCGTGGAACGGAAGGACGGCCGGCGCGGCGACGGAGACATCCCGGCCCAGAACCAGATGATCATCCACGAGTGCCCGGACCATCTCGGCGAGGTCCAGCGGGCCGCTGTCCTGGGCGAGGGCATCGTCCCGGGCGAACGCGAGCGTCGCGTCGACCATCCGCCTCATATCCGAGATCGTACGCACCATCGCGCTTCGCAATTCGTCGTCCTCGACCATCTCGGCCCGGAGCCAGAGCGAGGCGATGGGGGTACGCAGATCGTGGCTGATGGCGGCCAGCATCCGCGTTCGGTCGGCGACGAAGGCCCCCGAGCGCTCCTGCATCCGATTGAACGCCGACGTCATGATCCGCAACTCGCGCGGCCCGCGCTCCGGCAGCGGCTTAAACGCACCGCCGCGACCGGCCATTTCCGCGGCCCTGGCAAGGTCCGCCACCGGACCGACGATCCCGCGCCTGGCGATGGCGACGACCAAAAGCACCGCAACCACGCTCGTCAGGACCTGGATGAGCGCGATGCGCATCCACGGCGGCGTCCGGGACGCGAGTGGGGCCTCGGCGTTGAGCCATCGGCCGTCATCGAGCCGGACGGAGACCCGCAGGGCTTGGGTTCTGTCCGCAAGACGGCCCGGGGGCGCATCGTCCGCGACGTCCCGCTCCACCAGGGCAATCCGCGCCTGGCTCGCATCGTCCTTCATGCGACGGTCAATCCGCCGCGCGAGCCGCGTCTCGTCGATCCCCATCTTGCCCTCGGGCACGAGGCTCCCGGCATCGATGGTGAAGCGGTGCCGGGGGGAACCGTAGGCCGCGACGACACTCGGGACCGTGGCGGGCTGGACGGTGTCGAGCAGGCGCACCAGCGTGGCGATGCGGTCGACCACCTGGGTCTTGGCCGCCGCGCGACCGACCCGCGAGGACTCGTGCGCGAACATCGCGAAGGCCGCCGCCTGCGCGCCCACGACGGCGAGCACGAGCAGCAGCGCCAGCCTGCGGCCGAGCGAGCCCGGCACCAGCCTCACGGCACCGTCCTCACCTCGGCCGCCAGGACGTAGCCGCCACCCCACACGGTCTTGAGGAGCCCCGGGTTGGCCGGATCGCGCTCCAGCTTTCGCCGGAGCCGGCTTACCTGGTTGTCGATGCTTCGGTCGAAGGCGTCGGCGGTCCGGCCGCTGGTCAGGTCGAGGAGTTGATCGCGGGAGAGCACCACCCTGGGATGGCGGGTCAGCGCCGAGAGCAGGCGAAACTCCGCCGTACTGAGTGCCACCTGGGTTCCGGCATCATCGACGAGCTCGCGCCGGTCGGTGTCCAGCGTCCAGCGGTCGAACGCCAGCTTGCGTCCGTCCCCCTCGTCCCGGGTCCGGGGAAGCGCACGCGTGCGCCTCAGAAGGTTCTTGATGCGGGCGAGGAGCTCGCGCGGCTCGAAGGGCTTCGTGACGTAGTCGTCGGCCCCGATTTCCAGGCCGACAATCCGGTCGGTCCCCTCCGCAAGGGCGGTCAGCAGGATGATGGGTGTGTCGAAAGCTTCCCGGATATGGCGACAGAGCGAGAGCCCGTCCTCGCCCGGCATCATCACGTCGAGGAGCACCAGGTCGATGGCGCTTCCCGCCAGGACAAGGCGAGCGGCCGCCGCGTCCGCCGCGACGGTCACCCGGAACTCGTGCCGCTTGAGGTAGGCCGCCAGCGGATCGCGGATGTCGCGATGGTCGTCGACCACCAGGATGTGTGCGTCGTCCATGTCCTTGCCTTTCGCCGCCGACCCCAACGCGCCGCGGCGTCCGTCTCCCGGGGGAAACTGTTGCGAAATGTATCGGGACGTTCGAGCCCGCGACGGCTCGCGACGAAAACAAGGTTTCCCGGCAAACGCCTGCGACAAGCGGAGGGCAAGTTCCCGGCACTCGCAACCAAGCATTGGGAGATAAGACGATGACGAAGGAAACGGTGCCCGCACAGAGCCTGTTCAAGCGACTGCTTCCGGCGGCCCTGCTTGCCGCCGGCCTTGCGGCCCCGCTGGCGACCGCCGGCACGGCCGAAGCGCGGGACGGCTGCGGCCTAGGGGGCCATCGCGGGCTCTACGGCTTCTGCCGGCCCAACCTCGGACCGAGGGCGTTCTACCGGCCCTACGGCTATCGGCCGGCCTTCTACGGCCCGCGGCGCTTCGGCTGGGGCGGACCGCGCTGGCACCGCTGGGGCGGCGGCTACGGTCGCGTCGGCTGGCACGGCGGTTGGCATCGCCGGTGGTGACCGGCGCTCGGCATCCTAAGCAAGGGGGGGCGAGCTTGCCGGCACGCCCCCGCCCGATCCTTCCGTGAGAGAGGTGCGCCCATGGCGAAGAGTGTCGTCTGTTTGGCCTTGGCCACGTTCGTTGCGGTGACGGCCGCATCCGCGCAGACACCGACGACGGCCCCTCCGCCGACGGGTGACAGGGCGGCCGCCGGCGTCGATCTCGCGACATTCCTCACGCGGAACCGCACCCGGATGATGCGGGCCGATGCCGACCACGACGGTCGCATCAGCCGGGCGGAGTGGGCATCCTGGTGGGAAGCCCATCCCGGCAAGGGGCCCTACGATCCGGCCGGGCGCTTCCGGGCCATCGACGCGGACGCCGACGGTTTCCTTACGGCGGAGGAAATCGACGCCGTGTCCGCAAAGCGGTTCACGCGGCTCGATGCCGACCATGACGGTCGGGTCACCCGTGCCGAGCGGCCCTGCCGCGTCAAGTGACCCGAACCTTCCGGATCCCTGTCCGGAGACGCCTTTCCCCCGCGGCACGGCAAGTCACCGTGTCCGCCTACCTCAAGGACCCAACATGAAGCTCACCGGTCTTATTCTGGCCGCGGCCACGTCGCTGCTCATCGTCGGCCAGGCCCAGGCCCTGCCCATGGCTAGTCCGGGGCTGGGCATCGATGCCCCCATCGTCCAGGTTCGCGGCGGGTGCGGTTTCGGTGCCCACCGCGGTGGGTTCGGAGGGTGCCGCCTGAACCGCGGTCCGCGCGGCGCGATCCGGAGGGCCGTGACCGGCGCACCGCGCGGCTGCCCACCCGGGCTCTATCGCGGCCCGGCCGGACGCTGCCGCCGCTGAGGCGGCGCTGTCTCAGCCGGGCCACTTGGCGTCGAGTGCCCGGATAAACGAAAGCGAAACCACGCGGTCGACGGTCCGCGTGGGTTTTCTCCAAAGCACCGGTCCCGCAGCCCCCACCCCGGGGGCCGCTCGCGGTGCCCGTACCCGCCGGCATTCCGTTTGATGCCAGGATGGCGACACTTCAGAGCCGGGTCGTCAGATTCGTCAGCCAAGCCGGAGAGGCATCGACGAGGGCCGTTTCCAATAACTTGTCGTAGCCGAGCACGATGGTCATGCCGGTCACCATGAGGATCAGGCCCAGCGCCGCCTTCAGGCCTTTGCCCAGGCCCATCATGCGGTCGCGCCAGCGCATCAGCACCTCGCGCGAGAGGGTGCCTAACAGCAGCAGCGGCAGGGCCGCGCCGAGGCCGAACAGGAGCATGGTGAGCGCGACCACACCGAGGTCGCGCCCCTGGGAGGCGAGCAGCGAGGCCGCCCCGAGGGTCGGTCCGACGCAAGGACTCCACACCGCCCCGAGCAGCACCCCAACGCCGAACTGGCCAAGCAGGCCGGTGGTGGAGAAGCCGCCGAACCGGCTCTCCGTCCAGTTGCTTACCGGACCCGCGGCCACGGCGAGCCGGGTCTGGGCTGCCGGGATCATCAGGACCAGCCCGACCAGGATCAGCATGATGGCCGCGCCGGTACGGAAGATGCCGGCGTCGAGCCCAATAGCGAAGCCGACGGTCGCCACGAACAGGCCGATGACCACGAAGGACAACGCCAGGCCGCCGGCCAGCGCCGCCGGTCCGAGCCTGTGCTCCGAGGCGGCCGCGCCGAGCACCAGCGGCAGCAACGGCAGCACGCAGGGGGACAGCACCGAGAGGATGCCGGCAAGGAAGGCGAGGCCCAGGCTCGTGACCATGATGGCTCAGATCGCCTTGTCGAGGAGCGAGGAGATCGCCTCGGGCTTGGTCTCGCCGGCCGAGCGCCCGGTCTCCTTCTCGCCCTTGTAGGTGATGAGCGTGCTCTGCATCGTGGCGCCGAACTTCTTGACCACGTTCTTGCGGCTGTCGAAGTCGACGTCGAACACCTGCAGGTCCTTGAACTTCGGGTCAGCTTCGAGCTTCGACAGGATCGGCTTCTGGGCGGCGCAGGTGGTGCACCACGGGGCGGTGATGTGGACGAGGATCGGCTTGCCGGCCTTCTGGGCGGCCTCGAACGCGGCGGGCGTGTAGGTCATCTCGGCGGCGCCGGCGGCGGTGCCAAACAGCATGGGGGCGAAGGCGGCGAGCAGGATGCGACGGGTGGTCATGGATGTTTTTCCTTCGTGGATTGGTCGAGGGGGAAGAGGGCTCAGTTCGAGACCTGCGTGATGGCGCGGTCGACGTTCACGCGGGCCGACCAGTCCTTGGCGCTGTCCTGGCCCTTGAGGTCGATGAGGCGGGCGGCGGTGACGTCGACGTTCCTGAAGTCGGCCCCGGCGACGGTCGCGCCGGTGAGGTTGGCGCCCGACAGGTCGGAACCCATCAGGATCACGTCGGTCAGGTCGGCGTCGGTGAGATCGGCGTATTCCAGGCGCGAGCGACCGAGGTTGGCGCCCTTCAGGTTGGCGCCCTTGAGGTTCACCGAGACGAACACGGCCCGCATCAGGCCCATGGACTGGTTCTTGATGTCGGCGCCGCCCTTGAGGTCGACCAGCGTCGCCCCAGCCATGTTGGCGCCCTTGAAGTCCCCGATGGGCATCGACCGGCTGAGGTCGGCACCGCTGAGGTTCGCGTCGCGGGCGGTGATGCCGAACATCTTGGCGCCGACGAGCTTGGCGCCCGAGAGGTCGGCCTTGATGAACCAAGCCTGCTCCAAGTTCGCGCCGGTCAGGTCCGCGCCGCGCAGGTTCGTTTTGTTGAGGCGAGCGGTGCGCAGGTTCGCGCCCTTGAGGTTCAGGCCGGACAGGTCGAGGCCGGCGAGCGCCTTGTCGGAGAGGTCGATGGGCTTGCCGTCGGCCTTGGCGATCAGCGCCTCGACGTCGGCCCGGGTCATCTCGGCCTTGGTCATCGCGGGCGAGGTCATGTCGGCCCCGAGCAGCAAATCCTGTTCAGCGGCGGCCGGGCCGGCGACGAGAGCGGCCAGCATGAAGCTTAGGGCGAGGCGGCGCATCAGTTTACTCCCATCAGGTGCCGTGCATGGCCGACGCCCGTATCGTGTTCGTTGTGTCGTGATGCTATGCCGAGCCGCTGCATCTGGTCGGTGACCCAGGTCACACAAGTCCGGCGCGGTGGGAGAAAAACGCAAAGCGAGCCGGACGATCAGCCCGTCGTCCCGGCCTAAGAGCGACGCCGATCATGATGGACGCGCACAAGGTCGAGCATTGGGTCGACCGATTTCCACTTCTCCAGGCGCTCAGCCCGGCGCACCTACAGCTCGCCCGGGGAACCGTGCAGTTCCCGGTGCTGGAGGCCGGTGCTACGGCCTACGAACTCGATGGCGAGTGCGCCAACTACCTTATGTGCCTAGAGGGGCGCACGCGTATCTTCCGCATGTCTGAGGGCGGGCGCGAGGTCTTGATCTACAAGGTCGGTCCTGGCGGCACCTGCGCCCTTACTACGCAATGCCTCCTATCCGGCGGTACCTTCCCGGCCCAAAGCGTAGCCGAGGAGCGGACTGAGCTTGCGGCTCTGCCGGTGAGCACATTCCAGCACTTGATGGGCGATAGTTCCGCGTTTCGCAGCTTCGTCATGGACGACTACACGCGGCTGATGTCCGGTCTGTTCACGCTGATCGACGAGGTAGCGTTCGCCCCGCTCAAACAGCGCCTCGCCCAACGGCTCTTAGCTGAAGCCGATCCACGCGGCGTCGTTGCCGTGACCCATCAGAAGCTGGCCGACGACGTCGGCAGCGTGCGCGAGGTGGTGAGCCGCATCCTGGCACAATGGGCCGAGGCAGGCCTGATCGAACTCCGTCGCGGCGCGGTCGAGATTGTTGAACGAACCAGCTTGGCCGCCGCCGGTAGGCGGTGAAGAGCGGCGCGCGCAGCGCCCGATTTCGGGCGAAGAGCTAAGGTCTGATCGCCACCTTAAACCGAAGTTGCCGGGGGGCTGACGAACGGCTGCTTTCGAGAAGCACCGACGGCGGTCCGAGTGGCTGGGTTGGGTCGCTTCCGGAACGGCTGCGTGGGGTGGATTTCTGCCGGTCAGCTTTCGAGCGGCAATGAGCTGAAACAGACGTCGCTGCCGTGCGAGCCCATGCCTCTAATCGGGAGTTGCTCCGACTGGCTCATTACGTCTGAGGATGGCTTCAGGGTCGGCATCCGATCACGGCGGGACTGTACCAGCCCGCCGTGCCAGTCTTCGACTATCGCCCTTGCCGAGCCAGCCCCGATCCGGAGGTCCACGACTGGCCCTGCGTTTCCTGCAGGGACCCGTCATTCGCCGGCAGGGTCCGGTAGGAGTTCCAACTGATCACATGAACCGGCTCGCCATCGGGTGGTGTAGCGTAGCCATGCCGGGCTAACCAGCCGCGCATGTCGTAGATCTCGCGCTGCTGCTCGACAATGATGGCCTCGGCAAGCTGACGTGTCCACGGGTCTTTGGCGCGGCTCAACGCGACCCGAGCCATATCGATAGCGCCCTGGTGGTGCGGGATCATCTGGATGCGGAAGTCCGCGTCCGGGTCGCCCGTGTACGGCTGATCCATCGCGGCCATCATCTTGTGATGGGCGGCGACGAACTCCTGCGTGGCTGGTGTCTGCGCGGCGGCTGGCTTCGGTCCTGCGTCGTGAGCGTGATGCTGATGCTGGGCCCACGCAGCCGTGGTGGCGGCCAGCAGCGTGGCCGCGGCAACGAGATGTCGCATGGTACGTCCTATGGAATACGCTCCATCGACCGCTCGACGGCGGATCGTGGGCGAAGAACAGGGATGGTGGGAGATGCGCCGCGACGACCCGCGAGGGCGGCGGCTCAGGCGCCGAACGGTCTCGGAGGCTCGGCTGGCCGCTCGGGCTCACGCCCAGACAGGATCGGCGGCTCCGCGAACGTGATCCGGCGACCACGATCATCCAGGCGCACGACACCGGTAGCGTCGCCGATTATGGCTGGAGAGCAGCACGCGGCACCGACGTAGCAGGACGGGCAACCAATCATACCGTCGTGGCAGCCGTGGTGGGTGGAACTCGCCCTGATCGTAGCCGCGGCCGGGACGCCGCCCGCAGCAATGCCGCGGTGCCTCGAATGGTCGTGCATGACGGCGTGGGATTTGTTGTGTCCCTCGTGCGCCTGCGCGGACGCAACAGAGCCGCAGGCTGTCAGTATGACGGCGAGAAGAACGATCCTCGACAGATACGCGATGAGGCCCAAGCTCAGCCTTTGATAGGTTTCCAGTTCCGGTTGCTACTGGCGTAACAGTGGGCCCGGTCCGGCGTCAATTCGTGCGATAAGGTCTGATGCTGGTCTCTAATGACACGACCCTGACAGCCGCTTCCAACCCATTGCGCGAGGCTCGGGCGCCCTTCTGACCAACCTGATGAGGCACCTTCAGCAATACTCGCCCGAGAGGCGCGAGACCCAGGCAGCTCATCTATCGGCACCGGCTTTCCTGCGCGGTCTCAGCGGTTCAGTGGCTCCCTTCGGGGTATCCGGATAGCAACCTGGGACGGCCATGCCGGTCTCCAGGCTGGTGATGATCGGGCAGTCCGGACGCCCGTCCCCGTCGCACGCGTCGGCAAGGGACCGCAAAGCGTCTGCCATCTCGGTGAGCTGGCGCGCCCGGAGTTCAATCTCCTCGACGTGCGCGTTCGCGATGGCCTTCACGTCGGCGTTGCTGCGGCCCGGGTCGCCCCAAAGGCCGAGCAGCACGCGGATGCGGTCCAGCGAGAAGCCGAGGTCCTGCGCGTGCCGGATGAAGCCAAGCCGGTGCAAGTCGGCGGTCCCGTAGTCGCGGTACCCGCTGTCACGCCTTTGCGCTGGGGGCACGAGACCGATGCTCTCGTAATGCCGGATCATCTTGGGCGAGACCCCCGAGACCCGGCTCGCCTGTCCGATGTTCATCGCATCCGTATCCCCGTTGACCTTACCACAGTGGGAAGGTTCACAACGGTCCGCAATCTCAATTGACCAGGTCGGCTTCGTTGCCCCGCCCCGGAGGCATACAGGGCGATCTGGTCCCGCATCACGAACGGAGGCTCCGATGCAACTCACAGCCGACCGTAAGGCCGACCTCTACCGTATGGTCATGCCGCAGCACGTCTGCCCCTATGGCCTGAAGGCCAAGGACCTCCTCGAACGCCAGGGGTTCGAGGTCGAGGATCACTGGCTGACGACGCGAGAGGACACGGATCGCTTCAAGGTCGAGCATGGGGTCAAGAGCACCCCCCAAACCTTCATCAACGGCAAGCGCGTCGGCGGCTTCGACGACCTGCAGCGGCATTTTGGCAAGGCTGCCAACGACCCGAACGCCACGACGTACACCCCCGTTGTCGCAGTGTTTTCAATGACGGCGCTGATGGCCCTGGCGGCGAGCGTCGCCGTTTACGGCACCCCCCTGACAGTCCGGGCCGGAGAGTGGTTCATCGCTTTCAGCATGTGCGTGCTCGCCCTGCTGAAGCTACAGGACGTCGAGACCTTCTCCTCGATGTTTCTAGGCTACGACCTGCTGGGCCGGCGCTGGGTGCGCTACGCCTACGCCTATCCCTACCTCGAAGCCGGGGCCGGCGTCCTGATGGTGGCGGGCATCCTGAACTGGCTGTCGATCCCCGTCGCCTTGTTCATCGGCACGGTGGGCGCGGTCTCGGTGTTCAAGGCGGTCTACGTCGACAAGCGCGAGATCGAGTGCGCCTGCGTCGGCGGATCGAGCAAGGTACCGCTGGGTTTCGTCTCGCTAACCGAAAACCTGATGATGGTCGCCATGGCGGTCTGGATGTTGGTGGCGCACTACTGAGCACAGAACGGCGACGATGGGTGCGGGAAATGTCCGCTCCGGATGAGGATCCAATGACAGATGAACATCCAAGCCTAAGGTCTTGAGCGGTCAGGGAATGACCGCTTTCAGGAGCTACCGACCGCGGTTTCCTGCGGCTGATATGGGTCGATAGGAGGCCGTCCGCTTTTCCGGCGGGCCTTCTCCGAA
>Ga0255028_100239_pt1 | contig 11613 bp, 9 predicted proteins | sample DRGLUT_MetaT_FD_178168 | JGI IMG/M metagenome (GOLD analysis project Ga0255028, IMG submission 178168) | Metatranscriptome of freshwater microbial communities from Pennsylvania, United States - DR:GLUT (Metagenome Metatranscriptome) | ecosystem: Environmental > Aquatic > Freshwater > Creek...
CGGCGAGCGCTCCGGCGCATCGTCGCGGTTCCGGTCTTCGGGACGATGCGCTGGGGAGAATCCGGATTCGGCGCGCCCAAGTCGGGCGCGACGCGGCGGAGGATCCATGCTGGGACTGGGACGGGTCGGGCGGTTCGCCCTCGGATGTCTCGCGCTCGCGTTCGGCACGGCCGCGCGGGCTGAGGAGAAGCCGGTCCCGCCCCTGGTCTTCACCGGCATCCCCGATCAGGACGAGAGCCGCCTGGTCGAACGCTTCAGCAAGGTCGCGACCCATCTCGAAGCCAAGCTCGGCGTGCCGGTGCGCTATATCCCGGTCAAGAGCTACCCGGCGGCGGTCACCGCCTTCACCAACGGGCAGGTGCAGCTCGCCTGGTTCGGCGGCTTCACTGGGGTCCAAGCGCGCCGGGCCGTGCCGGGCTCCCAGGCGATCGCCCAGGGCGCCGAGGACGCGGCGTTCAAGACCTACCTGATCGCCCATGCCGGGGCCGGGCTGGAGCCGGCGAAGGATTTTCCGAAGGCGATCGCCGACAAAACCTTCACGTTCGGCGCCCGGGCCTCGACCTCCGGGCGGCTGATGCCGGAATACTTCATCCGTCAGGCCTTCCCGGGCAAGAACCCGGAGCAGGTGTTTTCCCGGGTCGGGTTCTCCGGCGACCACAGCCGCACGATCCAGCTGGTCCAGTCCGGTGCCTTCGCGGTCGGCGCCGTCGACTACGCGGTCTGGGACCTTGACACCAAGGCCGGCAAGGTCGACCGACAAGCGGTCTCGGTGATCTGGGAGAGCCCGACCTTCCCGGACTATCAATGGACCGTGCGCGGCGACGTGGAGCAGACCTACGGGGCCGGCTTCACCGAGACGCTCAAGGGCGCCCTGGTCGGCATCATCGACCCGGCGATCCTGGAACCGTTCGGCCGGTCGAAGTTCATCCCGGTCACCAACGCCGCCTACGAGCCCCTGGTCGAGGTCGGCCGCGCCACCGGCCTGCTGGACTACCTGCTGTACCGCTGGGAGCTGATCCTGCGCGAGAGCGCGATCTTCGGCATCCTGGGGGTGACGACGCTAGGCTTCTACGTCGACGCCGCGATCTCGGAGTTGCGCCTCGACGTGGCCGTGGTGCTGATCGCCGCCACTGCCGGGATGACTGTGGCGGTGGACGCCCTTTCGCGAGGCCTGCGCCGGTCCCTGCGCATCGACACCCTGCCGACCCGCCTCTCCGGGCCGGCGCCCGTGGCCGGCGCGCCCGGGGGAGGCTAGGCCTCGTGAGGTGGGGGGCTCACCACTTGTAGCTCAGGCTCGCCGTGACCCGTCGCGCCTCTCCGTAGAAGCAGGCGTTGATCGACGTGCAGGACGAGACGAAGCGCTTGTCGAAGATGTTGGCGGCGTTGATGGCGAAGCGCCAGTTGCCGCTGGTGTAGTGCACCAGCGTGTCGAACAGCACGCGCTCGGGCACCTTCAGCGTGTTGTCGGTCGTCGCGAAGGAGGACCCGACGTAGCGCACGCCGCCGCCGAAGCCGAAGCCCGCGAACTCGCCCGTGGGGATCGTGTAGTCGCCGAACACCGAGGCGAAGGTCTGCGGCACGCCCGCCGGCGTCCGGCCGACATTGTCGCCCTGCTCGATCTTCAGGTCGTAGGTCGTCACCGAGGCGACCACGTTGAGTTCGGGCGTGATGCTGGCCGTGAGCGAGCCCTCGAAGCCCCGCGAGCGCGTCAGCCCGAGCTGGAGCGAGTTGTTGACGTTGTTCGGGTCGGTGGTCAGCGAGTTGTTGAGCGCGAGGTCGAAGAACGCGGCCGTGACGAAGATGTCTGTGCCAGGCGGCTGGTACTTCACGCCAGCCTCGTACTGCTCGCCCGTGGTCGGCTTGAACGGCTGGCTGAAGGCGTTGGTGCCCACCTGCGGGTTGAACGAGGTCGCGTACGAGATGTAGGGCGCGAGACCGAAGTCGAAGTTGTAGATCAGCGCGAAGCGCTCGGTCGCCGCGTTGGCGTTCTGGGTCGTGCGTGAGACCGGGCTGGCGAGCTTGTTGTTGACCTCGTTGGTGGTGAAGTCGCCGCGGCCGGAGGCGATCAGGGTCAGCTCGGGCGTGAGCTTGATCTGATCCTGCACGTAGATGCCGGTCTGCTGGAACTGGTCGAAATTGACCAGGTAGGGCGTGACCGGCCCGGCCGGGCTGACGAAGTTCGGTGCGGCGAGGTTGAACGGATCGACGCCGAAGAATGTGCCCTGATTGTCGTTCAGGCTGAAATACTTATAGTCAACGCCCATCAGGAACGTGTGGCCGAACAGGCCGTCGCTGAACCGCGCGATCGCCTGCGTGTCGACGTTGAACTGGCGCGCCGTCGAGGCTGCCTGGAATCGATAGCGACTGAGCTGTGTCTGCGTGGTCGGATCCAGGTAGCCGATGCCGCCGCTGAGCGAGTTGTCGTAAGATTGCGAGATCGCGTAGCGCGCGTTCTGGCGCACCGTCCAGACGTCGTCGAACACGTGTTCGAACTCGTAGCCGATGAAGGCCTGTGTGCGCCGGTACCGGTCCTGGATGTTGTCCTGGGTGTTGTACGAGCGCGGAATGCGCAGGCCCTCGGCCTGCGGGCGCACCGTGCCGTAATAGGGCAGGAACGCGTTGATGCGGCCGGTCTCGTCGTGCTGGAAGCTCGACAGGATCGTGAAGGTCGTGGCCCCGTCCGGCTTGTAGGTGAAGGACGGCGCGATGTAGCCGCGATTGTCCTCGACCCCGTCGACCTGGGTACCGCCATTCCGCCCGATGGCGGTCAGCCGGTAGAACCAGTGCCCCTCCGCATCGGCCGGGCCGCCGAGATCGAAGGCGAAGTACTTCTGGCCGAAGGAGCCGCCGCCGGCCTCGATGTAGTGGAGCGGGTCGAGGGGTGGGCGCTTGCTCACGAGGTTGACGACGCCGCCCGGATTGCCGGCGCCGAACAGGACGGCGGCGGGCCCGCGCAGCACCTCGATGCGCTCCAGGCCGAATGTCTCCAGCTGGAAGCCGCCGAAACCGAAGTTCAGAAGCTGGAGGCCGTCCTTGTACAGGCCGGTATCGTTGGTGGTGAACCCGCGGATCAGGAAGAAGTCCTGGCGCGTGTCCGGGCCGAAGGGACTGCCGAACACGCCGGGCGCGTACTGGATCGCCTCCGAGACCGATTGGGGCTTTTGCGCGTCGAGCTGCTGGCGCCCGATCACGGTGATCGATTGCGGCGTCTCGATCAGCGGCGTGTCGGTCTTGGTGGCGGTGAGAGAGCGCTTGGCGACGAAGCCGGTGATCGGGCCGCGCGGATCCTCGCGCACCGGGCCGGTCCGGTTCGCGCCGCCCTCTCCGGTGACGCTCAGTTCCTCAAGTTGCACGCTCGACTGCGCGGTCTGGCTGCCGAGGTTGTTGGCGCGCGGACGCGGCGGCGTCGCGTCCTGGGCCAGCGCCGGGACGGCCTGCGCCAGCACGGCCAGGGAGGCACCGGTGACGAGGGCGCGCAGGGCGCCGGAACGGGGAGGAGCGACTCTCATCTGACTGGACCCTGTGCGACCCCGCGGACAGCCGACCGCGTTCGCCGGAGACGGTCCCGGCGGGGCTGCCCCGCTCTTTAGAATTGTGATAAACTGCTGTTATTATTCAGCTTTCTGCCACACGCAGTACGTGCAGCCAGGCTTGGCCGCAAGCGGGGCACGCGCGGAAGGCGAGGGCTGTTGCGGTTTCGACACGTAGGAATGGACGTGTCCCGCATGCCGCCAGGGCGGCCCGCCGGAGGCGGGCGCGCAAGCCTGTGGACGCCGTGGGCCGGTCCGCCGCGCCCGGTCCCGAAGCTACTTCACGCGGGTCCCGAGCCAGCCGGCTAAGGCATCCGCCACGGCGTCGCTGTTGGTCTCCAGCATCACCATGTGGCTGTTGCCGCGCAGGCCCTGGTCGGCCAGCCGGATCACGTCGGGCCTGGCGCCGGCCTGGGTCAGGAAGGCGGCCGTGCAGGCATCGTAGGTGGCGTGGAACGAGGCCTCGGCGGTCACCACCACGGTCGGCACCTTGGCGAGGTTCGGCAGGGTCCGGGCGGGGTCGGCCTGCAGCCAGCAGCGGATCTGGCCGTCGGGCCCCTTGGCCTGCTGCACCACGGCCAGGTCTTCCGGCGCCTTGACCGGCGGGTCGAAGGTCAGCGGCATCCGGGTCAGTCCGTAGGCGCGGGCGCGACCGTCCCCGGACCGCTCCCAGAAATCCTTACCGCCGCGGAACTGCACGTCGAAGAAGGGCGGCCCGTTGGGCTCCACGCTGATATGGGCCTTCACCAGGTCGGGACGGGCATCCGAGGCCGCCCAGCCGAACAGCGCCCCCTGGCCGTGGGTGAGCAGGATCGCCGGCCCGATCTTCTCCAGCAGGGCCAACAGGGCCGGATCGACGAGCTCTTCCGTCTGCTGGCCGTTGGCCAGGAACGGGACCTGGCTGGCAAAGAACTGGTCGAAGGCGGAATTGCCCTGCACGCCGGTGCCGCCCGGCCATTGCGTGTGGAGCTTCGCCTGCGGGAACAGGTCGTAGACCTCCGGGGCCGTGTAGGTCTTCTCGAGGCCGCGGGTGCCGAGCCGGTCGTAGGGCCCGTAGACTTCCGGGTTGGTGCCCGAGCGCCCGCGCCCGACCTGATCGACCACGTAGACCTGGTAGCCCTTCTCGACGAAGCGCTGCACCCAGCCCGGCCGGCCGTCCGCAGTGGCGAGGAAGTTCACCCCGGTCTGGGCGAGCCCATGCACCATCACCACCGGATAGGGCTGGGTGATCCGGGCGGGCGTGCGCGACTGCACGAACATCTGGCCGACCATCACGGTCTTGTCGCCGAGTTTCTGATACCGGCCGCCGGTGTAGAAATAGCCCGCTCGGGTGACGGGCTCGGGGGCGGGCTCCTCGGCCCGGACCGGCAACGCGGCCAGGCTCAATCCCTGAACCACGAGCAACGCCCTCAGAATGCCGCCCGCGCCGCGCGCCGCGATGCCCCCCGAGATCCCCTGGCCGGCCATACGTCTCTCTCCGGATGCGCTTCGCATCGGGCGGGCTTATTGCGGGAAACGGCGCGTTCGGCCAGCACCTCCGGTTGACGCACGCAGGAGCCGCCCCCTCAAAGTGCCCGAGTCCCGAGAGCCCGAACCCACACGCATGCCAGGCCCATCACGGCGACGCTGGTGAAACCGCGGCCGCACGCCCACCTTCGGGTCATCGCGGGCGCCGGGATCGGCGCCCCTCGCCCGGAGAGCCCGCGGCGAGACCCAGTCAAGGACGTCACGCCGTGGACCCCGCTACCGCCAAGATCCTGGTTTCCGCCGCTCTGGTCGCCTCGATCGTCCTGTTCAGCCTCGTGTCGATCCAGGCCTTCATCGTCCAGATCGCGGCCGATCTCCGCGAGGCAAGGGCTGCGCGCGTGCCGGTTCACGCCGAACGTCCGCGGCCCCCGCAGGCCTGACCGAGGCTCTCAGGTCCTGTCCTGGCGAGCCCGCTCGCGCAGGATGAACTTCTGGACCTTGCCGGTGGAGGTCTTCGGCAGGTCGCCGAAGATCACGTGGCGGGGCAGCTTGTAGGCGGCGAGCCGCCCCCGGCACCATTGGATCAGCTCGTCGGCGCTCGGCGTCGCCCCCGGCTTCAGCTCGACGAAGGCGCAGGGCGTCTCGCCCCATTTCGCGTCTGGCTTGGCCACCACCGCGGCGGCCGACACCGCCGGGTGCTTGAACAGGGCGTCCTCGACCTCGATCGACGAGATGTTCTCGCCGCCCGAGATGATGATGTCCTTCGACCGGTCCTTGAGCTGGACGTAGCCGTCCGGGTGCTTCACCCCGAGATCGCCGGTGCGGAACCAGCCGCCCTTGAAGGCGGCCTGCGTGGCCGCCGGATTCTTGAGGTAGCCGCGCATCACCACGTTGCCGCGCATCATCACCTCGCCGATCGTCGTGCCGTCGGCGGGCACCGGCTCGAGACTCTCCGGATCGCGCACGTCGAGGGCTTCCAGCACCGGGTAGCGCACCCCCTGGCGGGCTTTCTTCGCCGCCCGCTGGTCGGCCGCCAGGGCGTCCCAATCCGCGTGCCAGGCATTGACCACCGCCGGGCCGTAGCTCTCGGTCAGGCCGTACAGGTGGGTCACGTCGAAGCCGGCCTCGGACATCCCGGCGAGCACTGCCTCGGGCGGCGGCGCCGCGGCCGTGAAGAACGCCACTCGCCGGGGCAGGTCGCGGCGCTCGGCATCGGGGGCGTTGATCAGCATCTGCATCACGATCGGCGCGCCGCAGAGATGCGTGACCCCGTGCTCCGCCATCAGCCGGTACAGCGCCTCCGCCCGGACCTGGCGCAGGCAGACATGGGTGCCGGCCACGATCGACAGGGTCCAGGGGAAGCACCAGCCGTTGCAGTGGAACATCGGCAGGGTCCAGAGATAGACCGGGTGCTGCCCGAGCCCGCCGGTGATGACGTTGCCGAGCGCCAGCAGGGCCGCGCCCCGGTGGTGGTAGACCACGCCCTTCGGGTCGCCGGTGGTGCCCGAGGTGTAGTTCAGCGCGATCGCGTCCCACTCGTCGCCGGGCAGCTGCCAATCGTACTCCGGGTCGCCCCCCGCCAGGAAGGTTTCGTAATCCGTCTCCCCGAGCCGCGCGCCCGGCCCGTCGTATTCCGGATCGTCGACATCGATGACGAAGGGTCTCGGCTCCAGGCCGTCGAGCGCCGCCGCGGCGGTCTTCGCGAATTCCCGGTCGGTGATCAGCACCTTGGCCTCGCCGTGCTCCAGGCAGAACCGGATCGCCGCGGCGTCGAGGCGGGTGTTGAGGGTGTTGAGCACCGCCCCGGTCATCGGCACGCCGTAATGGCACTCGACCATCTCGGGGGTGTTGGCGAGGAAGGCCGCCACGGTGTCGCCGCGGCCGAGCCCGCGCTGCGCCAGCGCCGAGGCCAGGCGGCGGGCGCGGGCATAGAGCTCCCGGTAGGAGCGCCGCAGGGGGCCGTGGATCACGGCGACCTGCTCGGGGAACACCCGGGCCGCCCGGTCGAGATAGAGCAGGGGGGTCAGCGGCTGGTGGTTGGCCGGCACGCGGTCGAGATCGCGGTCGTAGATCGTGTCGCGGGCCATCGGCATCCTCCCGGCATTGTGTTGCCGGGACAGTAGCTTGTGGGCGCGGGCGCGAGCAATCGCCCTGCAGTGAGGATGCGCTCAGTGGCGCGGCTCGTCCTCGGGCTCGGGCAGGAAACTGGCGAGTTCGAAGCCGATCTCGATCATCAGGCGCTCGATATGCTCGACCAGGACCGGCCGCTGCAGGGTATAGGCGAGGTCGCGCAGGGCGATGACGTGCTCGGCCATCCGGTTCACGACGCGCTCGCTCTGCACGAGGTTGGCCGTCTGCTCCTCGGTCCGGTCGATCGCGATGCCGCGGCCCTGCATCGTGCGGCCCGTGGGGTCGCGCTCGATCCGGCCGCGCATCAGCAGGGTCCGGATACCGCTGCGGGTGTCCCGGGTGCGGAACTCCGCCTCCAGGGTGCCGCCGGTCTCGGACACGGCGTGCAGGTAGCTCTCGATCCGGATGCGATCCTCCGGATGGGTCCGGTCGAGGAACGCCGCCAGGGACACGCCGGTGGCGGCCGCCACCGGGTCGAGGCCGAGCAGCCCGGCCAGGGAGGCCGAGAGCGCCAGCCGGTCAGCCCAATGATCGTGGACCCACGTACCGACCACGCCGGAAGCGTCCAAGACGGATTGCGGGATCGGGGCTTCGGCCATGCCATTCCTCGCCGGGCTGTCGAACGCCGCCAAACCTGAGGTTATCAAATCCATCGCGGTCCCGGCGCCGGCATTCCTAAGGCTACGGTATCCTATAGCGGCTGAAAAGGCCGTTCAGGGATTAGACAGCATAAATCTTAACCTGAAGTTTAGATTAGGCGCGATTGTCCGCCAGCTTCACCGGGACCGGCTGCCCGGGCGTGGGGGTTGGTCTTAACCGGTCGTTAACCATGCCGCACGCAACGTGTCGCACGAGATCCTTGGGTCACAGGATCGCGGCAGCCCGTGATCATGCACCTGAGGTTGCCCGGCGCGGGCGCGGCAATCGTTGTTGCCCGCACCCCGGCGGATGCGCGGAGCCATCTGGAGGACGCCCAGGATGAAAGCGATCACCTTCGTCACGCAGAAGGGCGGCAGCGGCAAGAGTACGCTGTGCATCTCCCTGGCGGTCGCCGCCCGGGAGGCGGGCCATACGGTCTGCATTCTGGAGATGGACCGCCAGGCCACGATCTCGGACTGGCTCGACCACCGCACCGCCGACGGTCCCGAGGTCGCGCAGATCGATGCGACGCAGATCGATGCCGTGATGGAGCGCCTGCGCGAATCCGCCTACGACTTCGTGTTCATCGATACGCCGGGGGTCGATTCCACCGGCACGCTCTCGGCGATTCGCGCGGCGGATCTGTGCATCATCCCGTGCCGGCCGACGCCGGCCGACCTGCGGGCGTTCAAGCCGACGCTCGCAGCGGTCTACCGGCTGGAGAAGAAATTCGCCTTCGTGCTGAATCAGACCCCGCCTCGCTCCTACCGGGTCCGGGACGCGGCCGACGGGCTCGCCGTGCTCGGAATCCTGCCGGACGTGAACATCGTCGCCCGCACCGACCACCAGGACGCGATCGGCCTCGGCCAGGGCGTCACCGAGTTCAATCCCAAGGGCCAGGCCGCCGGGGAGGTCCGCCGCCTCTGGGCCTGGATCGAGCGCCGCACGCAGTCGCTGAGGACGGGCCAGCATGTCCAAGCCGCCTAAGCTCAGCCTCGCGGCGATCGTCGCCTCGGCGAACCCGCCGGACCGTCGCGCGGCCCGGCCGCAGGGGGCCGAGATCGTGACACTGACGCTCGCGCCTCCGGCGGCGAAACCGGCCGCCACGCTGAAGCAGCGCGCCCGGCAGATGTCGGTCTACCTGGAGCCGCCGGTCTACGACCAGCTCCGGGACCTCGCCTATGCCGAGCGGACCAAGATGCACGCCCTGATGCTGGAGGGCCTCGAGCTGCTGTTCAAGCAGCGCGGCGCCCGCTCCATCGCGCAGCTGACCGACACCCAGGCCCGCTGAACCAGGTTTCCAAAGGGCCGTGCCCTTTGGCGGGGTTCGGGGGCGGAGCCCCTGATCATCGGGCGACGCCCGACACCAGGCCTCCGCCCTGGACCCGCAAAAGGTCTCGGACCTTTTGAAAACTAAAATTTTTTATTCGATCAATGGGTTGATCGAAAATCCTCATGTGTCGAGCGAGGAAACGGTCCAACGAACGGGCAGGGGATGATTGCCGGAGCCGACATCGTTCAGGCTTCCTTTACGTGACCCATACAATTCTGGGTGGACCGGCTGAGCCCAGTGGCGCGGCCGGTGCCGGTCCGTTTACCGGCCATGGTCCCGCGTAGAGTTTGGTGATCCCCGACATGGTGCGCACGACCCTTCCCCGGCCTGCGCGCCTCGCCCTGCGGCTCCTGGCCGTCTCGGGCGTGGCCCTGGCCACGGCCAACTGCGCCACCAATCCCCAGCAGCAGAAGCTCAGCCCCGGCAACGGCATCGACCCGAAATACGGGGTGAAGGCGAGCCCGCGCCTCTACAACGAGGGCGACGTGATCCCGAAGGGCGGCGGACGCCGCTACACCGGCAAGCCCTATGTCGTGGCCGGCCAAACCTACGTGCCCAAGGAGGATCCCCGCGGCTACGTGCGGGAGGGCCTGGCCTCCTGGTACGGCTCGGCCTTCCACGGGCGCATGACCGCCAACGGCGAGGTGTTCGACCGCCACTCGATCGCCGCCGCGCATCCGACCCTGCCGCTGCCGAGCTACGCACGGGTGACCAACCTCGACAACGGCTCCTCGATGATCGTGCGGGTCAACGACCGCGGCCCCTACCATGCCGGCCGCGTCATGGACGTCTCCGAGGAGGCGGCCGAGGCCCTGGGCTTCCACCGCCGCGGCACCGCGCATGTGCGGGTCGAATATGCCGGCCGGGCCTCGGTCGCCGGCAGCGACGACCGCAAGCTGCTCGCCAGCCTGCGCACCGACGGGCAGCCGGCCGGCCGCTCCACCGTGATGATGGCGGATCTCGGCCCCTCCGAGGAGCCGGAGCGCTACGCCCGCTCGGCCCCCGAGCCCCTGGCCTTCAAGCCGGCTCCCGAGCGTGCGCAAACCGACGAGGCCCCGGCGCCGCGCCCCGCCCCGGTGCGTGCCCCGATCATGCTGGCTTCGGCCGCCATGCGGGTGCCGGCGGCCGTCCAGCCGACCGCCCAGAAGGTGCGGGATTTCCGGCCGGCGCCGGTCCAGGTCGCCGAGCACAAGAGCGCCGAGCACCGGGGTGCGGGCGTGAAGGTTGCCGGCCTCAATCCAGCTTCAGGCCAGGGCTTGGCGCAGGCAAGCGGCCACGGGGCGGCCCCGAAGCCCACCGCCGTCGCTCTTCGTGCGGCCCCCGGCCCAGGCCGGCCCGGCGCTCCCGCGAAATTCGCTGCGGCCGCGCCCGCCGCGCTGCCGCCGGCGTCCAAATCCGCCCTGGCGCATCTCGCCTCCGCGGTGGAGCCGGCCAGGGGCCTGGCCGCGATCCCCGCCAAGGCTGCGGCCTCCGCCAAGGGTACGGCGCCCACCAAGGTCGCCACCGCCGCCAAGGCACCGGCCCAGGCGAAGGCCGGAAGCCCGACCAAGACGGCATCGGCCGGCGCCGGGCACGCGCGCCTGGCCGGGATCTACTGAGGCTGGCCGGGGCGCCCCCCTTCCCCGCAATGCGGCATTTCGCGTTCGATCCGGCCCTGAAACCGTAATATGGTCACGCTTGTTATCCGGATACGGTTGGTGGTCTTCCAATCGGGCGACAGGCGTGGGACGGAACGGTGATGCGCAGGACCCTTCTCACCCTTCTCGCGGCTGCCTGCGCGCTGGGGGCGGGCCTCGCCGGCGCGGCCGCCCAAAACTTCCAGACGGCGGCCCCGCACGCGATCCTGATCGACGCCGATTCCGGCTCGGTCCTGTTCGAGAAGGCCGCCGACGAGCGGTTCTCCCCGGCCAGCATGGCCAAGCTGATGACCACCGACATCGTGTTCGAGGCGCTGAAATCCGGCCGCCTGTCGATGGACACCGAGTTCACCGTCACCGAGGACGCCTGGAAGCGGGGCGGGGCGGGGGGCGGCGGCTCGTCGATGTTCGCGCAGGTCAACAGCCGCATCAAGATGTCGGACCTGCTGCGCGGGCTGATCGTCCAGTCAGGCAACGACGCCGCGATCACCATCGCGGAGAACATGGCCGGCACCGAGGAGGCGTTTGCCGGGCTGATGAATCAGCGCGCCAAGGAGATCGGGCTGACGAACTCGACCTTCCGCAACGCCACCGGCTACGCGGCGCCCGACCAGAAGGTCACGGCCCGGGACATGGCCAAGCTCGCCATCCACATCATCGACACCTACCCGGACCTGTACAAGATCTTCGCCGAGAAGGAGTTCACCTGGAACAAGATCCGCCAGCAGAACCGCAACCCGCTGCTGGCCCTCGATATCGGCGCGGACGGGCTCAAGACCGGCTATCTGGAGGAATCCGGCTATGCTCTGACCGGCTCGGCGGTGCAGAACGGCCAGCGCCTGGTGCTGGTGGTCTCCGGCCTCAAGACCGCCCGGGA
>Ga0255028_100240_pt1 | contig 11591 bp, 7 predicted proteins | sample DRGLUT_MetaT_FD_178168 | JGI IMG/M metagenome (GOLD analysis project Ga0255028, IMG submission 178168) | Metatranscriptome of freshwater microbial communities from Pennsylvania, United States - DR:GLUT (Metagenome Metatranscriptome) | ecosystem: Environmental > Aquatic > Freshwater > Creek...
CGACGTCGAGCGCGGCGTGGCGCAGGCGACGCGCGCGCTGATCGACCTGGCGCATGACGACGGGCATATCTGCTTCGAGCTCGAGGCGGATGCCACGATCCCGTCCGAATACGTCCTGTTCCACCATTTCCGCGGCACGCCGGTCGCCGACGGCCTCGAGGCCAAGATCGGCAACTACCTGCGCCGCACCCAAGGCCGGCACGGCGGCTGGGCCCTCGTCCACGAGGGTCCGTTCGACATGAGTTGCACGGTCAAGGCGTATTTCGCCCTCAAGATGATCGGTGACGACATCGAGGCGCCGCATATGCGCCGGGCCCGCGAGGCGATCCTGTCCCGCGGCGGTGCCGCCAACGCCAACGTCTTCACCCGCTTCATGCTGGCGCTCTACGGCGAGGTGCCCTGGCGGGCCGTGCCGGTGATGCCCGTGGAGGTGATGTTCCTGCCGAAGTGGTTCCCGTTCCACCTCGACAAGATCAGCTACTGGGCCCGCACCACCGTGGTGCCGCTGTTCGTGCTCCAGGCGACCAAGCCCCGGGCCCGCAACCCGCGCGGCATCAGCGTCCAGGAGCTGTTCATCACCCCGCCCGAGAGCGTCCGCACCTGGCCGGGCTCGCCGCACGCCACCTGGCCGTGGACGCCGATCTTCGGCTTCATCGACCGGATGCTGCAGCTGGTCGAGGATCGCCTGCCGCGCAAGAGCCGCCAGCGCGCCATGGAGAAGGCCCGCGCCTGGGTCAGCGAGCGCCTGAACGGCGAGGATGGCCTGGGGGCGATCTTCCCGGCCATGGTCAATTCGGTGCTGATGTACGAGGTGATGGGCTATCGGCCCGATCACCCGCAGGTCCGGGTCGCCTGCGACGCCATCGAGAAGCTCGTGGTCGAGAAGGCCGGCGAAGCCTACGTCCAGCCGTGCGTCTCGCCGGTCTGGGATACGGCGCTGGCCGCCCATGCGCTGCTGGAGGCGGGAAGCCCCGAGGCCGAGGCCCAGGCCCGCTTCGGGCTCGATTGGCTGAAGCCCCGCCAGGTGCTCGACATCGTCGGGGACTGGGCGGCGCGCAAGCCGAAGGTCCGCCCCGGCGGCTGGGCCTTCCAGTACGCCAACGCCCATTACCCCGACCTCGACGACACCGCCGTGGTGGTCATGGCCATGGACCGGGCCATGCACCAGCATGGGCTGGTCGCCGGCATGCCGGACTACAAGGCTTCGATCGCCCGGGCCCGGGAATGGGTCGAGGGGCTGCAGTCCGAGGATGGCGGCTGGGCGGCGTTCGACGCCGACAACAACCACATGTACCTCAACCACATCCCGTTCTCGGACCATGGCGCGCTGCTCGACCCGCCGACCGCGGACGTGACCGCCCGGGTGGTCGGGATGCTGGCCCAGCTCGGCGAGACCCGGGAGACCTCCCGCGCCCTCGACCGCGGCGTGAACTACCTGCTGAACGACCAGGAGGAGGACGGCTCCTGGTACGGCCGCTGGGGCATGAACTTCATCTACGGCACGTGGTCGGTGCTGTGCGCCCTGAACGCCGCCGGGGTGGATTCCGCCGATCCGCGGATCCAGCGCGCGGTCTCATGGCTTATCCGGATCCAGAATCCGGATGGCGGCTGGGGCGAGGATGCCAACTCGTACAAGATCGATCCGGCCTTCGAGGCGGGCTCGTCCACGGCCTCGCAGACTGCCTGGGCGCTGCTCGCCCTGATGGCGGCCGGCGCGGTCGACGACCCGGCGGTAACCCGCGGCATCAACTTCCTGACCCGCACGCAGGGCGCGGACGGGTTCTGGAACGAGGAGCGCTACACCGCCACGGGCTTCCCGCGGGTGTTCTACCTGCGGTATCATGGCTACCCGAAGTTCTTCCCGCTCTGGGCGATGGCGCGGTACCGCAACCTGAAACGCACCAACAGCCGGCGCGTGCAATTCGGCATGTGACGCTCTGAAGGGGCCGGCCCGCCGGGCCGGTCCCACCGGCGGCTCGCACAGTCCAATTGCCCCGCGAACCCCGGTATTCCCGACGTGACCTCCTCCGATGACGATCTCGCGGCGCCGGCCCCACGGCGGTCGCGGCTCCTTGCGGAGCTCGCAGGACTGGTCCACCAGCGCGCCATGATCGATCCCGCCGCCCCCGTCCTCGCCGTCACCGGCCTCGCCCGTGAACGCCGCCTCGCAGCCGGGGAGGGGGTCGAGGCGGTCGGCGCCGGCGGCAACCCGCATCGCCTGCGCCAGCTCCTCGATGCGCGCCCGCAGCCCGGCTGCCGGGCGGTGATCAGCTTCGGCATCGCGGGCGGACTCGACCCCTCCCTGAAGCCCGGCGACGTGGTGGTGGGCACCGGCATCGTCGGCGAGGACGGACGGCGCGCCGCCGACCTCGACCTCTCGGCCGCCCTCCTCAACGCCCTCTCCGGGGTCGGTCCCCGGGTGATCCCGGCCGATCTGGCTGGCGTCGACACGGCCGTTCTCGGGGTCGACGGCAAGGCCGAGCTGCGCGCCCAGACGGGCGCTGCCGCCGTCGACATGGAATCTCACGTCGCCGCCGCCTTCGCGGGCCGGCATGGCCTGCCCTTCGCAGCCCTACGGGTGATCTGCGACCCGGCCAACCAAGCGCTCCCGGCCTTCGCCGCCCAGGCGCTCACGCCCGACGGCGAGCCCGATATCGCCGCGGTGTTTTTTGCGTTCGCCCGGGGGAGGGCGCGGCTTGGCGATCTGATGCGGCTCGCCCGCGACTCGAACGCGGCCTTCGCAGCTTTGGGGAAGTGCCGAAGCCGGCTTGGGCCGGGGCTCGGAATTCCGGTGCCGTCTCATCCGGTGGCCGGCTGAAAGGTCCGCAATCACGCTCACCGTCATTGCGAGCGGAGCGAAGCAACCCAGTGTCGCGCGCCCTCGACGAACGAGGCGGATCCCTGGGTCGCTTCGCTCCGCTCGCGATGACGGTGCGGGACCAAAAGGCCGGCTCCGACCTCCGCTTCCGCATCAAACCTGATGCCAGAACGAAAAAAGACGCCGGCCCGTTCGGTCGGCGTCAGTGGGGAGGAAACACGAGGCGGCGCGGGGCAAAAACCCCCGCGCCGGATAGAAACCAGCCTCAGCCGGCATTCTTGCTGAGCGACACCGCCACGAAGCGGGTCTGGCCCTTGCTGCTCTTCACCCGCATCAGCACCGCCTTGCGGCCGTTCGATTCCGCCGTGCGGATCTGGGCGGCGACGTCGGAGGGGCGAGTCACGCTCTGGCCGCCGACATCGAGGATCACGTCGCCGGCCTCGATGCCCTTGGCGGCGGCCGGACCGTCGGGATCGACCTGGACCACGGCCACGCCCTGCTCGGACAAGCCGACATCGGCGGCCGGGGCGAGGTTGAGGCCGAGCCGCGGCTGGCCGTTGCCCGAATCGTCCTCGCGGGCAGCGACCTTGGTGCCGTCGGTGGGCATGGCGCCGAGCGTCACCGTCGCGGTGTCGGCCTTGCCGCCGCGCAGGTAGCTGAGCTCGACCTTGGCGCCGGGCTTCATGCCGGCGATCCGGCGCGAGAGCTCGCGGGCGCTGTCGACCGTGTCGCCGTTGACCTTCTCGATCACGTCGCCGGCTTTCAGCCCGGCCTTGGCCGCCGGGGTACCGTTCTCCGCGTGGTCGACCAGGGCACCCTTCGCCTTGTCGAGCCCGAGACCGTCGGCAATGTCCTGCGTCACCGGCTGGATCTGCACGCCCAGATAGCCGCGGGCGACCTTGCCGTCCGTGCGCAGCTGCTCGACCACCGCCTGCACGGTCTCGGCCGGGATCGCGAAGGCCAGGCCGACGCTGCCGCCGGACGGAGACGCGATGGCGGTGTTCACGCCGACCACCTCGCCGTTGACGTTGAAGGTCGGACCGCCGGAATTGCCCTTGTTGATCGGAGCGTCGATCTGCAGGAAGTCGTCGTAGGGGCCGGCGCCGATGTCGCGGCCGCGGGCCGAGACGATGCCGGCCGTGACGGTGCCGCCGAGGCCGAACGGGTTGCCGATCGCAACGACCCAGTCGCCGACCTGCGGGGCGGTCTTGCCGAACTGCACGTAGGGGAAGTTCGAGCCCTCGTTGATCTTCAGCAGCGCGACGTCGGTCTTGGCATCTTTGCCGATGACCTTGGCGTCGAGGGTGCGGCCGTCGTCCAGGGTGACCTGCACGGTCTTGGCGTGATCGACCACGTGATTGTTGGTCACGACGTAGCCGTCGGCCGAGATGATGAAGCCGGAGCCGACCGCGCCGCGCGGGCCCTGGTGCTGGGGCTGCATGCCGCCGGGGCCGTTCTGGCCGAAGCGCTTGAAGAACTCGCGCAGCTGCGGCGGCACGTTCTGGAGATTCTGGCCCTGGCTGGAGCCCTGGCCTTGACCGTCCTCGTCGTCGCTGCTCGCCGAATCGTCGAGCTTGACCTTCACCGAGACGACGCCGGGCTTCACCTTGTTGACGATGCCGGCGAACGAGCCCGGAGGATGCTCGGGGGCCTCGATCGGGGTCTTGGGCAGGGCCTGGGCGTAGGCCGGGGTGACGGAGGGCAGGGTGGTGCCGAGGGCGCCGCCGGCGATCAGCGCTGCTGCGGCGACCGAGGCGAGGGCGCGGCGGGAGGTACGGCCGGAGATCGGGTTCTGGGGGCTGGTCTCGGTCATGGGGATCGCAACCTCTTGCAACGGATCGGGACGCCGCCGGGGACGCGGCGGTCGATGCGATCGGTCTAGAGGGCGGCGCCTGACCCTGGCGTGGCGGTCGAATTACGGTTTGGACATGTGCGGGCGCTTGGTCGCGTCGCAGGGCGCCGGAACTGGAAAAATCTGCGGCCTGTGCCGCGTGTCACCTGCGCGTTTGAAAAGACGCCGTAGATTTTTACGAGCCCTGGCAGGTCGCGGTAAACGTCGATCCTGTAGATGCCCGTGGCACGTGACGAATGAGGGTGCAGCGATGAAGACCCTGTTGGCTGCTGCCATGCTTCTGGGATCGGCGGTCGGATCGATGGCCGCTGACGACTATTCGGACTATCGGAACTATTTCGATGCCAAGCCTGCTTCCACAGATCGAACGAAGCTGAAAACTTCCAAGAAGAAGGAGCTGTCGATCGAAAGCATCGACGCCCGGCGTTACGACGATGGCGCCGGCTCTAGGAACCCCGACAACCTGAAAGCCGGTTACAGGAACCGGGCCGGGATCTATGTGCCACCCGATTATTCCACGCATCCGCGCGGCGCCTCCGGCGACGGCTTCGGCAGTTCGATCGAGGACTCGTATGGCAGCGTGAGCGCGCCCAATCCCTTCGCGGGCCCCCTCGGCACCCGTCGATGAGGTGGCCTGCCGACCGCCTCGGTGGACCGCTTGGTACGACAGCCCGAGCCGGCCGCTCACGGCGGTCAGGCGCCGGTCGCGTGTCCAGATCCGGGAGCCTGGCATCGGCTTCGCGGACGCCAGGAAATGGGTATCGACGTAGCCGATCCCGAGATCGTGCAGCGCGTGGTCTGCGATCAGGCGCATGACTTCATCCGGCTCGGCGACCGGGGCCGGCGGCATTCTCTCAAGCTTGCCAGACCGATCGAGCGGCTGTTCCAAGCTTCCCAGGTCGAATTCGCCGACCACACGACAGGATGAACGCGCTGGCGATTCTCGTCGGGGAGCGCGATCGGGGTCGGGTGGTTTATCGGAGACGATCGATCCAAACGCCCGTGTCGATAAGGATCACGATTCGGAGCGGCGGCGTGGCTCGGCCTCGGCTGTCGGATCGCTGCCACCGAGTAGGGTCATGCGTCGGAAGGCTTCTCGCTGAATCGACGCCCGCAGTGCTTCACATAGAAGATCCGATTGTTCGCTGATACCCGTGTAACGTTGAGCGTCAGCGAGGTGTTCATCGTCGAGATCGATGGTCACGCGCATGGCTAGCCTGATAGGTCGAGCGATCCAGCTTGTAGCCACCGCTGCGTCGCCTGCCTAATCCCCGCTCAACCGCGCCAACGCGTCTTCGATCTTCACGAGCCGCGCGGCCTCGGCGTCCCGGCGCTCACGGTTCTCCTCGATGATCTCCTCGGGGGCGCGGGCGACGAAATCGGCGTTGCCGAGCTTGGCGTCGATCTTCTTGATCTCACCCTGTGCCTTGCCCTGCTCCTTCTTCAGGCGCGCGACCTCGGCGGCGAGATCGACGATGCCTTCGAGTGGCAGCGCCGCGACGCTGCCACGCACCAGGAGCTGCGCCGAGTTCCTCGGTGGCGCCTCCGCGAAGGTGATCTCGGAGAGCCGCGCGAGGCGCAGCAGCGTGTCCCGCCACGCCTCGACCCTGGCCCGGACCTCCGGCGCCGCACCGACCATCACCAGGGGGATCTGCGCCGCGGCCGGGACGCTGGTCTCGGACCGGGCCGAGCGGACCTGGGTGACGAGGTCGACCACGAAGCCGACCTCGGCCTCGGCGGCCGCATCCGCGAGCCCCGCGAGATCCGGCCAGGCGGCCAGCGCCAGGAGACCGCGCTCGGGGAGCGCCGCGCCCTTGATCGCCCAAAGTTCCTCGGTAAGGAACGGCATGAACGGGTGCAGCAGCTTGGCGACCTGATCGATCAGGAACGCCACCGTGGCCTGGGTCTCGGCCCGGACGGCCGGATCGACGCCCTCGCCCTGGAGCACGGGCTTGGCCAGCTCCAGGTACCAATCACAGAAGATATTCCAGACGAACCGGTAGGCGGCGCCCGCCGCATCGTTGAACCGGTACGCTTCGAGAGCCGCCGTCACCTCGTCCACTGCGCGGGCGGCCTCGGTCAGCGCCCAGCGGTTGATCGCCCCGGCAATCGCCCGCGGATCGTAGGCGGGGTCGAGCCGGCAGCCGTTCAGCTCGGCGAAGCGGGCGGCGTTCCAGAGCTTGGTCGCGAAGTTGCGGTAGTCCTTGACCCTGTCCTCCGACAGCTTGATGTCGCGCCCCTGGACGGCGAGCGCGCAGAGGGTGAAGCGCAGGGCGTCCGCCCCCACCTTCTCGATCAGCTCGAGGGGATCGACGACGTTGCCCTTCGACTTCGACATCTTGGCGCCGGAGGCGTCGCGCACCAGCGTGTGCAGGTAGACCGTGTCGAACGGCGCCCGGTCGGTGAGATGCAGGCCCATCATCATCATCCGGGCGACCCAGAAGAACAGGATGTCCTTGCCGGTCACCAGGGCGTTGGTCGGGTAGAAGCGGGCGAGTTCCGGGGTCGATCCCGGCCATCCCAGCGTCGAGAACGGCCACAGCGCGGACGAGAACCACGTGTCGAGGACGTCCTCGTCGCGGATCAGCGCCACCGGCTTGCCGTGCTGCGCCTCGGCCTGGGCCAGGGCCTCGGCCTCGGCCTCGGCCACGAAGATTCCGCCCTCGGCATCGTACCAGACCGGGATCTGGTGGCCCCACCAGAGCTGGCGCGAGATGCACCACGGCTCGATGTTGGTGAGCCACTGGAAGAAGATCTTTTCGTAGTTCTCGGGCACGAACTTGGTCTGGCCGTCGCGCACGGCCTGGAGCGCGCGCTCGGCCAGCGGCTTGACGTTCACGTACCATTGGTCGGTCAGATACGGCTCGATCACCACGCCCGAGCGGTCGCCGTGCGGGACCGCATGGGTGTTCGGCTCGATCGCGCGCAGGCGCCCGCGCGCCTCCATCAGGGCCACGACTTCCTTGCGGGCCTGCGCCCGGTCGAGGCCGTGCAGCGCCAGGGCCTCGGGCTCGGGGTTCGCGTCGGCGAGGAAGGCGGCGTTGCCGTCGAGCAGGATCCGGCCCTCGGGATCGAGGATATTGATCACGCCGAGGTTGCAGCGGCGTCCGACATCGAAGTCGTTGAAATCGTGGGCGGGGGTGATCTTGACCGCGCCGGTGCCCTTCTCCGGATCGGAATAGGTGTCGGCCACGATCGGGATCAGGCGGCCGACCAGCGGCAGGCGGACCTGCTTGCCGACCAGAGCTTTGTAGCGCTCGTCGTCGGGATGAACCGCGATGCCGGTGTCCCCGAGCATCGTCTCGGGCCGGGTGGTGGCCACGGTGATGATCTCGCCGGTCTCGGCGCCTTCCGCGTCGACGATCGGATAATCGAAATGCCAGAGATGGCCCTTGGTCTCGATCTGCTGGACCTCGAGGTCCGAGATCGCGGTCTGGAACTTCGGGTCCCAGTTCACCAGCCGCTTGTCGCGGTAGATCAGGCCCTGGCGGTGCAGGTCCACGAAGGTCTTGAGCACGGCGCGGCTCAGGCCCTCGTCCATGGTGAAGCGTTCCCGCGACCAGTCGCAGGAGGCGCCGAGGCGCTTGAGCTGGTTGACGATGGCGCCGCCGGATTCCGCCTTCCAGGCCCAGACCTTCTCGACGAAGGCGGCGCGGCCGATCTCCCGGCGGCCCGGCTCCTGGCGCTCCATCATGCGGCGCTCGACCACCATCTGGGTGGCGATGCCGGCGTGATCCGTGCCGGGTTGCCAGAGCACGTCCTTGCCGCGCATGCGCTCGAACCGGCAGAGCACGTCCTGGAGGGTGTTGTTGAGCGCGTGCCCCATGTGCAGCGAGCCCGTCACGTTCGGCGGCGGGATCACGATGCAGTAGGGCGGGGCACCGGCGCGCTCGGGCCGGCCGGCGCGGAAGGCATCCGCCTCCGCCCAGGCGGCGGAGATCCGCGCCTCGACGGAGGCGGGCTCGAAGGTCTTGTCCATCATCGCTTGTATGGGCCGAACGCGTGTCCAACGGGATTGGACCCGCTTTCGACCGTCGCGTCGCGTCCGTCAACACGCGCCCGGCACCGGGCAGGCCCCGGACGCAGGGGCCGTTCGCTCAGCGGCCCCGCGAGACCCGCTCGATCTCGGCACGGACCAGTCGCTCGACCACGGCCGGCAGGTTGTCGTCCAGCCAGGATTTGAGCATCGGCCGGAGCATCTCCTTGACCAGATCCTCGAGGGTGCGGGCGTTCTGCGTCAGCACCGTGTGGGCCAACAGGTTGAAAGCGCCGTTGACGCTGGCATCGGTGGCCGGCGAGATCAGGGTCTCGACCTCGGGCTCGGGCCGCGGCGCCTGTAATACCGGCTGCGGTTGCGATGGGCTCGGCCGCGCGGGCGGCTCGGGTTCGGGCTCCGGCTCGGCGAACGCGGCTTCATCCTCGAAATCGATCGCGTCGAAGTCGAGGGGCGCGGCGGTCGGCTCCGGCGGCGGCACGGCGCGGGGTCGCACGACCGGCTCGGCGACCTCGGCGAGGTCGAGGACGTCGTCCGGCTCGGGCGCGGCCGCGATCTCGGCGGGCTTGGCCGCCTGATCGTCCGCGATGATCCTCCGGATCGAGGCAAGGATCTCTTCCATCGAAGGCTCATGCGCCTTCTCGGCAGCCTTGTCCTGGAATTTCGAGTCCGGGATCTTGGGGCTCGCTGCACTCATCAACAGGCGCGCTCGGGCAGGGGATGTTCGGAAGATGACCCGATCGGGCCGGTCGTCAAACAGTATTCCATGCCAATTCGTCGCGGCAAGCGCGCCTGCACCACACTCCCCGTGGAAAAGACCTCAGCGCCCGTCCGGGGTGCGCAGGCCGAACCACAGATCCTTGACCTGATCGTAGTGGATCTTGGCGCTGTAGTACTCCACCGGCAGCGCGGTGAAGCGCGCGGTGAGCTGCCCGATCGACTGCACCACGCCGTACGAGTAGATCACCCGGTCGCGCTGGGCCAGGATCAGGTTCACGCGCGAGTTCAGCAATTCCTGCTGCGCGTTGAGCACGTCCAGGGTGGTGCGCTGGCCGACGCGGGCTTCCTCGCGCACGCCGTTCAGCGCCACCTCGTTGGCCTGGACCTGCGCCTGGGCGGCGATGACCTGCGCCTTGGCGGCCTCGAGCCGGCCCCAGAAGTCGACGATCTGCGCCCGAACCTGGTCGCGGGCCTGGTCGACCTGGATGCGGTACTGCCCGACCGTCTCCTTGGCCTGGCGGATCTGCGCGTAGGTCTGGCCGCCCTCGTAGATCGGGATGTTGAGCCGGCCGCCCACGAACCCGACGAAGAAGCTCTGGTTCGGCCCGTTCTGATCGTAGAGCTGGCTGAGGGATCCCTGCAGGCTGAGCGATGGCGCGAGCTGGCCTTCCAGGATCTTGACCTGGGCTTCCGCACCGTCGACCGCGTGGATCGCCGAGACGATCTGCGGATGCTCGCGCAGGCCGATGGCGATGGCCGCATCGAGGCTGACCGGGACGTAGCGGTCCAGCGGCCGTCCTGGCGCGAGCTGGCGCGGCTCCACGCCGATATTCTGCCGGTAGATGCCGATGCTGGTGCGCAGGGTCGATTCGGCCGCGCTGACCTGCGAGCGCGCGCCGGCGAGCCGCGCCTCGGCCTGGGCGACGTCGGTGCGTGTCACCTCGCCGACGTTGAAGCGGTCTCGGGTCTGACGGAGTTGCTCTTCGAGCACCTCGACGTTGTTCCGGTTGAGCTCCAGCGTCGCCGTGTTGCTGAGCACGTTCATGTAGGCCTGAACGGCGTTGTACAGGACCGTGATCTCAGTGAAGCGCAGGGTCTCGCGCTGGCTGTAGACGGTCGACTCGGCGCGCCGAACGCTGTTGTCGGTCTGGAAGCCGTTGAAGATGGTCTGCGAGACCGTCAGGCTGGCGGTGCTCGGCAGGTAGGTCGTGCGGATCGTCCGGTTGGAGGCGATCGCCTGGGTCGTCACTTCCGTGGACGAGGCCGCGGTGCCGGCTGATTGACCCGCCGAGGTTCCGGAGGTGCCCGAGGTTATGCCGGACGACGTGCTCGTGGTTCCGAGACTCGTGCCGGTGCTGGCGCCCGTGGCGGTGCCGACCCCTGATGTTCCGGTGCTCGCGCCGCCCAGCGACGCTCCGGAGGTTGAGGACCCGACGGCAGATGTCGCCCCGGTGCTTGCGGCGCCGGCTGCCGCGGAGACGGTGCTGCCGCTGCGGGTCTGCAGGTACTGCACGCCGATCGACGCGGCGACATTGACCTGCGGCCGGTAGCCCGCCTGGGCGATTGCAACGTTCTCATCGACGGCGCGGACCCCGGCGCGCCCGGCATTCAGCGTCGGATTGCCCTGGTAGGCCTTGGCGAGGGCGCTTTCCAAAGTTTCGGCGACGGAAGGATTGGTCGTCAAGATCGCAAGTCCGGACGCTATTCCGATGACTCGGAGCGCGGGGCAACTCGCTGGTGGACGTCGTGTCACGATTAAAAAGCCCTTGCGGTCTCTTAACGGTCCGGATGTCCGCCACGAAAACGGCCAAGGTACGGCGTTACGCAGGGATCCGATCAAGCCCGCCCCACCGTCACGCTTAGCGCAAAACCACCGCTTTGGCTCGGGCTTGCCTGGCGCTGGCGTCGAAATCTGCCGCGTTGGGGCATTAAGGTGACACATGACGGTGCGCCCGCGACGGAGCTTCCGGCCGGGCCGTCGCCGCCTCCCGGAACGGCGATTTCTCTCGGGATTCGCGTGAGATAGCGCTTTACCGACAGGCCGACGCAAGGGGGCGCCGGCGGCCTGGTTCCCGCGCCGCATCGCATGGGCGATGGCGGCCACGGCGACCCCTCCAGCCGGAGGCGGTCGAGAAGGGGATCCACCGGTCGAGCCGGCTCTAGTAGCGATCTTCAGCCGCTACGCCCGCTCCGGGATCCGACAGCGC
>Ga0255028_100241_pt1 | contig 11586 bp, 9 predicted proteins | sample DRGLUT_MetaT_FD_178168 | JGI IMG/M metagenome (GOLD analysis project Ga0255028, IMG submission 178168) | Metatranscriptome of freshwater microbial communities from Pennsylvania, United States - DR:GLUT (Metagenome Metatranscriptome) | ecosystem: Environmental > Aquatic > Freshwater > Creek...
AGCGCGTGCTCCACCGGGACCGCCGCGCCCGCACCGGCCGCCGCGCCGAGGCAGAGGGTCATCGTGTAGAGGCCGGTCATCAGGCCGCCGCTGCCGGAGAAGTCGCGCTTCACCAGGGCCGGCAGGAGCACGTTGTCGAGCCCGATCCCGATGGCGGCCAGCGCCGTCCCGGCGAAGAGCGGCCCGAGGCCGCCGAGCCCGCGCAGGGCCAGGCCCGCGGCCAGGATCGTGGCGCCGACGAGGACGGCGAGGTCGGGCCCGATCCGGCGGATCAGCGGCGCCGCCAGGGCGCAGGCGATCCCGAGGCACAGGACCGGCAGGGTTGTGAGGATCGCGGCGCCGCCGGCGCTCAAGCCCGTGCTGTCCCGGATCGTCGCGAGCAGCGGCCCGATCGTGCTCAGGGCCGGGCGCAGGTTGAACGCCACCAGCATCAGCGCCAGTGCGAGCAGGATCCGGCCCCGAGCCGTGCGCTCGGGGCTCATGCCCGCCGCCGGGCGGTGAGGGCGCCGCCGAGGCAGGCGGCGAGCATCAGCGCGAAGGCGGCGTCGCCGAACCGGCCGTACAGGGTGCCGCCGACGATGCGGGCCGGCAGGTCGGCATCGAGCCAGGTCTCCGTGTCGAGTTCAGTCCGCGCGACGATGCGGCCATGCGGGTCGATCACCGCGGAGATCCCGGTATTGGCGTCGCGGACCAGCGGCAGCCCTTCCTCGACGGCGCGCAGCCGCGCCTGGGCCAAGTGCTGGCGGGGGCCGGGCGTGTCGCCGAACCACGCATCGTTGGTGACGTTCAGGATCAGCCCGGGCGGGCGCGGCCCCGAGGGCGCGGTCGCCGGCAGGATCGCGTGCGGGAAGATCGCCTCGTAGCAGATCGTGGCCGCCACGGGCGGCAGGCCCGGCACTGTGAGGATCCGCTGCGCCGCCAGGGTCCCGGCGGAGAAGCCGCCGGGAATCGCCACGAACTGGCGCAGGCCCATCGCCCGGAGCGCCGCGTCCAGGGGCGCCGGCAAATACTCGCCGAACGGGACGAGGTGGACCTTGTCGTAGGTGTCGGAGATCACGCCGTCCGGCCCGATCACCATCACGGCGTTGAAGTAGCGCAGGCGCTCGCCGGGCAGCGGTTCCTCCGCCCGGGCCGCCCCGGTGATCAGGTGCTGCCCGGGCTTGAGGCCGGCCGCCACCTTGGCGAGCGCGTCGGGATCGCGCTGGATCAGGAACGGGAAGGCCGATTCGGGCCAGACGATATGGGTCGGCTCGGGCTCTCCGGCCTCGGTCGGGCGCTGGCTGAGCTCGATGTAGCGGTCGACGATGTCGGCGCGGTTCTCGGGCCGGAACTTGGCATCCTGCGGCAGGTTCGGCTGGACGAGGCGCAGGCGGACGCCCGTCACCACCGGATCGGGCGGCCCGACGCGCGCGGCACCGTAGAGCGCCATGCCGATCAGGACGATCGCGGCGGCGGCGCTCGGCCCGAACCGGCTGCGCGGATGCGAGCCGGTCGCCAGGGTCGCCGGCGCGGCGCAGACCAGCACGGCCAGGATGGTCAGGCCGTAGAGGCCGATCGCGGCGGCCCATTGCATCAGCCAGAGGTTCTGGGCGAGCGCCATCCCGATCGTGTTCCAGGGGAAGCCCGTGAACAGGTGGCCGCGCAGCCACTCGGCGGCGCCGATCCCGAGGGCCAGGGCGGCGATCCGCGCCGGGCCGCGCGCCCAGAGCAAGCCGGCGGCACCGAACCCCGCGCCGTAGAACAGGCCGAGGGCGAAGGGCAGGCCGATCACGCCGAGCGGCAGCGCCCACAGGAACTCGTCGGCCTCCACCAGGAAGGCTTGGCCGAGCCACCACAGGCCGGCGGTGAGATAGCCGAAGCCCCAGGCCCAGCCGATCAGGAAGCCGGGCCGGAGCCGCCGCAGGGCCGTCCGGTCCGCAGTGGCCCCGTCCATGAGCCAGACCGCCACCGACAGGGACACGGCCAGCGCCGGCAGGAATCCGTAGGGCGGCATCGCCAGGGCGCCGAACGCACCGGCAAGCCAGGCGAGCCCGAGCCGCCGCCAGCCGGTCAGTTGGGCGATCGCCAGGACGAAGCCCGGGGCGGGGCGGCCCATGGGGCTGATCGGACTCGCCGCATCCCGGGCATGCCCCACGGTCAGAACCGCCACGCCGCGCCCGTCATCGGATGACCGTCATGGATGCGGCGACTCGGGAACCGGGGGCGGGGCGGGCGGGGGCAGGGCGAGCGGCACGACGTTGCCGATCCGCGCCGCGCCCTTATGGAACCGCAGCCGCTTCAGGCGACGGGGGTCGGCATCGAGCACCTCGAATTCGAGGTTGCCCGGCCCGACGATCAGCTCGCCCCGGGACGGGACACGCCCGGCCAGGGTGACGATCATGCCGCCCAGGGTATCGATCTCCTCGGCCATGTCGCCGACCGCCGCCACGAGGTCGACCCCGGTGGCCTCGGAGACCTCGGCGAGCGGCGTGCGGGCATCGGCCACGAACACCTCGTCCTCGCCGTCGACCCGCTGGACCTGCTTGGCCTCGGCGACGTCGTGCTCGTCCTCGATGTCGCCGACCACCACCTCGATCAGGTCCTCGATCGAGATCAGCCCGTCGGTGCCGCCATACTCGTCGATGACCAGGGCCATGTGGGTGCGCGTCGCCTGCATCCGCACCAGCAGGTCGATCGCCGGCATGGACGGGGGCACGAACAGCACCGGCCGCTGGATGCGGGCGGCGGCGAGCGTCGTGGTGAGGTCGACCTTGCCGAGATCGAGCGCCCGAGGCAGCCGCACGGGCGCCCGACGGGCAGGCCGCGGCGCCACGGTGGCGTCGGCCTCGCCCTCGGCGGGGACGGTGGGCCGGACCGCGGTCGCGGTGCGCCGGGTCGGCTCGGCCTTGGCGGCGATGTGATCGACGAGGTCGCGGATGTGAACCATGCCGCGGGGATCATCCAGCGTCTCGCCGTAGACCGGCAGGCGGGAATGGCCGGCCGTGCGGAACAGCTTGAGCAGGTCGCCGAGATTGGTGTCGTTGGAGACCGCGACGATGTCGGCCCGGGGGACCATCACGTCGTCGACCCGCACCTTGTGCAGGCCGAGCACGTTCTTGAGCATCACCCGCTCGAGGGGGGTGAGACCGCTCTCGCCGGCATCGGGCTCGGCGAGCGCCTCCTCGAGACCCTCGCGCAGCGAATCGCGCGGCTTGAGGTGGAGCGCCTGCAGGAGGCGGTCGTACCAGGGCTCCCGGGATTGGGGCTCGCCCTCGGTGGAACTGGGCGCGGCCAGGGCCGCGCCGCGACTTCGATCGTTGCTCATGTCTCTCGGATCTGGGGGCGGTGGGGAATCGGCCGCTCAGGCATAGGGGTCGGGAATGCCCAAGGTCGCGAGGGCCGCGACTTCGAGCGCTTCCATGGCCTCGGCCTCGGCCTCGCCGATCTCGTGGTCCTGACCGAGACAATGCAGGGTGCCATGGACGAGGAGGTGCGCGAGGTGATTCTGGAGCGGCTTCGATTGCTCGGCACTCTCGCGCACAAGGGTCTCGTAGGCAAGGACCACATCGCCGAGCGGCCGCGCGGCACCCGCATGCCGGGGCTGCGGGGCGGCCGGGAAGGACAGCACGTTGGTGGGTTTGTCCTTGCCGCGCCAGGTGCGGTTCAGCTCCTGGATCGCGGCGTCGTCGGTCAGCACGACGCTGACCTCCACGGGCCCGTCCGGCAGCTCCGGGGCAATCGCGAGGCCAGCCTCCACGGCGCGGCTCACCAGCGATTCGAGCTCCGGGATCGCGGTTTCCCAACGGTCGTCCTCGACCGCGATATCGATGTCGTGGCCGGTCATTGCGCGCGCCTCCCGCGCCTCTCCCTCCCCCCTCTGCGGGGGGAGGGAAGGGCAGGCGGAGCAGCCAGCTGTCTCAATACGATGCTCACGCCAGCGGCCGGCGCCGGGGGTTGGGATTGCGGTCGGCCTCATGGTCGCCGTGGGAGGCGCGCTCGTAGGCGGTGACGATCCGGCGCACGAGGTCGTGGCGGACCACGTCCACGTCCTTGAAGGTCACCCGGCCGATCCCCTCGACGCCGTCGAGCACGTTCACCGCCTCAACGAGGCCCGATTTCTGCCCCGGCGGCAGGTCGATCTGGCTCGGGTCGCCGGTGATGATCATGCGCGAGCCCTCGCCGAGGCGGGTCAGGAACATCTTCATCTGCATGGAGGTGGTGTTCTGCGCCTCGTCGAGGAGCACGACCGCGTTGGTCAGCGTGCGCCCGCGCATGAAGGCCAGAGGCGCGATCTCGATGATCCCGGTCTGCAGGCCGCGGTCGACGTGGCGCGCCTCCATAAAGTCGTAGAGGGCGTCGTAGATCGGGCGCAGGTACGGATCGACCTTGTCGCGCATGTCGCCGGGCAGGAAGCCCAGACGCTCGCCGGCCTCGACGGCAGGCCGCGACAGGATCAGCCGCTCGGCATGGCCCTGCTCGAGCAGCGACACGGCGTGGCCGACGGCGAGCCAGGTCTTGCCGGTACCGGCCGGGCCTTCGGCGAAGACCAGCTCGTTGGTGCGCAGCAGCTTGATGTACTGGTCCTGCGCCGGGTTGCGCGCCCGCACGGCCCCACGCTTGCGGGTGGCGATCTGCTCGAAATGCGGCTTGTCGGCCTCGGCGGCGATCGCCTCGGCGGGGAACAGGCTGGCCTGCGCGGTGGATTCGCGGATCGCGCCGTCGACATCGCCGAGCGTCAGGGCGCTGCCGCCGGTCCGCACCCGGGCGTAAAGCTTCTGGAAGACGCGCCGAGCCTTCTCGGCGGTGTCTGGCGAGCCCTTGATGACGAGGTGGTTGCCCAAAGCCGTGGCGGTGACGTCGAGCCGGCGCTCGATATGGGCGACGTTCTGGTCGTATTGACCGAAGACGAGGCTCGCGAGGCGGTTGTCGTCGAAGGTCAGCGGCACCTCAACCGTCTCGTCCGATCCGGCCGGCCTGGCCGCCGGCCCGCGGCCCCGAAGGGCGCCGCGCATGCCAGACCCGTCCGACGCGCTCAACCTGTGATCCTCACCGGCATCCCCATCATCGCATCCTCACGCCGCCACGGCCTCCGTGGCCAGCTGGCCGAACAGGCTGTTGGTGCCGGCCCGCTCGATTCGGACCGGCACGATCGTCCCGATATGGTGGAGGGGGGCATCGAACTGCACAGCCAGAAGGTGCGGCGTCTTGCCCGCGACCTGGCCCGGATGCCGCCCGGCCTTCTCGACCAGCACCTCGAAGACCTGGCCGACGGCGGCCCGCTGGTAGGCGTAGCGCTGCGCATCCAGCAGCGCCTGCAGCTCCGCGAGCCGCTCCGCCATCGCGGATTCGGGCACCCTGTCGGCGCGCTCGGCCGCCGGAGTGCCGGGGCGGGGGCTGTACTTGAACGAGAACGCGCTCTCGAACCCGATCTCGCGCACCAGCTGAAGGGTATCGGCGAAATCGGTATCGGTCTCGCCCGGGAAGCCGACGATGAAGTCGGAGGACAGGGCCACGTCCGGCCGCGCAGCGCGCACGCGGTCGATCAGGCGGCGATACTGATCGCGCGTGTGCTTGCGGTTCATGGCGGCGAGGATCCGGTCCGAACCCGACTGCACCGGCAGGTGCAGGTAGGGCATCAGGGCCGGCACCTCGGCATGGGCGCGGACCAGCGCGTCGTCGAAATCGTTCGGGTGGCTCGTGGTGTAGCGGATCCGCACGAGGCCGGGGATCTTCGCGACCGCCCGGATGAGTTCGGCGAGCCCGACCGGCACGCCATCGGCCCCTAAGCCGTGATAGCCGTTGACGTTCTGGCCGATCAGCGTGACCTCGCGGGCCCCGCCGTCAGCGAGCTTCTGGGCCTCGGCCAGCACAGCCGCCACGGGACGCGAGACCTCGGCGCCGCGGGTATAGGGCACGACGCAGAAGGCGCAGAACTTGTCGCAGCCCTCCTGCACGGTGAGGAAGGCCGTCGGGCCGGACATCCGGCGCCGGGGCAGGTGCGTGAACTTGTCCTCGATGGGAAATTCCGTGTCGACCACCCGGCGCTCGCGGGAGCGGGCCAAGAGGTCGGGCAGGCGATGGTAGCTCTGTGGGCCGACCACCACGTCGACCGCGGGCTGGCGCGCCTGGATCTCGGCGCCCTCGGCCTGAGCGACGCAGCCCGCGACGACAATGCGCGTGTCGAGGCCGCGGGCCTGCCGCTCGCCCTTCAGAACGCGCAGACGACCGAGCTCGGAATAGACCTTCTCGGCGGCTTTCTCGCGGATGTGGCAGGTGTTGAGGACGACGACGTCGGCCTCCTCCACCGAATCGGTCGCCGTGAACCCCTCAGCGCCCAGCACGTCGGCCATGCGGGCCGCGTCGTAGGCGTTCATCTGGCAACCGTAGGATTTGACGAAGGCCTTCTTCAACGCGTGCCGCCCTAAAACCGTCCGCTTGCCGATCGGCCCGCCCCGGTCCTGCGCGGACCGGCGGGCGGGAGCCTGTAGCACGGATCGCGCGGGCCGTCGCGACACCCCACGGCAAGACGGGGTTTCCAAAGGGCTCGGCCCTTTGGCGGGATCTGGGGCAGAGCCCCTGAAACCCCAGGGCAGGGGAGGCGGCAGGGCGCACCTGCCGCCCCGTCGTCAGTGGGCTGCGGCCGCAGCCGGGACGTCGATGATCATCTGCTGGAAGAACGGCACGTAGGCCTGGAGCATCACGAACAGCCCGACCAGGCAGGCCAGCGCGACCGAATGCCAGAACACGAAGCGCAGGATCTTGCCCTCCTGGCCGAAATAGCCGGTGGCCGTGGAGGCGACGACGATCGACTGGGCGTCGATCATCTTGCCCATCACGCCGCCCGACGAGTTCGCCGCCGCCATCAGCACGCCCGGCAGGCCGAGCTGCTCGGAGGTGATGCGCTGGAGACTGCCGAACAGCACGTTGGAGGCCGTATCCGACCCGGTCAGCGCGACGCCCATCCAGCCGAGCAGGGTGCCGAAGAACGGGTACAGGATGCCGGTGCCCGCGAAGGCGAGGCCCAGGGTGGCGTCGACGCCCGCGTAGCGGGTGAGGACACCAAGGGCCAGCATCGCCGCGATGGTGATCAGCGAGTAGCGCAGCGCCCAGATGGTCTCGATGTAGGCGGTCACGAGCCGCACCGGCGAGAACCGCATGATCAGGCCGGAGATGATCGCCGCGATCAGCACCCCGGTCCCGGTGAAGGACATGTAGGTGAACAGGAAGACCGCACCCTCGGGCGCCGGCTTCGGCACCACGGGCGGAACCTTCATGATCGCGTTGTGCAGGCCCGGCACCTCGTATTTCCAGGTGAAGAGCGGGTTCACGATGCCCTTGAACCAGCCGGTGCCCCAGATCGCCACGATCACCGACAGGATGATCCACGGCAGCCAGGCCATCAGGATCTCGCGCTGCGAGGCGGTGCGCGCGCCGATATGGACCGGGGGGCTGCCGGGAACGCCGGCACCGAGCGCCACGGGGCGGGGGGTGGCGAGCGCCAGGGACGGGTCGTGGCCGCGCAGGGCCGGCGAGGTCCAGATCTCCCGGGGCTGCCAGACCTTGAGGAACAGGACGAGGGCAAGCATCGCGGCGAGCGAGGCGCCGATGTCGACGATCCAGGGATTGACGTAGTTCGAGATCAGGAACTGCGCCACCGCGAAGGACGCGCCGCAGACCAGGATCGGCGGCCAGACCCGGATCATGCCGCGGAAGCCCGCGAACACCCAGATCAGCCAGAACGGCACGATCAGCGAGAACAGCGGCAGCTGCCGGCCGATCATCGCGCCGAGGATCTCGGGCGGATAGCCGGTGACCGAGGCGAGGCCCTGGATCGGCGCGCCGAGCGCCCCGAAGGCGACCGGGGCGGTGTTGGCGATCAGCGACAGGCCCGAGGCCGCCAGCGGCGAGAAGCCGAGGCCGATCAGGATCGCACCGGTGACGGCGACCGGGGTGCCGAAGCCGCCCGCGCCCTCGAAGAAGGCCCCGAACGCGAAGGCCACCAGCAGGAGTTGCAGGCGCCGGTCGGCGGTGATGCCGGCCACCGATTGCTGCAGCACCGAGAACCAGCCCTTCTCCACCGTCAGCCGGTAGAGGAAGATGACGTTGAGGATGATCCAGCCGATCGGGAAGAAGCCCGTGACCATGCCGAGGATCGCGGCCCGGGACGCGAGGCCGGCCGGCATGCCGAAGCCCACGACGGCGACCAGAAGCGCGAGGCCCAGGGCGATGACGGCCGCAATATGGGCCTTGACGCGACCGCTCGCGATCATGGCGAGGAGGGCGATGACCGGCACGGAGGCGGCCAGGGTCGAGAGCCAGGGGCTCCCGAACGGATCATAGACCTGATTCCAGGTTTGCAACGGGCGTCCTCCGATTTCCCGACTTCACGGGTTTCGGCCTAGCTAGCAGAGCGACACCAGCCGCTCAACAGACATGCATCCTGTATTCAGGGGGTGGTTTTACCGGGACTTCACGATCGGCCCACGCTGTCCTCGCGGGCGCCGCCAAGCAGTCCCGTGATCCGCCACGTTCGGGGATCACACACGGCCCTGAGTTGCTTCGCTGCGCCTGCGCGGACAGGGAACGTCGAGGCCAGCCGGCCCAATTCGGCCTGCCACAAAAACCTCAGGCCGTCGCGATCTCGGATCCGCCCAGATCCAGGTTAGGCGAAGCCGGGCGGACGCCGGCGGCGGGCTGAGCCTCGCCGCGGCCGGTGGCGATGCCCCGCAGGGCGGCCCGCACCTCGGCCTCGGCGGCGGCGGTGGCCGACTTGCGGTCGGTCGAGGCCTCGAAGGCGATGGGCTGGCCCCAGACCACGTGGACGTCGATCGGCCCGCCGTTCACGAAGGCGGCAAGATGCGGCGCCAGCTCCATGTCGCCGTACCAGGCGATCTCGGAGCGCTCGGAGCGCACCACCGGCAGGCCGTTGCGCCGGGGGTAGGCGATGGCCAGCGGCTGGAGGCGCACGCGGCCGCGCCCGGCCTCGGCCTGCAGCGCCGCCCGGGCCGCACCGACCAGGGCGGAGCGGAACGGCAGGAGCCGGTTGCCGTCCCCGGTGGTGCCTTCGGCGAACAGCACCACCAGCTCGCCCTCGGCCAGGCGATGGCCCATCATGGCGCTGACCGTGGCGGTAGCGCCGCGGCGCTGCCGGTCGATGTAGATCGTGCGCTGGAGCGCCGCGAGGCCGCTGATCACCGGCCAGCCGGCGATCTCCGACTTCGCCACGAACGAGAGCGGGCGCAGTGACCCGATCACCACGATGTCGAGCCACGACACGTGGTTGGCCAGGACCAGGGCCGCCTCTCCGGCTTCCGGCGGCGTCCCGGATTGCGTCACCCGGACGGAGAACAGCCACAGGAAGGTGCGGTGGAACAGGATCGGCGCCACGGTCGAGCGGCGGCCGAGCAACCGCAACGCCACCCAGTGCGGCGGCCCCAGCACCAGGAAGGCGAGGGCGAGGGCCGCGATCCGCGCGATGAGGCCGAAGCGGTTCACGCCGTTACAGGTCGGCGCTCATGGTCAGCGCGGTCGCCCGGCTGCCGTCGGCCTTGAGGTAGTAGCCGGTGCGCTCGCCGACCTTCCGGAAGCCGTGGCGGGCGTAGAGCTTGAGCGCGGGGGCGTTGCCCTCGTCGACCTCCAGATGCACCCGGGCGATCCCGGAATGCGCCAAGCTGGAGAGGTGCTCGCGCAGGAGCCGGCGGCTATGGCCGCCGCCGCGCAGCGCCGGGGACAGGACCACGGTCAGGATCTCGGCCTCGTCGGCGGCCCGGCGCGACAGGACGAAGCCCTGGAGCGTCCCGGTCCGCCATAGGGCATGCGCCTGCGTCGAGCGCTCGCACAGCAGGCGTTCGAATTCGTGGGCCTCCCAGGGCCGGGCGAAGGCCGTGGCGTGGAGCCGGGCCAGGGCCGGTGCCTGCGCGGCGTCCGAGAGGGAGGTGACGTAGGGTTCCGGGGTGAGGGCATCCCACCAGGCAGCCCACCAGTCGAGGGGCCAGAACGGGAGGGGACGCGTCATTGCCGCGCGATCCTGGCATGGTCCTGGGGCCGTGCATCGGGCCCGCGGAGATAGAGCGGGCGTGGCAGCGCCTGGGCCGGATCGGCCACGAGACCGAGCGACGCCACGGCGGTGATATCGGCCGCGCCGAGGCCGGCGACCCGCGCGCTCACCCCGCGGGCGGCGAGGGCGGCCGCCACCAGGGGGGCCCCCGAGCCGGTGAGCACCACGGGGCCGGATCCCAGCCGCTCCGCGGCAATCTCCACCGGCAGGTGGGCGGGGGCGAGCCCGTCGCTCGGGCCGAGGGCCTGGACGTAGACGGCGCCGTGCCGGGCATCGATCGCGGCGGCGATCACGCCCTCGCCGGATTCCGCCAGCAGCGGCGCCAGCAGGGCGGAGAGGGTGCCGACGCCGACGACCGGCTTGCCGGTGGCGAGCCCGATGGCCCGGGCCGCCGAGAGGCCGACCCGCAGCCCGGTATAGCTGCCGGGCCCGACCGTGACCGCGATGCGGTCGATCGCCTCGAAGCCGCCCTCCACCCGAGCGATCACACGCTCGATCAGCGGCAGCAGCGCCTCGGCATGCCCGCGCACCATCGGCAGCGACTCGGCCGCGAGCGGCGCGTCGGCATCGTCCGCGGCGACGCAGGCGGCGCACAGGTCCAGCGCTGTGTCGATGGCTAGGATACGCACGCCCACTCCCGAATGCCGGATCGGACCGACGACCGCCCCCGTTCCGCCCCGAAGGACGCGAGGGTCCTAGCGATAGAACAAAACTGCAGCCCCGTCAGCGCAAGGCGCCGGTGAGAGCCGCGTTGGCAGTGAGGTGTTGCCGGCTTGCGCCGGTCGGCAGGCGCGCCAGCCCTCAGGCCGCCCGGGAAACCACCGGATACGCACGACCTCGCCGAACCTCACGCCGAGTCCATGCCTGAGCGAGTCCATGGCCCGGGAAAATCCCTCGACGTGCCCCGGCCGCGGGCTTGCTGGGCGAACGAGGACGCGCCCCTCGACAGCACCGTCCCGTAAATCGGACCCGTGACGATGCTGCAGGTCGTTGATTCCGCGTCGTCTTTGTCCGAGAGCCGACGGCCACCTTTCGCCACGATGCTGTCGCGTCTGGAGGCCGCCCGGCCGCAGCGTCATCGGGCGCAGCTTCGGGCGAGTCGTCAAACGCAAAGCGCCGGCGGTCTCGAGACCGCCGGCGCCGATCCGATCAGCGTCCAGGGGACAGCGCGCGGTGTTCAGACCGCCTGGACCTCGCGGATTTCCGGCAGGAAGTGCCGGAACAGGTTCTGGACGCCGTGCCGCAGGGTGGCGGTGGAGGACGGGCAGCCCGAGCAGGCGCCCTTCATCTCCAGGTAGACCACGCCCTCCTTGTAGCCTCGGAAGGTGATGTCGCCGCCGTCACCGGCCACCGCCGGGCGGACCCGCGTCTCGAGCAGGTCCTTGATGGTCACGACGGTGTCGTGATCGGCCTCGTCGTAGAACTCTTCCTCGCCGCCCTGATCGTCGAGGCCGCCTTCGGCCATCACGGGGGCGCCGGACTGGAAATGCTCCATGATCGCGCCGAGGACGGCGGGCTTCACCTGGGCCCATTCCGAGCCGTCCTCCGCC